>Ga0265314_10000252_pt1 | contig 79143 bp, 85 predicted proteins | sample 4126metaG_FD_203106 | JGI IMG/M metagenome (GOLD analysis project Ga0265314, IMG submission 203106) | Rhizosphere microbial communities from Carex aquatilis grown in University of Washington, Seatle, WA, United States - 4-1-26 metaG | ecosystem: Host-associated > Plants > Roots > Rhizosphere >...
ACGAGCGTCGCCAGCGCGGGAAGTCCCTCGCCGGCGCTCGCGCCAACCGCCAATCCATGGACGGCGTTCCGTGCCCAGCACGGACTACACTAGAATAGCCTCTTCGTGAGGTTCTCGGGCCGCGTGCAATACAGCACGCGGCCCATTTTTATTGTCGTTTCTATGTATGATTCTGATCGTCTAATATTGTTCGAGCGAAGCGATAGCGAAGTCGAGAACCGTTGCGCTTCTCGACTCGGCTCACGCCTTGCTCGAAGAATATGTTTGGGTAATGGTATTTCCCTCGATTTTATCACATTTTTTGGCTTACTATCTTGACAAAATCGCGTTTTTGTGTTATCCTGTGTTGTTATGGTGAAGTGGGTAGATTCTTGAAAATTGAAACAATTTTTCCGTCAAAGACGGAGAGGAGAGTTCGATGAAACGTTACATCAGTTTGTGCATCGCGTTTTCGGCGTTGGGTTGCGGAACGGTCGGCGTGACTTGGAGCGAGCAGGAGCAGATCAAGCCGCTCGCGACCATGTCTGCCGAAACCGGCACCGTGGATTGTGGTCTTGCCCCAGGCGGCAAAACCCGCACTTACGGGTTGGCGATCTTCGATCAGCCGAACATTGCGGCAGCAGAAGCCAATGCGATCACACTGGGCGGAGCCGCTTACTACATCAGTGTCTGCACTCAAGCCCGAGCGCTCGATAGAGCGAGCGGAATTTCCTATGGCGCGAACAGCGTTTGGGGAAATAAGGGAGAGGTCAAAACGGCAAAGGCGTTAAAGCTCGCGGCCAAAGCGGCCAAAGACGTTGACGACCTAAGCAAGGCAATGGAAGAGGACTGGAACTCCCGGCATCAACAAGGCGGTGAGGTAAAACCGGCCCCGGCGGCAACGTCGGCACCGGCCGTTACCGTGCCAAGCCTGATTAACAGCATCGACGACGCCAGCAACTATTCGGAACTGATCGTAGTTCTTGAGTATGAGGCATCGTCCAACCGGGACCGTGCCGACCTCTGCAATTCGTTAGCAGGACTACTGCGAACGGAAATGTCCAAACCGACGAACGACTTTGCGCACGACAAGAACGAAGTGCGCAAGGCCTTCAAACGATAGAAAGGATAACAACATGCGAACAATGCATTTGCTCGTTTCTCTGGCACTCCTCGCCGGCTGCGGAACAATGGCCGCCCCGGCCAACATTCCGGCACCGGTCGCATATGCGCCAAGCGCCATGCCTCCGCATGCCGTCATGCCGTCCCTGGGCGCGTGTCCTCCGGGCACGCCGCGCTACCGCTGCAAGACGCTGGTCAACGCCACCATGCACATTTTGGTGGTGGCTTACATCGACAACCAGCGCATTCCCGCTCTGTTCCCATACGGAGGCAGAGTGCCGCTGGCGCGACTGTTGCCGGGTGAAAAAACCCAGTTCGCGCTTCCTTTGGAATGCACCCAATACGACAGTGCTCACTACTGTGTTTACACGGTTGTGGCCGATGCATACGAAGGCGAGGATTCAACGCTCAATCCGCAGTTGGTCGATCCTGAACTGTCATATGTCCCGGTTGTGACCGAAGCGACGCGGCATTGCTACAGAATGCAGTTTGCCGTGCCGCGCTCCGGTGATCAGCTCAACCTGCCGATCGCCATTCAGGACGGGAACAACCGGACCTGCCCGAACAGGATCGTCCCGAAGGGCAAAGAGAAGGTCGACGATTCGCCGACCGACGATACCTCGACGGACGAAGACGTCAGTAAGAATTCGCCGAAAAGCTAAACTCCTCGAAATTCAAATGCCCGCTGGTCGATACCGGCGGGCATTTTTTAAATTCAACGGAACTTTTTTGAAAACTATGGCGTTATCGCGCCGCCCGGGCAGGCCGACGCATGGCCGCTGGCGCACAGGATCATTGGAACGACGTAGGCGACAATGGCGTAGGAAAAGAGGACGATCGCTAGGCCGATCACCGAACGGCTGATCGTTTCTTTGGCTTTGGTCACCTTGTCGCTGTCGCCGCCGGCCGTCATCCAGGTGTAGCCGGCGTAGATCATGAAGACAAGAACAATGACGCCGGTAATGGCGAGCGCGGCGTTGATGATCCCGGAAATGAGCGCGATCAAAGTGACATCCGCCGTCGCTCCGTTCGAGGCGCCGGTATAGCTGGCGGACTGCCCGGCATTTACCATGTGGCAATGAATGGCTTGCGAAGGAGTTAGGTCCTTGGAGTTGCACGGATCGGCGTCATCGGCTAAAAGGAGAAGATTCAGCATATTATTTGACGGTGGTAGTAAGCAGGGCGCTCACGACATAATTGGTTATCGCGTAAGCGCCGAGGACGATGACGAGGCCGATCGTCGAATTGATGATCGTGTTCTTCGATTGTTCCACCTTGGCCTCGTCGCCGCGGGCGATCATCCAAATGTAGCCGGCGTAGACGATGAGGACCAGGAAGATCACGCCTAAGATCGCCAAGAGCGCGGTGATCACGGTGCCGATGATCGCGTCAATTGAGGTGTTTTTATACCCGGCATTTTTTTCAGCCGTCACGTTAAGCAGCGAGCCGCCCAGGTCTTGCGCTCTTGCGGCAAGCGGGAGGAAAAAAGCGGCGATTGAAGCGGTGATTTTTTTCATAATTCAGGCGATCTAAAATTTCTTACTATGGTTTCGGATTCAGAGCCGTTACCAGATAAGTTGTAATGGCATAGGCGCCGACGACGATGATGATACCGATAACGCAATTGACGATCGTGTCCTTGGCCTTTTCCGTTTTGCTCTCGTCGCCGCGGGCGATCATCCAAATATAGCCGGCATAGACCATGAGCACGAGGAAGACGACACCGACAATTCCCAGCGCGGTCTTAATGACCGTGCCGATGATAATGGGCAGTTGGTCCGGCGTCTTAACGTCGAAGCCGGCTTTGCCGCCGGAGGCGTTAAGTCCGGTGTCGCCGTTATAAGCGGCCAGCACCGCCGCCGGCGCGAGGAGGGCCGTTGCCGCAAAGAACAGGGAGGCGATTTTTTTAAATGCCGAGCTAAGGGTGGTCGCAATATTTTTCATAGTTGATGATCGGCTTAGACGTTGGGAAGTTATGTTGAATTGCCCGGAGTATCGGCGCATGAACAAGGGAGATCGGTGCCGCCTTTGCAGCCCCAAGTGCACAATGGGCAACCGCCGCAAGCGGCGGTTGGGTCAGTGGCGCCGCTCGTGCCGGGCGAGGTCGCATCCGGCGAACCCAAGGCGGGCGCGCCGGAGCTGTCGTCCGTCGCTGGCGCCGTTGCAGGTGCGCCATTGCCTGAAGCTGCCGGATTAAAGGCGGTGACCATGAAACTCGTGATGGCGTAAGCGGCGACAACGATGACGATGCCGATCACGCTGTTCACGATGGTATTCTTGGCTTTTTCGGTCTTGCTTTCGTCGCCGCGGGCGATCATCCAAATGTAGCCGGCATAGACCATGAGGATCAAGAAAACAACGCCGACCAGGCCCAAGGCGGTTTTGATGACCGTGCCAATGATGACGGGGACCTGGTCTTGCGCGGTCGACAGCTGGGCGCGTCCGGCGGTGGCGTTGATCCCGGTATCGCCAAAGGCAAAGGCCGCGAGCGGCGCGGAAATAGCCGCCCCCACGGCGGCAATGAATCCGATTTTTTTAGTGGGGTGCATAGCCCCCCAAATTCTTGTGTCCCGACTCGTTAATTATCAATGCTTTTCGTTAAAAGCGCGTTTCATTGATTGCTAACGAATTGGGTCAAAGAATGTGGGGGGCCATGCACCCAAGGGTGCATGGTGCGTGTCTGCAGACGTGCGTTTATGCCTGTCCGGTGGTCGCGTTGACCAAGTTCGAGATAACGAACGAGGCGATCGCGTAAGCCGAGAGGATGATGACGAGGCCGATAATGCCTCCGAAGATCCACTTTTTGGCTTCACCGACTTTTTCATCGTTACCGCCGGCGGTCATCCAAAGGAATCCGCCGTAGACGATGATGACGAGAACGACGACACCGAGGAGCGACAAGGCCACATTGATGATCTTGCCGATGGTCTGACGAACATCCTGGGTGCCGAGACCGGTGGCGGCGCCGACGTTGCCATTCGACAACCCGAGGGTCGTGTCGAGAAGGGCAAGCGGGGCGGCCTTGGTCACTAACGGCAACAACAATAATCCAACGGTTGCGCCGATCGAGCTGATTTTTCTGACTAACTTCATTTCATGTCACCCCCTTTCAGTAATGGGTACGGGTATTGCCGCGGCACGCGGCCGCGACAATGCTTATACCCACGCGTTATTTTCCGGCGGTCAGTTTGCTGATGATGTAGCTCGTGATCGCGTAAGCGCCAAAGATGACGACGAGCCCCAACGCCGCCCAGATCAAAGTGTCTTTGCCCTTTTCAACCTTTTCGCTGTTGCCCATGGCCGTGAGCCAGCGATAACCGCCATAGGTCATCATAAGAAGGGCGATCGAGCCGACAATGCCCAGCGCCGCCTTGATCACGTTGCCGATGATGAGCTGGACGCACTTTTGTCCGGCATCCGGCAGTTTGTCGTCGATCCCGGTGCAAGCGCCGCTAAGCGGATTGGTGAGCGAACCGGCCGTTGGCGTGCCGCCGGGGGTGGGGGTGGCGGTACCGCCTGATGCACATGCGCCGGGTTGGCAAGTTCCTCCGCTGCCGCCGCAAGCGGGTGCTTTGCAAGAATTCGGGTCCGTAGTATCGCAAGAATCCTGACTAGCGGTGCCGCTGCAGACACAGCAGCCGGTATCAGCAAAAACCGGTTTTGGCGAAAGGGAAATTCCGGCGACGATCAGAACGGCGATGGCATATCCGCACCAAATTTTTGCAATAAGCTTTTTCATAAAGTTATTTGGTCGCCGGCTTAGCGGCCGTGAATGGCAGTTTAAAGACGTCGGCGACGTTCGGCACACCCAAGGCGCCAAGGAGGAATTGAACCAGGGTGTAAGCGGTGAAAACAATGACTATCCCGATAATTGCGCCAACCATGACATTTTTTCCTTTATCGATCTGCGAGGAATTGCCGCTTGAGGTGAGGAAAAGGAATCCGCCGTAAACCATCATGAGGAGCATGACCGAGCCGGAAAGGCCGAGGATAAGCTCAACTATAGTATTACCCACAACAAAAATATCGGCAACACTGCACTGTCCGCAGACGGCGCAGGCGGCTTGGACGCCCTTCATCAGGCCATGATTCGCACTGGCGTTATAACCGGTAGTGACGCAGTCGGCCAAAGCAATGCCCGCGAAGGACAGAACGCCGGTTATGATCGCGGGAAGTGCATAAACCATTTTTCGCATATTTGAATATTATACACCTTTTGTGTGGAAAATGGAACATGAACCATGGACCATGAACCATTAAACATGAACGAAAAAGGCCCCGTTGTGCGGAGCCTTGGTGGTCCATGGTTTATGGTACGTGGTCCATTATCATTGGTACGTTTCCATCACCCGATTCGAGGCATTGGTCACGGCCGTGTGCACATCGGCGCCATTAAGGGTTGCGTAGATCATGTCGGAAAAAGCCTGTTCGCAATTGGCGTCGCTTTTGCCGCGGTACCATGATTTGGCGGTCAGGATTTGCGAGACAAAGACCGACAGATTGATATCCTCGGATTGTTTTTGAACGAGCGAGCGCAAGACGGTCGGACGGTTGGCGGCGGAAAGATATTTTGCATCTTGGTCGGCGCTCGCGGCGAATTGCAAGAAATCCCAATCCCAATTTTGGTTCAATGATTTTTTCGACACGCCCTCGACCCAATAATTGGCAAAGTTAACCTCTGGGTTGTCGCGGATCTGCGGCAATTTGGCTATTCCCAAGTTGAGTTTTGGCGCTTGGGCGACGATCTGGGGCAACTGGTACGAGTAGCCGAAAAAAAAGGCGGTTTGTCCCGAGGCAAAGGCCTGGAGCGAGTCGGGCATTTTGTCATTCCAGGTGTAAACTTCTTTGGCCGGATTGGCGAAATCGGTGTAAAAGGTCGTTGCCGAGTCGGCCGGCGCCGTGTCGCGGCCGGAAAGTTCGGGCGGCGTCTTGGAGAAAGCAATTTGGTCGCCGTAGTTCATGACGGTGCCGTTTTGCATCATGAGAACGCTTAAAATGTCGGAAAAGCGCTCAACATTTTTGGCCGTGCCCAAAGCGGCGCCGCTCTGGACAATGTTCCCTTGCGCGTCCTGTTTCGTCAGTTTGGGGATCATCTTTTGGAAATCGTCCCAATAAACCGGCGGTTCGGGAATGCCGGCGGTGTTCAGCAGGTCTTTGTTGTAATACATGGCCAGCGTATCGCCCGCAAGCGGCAAGGCAAAGATCCGGTCCTTGGTGACCGACGGCTGGGCGTCGGTCGAAGCGTTCAAAATAACGTCGCTCGCCACTTGATCGACAAATTGGCTCTTCAGGTCTTTGACCGACAGCCCGGGCTTGGTTCGGAGTTCGGTGACCGATTCTTTTTTGATCGTTCCCTGGAGCGAGGTGAACGGCACGGTGATCGAGTCCGGGATCGGCACGAGCTTGTTCTGGTACTTTTCGATCCACGTGTTGTGAAGCGAGAAAATGTCGGGTCCGCGGTCTTCGGCAAGCGCGTTTATGAGCGTGTCTTCGTATTCGTTGAGGCGCAAAACTTTTACTTCGACGTCGACGTTCGGATGCAACGCCCGGTAGGCGGTGATCACCGGCTGGATGGCGTTCGCATCATCATAGACGGTCCACCAGTTGATCGTCACCGGTTTTTTGGCGTTAATGATGGCCGCCGACGGCGCCTGCGTGCAGCCTTGGCCCATGAGCGCGACCACCAGCGAAACAAGGATTAAAGAACGAATTTTTTTGAACATATTGAGGTTATTTGATGCTTTGAAGATATTTTTTGAAATCTTTTCCGATCGCGGGGTGTCGGAGGCCGAAAGCAACCTGGGCTTCCAAGAGTCCGAGCTTGGTGCCGCAATCGTAGCGCGTTGCTTCTATTATACATCCATACATCGATCGAAAGCGAAGAAATTCGATAAAGGCGTCGGCTAAACGGATCTCGCCGTCTTTGGACGGCTTGGCCCGTTCCAGCATGTCAAAAATTTCCGGGGTGATGATATAGCGGCCGGCGGCGGCCAGGTTCGACGGCGCTTCGCTTATTGTCGGCTTTTCGACAAAGCCCGTCACCTCGACAGCTTGTCCTTCGGCGGCCTTGACGCGCGCGACGCCGTAGCCGGAGATGTCTTTTTTAGGCACGCGGAAAAGGCCGATGACCGGATCCTGATAGCGGTCGTAAACTTCCACGAGCTGCGTCACCGAAGTTTTTTTCGAATCCATGATGTCGTCGCCGTACATGATGAGGCACGGTTCGTCGCCGATGATATGCCGCGCCGAAAGAATGGCGTCGCCGTCGCCCTTGGGGGAGCGCTGGCGCACGTAAGTGAAGGTGGCCATGTCGGAAATATCCAAAATTTCGCCAAGCTCTTTTTTCTTGCCCTTCTTGCGCAAACGGTACTCCAGTTCGAAGTTGCGATCGAAGTGGTCTTCGATCGCGCGCTTCCCGAGCGAGGTGACAAAGGTTATTTCTTCAATGCCCGAAGCCACGGCTTCTTCGACAATGTATTGAATGACCGGCTTGTCGATCAGGGTCAGCATTTCCTTGGGCTGGGCCTTGGTGGCGGGCAAAAACCGCGTTCCCAAGCCGGCAACGGGGATGATGGCTTTTCGTATCTTCATAGTGATCGCATTATATCACGACTGGCCAGAGGTTTAAGGCATTGACCGCAAGACCGATTCCACGTAAAGAATAAGCAGTTCATTGCAACAGCAAGGAGGAAAAATGGTAGGCATAAAGCCAACGGACGTTTCGCTCCTTGTTGAGCGCGATGTCAGCCGAGTTCGCGCCAAGGCGCGGACGGTCATTACGCTCGATCGGCAACGAGGCTTCACGATTCGTCATAATCCGTTCGCCGCGCCGCGCCTTTCCGTCATCGCCGTTATCGGCCCGGGGAAATTTCAAGGCAAAAGCTTCGACGAGGCCCTGCTTTGCGAGGTCGGCATTTGCCGCGGCCGTCCATATGCCGCCGCCTTTGTCGGCGGGCGCCATCTTCCCAGGCGACGCAAATGGTTTTCCCTTTCCGACGAGCAGTACATGGCCGTTGCGCCGACCGTCTTTCAGGCCATTGAAAGCTTGATGCGGGAGCGGGTGGCTTGCTGGAAAGCGGGGACGCCGGATAACCCGATGATGGTTTCCGCGCTTGTTTCTTGTTACGACCGCCGCGAGAGAAAAAACATTCTTCGGAACGTTTTTGTGCCGGTCGTAAACGGGGCCCGTTTCTCGTTCGCCTATGCCGATCGCCGTTTGCTCGCCGACGTTTTGTGGGCGGAGTGGAGCGTTAACAAAGCGGCGAAAAGCCGTATCTGCCGCTTGGCGCGTTGGATTGGCTGGCACATGTCCCATTACCGCTCGAGCCGACGAACCGACGGGCAGAAATTTTGGAAGTTGGGCCGTGTGTCCCGTATCATGCAGGCGCTTGCTCGCAAGGAGCTTTTGCCGCATGAAAAGATCAGGCTCCTCGAGGAGCTGTCCGAGCGCGCAAAACACGGCGGCAAGCGCTTTCTTTCCCGCTTTCGGGAAAAATTCGGCGAACCCGATCGGTTCTTCATCGAAATATTGAATGAAACGCTGCCGCATGCCGCCCTCCGGGTCGGGGGCGCGGTGATCAAAACGGTCAGAGCGAACGGCCGCTATCTGACCGCCGAGGTTTTTCCGACGGAGATCCAGGCGACGTCCTTTAAAAGGAAAAGAAGAAAATAGTCCTCGCTCATGCCGCTGCGGCCATAACCGCAGCGGCATTTTTTAAAAAAGCACGACCGGCGGTGGCGGTCGTGCGAAGCGGCGCGAGTCAGATATTCAGGCGCAGCTGGAAGAGTTCGGCGTTCTCTCCGTGAAGCGGAAAAGAAACGTTTTTCTTTTTGGCGTTCCAGCACATCCGGCAGTCCATGCATTGGCCCGCGTCGTTGCGCTTGTTGGCGTGGCGGAATGACGGGCACTCGAAAGTGTCGCGCGGATCGTCGGAAACTTGGACCGCCGTGCCGGTGCCGTGCCCGCGATGCACCGTATGCGTAGGAATTTGCTCCAGGCCGTCGATCGGTTGCGACGGTTTGCCGACAAAGTCGGCGCTGATGCGGATGCACAGATTTTTCGGGATCGGCGGCAGTTTTCCGATCTTCGCCAGCGCCAAATATTCCTTCACGATATACGGTTCGTGCGTCGGAAGCCAATGGCGAACCATTGGCGTTTGGCGGCAGACATCGACGATGTTGGCGAGAAGCCAGACGCCTTGCAGGTCGCCGCAATCGAACCAGCGAAAGTATTTCGGTTTTTGCGATCGGCCTTTTCCGGCGTAGAAGATCAGCAGCGCGGTCATGGCCAAGACCCAATCCGGGTGTTTGAGTCCGGCCATTCTTAGTGCGTGGGCTTCATGGACGTTGCGGTACGTCAGGTAGAAGGCTTTCCAGCCGTAGCAATGGGCGCAAACGGAGCGCGGATCTTTGGCCAGTTCTTTGCCGCGCGCGCACGCCGAAGCGGGCAGGCCGAAAGCGTACCATGGCATCTTGAGCGGCCGCCCAAGGCCGCGTTTTTCTTCGCCAAGCACGATTGTTCGCGCCCGGCTTATATCCATTGGCAATTTTTGTTCGGGCATGGGCGACCTCCAAATTTAAAGAGCGTTCGCATCTTAATACGATGCCGTTAAAATGACAAACCGGAGGTCAGATCAATTAAATTAGGTTGTTTTTCCACCGTGTTTCATAAAAGAAAAATGCGCCCCCCGGGGGACGCGTGAAGAAATTGGCGATCAGAAATTGATGGTGCGAACGGAATTCATTGCAGTCGTCGTGTCGAAGGAAACCGGGACGGTAGTAAGCGTCGTGAGCGGTTGCGCGGCGGCGCTGCATTGTTGCTTGCTGACGCCGTTGCTGTCAATTAGGCAGCTGGGCGAAACGGTGACCGAGACGGTAACGGTTGATTTGCGGCTGTCGGCAGCCGCATTGTGCGGGGCAAAGAGCGAGACGCAGACAAGAGTTGTGCCAAAGGCGAGCGAACGCCCGATCTTCTCAATTTGCATTTCTGCCTCCTAAGCGGGCGGTTGAAAGAATCGTCTGTACGATACGTGGAATTTATGTAAATGTCAAAGCCGCCGACTCTTGAATTTAAGCTCCTGCGGGGGTAAACTTGGCGCGGAGGTGAAGCATGAAGATCATTCAATCTCTGGTCGCGGCTGCTGCCAAGGCCGGATCATTTATCGCTTTTGTTGTTAGGTCATTCTTTCCATTCGGTTGCGGACACTGGGGCTGGCGGTTCGATTCGGTTAACCTCGGCCTTCGCACTTTATATCTGACAAAGGAAGCGAAACGGCGCCGGTCGCGATGCAAAAAGTGTTCGCTCGCGCACCTCGCCGCGACTTCGATCATTTGCGCCGATTGCAAAGGATCCATCGTTCCCGGCGATCTGGTCTATTACAAATCCTTCTCCGTCTCCGCCATCTTTCCGATCGAGAAGGGGCCGGTTTTGATCTGCGACATTTGCCGCGGCATTGAGCATTTGGCCGGACGCTGGTCCGAACACGGTCTTGTTCATCCCAAGGAGTGTTCGTGTGCGACTGCCGTTCATGCCTGAACGGCTCGCCATTCATCAAGCGACTCGCTGCCCCCGGCTGCGAGTTTTTATTTTCTTAATTTTTTCTTGAGGCTAAGCCGCGAGGAAAAAAAGAGCACCTCCGTTAAGAGGTGCAAGTCGGGTCGGCGGTCGGATCGTGTGACTCCCTAATGGAGCAGGTGCTTCAAGAGCACTAGCAAGGCGAGCGCGACGCCGCAAAATGCCAGCACGCCGCCGCAGAACATGAAACGCAAGGCGCGCTTGGCGCGGCGATCGTACGGGCGTCTTTCTCCGAATTCGCCGGCTTCTTCGTTTTTCCCGCCGCATGCGATGATGATCCCGATGATGGCGATGATCGCTCCGGCGGCAAACAAAACAATTGCGGTTATGAGCGGAAACATTTTATCCTCCGAGGCGCGGGTTTAGCGGCGGATAGCTTCCGCGATCAGAATGAACGCGCCGCTTAGCGACACGGCCACGCCGAAGACGATCGCCGCCACGCAGATCAGATAACTCTTGCCTTTCTTCATGAGTTGAAGCGGCTTGGGCTTGCCCGAGAAAATGGCGCTCCCGAAATCGGGCGAGGCGAAAGCTTCGCCAACGTTATTCGCAATGTCTTTTGCGGCGCGCCAACCGATCGTCAGAACGCGCACGAACGCCAAGAAAGCGATGATGAGTCCGCTGAAGATGAGCGAAAGGGGCAGGGTCGTTGATGCCATGATTGGTCTCCTTGAATTGCGTTGGATTTTCGCATCAAAATGCGGCTAACCGAACGGATAGCGCCTATGGCGCGAATGATTCGTGCCCAAAGCGCTATCCGCCATAGCAAAAGAACAACGGATATTAATATCACGATCCGGGGGAAACGTCAATATCCATAGCCCCGTGCTTTAAAGGAATTTCCTCGAGGCTAAGCCACGAGTTTTTGAAATGAAAAAGCGCCTCATTGGGGAGGCGCAAATCGGAGAGGGCGGCTTTTAGTTTAGATCGCATCGTCAGCCGATAAAATGCTTGATGACCGATAAAGTTCCGATGATCGCGCCAATCGCGGCATTTATTACGCCGAGGAGTAACATGAACAAGGTGAACATGTCGCGGCCGGCGTATTGCTTGATATTTTCACCTTCGTCTTTGCTGTTCATGGCGCGTACAGTTCCGATAATAGCGAGGATCGCCCCGGCAAAGAAAAAACAAATTCCTATCGTGAACATTGGATTCCCCCGTATTGGACGGTTTTGATGCGTTATTTGCCGCGCGGCGCATGTAGCGATCGGCGGCTCCCCGGCCGGATAAAAGAGCAATGAGTAATAGTATGGCGATCTGGCCTAAAAGTCCATGCCATTGGGTCGACAGCTGTCATCTTCTCGACAAATATTTCAACCGCGAGCATACTGGGAACACGATTATTGAATAATCAATATGAACAAGATCGGCTTTTCCAACGGAACGCTTTATCGGGTCGAGGACGTGGTTTCGGAAGAAACGATTGGAAAATTTTATTCCGTGGCACCGGATTGCCTGGAAGTATTCGCGCATAGCGATCCGGGGCGAATGGGGTTGGCGCCTGCCGCTGCCGCCGTTGCCAATAAATTCGCGCGCCGCTCGGTCCACGCGCCGACGCACGTTCGTTACGGCGGAACCGCCGAATCAAAAGCGCTTCTTAAGATGGTCGCCGGCCTTTATGCCGCGATCGGCGCCGAGCTGGTCGTCATTCATCCCGATGTTGTTGACGACTGGGAGGCATTTAACGATTTTCCGATGCAGATCGGCGTTGAAAACATGGATAGTCGGAAAAACGCTTTTCGCGATGTCGAGTCGATGTGGTCGCTTTTCGACCAGCATCAAAATTTTAAAATGGTTTTGGACTTGAACCATTGTTTCACCAACGACCCGACGATGAAACTCGCGGAACGGTTCATCGAGACTTTGGGCGACAGGGTCGGGCAGATCCACTTGAGCGGTTTTGCCGGTTTTCATGAACCGCTGTTCCAAACCCAGCAACTCGAAATTTTGAAATATTGCCGCAAATTGAACGCGCCGATCGTGATCGAAAGCGTTTTGTCGGGGGCGGCGGATATTAAAAAAGAGTTCGATTATATTGTTGAGAATCTTAAATAGGTTTTAAATAACTCCCCGCCGATGGCGGGGAGTTATTTATATTCCCCCTCGCCCCCAGCGGGGAGAGGGTAGGGTGAGGGGTGCTCCGCAGGTTGGATACGCCGGCCGCCGCCCAATATGGATTGGACCCACCCCTCGGGGTGCTGGGCAACGCACCGAGACAAAACATGGTGCGCGCCGTGTCGCGGCACGGGGTGACAAAAAGAAGCGCCGTTTTTGAAAAGTTTCAATATGCCAACGATCAAGGAATTTACGTGATGTTCTGTATCGGCTTGAAGGTTCGGTCCGTCGTTAAGCCGGAAGACCAGAAACTGCCAGCGTTCAAGCTGGCAGTTTTCATTAGTTTCTTTTTCGTCCGGTGAAGCGCAGGAGGTTCAGGAAGATGTTGATGAAGTCGAGGTACAGCATGAGCGCGCCGTAGATCGCTTGCTTGGCGCGGGATTCGTCGTCCGTTGCCATCATGCCCATGGCCTTGATCTTCTGCATGTCATAGGCGGTGAGCGCGGTGAAGATGATGACCCCGAGCGCCGAAATAACGATGTCGAGTCCGCTGTTTCCCAAGAAGATGTTCACGACGCCGGCGAGGATGATGCCGATAAGTCCCATCATGAGGATCGATCCCCAGCGCGAGAGGTCGCGTTTCGTCGCATACCCGTAAACGGCGGTCGCGCCGAACATGCCGGCCGCGACCAAGAAGGTGGAAGCGAGCGAGGCGTCGGTGTAAACTAGGACGAAGACCGAAAGGGTGAGGCCGTTCACAAAGCTGTAGAGCAAGAACAGCAAGGTCGCCGTGCTGGCGGAAATCCGCTTAATGGCCCAAGTGAGGCCGATGACGAGTGCCAGTTCAACGATGATAAGTCCGAAGAACACGGCTTGGTTTCCCAAGATGACATTAAGCACGGCCGGGCTAGCGGCGGTAAAGTAGGCGGTTAGCGCGGAAACAATTAGGCCGGCGCACATCCAGCCGAAGACCTTGTGAAGGAGCGTGTCAGACGTGTTTTCTGCCGTAGTAACGATGTTTTGGTACATAGTATTGAAATTAAATCACGGTTTTGTTATTCTTGTCCAACGGCGTTCGCGGCGAAAGAATTGAATGCAAAGCGGTGAGGTGGCTGAGTGGCCGAAGGCGCCTGACTCGAAATCAGGTGTACCTGCAAGGGTACCGTGAGTTCAAATCTCACCCTCACCGCTTTGGATCCAACATCGACAAAGAACCAACGACAGCTAATGGTAACGTGAGTTCCCCGCTCGACTCGGTCCGTCCGCGAGCGGGTCCGCCCAATACGGCCGAAGCCGGAGGTGGGCGGAAAATCTCACCCTCACCGCTCTGGATTCAAGAAATAAAAATGCTCCGATTTTTATTCGGAGCGTTTTTATTTTTCCGGCCGGTATTGTTGCTTCAGGTCGGGGCCGAGCAGCTTGTCCCGCTGCCCCTCCAATTTTTTGATCTCGGCGGCCGCATCGTTCGCAATTTTTTTGCGGGCGCCGAATTCCATGATCATGGCGGCGGTGTTCGATGGCAGGCCCAACAAGGAGATCGCTCCTGAAATAAGCGTGACGGTCAAGGCCATCTTTTCATGCTCCTTGCTGGTCATGCCCGCGTTGGCATATTTGATCCCCAAATAGCGAGTCGTTGAGTAGATCGGGGTTACGACTAAACCGATATCAACGCCAAAGAAGTCGCAGATCAGATCAACGACGTCCACCATCACCGCAAAGATGGTAAGAAAGAGATATGCTGTAAAATATTCGGCACCGGTCTTTTTCTTTTCCTCTTTGATCTTTTTTGAGAGGACATCAGCCTTCTTTTTAAGTTCCGGATAATCCTCGATCTGTCGTTCGCCGTTGTCATCCGGTTCGCCAGTTCCGCCGCCGCGTTCGCGGTTTTTGGCCATGGCAAGCCTAGAGGCCATCTGGTCGTCTCCGCCATCTTGGCCCTCCTGCTCTTCGGCGGCCTGTCTTATTTGTTCTGCCCGTTCCGCCGCCGCCGCTTCCGTCTGTTCCGCTTCTTCATTTTGCCGCGCCACAGTCGCCTTGGCATAAGCCATTTCTTCCGCCCACTGCTTTTCTTGCCACTGATTGTTTTCCAGCGGATCGTTGCTCGTAGGTTGTAGGTTGCCGTCAGGCATATGCTTCTAGAGTGCCACGATAACGATAAAAAGCCAAAACATCATGGCGAGGTCGTTTTTAAAATACGGGACGTCGACAAGCCCGTGGACTAAAATTGCGATCATCGCGGCGCCTAAACATAGAACATAGAACTTAGAACGTAGAATGTAGATCCTCCGAAAGAACCAGACGAGCAGGCAACCGAAGCCGATGATTCCCAAGAGGCCAAGCTCCGACCATGTCGCCAAGAAGAAATTGTGCGGATATTGGAAAATTTCGACGCCTTGCGCGTGGTGGTACGGGGCGACGACGGTCTTAAAGCCGTTTAGCCCGGCGCCAAAGAGCGGATGGTCGCGCAGCATGGCGAGCGATTCTTTCCAGCCGATCATGTGCACGCGGCCCGACCAATCGCGCATGAGAATTTGTTCGCGCAGTCCGGCGGCTTGGGGCGCGAACGCGACAATGAACGCGGCGACGATCGCAATAATGACTGCGGTAAGGCGCGTTCGTTTTTTGGAAACGCCAAGGAAGAACAGGGCGGCGGCGGCGGCGATCAGCCCGCCTGCCGATTTGGCGAGAATGATGATCGCGAGCGCGGCCAGCGAAAGGAATGCGCCGAACGGCATCGCAAAGAAAAGGGAAACTAGCGGCGCCAGGTAGAGCGCGGCGGCGTTGGGATAGTCAAAGACGCTGGTGATCCGCCGCTCGGCGGTCCAGGTGACGGGGATGAGCGCGGGAAACGCGTATTGGATAAGGCCGTAAATGACGACCACGGCCGCGCTTGCGCCAAAGCCCCAGACGGCGGCGCGCCGGATCTTTTCTTTGTCCGGCTTGGCGGCAATGATGAGAAGCGCGAGCGCCATTGGTTCCCAAAAATAAGCCTTGGCAATGCCAAGCGCTTCGCGTTTGTCGGGCGCAACGACGATGCCGATGACCGTGGCGATGAGGATCAAAGCCGAGCCAAGCGCTAATAATTTATTTTCACGGATCTGATCGGATACGTCCTCTCTCTTATTATAAGAGAGGGTAGGGTGAGTTAATTGCACGATCATCGCTCCGATCGCCGCAATCAAAACAACTTCCAACACCGTCGTCGGAAACGGTCCGATATGGAAACGGATCAAATAAACCGGCAGCAACGCGGTGACGGCGAAAATGATCATTTCCGGCAAAGAATATTTAGAAGGTTTCATGCCGATCGGTTGGTCAATTTCTTTAGTTCATCTTTGGTAACGGCGCGCAAAGCCATCAGAATGATCCCGTATATAACAATGCCGATGAAGATCTTTTCCAAGACATGGGTCGCGGGTGTGACGTCAACGACGATGCCCATGATCGCGGCTGCGATCATGGCCTTGCCCGTGATTTTGAGCGATGGACGCATTTTGACCGTTGTAAGCACGATGGCGGTTGCGGCAACCGCAATGATCGCTTCGGAAAAGATCGTGATAAGCGCCGCCGCCGTCGCACCGTAGCGGGGGATGAAGAGAAAATAGAGCGTGAGCGAGACGGCGGCGTCGCTCGCGTATATCCAGGTCATCACGCGCTGGCGGCCGATCCCGACGATGAGGTGGCCGAAGAGCGAACCGTAAAAGACCATGAAGGCGGCAACGACCAAGAGCGCTAGCAGCGGGCCCGAGGGCGCGAATTTCGGCCCGGAAATGAAAAGCATGAGCGGGGTCGCCAAAATGATCCCGCCCGCGAGCGTCGGCCAAGCCAGTATGCCGACGGCATCGATCGCGCGCTGGATGATCCGCCGCACTTTGTCATGGTCCATCGTGCTCCAGGCGTGGACGAAAAGTGGCAAGACCAAGCCCATGAAGATGATCGGGATCACCGTGATCACATCGAGCGGCTTATAAGCGGCGCCGTACCAGCCGATCTCGGCCTCCGGCCGGCCGACGATCTTCATGACGATCACGTCGCCGCGCAAATAGACAAGATTGAACATGATGGAAATAGCAATGGGCCAGCTGCGTCTAAATATTTGACGGATAACATCGGCATCGAGACGCATTGAATACGGCCTGATCTTTTTGGCGAACGCGAGCGAGAGCGCGACCATGGCCAGGTTCGCCGCGCTCATGCCGATCATGACCTCGATCAAGTTTCCGTGGAAGACGGCGACCAAGATGACCGCTGCCATGAGCACGGCGCGTCCGACCACTTCGGAAATGGCCGGGAACTCCATGCGTAAACTTTTTTGGAAGAGGCCGACGAAAATTTGGTGGATTGACAGGAAGATGAAAGAAAATGAACCGATCGCGATGGCCAGATGCGTCGCGCTGCCCCAGGGGAGCGTGAAAGCGACGGCAATGGCGGCGGAAAAAACAATGGCGGCGGTAACCAGACGCAGGGCGATCAGGTTGCCCAAGATCTTGCCTTGGTCAGCATCCGGTTCAGAGAGCATTTGAATGGCCGTGATCGTCAGGCCGAAATCGACCAAAGTGCCGATGAATTGCAGGTAAGACGTGGCAACGGTGAACTGGCCGTAGCCTTCCGCGCCCAAGTAGCGGGTCAGGATCGAAAGGGTAATAAGGCCAAAAGCCGTACCAATGATACGGCTCGCATACTGCATGGCGACATTTTTGGCGATCGAATGGGTGACGGTCATGTCCTATAGCTTACAGCCGTTCGACAAAAGCGACAAAAAATGCTACAATATTCTAGATAAAATGCATATTTTTACTAAAAACATCGTCAATATCGTTAAAACCTGTTTGGGCCTCGCGCTCATTGCATTTTTTTTGTTGCCTATCGGGACTGTTTCCGCCGCTACGGTCAAAAAGACCGACTACCAAGGCAAGATCGTTTCGCCGATCGGCCCCATTACGCTAAAACCCGGCGCCACGACAACCTATACGCTGACGGTCAAGAATACCGGCCTTGCGCCATGGACCAATTCCGGAAGCCGTTATGTTTCCGTATATACGTATCTGCCCAAATATCGCGCCAGCGTTTTTTACGACAAAAGCTGGCATGCCAAAGACGAACCGGTCTTGATGAAAGAAACAACGGTTCGTCCCGGCGCCAGCGCCAGTTTTGTTTTTAAATTGACCGCGCCGTCCAAAGCGGGAACCTACCAAGAGGGGTTCAATATTTCCGCTGAAGATTTTGCTTGGATCGCCGGCACGCAATTCATCATCCCGATCATCGTCGCTTCTTCTGTAACTGCTGCGCCTACGACAAAGCCAGCTACTCCAGTCGTTGTTAACGACAAAAAACCAGCGGTCGCGCCCGCCCCTACTCCCTACTCTATACTCCCTACTCCCTCGGCAAGTCCGCTCGCCGCAACGCTCATGATCAAGTCGTTTCAAGACAAGGTGACGGTCGCGGGCGGCTCGCCGGTCCATATTTCCATCGGTTTTAAGAATGTCGGGACCGTTACATGGGAGACTCGCGTCTTGCATGTTCGCGATACGCAAATCGCGGTCGCCGGCTCGACCGTTGTTTCGCTTGCCGATCCGAATTGGGCGAATGCGCTTGAACCGTCGCGCGTTCGCGAACCGATCTCGCCGGGCAATATCGGCTATTTCGATTTTAATGTCATGGGCCCGCCCTCGCGCGGCGATTACACTTTGTCGCTCAAGCTTGTTGTCGACGACAGTGACGTTCCCGGCGCCATCATTGACATTCCTGTCACCGTGACCGAGGATGCGCCGCAATTGCCGACACAGGAAATCCCGCTTACGGCCGGCCAAGGCGAGCCGAACATGCGCGTCGGCTTGTGGAACGTGCCGGGGAACGTGACACTTCTTGATTCGTCGCCTTTCAAAGTCATTGGCCCGGGCGGAACGGCATTGACATCCGTCCCCGCCGGAACGGTCATCACGGCGGGCTACGACCGCACGAGCAAAACGGTCAGCGTTTCAACGCCGAACGGGCAGTTCACGTCGCCCGCGCCGGTGCGTTTCGTCTCGACCGATCCAAACGGCCTGTTCCAAGTGCCGAATTTCAACGGCTGGACCGCCACTTCGTATGTGAATCAATTCCGTGGCACCATGGAATTGAATTATTACGCGCCCAACGACCATGTTTGGCTTATTGAAGAATTGCCGCTTGAACAATATTTGCGCGGGTTGGGGGAGACCTCGAACGATTCAGATCATGAGTTCCAAAAAGCGCTGGTCGTGGCCGCGCGCAATTACGCTTACTTTGTCCATTCGATCGGCGGCAAGTACGATCTCTTCGACGTTCAGCCCTCCGCCGCCGACCAGGTTTATCGCGCCTACGGCTCGGAAACGATCCGTCCGAATTTGGTCAAAGCCGTCGAAGAAACCGCCGGCCAAGTCGTCACCTATAATAATGATGTGGTCGTCACCCCGTACTTCTCCCGCTCCGACGGCCGCACGCGCGCATGGCAAGAAGTCTGGTGCTGCCAAACAAAACCCTGGCTCATCTCCGTTCCCGCCCCGCACGACGTCGGCAAGACCCTCTGGGGCCACGGCGTCGGCATGTCCGCGACCGATGCCCTCGGCTGGGCCGTCGATGGGAAGACCTACGATTGGATCCTGAAATATTATTACACCGGGACGGCGCTGAAGAAGATATACTAAAGAAAGGGAGAACCTAGAACATAGAACTTAGAACTTAGTGTGGCTATAAATTCTTATAAAGATTTAACGGTTTGGAACAAGTCAATGGATTTGGCTGTTAAAATTTATGAGTTATGTAAATCGTTGCCCAGGGAAGAGATATATGGTCTGTCTAGTCAGATGAAGCGAGCTGCTGTTTCGATCCCGTCAAATATCGCTGAGATAATACTAAAACCGAGGATGTTGATGGGTTGCTTAATGAGGTTATGAGAATGTTAAACGCTTATACGGCAACAAGAATGTAAAAACGGGCCCTAAAGGCCCGTTTTTAAACTAAGTTCTACGTTCTAAGTTCTAGGTACTGTATGCTTTAAAGCCCGACTTTGTTCAATGTTGAACTTCCAATGTGATACTTCCGATCGGCTTCGGCCAGCGTTAGGATGTGCTGGCGCACGTGTGACGGATCGCCGGCGTTCACGAAGTGAAAGCGTTCTTCTTTGCCGGCGGTTTCCAATGAGAGCGTGCCGTAGCCGAAGATCGTCGCATTTATTCCTTTTACTTCGGAGGTGACGTCCTGCACCAGCCACAGATCCATTTCCGAAATGGTTCGCGCAAACAGGCCTTGTTGCTGGACGGCGATGAGGCGGTCGTTGGTCACGACCCAAATGTCCAAGTAATAGTCGATGACCATCGAGAAGAAGAACAGCCAGATGGCGAGGTAATAGATCGAGCCCAAAACGGCGACGATCGGCATGGTGATCGAGCCGGTCAAAAGGGTGGAGCTGACTTGCTGGACAAGTATCGTAACGCCCAACGGGATGGCGGCGAGAACGGCGAATAAGACAATGTTCCCAATGAGGAAAATAGGATGCTTTCGAATGAGCATCTCAACGTGTTCGTACGGCTTCAACTTGAACAAGTGTTTGATGTTCATAGGGAAAGCGGCGCGAATTTAATTCCGGCGCCGACCGTTTGCGTCCAATCGACCGGTGAAAGGAAGTAGAAAGTGATAAGAACAATGCCGGCCGTTCCCGCCAAATAAACAATGATGAGAAATGACGCCGAAAAAAAGCCGGTGCGAAAGCGCCAAGCGTTCAGCAGATCGACCAGCGAGAAGACGAGGAAGATCGGCAGGAAGATCACGTAGGGGATGAGTAATATCCAAATCGGCATATGCTACAAATTATGTATTGAAGGCTCTTGCCCCGATGGCCATCGGGGGACGCGATGCTAACTCACTAATGCATGCGAATCTGCTAATTCGTAAGGGGCGCGCAAATCGCGCCCGTCCGTCATTCGTAGATTCGCATGCATTCGTATATTGGCATCGCGTCGCCCCGAGGGGCCAATAGTCTTCCTTATATAATTTGTATAGTAATTCTACACCAATCCACCAGAAGGCGGAACAAGACCAAGGTGCTTATACGCCGCTTCGGTCGCGACACGGCCGCGCGGGGTGCGCTCCAAAAAGCCGATGTGCATGAGATACGGTTCGATCACTTCTTCAAGCGTCGCAATCTCTTCATGCGTCGCTGCGGCGAGTGTGCCGATTCCGACCGGGCCGCCGCGGAATTTGCTGATCAAGGCTTCGAGGATGATGCGATCGGCGCCGTCCAACCCCATCGTGTCGACGCAAAGCTCGTCGAGTGCTTTCATGGCGATCTCATTGGTGAGCTTTCCGTCGCCATGCACTTGCGCGTAGTCGCGGCAGCGGCGCAAAAGGCGGTTCCCGATGCGTGGGGTGCGGCGGCTTCTGGCGGCGAGTTCGGCCGCGGCGTTCTCGTCGAGCGGAACATTCAATAATTTCGCCGAGCGCTCAATGATCCGTTTCATGTCGTTTGCCGAGTAGTAGTCCAAATGATAAGTCGCGCCAAAACGATCGCGCAGCGGCGACGAGAGTAGCGAGAGCCGCGTCGTCGCGCCAACAAGCGTGAAGCGCGGGATGTCGAGCCGCAAGGTTCGCGCCGCCGGCCCTTTGCCGATCACCATGTCGAGCGCAAAATCTTCCATGGCCGGGTACAAAACTTCTTCAATGGTTTTTGGAAGACGGTGAATTTCATCGATGAACAATATTTCGCCCGGTTCCAGATTCGACAAGATCGCTGCCAGGTCGCCGACCCGCTCGATCGCCGGTCCCGAAGTGATGCGAATATTTTTTCCCATTTCGCGGGCAATGATATGCGAGAGCGTGGTCTTGCCCAAGCCGGGCGGCCCGTAGAGCAGCGTGTGCTCGATCGGCTCATTGCGCTTCTTGGCCGCGCTCAAGAAGGTCGTCAGCTGGCGTTTCAAGGTATCTTGCCCGATGAAATCGTCCAAAGCCGACGGCCGCAAAGTTAGGTCGGTTTTGGCGTCTTCGGGCAGCTCGACCGGCGATACCGCCCGGTCGTTTCCAATGATTTTTTGATTGTTTATCGCGTCTTCCATACATTTTTCACTCCTCGCCCTACGCAGCGATAGCGGAGTGGGGAGAGGGAAGGGTGAGGGGCGTTAGGTTCCACAACTTTAACAAAAACCCCCGCAGAAAGCGAGGGTATTTGTCTAAGGGGACAGACCTCTTAAATATTGATGCCCTTTGATCTCAGCGTTTGAACCAGGGTTTCGTAGCCGGTAAAAAGGATCGGGGTAAATCCGATCGTCGTCGCGGCGGCCAAGCTTTTTTCGGTATCGTCGATGAAAGCCATTTCATTAAGCGCAACGCCCAGTCGTTCGCAAAAGATCTTAAAAGCCATTGGGTTTGGTTTGCTGACTCCGATCTCGGCTGAAAATACCGCCGCGTCAAAATGGGAAATCAGGTCGGAAGCTCGGAATTTTTGCGCCGTTTCCATTGTGTTGTTGCTTAATAATCCCGTTTTGTATCCGTTGACGCGCAGGCGATCGGACAAACCGATGATCTCCATATTGATCACATGTTGCGGTAGGCCATCGATAAACTCGATCAACTCATTGAGTTTATTCGATAAGCCCAACTCTTCAACTACTTTTTTCCAAAACTCATCGCGCGATAAAACATTATTATTCATCAGGTGGTTGAATTCAAAATACGCTGACTTGAATGTTTCCAGATCAACGCCTAGAAGGCCGGTTACTTGCCGTTCAAATTCTGGGCCGGGTATCCCGGCCACAACCCCGCCGTAATCAAACCCGATGGCTTTGATATTCATACAGTTAATAGTTTACCCGCCGGACATTAACCGCGCAAACAAAAACCCCCGCAGAAAGCGAGGGGTTTTGCCGCCGCCGGACCTCATCCCTACCCTTCTCCTCGAATGAGGAGAAGGAAAAGATGCTTCGCCCCCTCTCCTTAATCAAGGAGAGGGTAGGGTGAGGTCGGCGTGCGAAGTTTGAATTGTGGCTATCCTTTGACTTCATTCGAGCTGATGAGCTGTTTCATCAGATCGGCGGTCTTGGTGACGCTGGTGTCTAAGAAAATTACTTTGGAATTGGTGCTGCCGCCAACCGTCTTCAAGGTGTCCAAGTATTGCGTCAGGTTCAAGATAGCCATGATCTCGGCCGAGGTCTGGTTGGTGATCTTCTGCATCGTCTCGACTGAGCGGCGCAAGCCTTCGGCAATGGCTTCGCGCTCCAGCGCAATGCCTTCGCCCTGCAAACGCTTGCGCTCCTTTTCGGCTTCGGCTTCTTTGATCGCCTGGATCTTCGTGGCTTCGCCCTTGTTTTCCGCAGCTTTGCGGAGCTGCAGCGAAGCGACGACTTCAGACATCGCATCGGTGATCGTGAGCGGGAAGTTGACGTTGGTAATTTGGAAACTCTTAATGAGCATTCCCCATTCGGCAAATTGAACCTCGAGGTCGTGCTGAATATGCAAAGCCAATTCTTCCTTCTTCTCCAAAATGCCCTCGTGTGTTTCTTTTGCGATGTAAGTTCGGAGAGAGTTCTCGACCGTTGCGCCAATTGAGGTCGAAGCGTCTTGCAACGCGTAGGTAAAACGCTGAATTCCATCATCGGTCGGATTAACGGTGTAGATGAGGTTGGTATTTACGTCGACGATCACTTTGTCGGCCGACGGATACTTGCCCGCGACGACGAAATTTTGCGAACGCAGCGAAACCGTTTTTGAAATGCGTTCAAGGAGCGGTACTTTGACGTTAAGTCCGGCCATCATGATGCGGTTGTACTTGCCGAGCATTTCGACGACCAGTACAGTGTTTTGCCGCACGATCTTGATGTTGGCGATCACGACCGCGATTATGAGGATGAGAATGATGTAAACGAATGGCATAAGATGTCGGGAATTATGAATTAGGAGATAGGAATTATGAATAAGGCTTTTCGGCTTCTTAATTCTTATCTCTTAATTCCTAATTCTATCGGTTAGTGTTTATAACGCCAATGTCTGCCAAAAGGCGTGTTTAGTCAAGAGTATGGTCGGCCGTTGACGATACGCTGATCGGGTGGCATAGTTTGGACGAACCAAAACAAAAAACGGAGGAGGAATGGGAATGTTTGGAATGTATCGCAGTACCTTTAAAAACGCCAACACATTTTTGGCTGTCGTCCATGTTGAAAATAGCGAACAAGCGGTGCGAAACGCGCGCATCGCCAATGACGAAGGCGCCGATGGGATCTTTTTGATCAACCATGACATCGGCCACAATGAACTTTTGAATGCCTACGCTCAAGTTGTTCGCGACCTGCCTTGGTTGTGGGTCGGTTTGAACTGCCTTGATCTCGGGCCGTCGGCATTGCTGGCCATTCCAAAAACGGCCGTCGGGCTCTGGGTCGACAATGCCGGTATCACCGAAGCGGGCGTGACGCAGGCCAAACGGTTCAACGATATCAGGATCGCTCGGGGCTGGTTAGAAGGGTTGTATTTTGGCGGCGTCGCGTTCAAATACCAAGAACCGGTCAAAGACGTCGCCGCCGTTGCCAGAGCCGCCATGCCGTATGTCGACGTCATCACCACTTCCGGCGCCGGCACCGGGCAAGCGGCCGAGATCGGCAAGATCAAAAAGATGAAAACGGCGATCGGCGAACATCCACTCGCGATCGCGAGTGGAATAACGCCGGAGAACGTCCTTGAATACGCGCCATATGCCGATTGTTTCTTGGTGGCGACCGGGATAAGCGATTCGCACACCGAGCTCAATCCGTCCCGAGTCCGTGAACTCGCCAAGCGGCTTGGGAAGTAACTCGATCATCATCGCCCCGCTCCGAGCTTCATCGGAGCGGGACTTTTTTTAAAAAAATCGGCCGGCGACAGGGTGTCGCGGGCCGAGGCGGTGATCGGTCAATCGCCGATCTTGAGGTTCGATCCGTATCCATGATGCGGTCCGCGGGCCGTCGGTTCGACGCCGGCGGTTGTCGCCTCAATGCTCTCTTCGTAGCATTCATCGCAGGCGGTTTTACCGTTAAGTTTAGGGCGCGGCCCGCCGTTGAAGCGCGGCTTGAACGGACGCCCGCATTGGCACAATTCCGGTTGCGGCGGATTTTTCTCTCTGTCAGCCAGCCATTCCTGGACAGTCATCAGCATAGTTGCCTCCTTTTCAAAAAAGAACGGGTTTTCGCGTCTGGAAACATCCTAAGGCAGATATTCAAAATTTGCCAGATTATGTTATAGTGCGTTCCTATGAACGAGACGCGCCAAGAGGTCACAAATCGCAAGCGGAGGGCGCTTATTACCGGATTGACCGGCCAAGACGGTTCGTATTTGGCGGAGTTTTTATTGAAAAAAGGATACGAGGTATATGGGCTGGCGCGGCGGACCAGCAACGACCCGTTCGCGCGCGTTGATGCCCTGCGCACCGGCGGGCTCATTAGCATTGTGTCCGGCAATTTGCGTGACACCGGCTCGTTGGAGCGGGCCGTGAAAATCGCCGACCCCGACGAAATTTATAACTTGGCCGCGCAGTCCGATGTCGGAATATCTTTCGAGTGCCCGGAAGAAACGTTTGAGACAAACTATCACGGCCTCGGCCGCTTGGTGCATGCGGCGATCGATCACAATCCAATGATCAAAATATATCAAGCCTCGACCAGCGAGATGTTCGGCAAAACCCTCCCGCCCCAGCATGAGAATTCGCCGTTCGCGCCGGTGAGTCCGTACGGTTTGGCCAAACTTCGCGCCCACGAAGACTATGTGATCGGGTATCGCCAAAAGCACGGTCTGTTCATCTGTTCGGGGATCTTGTTCAACCATGAATCGCCGCGCCGCGGCAAGCATTTTGTCACCCGGAAGATCACCACCTCGCTTGCCAAGATCAAACTCGGGATGCAAGAATCGTTCGAGCTCGGAAACTTGGAAGCCAAACGCGATTGGGGCTTTGCCGGCGACTACGTTGAAGCGATGTGGAAAATATTGCAACAGCACGAGCCGAAGGATTATGTCATCAGCACGGGGGAGAGCCATACCGTGCGCGATTTTGTCAATCTCGCCGCCGCCGCACTTGATATGAAGCTTGTTTGGCGCGGCAGCGGTTTGGACGAGACGGCGTCCGACGAGAAGGGCCGAGTCATTTTGCGCATCAATCCGAAATATTACCGCCCGCAAGAAGTTAATTATCTCCTCGGCGACAGCAGTGCGGCGCGCAAACAGCTGGGCTGGGAGCCGAAATGCAGCTTTGCCGAACTGGTGAAAATGATGGCCGCTTCCGACCTCGAAGCGTTAAGGAGGCAGATATGAGAACCGTCATCATCATTCCGACCTACAATGAAAAAGAAAATATCGCGACCCTGGTGCCGCTGATTTTCGCGGTTGTGCCCGACGTGCACGTGGTCGTGGCCGACGACAATTCGCCCGATGGCACGGGAAGCGCCGTGCTGGAATTGGCTGCGCGCTATCGCAATCTTTCATTGCTCTCGCGCGCCGAAAAAGACGGCTTTGGTAAAGCCTACCTCAACGCTTTTAACAAAGTGCTCGAGGCGCCGGACGTCGGCAAGGTGGTCATGATGGACGCCGACTTGTCGCATCACCCAAAATACTTGCCCGAGATGCTCAAGCAAAGCGAAACGTACGACGCCGTGGTCGGTTCGCGGTATACGGCGGGCGGCGGCACTTCGGGTTGGGAATTATGGCGCCGCACGGTCAGTTTTTGCGGCAACTTCTATTGCCGCACCGTAACGCGCTTGCCGCTCCACGACTGCACGGCCGGCTTTCTCGCGATCAAAGCCCCGCTGTTGCGCCGGATCGATTTTTCAAAAATGGACACCGCCGGCTACGCCTTTCTCATGGAACTCAAACACGCGCTTTTCAAAGCCGGAGCCAGTTTCTACGAGGTCCCCATCATTTTCGCCAACCGCACCGAAGGCGTGTCAAAAATGTCCGCCGATATTTTCAAAGAAGGCATCATTGCCCCGTGGAAGATGAGGTTTAAAAAATAATGAAAAACAAAGAAGCGGCCAAGGCCGCTTCTTTTGATGTTAAACGAACTGCCCGGGGAGGGAATCGAACCCTCAAGCCCTTACGGGCACAACATTTTAAGTGTCGCGCGTATGCCGTTCCGCCACCCGGGCATGAGTGGAGACTATTTCATTTTGGCGAATTTTTCAAGAGCAAGGCGCCGACGACCTCATCCCTACCCTTCCCCTTGAATAAGGGGAAGGAAGCGGTGCTGTGGGGTAAGTTCAAGCGTTGTGATAAATTACTAAGCTTGCCGTTAGGCTCTGAATTTCATCCGAAGCCCTCTCCTTAATCAAGGAGAGGGTAGGCCTGCCCCTCGAAGCCGAAGCGAAGTGGGGGTGAGGTCGGGCGGAGTTGGCAGTTTATATAAAAAAACTCCCCAACCGTCGAGGTCGGGGAGCGAATCGATTCGTTGTCGTTCGAGCGGTGGCTACTTCGTCATCTGAATGACGAGTTCGTTGGAGTAGGTGCCGCAAGCGCCGTTTACAAATTCGCAGACGCGAACGTAGTAGGTGTTGGCGCCATTCGTGTCATGGATCTCATGCGAACGATCCGATTGGTTTACGGCGTGAAACCAGTTATCACCGGCGCGCGGCGGATAGGTCGGTCCTTCGTTGAGCGACCAAAGCACTTTGAATCCCGACGGTGCGCAGCCGATAACGCTCCAGTTGATCATTGTTCCGCACGTGAGTTGTGTCGACGTGATCGTGATCGAGGAGACGCTGGTGCACGCGGGCTGTTGCGGCGTTGTGTCGGGAGTCAGGTCGGGCGTGGTGTCCGGCGTGGTGTCGGGCATGAGGTCCGGCATCAGGTCGATTCCGGCGTCAGGCACGATCACGACCGGGGTTGTGTCCGTGACGCTGGCGTCATGAATGATCGCGGGCGGCGTCGGTTCTTCAACGCAACCGCAGTCAAGTTTGATCGCCGGCTTTGTGTCTTCCGGGAGCTTCGTGTCCGGTACCAGCCGCGCATCGGGCTCGGGGATGTTGATGACAACCAAAGCGTCGGGCGTTTCCGGTTTCGGAAAGGTCGGGAAGACGATGGTCGGAACGTAGGCATCGGGTTGCGATGTCGGCTCCGGCTTGGTGACGGTAATTGGCGCGTCGATCGGCGACGCGTCGGGTGGTGTTACCGGATGGAAGGTCGGGAATTCCGGCAATTTCGCGTCGGGCGAAGGCGTTGCCGACAGCGGCGCGGCGTCGCTCGGCAAAACCGGCGGCACGGTCGGCACAGGCGCGGCATCATAGGCGACGAGCGGCGCAGGTTGAACCGGCGGAAGAACGGCGGTGCCGGCGTCAATCGGGGAGACGGGCGGGCAAACGCAGTCGTAGTTTTCGTTTACCCATCCGCATTGCGCAAGTTCGCCGCCCGGGCATCGCGTGGGGGCGTTCTGTCCGCCATCGGTACCGGCTGACAGGGTAAGAAGCATTGAGTTCCCGCCGTCCGCAGCGGTTGGCGTTTTCGCCGGCTGTTCGCTGCCAGACGTAACCTGGCCGCCGGTCGCGCTGCACGCGGCCGTCGCGACCAATATGATCAATGGTACGTTCCTGATCTGATTCATTTCGCGTGTCCTCTCATTTTGAAAGATTCTGGCTGTGTTTTTATCAGCCGCCTTAGGCAGCTGATTTGCTCCTAAAGCGTTTAATTATGCCAGAAAAATGAGGAATTGTCAAGAGCTTATCGCTTGTTTTTGCTTGTTTTGAGCCATTTTAACAGCTCATTTACTTTCCGCGTATTCAAAATATTCTCTTTTTCGGCCCAACCGCGCCTTGCGGTGGCGATTCCGTATTCTAAAAAGCTGAAGTGCGTTGGGGAGTGGGCGTCGGAGTCGACAACCAGCTTAACGCCGGCTTTGACGGCCAGGCGCACGTACTCGTCACGAATGTCGAGCCGGTCGGGACTGGCATTTACCTCAAGCGCCGTGCCGGTGCGCTTGGCGGCCGCGATGATCGCGTTAATGTCGAGTTCGATTGGGGGTCGTGATTTTATTTTGCGTCCGGTCAGATGGAAGATAACGTCGACATTGGGATTTTCCATGGCGCGGATCACGCGTTTTGTCTGTTCGTCTTTTGGCAAATTGAAATATGAGTGCACCGAAGCGCCGACGCAATCGAGCTTGGCGAGCGTTGCGTCATCAATGTCGAGCGACCCGTCTTTGCCAATGTTGACCTCGCTGCCGGAGAGAACGGTGAAGCCTTTTATTTTTTTATTGACGGCCGCGATCGCCTTTATCTGCCGCTCCAATTTTTTTTCATCCAGCCCGCCCGTCATCGCAAGCGAAACCGTGTGGTCGGTGATGGCGATATACTCCAAGCCGGCGGTTTTTGCGGCCGCGGCCATGCCCTCGATCGACATGTCGCCATCAGTCCAATCGGTTTGCACCTGCAAGTCGCCGCGAATGTCGCCGTAGCCGACCAAGTGGGGGAGGCGATGCGCGAGCGCCGCTTCAATTTCGCCTTCATCGGTGCGGATTTCCGGCGGCGGGCAATCCATGCCGAGCGCCGCGTATATTTCTTCTTCCGTGCGGCTCGCGATGCGCTTGGTTCCTTTGAACAAACCGTATTCCGATAACTTAAATCCCTTTTTGATCGCCAAAGTGCGGAGTTTTACATTGTGGTTCTTGTCGCCGGTGAAATATTGCAGCCCGGCGCCGTACTCATCGTCTTTCAAGATGCGCACGTCGGCGCGAATGCCGTCGTCCAATACGACCGAGGTCATGCCTTCTTTTTCGCCATGGCGGACGACTTCGCGCACCTCCGGCATTTTGATGAAAGCGGCATGCACTTTGGCCGGATCGTTGGCGGTCACGAGAATGTCAATATCGCCGATCGTTTCCTGGCGGCGGCGCACCGAACCGGCGGTCGTCGCTTCGGTCACGCCGGAAATTTTTTTGATGCGTGCTTCCAGTTCGCGCGCGAGCGGCAAAATTTCGCCCAAGAGATGCCGGCCGGTCGATGACTTGAGCAGCGCGATCGACTTGAGCATCTTTTGTTCCGTCTTTTCGCCCAGCCGTCCGACCTTGTCGACCTCATGCTTAAGACACGCCGCCTCGAGCGTTTTCAGATCCTTAACCTTTAATTTGGTCCAAAGCGTTTTGATCGTTTTCGGGCCGACACCCTCGACCTGCATGAGCTCGCTTATCTTCACCGGCGTTTTTTTGCGTGCGGCCTTAAGTTCGGGGAAAGTCCCTGTCTTAATGAGGGAAGCGATGTGCGCCGCAATTCCCGGCCCGACGCCGCGGATCTCTTTAACAATTTGCTTGTCGCCGCCATGGCGGTAAATTTCTTCCAGCGGTTCGGGATAGCCGTCGATCGCCTGCGCCGCCCGTTCATAGGCGCGCGGCTTAAAGCGCACCGGGTCGCCAAGCTTGGTTTCCGGCCCGATCTCCATTTCATAATAAGCGGCCATTTCGGCAATTTGTTTGGCGATCTCGGAGTTGGTCATATTCATATATTGTATATCCATTGTCATCTCGGCGAAAGTTTATCCCGCACTTCCTATTTCTTTCTAAAGGGAATTGTTATAAGGTTAGGGCAGCACACAAAATAGGAGGGGAACATGACAAAAGGGCGAGAGAAAGCGATTGCATCGTTGGCCGAATCATTGCGGAAGCATTTACCCAACGATGCCGGACTTTCCGACGATGATATAGTCAAAAAGTACATTGCAGAAGAACAGCTCGGGCACCTCGCGAGTTACTACGATACGCTGATGTCAGCCGCTGGGCGCATGGAAACGGCGATCGGCTCTTGAGATGCTCGGATTCCGTAGAGGACGCAACATGGAAGGCTCGCCGCCTTCCTTTTTTAAATCAGGGCAATACCCTTAAATTGAAAAAGGACCGCTTGGCGGTCCTTGGATGTTTGCGGTTCGGTGCGGAGTTTATTCCTCTCCTTGGCCTCGCTCGCGGTCGCGGTCGTCGAAGGCTTCGACAAAGCCGGCGAGTTCGGTCGGCGTGCAAACGGCCCTCGAGGAAAATTTTCTGATCGTGACGGACAGGCGGATCAGGGCTTTTCTGGCCATGATGTCGGCGCCGAGCACGATATGGACTTTTGCGTACCGGTCGATCGCGGCGCAAAAGACGAGGGCGCCCAGATCATGGAGATTGAATCCATGCATCGGATCTTTTATCGCGCCCGCGAGCGTGCGAAGCGAGACAGTTCGAAACGGAAGGCCGGCCAGATCGATGTCGTCTTCGAAAAGAATTTTGCGTTCGGTTCCGTCCGCCTTGGCAAAGCGCAGGAAGAGGGATTTCTTCTCAAAGCCCGTTTCTTCAAGCGCCGAGCAGACGGTTGTTCCTTCGGTCAGGCGCAGTCCGTGCATGACGAGCTTTTGTAATCCGCGCGGATCGGTCAGATTTTTGATCCTGCGGGGTTTTCGCGGTGGCTGCATTAATACTCCTGTCATTGGTTGTTGGCTATTGGAAGATCCTTGACCGGATTCACGATCGTTCATCATGAATCCTTCAGGGAACATCCGGCGCATGCTTCGCCGCCTACGCCGGAGAGCCGCTCCGCACACTCGGCACAAGGGTCGCAAGGCGCCGTCGTTGTCAGCGATTGCGGCACGATGCCGGTTTCGCCGATGTACTCGATGATCACGGCCAGTTTGCAGTTGGTGCTGATCGCATACTTCCCGGCGATAAGCGAGATCCGAACCGTGTTGGTTTCCCATCCATCATCGTCAAAGAGAAACTCGAGCGTAACCGTTCCGACGACCGAGAAGATGCTGATCAAGAGCGGATCGGCAAACGCTCCGATGCCGAATTTATCAATTGCGCCGTTGATTGCGTTTGCCGAAACCATTATCGGCGGAATTCCATTGAGGTTGAGATGCGTCTCGAAAGAGATGTTTTGCCGCTCCGAACCTCGATAAAAACGGATCTCCGGCCGGTGGCATTGTTCCTTGTTGAGACCGACGCTTAAGGCTGTACCTTTTTTGAGTCGCAGCCCCTTGAGGATGATCCTATCGGTCGGGACCTGCCACGCTTCGGTTTGTATTGATTCAACAGTCGGGATTTGATCCTTTTGGTCCATGATGTTTTGTCCTTTGCTTTTGGTTTGTCGCATGTTTTCAAGGAATAGTGGAAAATACCGTTTTATTGGCATTTTGTCAATGTCGCCATCCGGTTCGCGTTCTTGCGTAAAATATTCGCTTCTGATATATTTTGTTTCGTGCCAGCGAAGGGTGCGCGGTTAGTCGAGCTGAGCTCGATACCCGCTCGCTCGGCGATAATACCAAGTTCGCTTGGTTATTATGCGCCTCGCTCGCGGGTATCGTATAGCGGCTATTATGTATCCTTGCCAAGGATAAGATGAGAGTTCGACTCTCTCTACCCGCACCAAAAAAATCTCACTGTTGTGAGATTTTTTTGTTTGCTCGAATGATCCGTTGTCCACCTGTTGCCCAGGAACTTCCTCCTGGTTCATTGTCCAACACCGCATCCAATCAGTTTTCTAGAAAAATCGTGACCTGATGAATGTAATGGTGGTTTTTAAAAATGTACGTATTTGTTTGCTTATAGTATTTCTTGATACTCAAGACCCTAATCAATATAGTCTTTTCGCATCTTTTGTATTGCTAACCAATCGGCTCTGAGTTCATCGAGCGTTGGTCTATCTCCAAGAGTAACGGTGGGCTGTGAGTGGCTGACAATATGTCGACATGATTTATCATATAGTGGTCGTAATATCTCCATTGCAGCAGACAGTCTGTCAATTTTGATACGGTCTAATGATGTAACACTTACCATTGGGCTATATCGTTTAGTAACATTCGCGAGTAGGTCGCTCTCAACAAACACTTCGATCCATGCACGGAGACACTCGTACGCCTCCTCAATTTTTTGGGCACGTGAACTTCCGCTGATTGGTGCGGCTTCTTCAATGCATTGATTGATTCTCGTTTTTAGAGTTGAGAGCGTATCGAGTCTGGGTGTTCCGGACGTAATGATACCAACTTGTCCATTGAGTTCCTCAACGGTATAACATGTTAATCCAGAAGTGTCGCTTTCAAGAATTGAGACAACTTCCATCACAAGAAGAATGTTGTGTGTAAATATAATAACCTGATGCTCTTCTGATAGTCTGATCAAACGATCAGCAATTTCATGGATGCGCTTGTGGTCAAGGCTATTGACTGGGTCATCAAAAACTATTGGGGACGAGCAACCGCGCAAAGAAACTTCGGCTAGGAAGTCTGCCAAGGCCAGTACCCTTTGCTCTCCTTCAGACAAGATTTCACTAGGTCGTCGTTCAGGAACAATAATCTTTGTCCTAGCAGCCTCGCCACGTATACCGGAAAAATCAAGGCTTACCGATGGGGCTCTAAGCGCTCGGCACTCTTCTTCGAAAAGGCGACCAAAATTCTGATCAAGCAATTGAGCGCTAGCCTCTTTTGTACGCTCAGTTAGGCTCCTCAAAAGTGGTGGAAATTGCCTCTCTAGAAACTCGCTAGTGGTGGCCACCCATCGTTCCGCCTCGATGCGTGCGCTAATTAGTGGCAACATTGTTTGCAAAGCAATTCGATTATCAAGTGTTCGGAGTTTAGTTATTTCTTCTTGCAAAAGTTTCTTCTGTGCCACATTTTTTCCACGGAGCGTTCCTATAAGAATTTCTAAACGATCAATCTCAGCAGTCAATTCGATGTCGAGACGTGTGGCGTCTGCGTTGATACTGTCGGCAACGAAAGGTTGCCCAGAGCTTACATTTGATTGTGCGTTTTCCACCGCACTCATAAATCCAATGATATGGGGTAGAATTGTGGTTAACCCGCCGTCAACACCACCACTGGTGAATCGAGCACTACATTTATCTTTGGTGGCTTCTGGAGTTAACCCCGATAGGCCCGAGATAATTAATTTCTGTTTTTGTAACTCAATATCAAGCAATTGTTTAGATTTACCATTGTTGTATTCGTGATATTTTTGTACTAGTTCAAGTGCTTTATTATTTAGCGGTTGTCTGCAATAAGGGCAAGGGTCATTAAGCGCATTGACGCTGGTATGTGTCTCTCGTAGATAGGCTTCGGCAGATTGAATGAGTGTGTGCCACATCGCGCCTAAGAGTCCGGGTATATTGTTGTTTGCAAAAGCTGTTTTAGATAACAGTTCATGTTTTTCTTGAACCTGCCGCAACGAAATAATCTGGGAGTTATATTGTTTCCAGGGGAATTCTTTTATGGTTCGTGTGATTATCTGTGCCCTTTTTAGAATTTCAATGTCTACGTTCACAAGCCGTATACGGTCATCGGTTGTTGGTGACTGGAGTTCGATTACTCTTTTGCGAGTATCTCTAAGCTGTGTTTCTTCATCCGGGCTTAAAGTTGCAAGTTTCTCGAAATCGGACAGATTCGATGCATAATTCAGTGATGAAATTTTTGGATATACGAGACCGTCTGGTAAAATCCTATTTATAAAAGGGTTTGGGCCCAGCGAAGCCTCTTCAAGTGCTCGAATTAGCTTTGCCTTCACCGCATCAAGCCCCACATGTGAATATCGAAATAGAGCAAGCTCTTCTGGCGTGAAGGAATACGTCAAATCTTCATCGAGATGTACGGCAACTGCGCTGGTGTCAAATACACTTACTCGTGTAAGTGGGGGTATTCCCGTTTCGTTCTTCCAGTTAATAGTATCCTCGACATCGCCAATCTTGAATCTAATTGTCGCGGAAGGATCTATGGTTGGTAGCGTATAAACGTTGCCGAGTACCTGCTCAGTGCCTCGTATTGAAGAGGCACGTTTAAGTACCCTTACATAACCCGTTTTGCCAGCCGCGTTTTCTCCGAAGAGTAGGGTTAGGTGCGGGTTGAATGCAATTTCTTGGCTCGTTGCTAGGTTATTTACACCTGACACATTATTCAGACTGATCAATCGAAAGTCGTCTTGGCTATCTGTAACTGCATCACCTTTTCCGATTTTTGGAATAGTGGTTGGTGTTTCGCCGGGCACGCCAACATCACCAAGAAAAACTTTATACGCGGCTTCAATGAATGGGGTAGGCAGCTCTCTTTTTATAGCAAGCACAGATGTCACTATTAAACGTACCCAATTGTCCTGCTCATTTGCCCAGTCTATCAGTATTTGGATTCCACTGGGGGTTGCGTCTTGGTTAGGCATATTGAGTTGAGCGGTTATGCTCCACATATAAGATATGCCTCTGCTACAACCGGTCAAGTCTAACTATGATTGCTGGTGACTCGTATGTTCGCCACCTCCCCGAAGCATTGCCCACGGGTTGCCCACGAGGTGGCGAAACGTGATGAAACTTGGCTAAACCTGATGAGGCTTGTGGCTGCCGACGAGGTCATGGAACATACAAGGGGATTGACAGATTGCATAAATTGTACTAGTCTACGGGGTTCTAATAGCCTCTCTTTGAGGCTCTAAGGAGTGCGGTAAGTATCATAGATGTCGTCGTCCCCAACCGGGATTGAGGGAAGTTTTCTCTTGATGCCGCCTTGGGGATGCGGACGGCGCAACGCCATTCGCTCCTCGTCCTTTCAAAAGGAGTCACATGTATCACCCCGACTTTCGATCGAGAACAGCAGTCGATACTGGTCCGAGACCAGAACCAGAAACCGAAGGGCTCGATGTTCCCGATCTGCACATGTTCATCGGCCACGTCATGGATCAACAGATGGCGAAGGGACGTGAGCCAATTGACGTTAGTGACGACATGGCCAAGCTACTTTCTGAGGCGGTTCGACGTCTACCAGAGTCCGAAGTGAAAGATTCATTCGGTGCCTACCACTTCCTTTTGCTAGTGTCTCCGTTTGTCATCAGAGACATTTACAATCACCTTCTCGCTGAAGACGATCGGCGGTGCATGAAAAACCCTGACCTCACCATCGAGCTGTTCTAATAGCGATTCATTCGCCGCATCACGGGCCGTTGTCAGTCAACGGCCCGCTGTTTTTTACCATTCGATTTAGATCACATACATCTCCTGTTTCCTCACCACCTCCCCGAAGCATTGCCCACGGGTTGCCCACGAGGTGGCGAAACGTGATTAAACTTGGCTAAACCTGATGAAGCTTGCGACGACACGATCTCAATTGAGACTCTCAACTATTTTGAAGGCTAAGCGATTATTTCGTTCTTTGCGTGCACGGTTCGACTCTCTCTACCCGCACCAAAAACAACAGCCATAAAAGGCGGTTGTTTTTGTTTACAAAATATTTATAAGTGATTTACTATATGTGCGTTACATGGACATCTGACAATCAAAAGAAGGCGGTGGTCTCATGAGGGCAAAGACAAAGAAGAAAAAGCGCGATGTTGAGGATGCAAGGCTCCAAAAGCTTTTGGCTAAATATCGAAAACCAGGAGCCATGGAAGCGATCGAAGCCCCGGCGCAAGCGCGTTTACAGGAAGCCGCGCGCGAGCATGCCGAGATATTGCGACGTTCGCGCGAAGTGGCGCATACTCGAGTTTTCCGTTAGCTGTAAAGGAGAAAACGATGGCCGGACAATTGGAAAATTTCCGTTACATACGCGTCGAAGATTTTTTTCGGAACGCGAAACCGACGACGATTTCGCAAGACGTTCGCGAGGAGATCCGTCGACGGAATGAAGGAAGCCTCATCGACCAAGAGGCGCTTCGCCGCCAAGAGGATTGGAGCAGAATGGGCGACAAAGTTGTTGGGGCGGAAGACGATTTGATCGCTTCGACATAGTTCTCAAAGACGCTAATCGCGAATTAGCGTCTTTTTAAATTGGCGAAAATAAATGCCGACCCCAGGAGAGGTCGGCGGTTGCACTTGGCGTTTAGCAGCCTTCGTCGTTTTCGGCGATCTTTCGGTAGAAGATCTCCGCGCCGTTTTGTATGTCGCTGAAATCGAGCGGCGTGATGCCCATGGTCGATTTATCCAGAAAACGGATGCGTCCTTTGGCGGCGTTTCCGTTCTGCCCGAATTTGATGACTACGCCGTTGATGAATTCCCAGGTGATCGGTACTTCTTGCCGCTGCGCGCCGCAGCTTATGGCGTCGGAACCCGTTCCGTAGACGCGCAGCACTAGTTCGCTGCGGCATGACTGTCCGAAGTCGTTGGTTCCGGCCGCTTCCCAAACGCCGATCACGTTCTTTTTGACGGTTGCCCTCGGGACCGGTCCTTGTTCTAACTGCCGCGCGTAATCAAGTTGGGGGCCGATTGCCCGGTATGAAGCATCAGCCGGAGTGAGAACGATGGCGTTGGTATTCACGAAACGGAGCTGGGCGTATTTAATTTCACGGCGCGTGTAGAAGAAACGAATGCCGCCACTTTCCAACTTCCAAGTGAAATTGCTGCGCTGCCCTTCTTCGCCAATGACAAAGCGGTCGTGCCGCCCCGTCCCGTTCGCGCGCAGGACCATCACGCCGCGCTCCATGTACCCGTTCATGGTCGTGTTCATCTCCCAAGTTCCGATAAGCAGTCCTTCGTCGCTCGCATGTGCCGGCGGTGCGGCAAAAAAGGCGATCGTGACAAAAGCGGCCAATAAAATCTTCGTTTTCATGGAACCTCCTTCTTCATTTTTTTCGGCAAATTGCCAATGAGCTTTTCGCGAAAATTTAGCATGAAATTCCTGTTGCGTCAATGTATTCGGTCTTTTCGACAGGATAATAAAAAAAGACCGGCTCTTTTGCGAAGATCCGGTCGTGCGGTCTTGGGACGCTGCCGTGTTATTTGTCGGCGTCCGGATGTAATCCTTTGGAATGGTGACAATTCTTGCAGTCCGAATTTACCCAGCTTATGCGTTCATATTTTTTACAGAAGCATCCTCTGCTGTTGCAAGCGTAGGTACGGCTGTAACCGAACGGCACTTGAGACCCGACGCGCGCATAGACGGTTCGGCCGGTGCTCGAGCTTAGCGAGAGGTTCGTGTTGGAGACAAAATCGATATTCATGCAGTCTCGCCTGCCCTCGGTACTGTTCATGCACACCGTGTCGTCGTCAGGAAGATCCCAGACGAAAACGGCGCTTGCCACAAGGTTGCCGTTTGCATACACGTTGAAGGATCCGTCGCCGCCCTCGTTGAACGAGAATCTGGCGGTCATGAAGACGCCTCTGTCATTGAGTGCGGACGCGTTCCAGGTGCCGACGAGATCGCCCTTTGATGCGGCCATCATGTCGGTCGGGAAGAAGGCGATGATCGCCAGGGCGGCGAAGATCAGCCATGTCTTGATCCTGCTGGTCTTCTTGCGGTTCTGCGGTCCCATGTTCGTACTCCTTGTTGCTGCGGTCATTTGGTGGGGTGATTGAAAGAGCTTTACGCACGAATATAGCATTGCTATTTATTTGCGTCAACGGCTAGGGGCGCGTCGGCTGGGAGCGGTTTGACTTTTTGATCCTTTAAGCATAATTTCATTTCAGCGACAGCCAAAATTTCATTGAAAATTCCGATAGAAAGGAAAATGATGGCGCCACGGAAAAACTGTTTTGTTAAGATCTCCGGAGACATGTTCGACGATCGCGTGCTCAACTGGATCAAGCAGCTTGGCGAAGAATACTTCGTTGTCGTCTGCGTTGGCGGCGGCACGCAGATCAACGAGGCTTTTCGGCAAGCCGGGTTGCCGATCCGCGCGTTCGGGCCGCTTGGCCGTCCGACCGACAGCCTGGAAGAAAGGCAACTGGCGCGCGAGGTGCTTGAACGGAACCAATTGGAGGTCCAAGAGCGCTTGGCCGAGCTTCGAGCCTTTGTCAGCGTCGTCATTCCGGTCCTCGAGATCGGAACGGTCCTTTGCCATGTTAACGGCGATCAATTCCTCTTGGCCGCCTATCACGGCTTCGACATCCTCTACGTCGTAACCACGAACGACCGGCTGGAAAAGAAGAAAGAACAATTTGCTCCTTACCCCAAGATCCAAGCCGTTGGATTTTAGGATGTACCGATTCTTAGTCCCGTTCTGCCACGCAGCTCGGGACTTTTTTAATTTTCTATTTCGATCGTCGGCAAGCCGGTCCCGGGCGCCCGGTCGCCTTTCACGATGCGGATCGGTTTTAAGAAATCCGTTTTGAAATTTAAAAGGAGAGCCAAGTCCAAATTCAGCGCGTGCAAACTTTTCTTGATCTTCCAATAATCGTCCATGAGCAAATATTTTTTCGCGCGCACGATAAGCGCGATCTTGTTGTCGGCGATGTAATTGACCCGGTATCCTGCAACCGATCTCTTGCGGGCGAAGGGGAGCGCCGCCGTCTCTAGCTCTTTTTCGAGCGCCACGCAATAATCCCGTTCTTTGCCAAACCGGCCAACCGCCTTATGCGCTTTGAACGCAAGGCCGACGAGCTGGTATGAGAGGTCGGGGTAATAAAATTCCGGCATTTTTACAAATTAATTAATGAAGGCTCTTGGCCCCTCGGGGCGACGCGATGCCAATACACGAATGCATGCGAATCTACGAATCAAGGTGCAGAGGTGCCGCTACGCTCCGAATTACCCTTGATGGTTTAAGGTGGCGATTTTGAAAATTTATCAACAAAGCCAGTTTTAAGTTCATTAAATGGAGATAACGCTGGGTTTGATAGTAATCCTCTTTTAAAAGATAACGCTTCGACTTAAGTTCTACAATGACCGTTTTATCGATCAGGAAGTCAATTCGATCGTCGGTTTTAGGGACAGGAAATTCGCGAACGTACGGTATGCGTTCGTTGATTAACTCCTGTTCAATATAATCGCCGTATAATTTTTCTTTGGCAAAACGTCCCAGCCGATTTTGAGCGTTAAAACAAATGCCCGTGATCGCGTATGACAATTTCGGATAAAATAATTCGGACATATTACAAATTAAATAATGAAGGCTGTTGGCCCCTCGGGGCGACGCGATGCCAATACTGCAAATTAGATAAGGAAGGCTGTTGGCCCCTCGGGGCGACGCGATGCCAATATACGAATGCATGCGAATCTCCTAATCCGTCCTCAAGTCGCGCCGCGACTTATCCCCGTCATTCGTAGATTCGCATGCATTGGCAGATTAGCATCGCGTCGGCCGCCCGCAGGCGCCCCCATTCGCCGGTATTAGTAATGTATGGTCAACGGCGATCCCAACCCCGTTACATAATCATATCGTTTCCGCGCATCGCAAAAGTACATACACCCGCCGTTCGAGCCGCTCACGATGTCGCGGAAATATTTGCCGTTCGCGGCTGAGGCTTTGTCGGAATATAAGTTTGCGGGGAGGGCGGATGCTCCGAGCGAATGAATGGCGGCCCATTGCGGGGCGCCGGCGGAGGTGCCGCCGAGCACGTACCAGTTGCTTTTTGACGAGCCGGTCGAGCGGTAAACGGAAAAGCCGGAAGCGGGGTCGGCGTCGTACGAGACATCGGGAACGGCGCGATGATTGTTGGCTTTGGGAATGGAATATTGTTTTTGCCAACTCGATTCGGGTTCATAGGCGCTCACTCCGCCGCCGCTGCCGCGCCACGCGGTTTCGGAAATTACGTTTCCCGCCGACGAGAGCGCGAGCGAAGTTCCGCCGACGGCGACGACGTTCTTTGACGACGCCGGCCAGCTGACGCCGTAGCCGCTGTCGCCGGAAGAGGCGAAGAACGCGGCATTATGCGTTGAAACAAAGTGGCTGTCGAGCTCGACTTGATCGGGGGACTCCGCCCCGCCCCAGCTCATGGAAACGGCGACGACGTCGGCGCGGTTTCGCGCATAGTCGATCGCGCCGAGCAGATTCGGGCCGCTTGGTGTTTTGGCGGCCACGAGCAATATCTTCGCATTCGGCGCAATGGCGTGCGACCACTCGACGTCGAGCGATGTCTCAAGCGCCCAGCCGGAATTCGCTCCCGTTCCCGCGGACATCAAATGTTTTTCAAAACAGCCGTTCGCGCTCGTGCAGGCGGACAAGCCGAATTGCTTGCTGAAGACGTTAAGGTCGCTCTCGATCGTCTTGTCGTCATAGGCGCCAATGATCGCGATCGTTCCACGCCCGCCGGTTGCCGGCAGGTTGTAGGCCGCTTTTATCATTTGCGGCGTAAGCCCGCGTGGCGCCGCCGAGGTTTTGCCGAAAATATGGATCGGCGGCCGCGCCCTGAACTGCGAGAATTTGTAAGCCGCTTGCGCCTGTTGCCACGGGGTCATGGCGATGATCGTGAGAATGGTTATGATCGGGAATAGTTTTTTCATAATTATAGGCGTTATGTGGTGAAGACGGCTGCCTGAACGGCAGCGGCGCGACACCAATATACGAATGCATGCGAATGAAACGAATTAGCTTCGCGGTGCGTTGTGTTCATTCGTATCATTCGCATGCATTAGTTGATTAGTGTCGCCTCGTCGGCGTTCAGCCGACCAATTTCGGCGCTTTAGCGGCGGGGAGGAGGGTAGTCCGGCCCCGCCGCCTTGGCGCCATGGCTATGCTTTTGCGGAACTCCCTCCCGTCGCGCCGACTTGCGCTTCATTCTTGCCGCGGATCCAGCCGACGGCGCGGCCGTTGCGCCAACTGCGCATGGCGGTGTCGGTGATGAATTCGCGGAGCAGGTCGGACTGTTCGCCCGAAAGCCGGAAGCGCTCGGAAAGCGCGCGGCATTCGCCGGAGAGAATGTCCAAGTAATTTTTCGGTTTTGCTTCGTTCACTTTGCCTCACCCCCTTTCTTCTTTAAACGCTTGCCAAAGAAGACAGCGGTGGAAAGGATCCCGGCCGGCAGGACGGCTAAACCGTACGGCAGGGATTTTTGCGCGAGCGTCGGCGCGGCCAAGGTCGGCGGTTTGATGATCGAAAGAGCATCCGGCGCGAGTGTGGTAAGTTGAAGGTCGAGATCGCTTTTCACCAGCAGCCCGGTCGCGGAAAGCTTGTCGCCCTTCTCGGCGCTAAAGTTGGTTTTGATAAGAAGCGACATGTTGCCATCGGCGATCCGCAGGCGCGTCGGCTGTTTTTCGACGATCGTGCCGGAGGTCGAAATAAGTTCGCCGACATGGTCGTTAAGCTGACTCATGGGAACGCTTATCGGTTCGGGCGGCGTATCGTGATCGTTGATCGCAAAGGCCGTTGCTTTGCTGACCAAGAGGCGGGGGAGGGTCAGCGTTTTTGCCGTAGACCACGCGCCGCTCGCGTTGACGATGTCACCCGTGATCGGCGGCGCTTTAAGGTCTTTGGGCAAGCGCACCTCGACCGAGCGGTCGGTCTCGCGAACGACGCAAATGTCTTTGCCGACGGCGCCCGGCGGCACGATCACCATGCCTTCGGCCGTATTCGTCGTTTTTGCGACGGTTGTTTTTGTCGTCGTTGTCTTAGCCGGAGTCGTTTTTGTCGTCGTTGTTTTTGCAGCGGTCGTTTTATTCGTCGCGGTCGTTGCCGTTTTGAGCGGATCGGATCCGGCGGCATTGATCGTCAGGTTATTGATAATAATGATGTTGTCGGCTTTGAGTAGTTTGGCGATCGTATCATTCTGCGTTTTTAAAAGATCGGCCAGCCATTGTGTGTCATTTTTTGAAATTTTGGAATTTTGCACTTGGGTATTTCCTTGGATTTTAGTTGTTAGTTTTTGATCGCTTATGATTGGTGCGGTAATGGCATTGGCGGTGCCTGGAGTAGGCATCGAAGTCAGAACAAAATCGGCCCGATCATCGTTGGTATCGCGCCCGTCGCCGATCCTCGCGACGGCAATGCCAGGTTCGCCCGTCGGCGCATTGGTTAAACTGCCATCCCAATCGCCGTAGGCAACCTCGTCGACAATGTTCTTGTTCGCGTCGCGCAGAATGATCAGATCGCCGGAATTGTTTAGATGGCTTGCGTCAAGATCGACCAGCTTGAAGCCGTTCGGCATGATGAGTCCGTCGAGCGTCGCGAAACTTTTTCCCGTGCCGTCCTCAAGCGTCCAGGCGCCAAGGTCAACGGCATAACCGGTGCCGTCATAAAGCTCGACCCATTCGTTCCCATCGATCGGCGCGGGCATGAATTCGTTGATCGTGATGAGGAGCGCCGCCGGTTGTTTGGCGATCGCGCTCGCGGTTTGCGGGGTGACGGACGTATCGGCGAGCTGGATATCGGAATTCGCCGTCGTAGCTTGACCGTTCGCGCTCGCGGTTCCCGCATCAGCGGCATAAGTTTCTTGATCGATGATCGCCGGCGCGTCGCTCGAGGTCAGGAGCGTTTGATTTGAAACGAGGAACACCGTTCCGCCGGATGACGAAAGCGAGAACGAAGAATGTTTCATGTCGCACGCGCCGGCATAATCTTTGCCGCAAACGACATATGTTCCGCCGGTCGCGATCGTTGCGCCTTTAACAAAATTCTTCTTGTAATAAGTTGAACCGCTTGCGCTTTTGTATTGGATCGACCACGCGCCCAGGTCGACGTTTTGTCCGGTCGGATTTTGCAAGGCGATGAATTCATCGTCGGCCGTCGCGCCGCTCGCTTGAATTTGCCCGACGACGGGACGCAACGCATCCGCCGATGCGGTATAGGCGAAAAGAATTATGATCGCGATCGTCATGAAGATGTATTTCATATGCCCCCATTTTCCCGCGCCATGGCGTGCGTGGGTAGCAAGTTGTCAGCTGTGCATAACAGGGGGTGTAAAACGTGAAGCGGTTGACGCAAATATTGATGTCAGTCGCTGCTGACACCAGCATCGACATAGATCGAAAAACTTGTTGCTCGGACGAGGTAATAACCGCCGTCGATAATTGGGTCTTTGGACAATTACCGTTGGCTAAGCTCATGCTGACAGAATTTGAATAATCGATTATAGTAACCCCGAGCTCGGGTGGCGTGCGCCCGAGGCGCATCAGCCTCTGGCTGAAAATGGCATAGGCATCCCTCCCATTGGTATGCCCAAGTGGTGGAACGGTATACACGCCAGCTTTAGGAGCTGGTGCTCGTAAGAGCTTGAGAGTTCGAATCTCTCCTTGGGCATATCAATGAAAGGCGGGATGCCCGTAAGGGCTTGAGGGTTCAAGTCCCTCCCCGAGCAAACAAAAAACATCGGCCTTAGTCCGGTGTTTTTTGTTTGCTGACGGGGCTTGAAATATTTTTGCGCTTATGTATAATGTCGGGTTGTTCGTTGAGTAACCTATAGGGAGGCGGAATCATGGCAGCAGTCGTTAAACAGTTGTTCGAGCACGTATCAACGACAAACGGTCCCGTGCCGGGCCCGATTGTATCGGAAAAGGCCGGGCGCCTTTGTCGCGAATACGGCGCTTTGCAGGACGGACAGCCGTTCGCGATCATCTTGCGCGAACCGCGCGTCGAAGATGCGACCCCGCGCGATGCTCTGGTCTTGGCGGTTAAGCCCAGTTGGTCGTTTTCGCGCGGCGCGCAAATGCTGACCGCCGAGGGCGTGGTCCTTTGGAGCGAGCGGCATGCAAAATATCATCGCGGCGCGATCGAGGTGGTTGAAGGCAATATCCTAATTGATCCGCGCGACATTGGTGCGGCAGTCCTGACAGCTTTTGGGCAAGAAAACATCCGCAAACGATTGTTCGGCGATGAATCCGCTTCGGAATTGCTTAGCGGCCGGCATAAGGCGCTTGCCGCCAAACTGTTTCGGCTCGCCGACAGGATCGGTTTCGTTTTCAATCACGATCCGTTCCCCGAATTGATCCAAAGGATCGGCGAAACGGTGGGCGCGAAGATCAGGATCCTCAAAGAGGTTGTCTCGCTTGCAAACTCGGGATTCGCTCGTGTTTCGGACGCCAGGCCGACGATGCGCGAGTTGCGGCAATACGGCTTTTCCCGCGACGAGGTGGCTAAACTGCTTCTCGTGGCGCTGGGGAAAGACGCCGAGAGAAGCATTGGTTCTTTTATGAAGGAAATGTTCGCGCCGTCCGAAGACCAAACGCGTTGAGAATATCAGAGCCCCGCCGCAGGGGCTCTTTTCTTATCTTATGAATGTTCATCGCCGGGGGTATTGAAAAATTTTGTCGAATGCGTATAATGAACGGCTGTTCTTTTTTACAGTTCACATTTAGGAGGCAGTACCATGACCGAAGATCAACGAATCGAAGATGGTGAATTCAATGCCCGCGTGCCAACGACCGCCGGACAGCCGCCTGTTCCGTTTCCGACCATCGGGCTTGCCATGAAGGTGGCCGAGCTTTGCGACGGATATCGGCTTTTGCCGACCGGAGCACCGCTCCTCGTGGTCCGTTACGTTAGGCGGTCGACCGCGCCCGGCCCGCACGGGGGCGTTCGATCGCTAGTGCCGCGCGCGGCGACCGTCTTGGCCATGGCCGTCAAGCCGGATGACGCCGAAGCGTTCGGCGACGGCGGAATTTCGTTTCCGGTCGCGCGCTATGCCGAAAACGGGCAGGGCCGGATCGACATCGTCGACGGGCCGATCGCGATCGGCATGGGCGAGATCATGGAAACGACGGAAGCGATCTTTGGCGAAAAAGGCATTGCCGATTGGATGCACAAAAACCACGGCGAGCCGCCGATTGTTTCTTGGCTGGAGCCGGAGCAGACCGCCGCTGTCCGTTTGTGCCGCGTCGCCACGATGGTCGGCCATGTGTTTACCGATCCGGACATCGTTGCCGTTAAGGAGCGCGTCGGCGAAATGATCGGCTTAAGGATCAGAAGTTTGTCGGACGTCACGAGGATCAGGCCGAGCCGGCCTGAAACAACCGCCTGGGCAAGAGGGATCGTTGCCGATCTGCATCGGCTGGGCTACGACGATCAGTTCATTTCCAAAGGCCTCACCGCGATCCGCGAACGCGAAGTTGAAGAGTTCATGCAACTCGTGAACGCGCCGCAACGCTGAACGGGGGCCTTGACGGAAAGGGCAAAATAGGGTACTCTATCCGGATTGTCTGGCTGCTAATTTAGAGGCTGTACAAGAAAGGAGGCGACAATGTGCGTCTCTCAAACCGAGTTGATCCCGCGAAAACTTCCGCCACCGCGGTTCCCTGACGGCTATCATCAGCCCAAACACAAGACCGATAACGGCCTGCCGCATTACCGCGTGGTCAAGCGCTCGACCGTTCTCGAGAATGACGAGACTGCCGAAAAAAAGATACCGACAATGGTTACAAGAGTGTTCTTTGACGGAAAAGGTGCAGACGAATTGAATGATTTTCTTTCGCGCTATCCAAAGCTCGACGCTTGGCGCGCCGGCAGCACCTTCGACGTAGAAATTGCTTCAGGAGGCGATTGGAAAAAGATCTACAACCGCCCATATTAGGGCGAACAGCACAGAAAAGCGTTTTCTCTCATTTTCGGGACTGGCTACAGCCAGTCCTTTTCCTTATATAATTGGCTGAATTAAAGTCTTTTTCGCCTCTACGGGTGGGGGCTTGACGGCCTTTTAAAGTTCAGGTACTATTATCTTTGTAATTATCCACAAGGCACGGTCCAGACAGGTTCTCACTATGAGTATAAAAGCTCTTAATAAAGAAACCAGCGGCTAGCCGTCATCTTGTGGTCTGCTTGCCCCGCTGGAATCCCAGCGGTTTTTAAATAAAAATCTTTCGGTGACTTTTGACAGGGATGCCCCTTACAAAAGGTACCGAGAAACTCCGCCGCGACGGAGCAATCCCCAGGGCCTGATCGTTGACAAGTCAAAACAGCAAAAGTACAAGCATCGAAATATAACGTCATTGAATTTTCGTGGTTCTCAAAACAGAACCGTCGAAAGACGGATCCAGAATTCTCTGGAGACATCAAGGGCGTACGGTGGATGCCAAAGGCACGGAATGCCTATGAAGGACGCAGCAACCTGCGAAAAGCCTCGGTTAGGTGGTAAGCAACCTTTGACCCGGGGGTATCCGAATGAGGAAACTCATCTCGAAGGAAGTTCGAGATATCCTGCGCTGAATATATAGGCGTAGGAAGGGAACTCGGCGAAGTGAAACATCTCAGTAGCCGAAGGAAAAGAAAGAAAGGTACAATTTCAATATCGCTCTTCGCACGAACCATCTCGCGAAGTGCCCAGCCTAACGGCAGGGTACAAGAGGTGGCGCGCGCGAACTGCGAGTTGCGATTGCACTCATTCCCCAAGTAGCGGCGAGCGAACGGGGAAGAGCTCAAACTCCAAATGTGTCAAATACGGTTACGGGTTATTTGCCGAAAGGCAAATGGTCGCGTGCCGGATGGAGATTTCAGGATCGTGTACACACTGGAGCGTTACAGACGTAAGCGTTGTTCGCCTGCACGGACAAGCAAGGGTTTAGTAAAGATATCTTCCCAAGTAGAACGGCCTGGAACGGCCGGCCAGAGACGGTGACAGCCCGGTACACGAATGGGGTTATCCCTTTGCAGTTTATGTTCTTGAGTAATACGGGACTCGTGAAATCCTGTATGAAGTCGGGAGGACTTTCTCCCAAAGCTAAATACATTCCGCGACCGATAGTGAACAAGTACCGTGAGGGAAAGGTCAAAAGTAGCCCGGAAGGGCGATGAAATAGTATCTGAAACCGTATGCTTACAAGGAATGAGAGTGGTTCCGCAAGGGACCATGATCGTGTTCCTATTGAAGAATGAGCCAACGAGTTTGCTGTGTGTGGCAATGTTTAAGGCCGAGAGGCCGTAGGCGTAGTGAAAGCGAGCGTGAAAGCGCGTTCTCATTGCACAACTTTTGCAGCAATGCAAAAGTTGCATAATGAGTAAGCCGCACACACAAGACCCGAAACCGGGTGATCAAGCCATGACCAGGGTGAAGTCCCGCGAAAGCGGGATGGAAGCCCGAACACATAAGCTGTGCAACACTTTGTGATGAGTCGTGGCTAGCGGAGAAATTCCAATCGAACTCGGTAATAGCTGGTTCTCCCCGAAATAGCTTGAGGGCTAGCGCAAGTAAATAGTCTATTGGTGGTAGAGCACTGAATGGGAAACGGTGGAGTGATCCTACGTTTTCCAACCAACCTCCGAATGCCAGTAGATGTTCCTTGCAGTCAGCACGTGGGGGCTAAGCTCCACGGTGCGCAACGGAAACAGCCGTTGATCTCCAACTAAGGACCTTAAATCTGTGCTAAGTGGAAAAGGATGTGGAACGACTGAAACAACCAGGAGGTTGGCTTAGAAGCAGCCACCCTTCAAAGAAAGCGTAACAGCTCACTGGTCGAGTTATTCTGCGCCGAAAATATACCGGGGCTAAGCACAGTTCCGAAGTTGAGGGATCCGCAAATTTTATTTGCGGATCGGTAGGGGAGCGTTCGCAATGCAGTGAAGACGAAGGCGTGAGCCACGTTGGAGCGTTGTGAAGTGAGAATGTTGGCATAAGTAGCAAAAACTGGTGTGAGAACCACCAGCGCCGTAAGAGGAAGGTTTCCTGGGCAACGCAAATCGGCTCAGGGTGAGGCGATCCTAAGGCGAGGCCGAAAGGCGTAGTCGATGGAAAAGCAGGTTAATATTCCTGCCCCTCGTTAAGTCACTACTCTAACTGACGCATTTCAATTACATGAGCGGTCTTTGGTTATGACCGTGGCTCCTATGGGAAACTGTAGGGGACGCAGCGTGAACCGAAAGGGGAACGCCATTCATGCATGTAGAGTGCCCAGAAAAGGTTAGAAGACTATCTTAACGAGTCCGTACCGTAAACCGACACAGGTCCTCGGGCACAAGTGTGCCAAGGCGGACGAGAGAAACATCGTTCAGGAACTAGGCAAAAAAGTGGCCGTAACTTCGGGATAAGGCCTACCCCTCGCAAGAGGGGTCGCAGCGAGCGTCTATGAACCGACTGTTTATCAAAAACACAGGTCCCTGCTAAGCCGCAAGGCGACGTATAGGGGCTGATGCCTGGCCAGTGTCAGAACGTTAAAGGGAGGTGTTGACTCCGTAAGGGGAAGGCACTGAACTGAAGCGCTGATGAACGCCGGCGGTAACTATAACCGTCCTAAGGTGGACAACACTGCCTTAGTGGGGTAACAGACCCCCTTCGAACTTTGACGAGCCATGTCAAAGAGGTAGAAGAAAATTTGGCTATATCGGTGAACATCCTTTGTAAAGTAAAGGACAATGCCGAGGCAACCTGCAACCGTGCAGAGAGTCCGTAGAGACTACACGCCAGAGTTTAACCATTGGTTAAATAAGACATAGTCCGAACTTGCATAGCAATATGCAGAGCGCGCCTGAACACCGCGCCGCTACAATTTGTAGCGTAACAACAAGAGCGTAATCCCTTGTCGGGTGAGTTCCGACCCGCACGAATGGCATAACGAGTTCATAACTGTCTTGACGATGTACTCGGCGAAATTGCAAGTGGCGTGAAGATGCGCTGTACCCGCAGCTGGACGAAAAGACCCCGTGAAGCTTTACTACTCCTTGCCATTGGGTCATGCGTACGTATGTTCAGAGTAGGTGGGAGCCGCAAGGCGCCAATGAGACACCACCCTTATGTTCACATGACTCTTTATCGCGCACCGCATAAAGAACCGTGATTATTATTGTTATAATCGCGGCCTTTATCCGGTGCGTGAGACAGTGGCTGGAAGGTAGTTTGACTGGGGCGGTCGCCTCCTAAACAGTAACGGAGGCGTTTACAAAGGTAGGCTTGGCTCGGATGGAAACCGAGCTCGAAGTGCAAACGCAGAAGCCTGCTTGACTGCGAGGGTGATGGCCCGAGCAGAGACGAAAGTCGAAGTTAGTGATCCGACGGTCCCTCAGAGGAGGGCCGAAGCTCAACAGACAAAAGCTACTCCGGGGATAACAGGCTGATCTTGCCCAAGAGTCCATATCGACGGCAAGGTTTGGCACCTCGATGTCGGCTCATCGCATCCTGGGGCTGGAGAAGGTCCCAAGGGTTTGGCTGTTCGCCAATTAAAGCGGTACGTGAGCTGGGTTCAGAACGTCGTGAGACAGTGAGATTATCCGCGCTGTCTATAAATCAGGCTAAATGCTGGAAACTCTGGTTTGTTCCTTCAGGAGAAGGAACTAAAGAATTTCACACTAGTCATCACCGTGATGACTGACAAAGTGTTGAATGCAGACAATCAGCAGGAAAGATTCTTTCATAAACATAGAACATCCATGAAAGAATATCCTCAGAGACTACATGCCCGATAGCTAGAAACCCCTAGCGAAAGATATAGTCCGAACTGCATAGCGATATGCAGAACGGGTCAGAAATGATCCGTCGCCTAATTAACCGTTAGGTTTGTAACATTATTGTCGGTCTCCTATCCACTGCGGGCGTAGAAACTTGAAGGGATGCTTCCCTAGTACGAGAGGACCGGGAAGCACGGACCTCCCGTGTACGTGTTGTCCTACCAAGGGCATGGCACGGTAGCGGAGTCCGGTGGCGATAAGCGCTGAAGGCATCTAAGCACGAAGCGCCCCCTAAGATTAGGTTTCATTAAGACTCCATGGAGACTACATGGTTGATAGGCAGTAGGTGTAAGGCCAGCAATGGCTTGAGCCGAGCTGTACTAATCAGTCGAGTTCTCCAGGGAACTCTGGAATCCTGTTCGCCGAAAGGCGAACTAGAGAACCACGAAAATGCACTGAAGTTATAACTTCATGCCTGTACTTTTTATTTTAGCAGGAACGGCGTTCTTTACTGAACGCCTGTTTCCTGCGAAATGAGCGTGACAGCGTTTTGGCGGCAGCCGGAACATGTCCATAGTCTCGGTGATCCAACCACACTGGTCACACCCGTTCCCATCTCGAACACGGCAGTTAAGCAGTGTAGGGCTGATGATACTTGGGGCCAACCCGTCCCTGGGAAAGTAGGCCGTCGCCGGGACCATGGATCATGTTCGTTAACGACTCGCCGTCAGTACGCTGAAACGCTCAACAGATCTTCACCCGCAAGGGTGATTTTTTGTTTGTTCTGACGAAGGGGTCGGCTGAACGCCGACGAGGCGACACTAATTCGCTAATGCATGCGAATGATACGAATGAACACAACGTAACGCGAAGCTAATTCGTTTCATTCGCATGCATTCGTATATTGGTGTCGCGCCGCTGCCGTTCAGGCAGCCATCTCCGGCATTTAATCTTCACGCCGCCCTGATAAGCCGAAAAATAGCGTTAAAAATTGGCTTAAAATCAGGTGATTATTCCACTAAACACTTGACAAAAGCGTTAAATCGTGGTATAGTTGTTTGTTGATGATGAAGAACCGCCCGCACCTTACATAGAAAAATAGGGAGAGAGACCAGCATGAAATCACTGGACATTGATTTCAAGGATCTGCAAAGATCCTAAAGACGCGATTGTATTTGAGTTTCTCTCTCAAAAATGATCGCGTCTTTTTGTTTGCTTCTTCCCCCTCGCCTCACGCAGCGATAGCGGAGTGGGGAGAGGGTAGGGTGAGGGGTCGGATCTTAGCGCGAGACTTGGTCGGTGCGGGTTGATGCTTATGTGTCACCTTGCCACGACCAAATCCCGCCTTGAGAACCGTTCGAATGAACGGGGATCGAAAGCGGCAACATTCAATGGAGTATCGCACATGAACCCATCAGAGAATCGTCAGTCCTTTCTCATCGCCCTCTTCGTGGTCATTTCCGGCATTCTCGCCACCACCGCCCAGGCCGAGCCACGGCATTCCTGCAGTGCGACTCATGTCGCCAAAGCCAGCAAGGCCCCGGCGCCCGAGCCGAAGAAGGTCGAAAAGACCAATCGTCCGATCACCGCCGAGCTTCCCGCACACAGGGAATTCCAGCTCGCGGCCGTCGAGACTCCAACCAACGTCAAGGTAAACGGCAAGATCAACGAACATTTCGTCATCTCGACCGAAGCGGGAACGGAAACAACAACCGAGGACGGTTACACGGTGGTGGTTGAAGCCCATCTCATCCCCGGCCCGCACCTTCGCCGCTAGTCCTTTCAACCTCTCACCGAACGGCTGACGTACGCGTCAGCCTTTCCCCCGAGAATATTTTTCCAAGAAATATTTTCAGGGGAAAGCGAACTTTCCATTCACAAACCATCCCTCGCGGCGCGAGGGGAAAGGATCTGCGTGAGTATTACGGAACAAACCATGGCGATCATCTTTCCGCTAACCCTCTTCGGTATTTGGCTCATCGGCGCCGTCATTGCATTCTTCGCCAAAGCGGGCGAAAAGGATAATCCCAGAAACGTCTGGTGGAACAAGCGACCGATATGGTGTCGTCTCAAACACGTTGCTAGCTGGCCATTTTGGCTCCCGTGGGTCAGTTAAGACCAACCCGCAACAATAGGCTGACGAACGCGTCGGCCTTTCACCCGAGGACATATCGCGGATATGCATTCAGGTGAATCGCCCTTTTCAACTCAAAATTTTTGGAGGCATCAATGTCCATTCTTGTTACCTTGTTTCTTGGTTTGGTTCTCGTTATCGCTGTAACGGTTTGGGCGCTTGGCGTCCTCCTTTGCCACGTGGCCGGTGAGGTCATGAAGGAATTCGCCCAGACCGTCTGGACCAACCGCATCAACATCATGGCGAACCTTGTCGCCGCAATCAACCGCGCGTTGAACGCCGCACGATGGATCCCATCCGAAGCGTACGGCGCCTTCCGCCGCCTCTCGGCATAAACTCACCTCTGGCTGACGAACGCGTCAGCCTACCACTTAAGAATGTTTCAAAAGAAATTTTCTTAAGCGGTAGAAAAGATTCGCAACACTCGAAAAGGAGAAGCACATGTTTCAAATCGGTTTTTCGCCATCCAATGCCGCCGCGACCGCCGGGTTTCTTGCCGAGCATGAAACCTCCGATCCCGGCGAGTTTGCCGCCTTCTTCGCCGGCTGGCCAGAGTGGATGCTCGATATCGAGCTGACCGTAGCCCCGGACGAGATCCAACTGGCGAACTAGATCCGCTTCAAAACTCAATAGCCTCGCGCAGGTCGTGCCGTTTAGGCAACGATGTGCGGGGCATTCATCCGAGAAGGTTTTTCTTTCATCTCTCTCGAAGGAAAAGTCTTCTCAGACGAAGTTGCTCATTACATTCAAAACAGGAATAACGCGCAATCACGCGCGAAACAAACGAGGAGAAACGAAAATGATGGACGACAGGAATCCGCGACACACGACACCCGTTGCCGACCCCAACAACGACCCTCTGGGATTTGGGGGGCAGTTCGCCTCGATGGACGCACGGCCGACACACCGACTGGCAACGGCCCGACTCTGCAGTCCGAAAAAAGGTCTTCTGATCGTCACCGGCATCGTGCTGGTCGTCGCGGTCGGCGGGATCTTCGCCTGCCAGAAGACGGTCGGTAATCAAGATCTGTCGCAGGTCGAAAAACTTACGTCGCAGAATGCCAAGCTCGAGGCTAGTAACGCTGACCTCTCAAAACGGCTCGCGTCACTGGAAGACCTGACGAAGCGCGCCTACGGCTGCAAGTTCGAAGACGCCGGGACTCCGGCAGTGGTGCCGGCAGCCAAGCCCGCCGTCGTTCCGACGACTGTTGTGTCGGGCCCGAAGGTCGCGACGCTGGCCGCAACTCCGGCCTCCGCGCCCCAAGGAACGGCCGGCGTCCTCATCGGCACGCTCTACCACAAGAGCAGGCGCGCCCAGTTCAAGGACGAGGCGGCTTCGGCGCTCGCGGCTTGCGCCAAGGACAGCGAGAAGATCGAAGTCTGCTTCCTAGAAGTTGGGGACACGACCCACGCGCGTTTCGAGACTTCGGCCGTCGCGGTCAACCAAAGCGGCATATCGCAGAAACGGGCCGGCGAGCTCAATGCTTGCCTCCATGACAAGCTGCCAAAGCTCGTCAGAAAAGACGACGCCGGCAACGTGGTGAAGGGCGACGATGACAAGCCGGAAACGGTCAAGGTGGCGACCGCCGTGGTCGACATCGGTACCGGGCGGTACGAAGGGAAGGGCTGCTCCTTGGAGTAGCAAAGAACGAACGGCGAGCTGCGTAACAGCTCGTGGCCAGCGCGAAACGCATTGCGCTGGCCCATTCATCCGAGAACATTTTTCTTTCATCTCTCTCGAAGGGAAAATGTTCTCAGACGAACGCGGTCTTTGATAGAACAACGCAAAACGTCAGGAAAGGAGTGGTCATGCTAGAAACTGATAAGACAGTACTCGATGTGAGTCGCGGTCAAAAGCGACCCCCGAGTGAACGATGGATCATCTGGGTGGCGGGATTGGCCTTTGTCATGCTCTGCGGCGCTCTGGTCCTCGCCAACTTCAGGAACGCCGCGTTGAAAAAGAAGGAGGCGCAAATCGAAGAGGTCGCCGCCAAGCGCGCCTTGGAGATCAAGCGCTTGACGGAGCAGCATCCGACTGTCGCCACGCCGCCTCCAGTCGCCGCTACTATGCCGCCATTCATCGTTAAGACATATCCTTCGGGATCGCCTGATTCCGGCACGGAGAATGATCCTAGCGAGGACGATGAGTCCATTGCCGATCAGCCGATCGACGGCTCGGTTCCGCACAAACCAACGGAAAAGTGGTAGCGTCAAACCAGGCCGACCCGAGCCTAGCTCGGTGTCGGCCATTCATCCGAGAACATTTTTTCTTCTCTCTCGAAAGCAAAATGTTCTCAGACGAAGCGTTCTTTTCACCAACCATGAACGGAGGTTCCAATGTCACGACACAATCATTCTTCCGGTGCGTGCTTTGACGCGGCAACATACAGCGATCATTTGACCAGGCAAGCTTTTTACGAAGCGGCGTTGCTGGTTGCAGTTGCGGGCCATCTGGATAAGGCGACCAAGCGCCGTACGGTCCTCGCTTTGATCGAGTCCGCCATCGAAGCCGGCGCCAGCAGGTCGCTTGCCGCGATCGTGAAGAGCGAAGTCCTTAAAGATTGGACAAAAGGCCGTGTGGCCGGCGTCATTCAACGCTTTCTGGATTCGCGCAAACCAAACAGGAAGGTTCGACCCGCTCAACCGCCAAGGAGACAATCATGTTCAACTTGATCATGAGCTATTCAATAGCCGCGATTTGGACAGGCATCTTTGCAACAGCCTGTCTGCTCAACGGCTAACCAAGCAGAACCACGCGCAATCTCGCGTAGAAAGAGAAGGAATTGAAATGAGAACATTCAGGTATTGGTGGGTATGGGTGCTTGCGGCTGGTACGGTCGCGCTGTGCGACTCGCACGTTAGAACCGCGATCATGAATCTTTTTGGCAAGTAGTTCAATTCAACAAGGAGAAATACGCATGGAAGACGACAGCCTTGAAGCGGTAGATGAAGCAATCGTCGAACAGGTACAACGCGAACTCGACGACTTGCCTCGCGCAATGGCGCGCCAGATCGCCAAGCAAGTCAAGCCACCCTACGACTACGGTTCGCCGGAAATGGTCAGAGTATTGGCGCGGCAGATGCGTCTGGACGAACAAGTCAGGAAGGCGCTCGACGCCCTGTCGGACGACGTTCGATATTTGGTCGAACAGCAGGTTCAACCTCCATACAGCTACAGTTCGTATGAACAGGTGAGGAAGCTGGCGGAACAGTTCAGAGGAAGCATGGGGTAACAACTCGACATACACGGAGGGTGAAGCACAAACACGGTGCTTCACCCTCGCAATCTTTGCCTGCCGACACGGTGTCGGCGAGCGAAACCTTGCGAAGGGAAAAACGATGAATAGTGCGATCACAAGACCGATAACAACCGTCCTGGTTATGGTTTACGGCAACGATCTTGCCAACAAGGCATTGATGGCTGCCGGGAGAATCGTACGGATGTTCTTTACCTAAGGAGCTCGAAATGAGAAACAAGAAAATGCCGTGCGCCCTCACGCGCGAAGAGCTCTTTCAAAGGGAGCTGGAGAATTGCCTAAAGGTCGGCTCTTTTGCCGGCGCCGCCACGATCGTGGCGGAAACGCTCGGACGCTGCGAACGAAGCATCGAATTGATCCGCAACTACGCCCGTTCCGCCATTGCGGCCAACGCGCACCTACAAGCGCGGCATCTGGTGGCCGTCCGCTTCCCCGACATCATGACCGATGAAATCCGCAAGGAGTTTCGTCGCATGCCCCGGGCCAAGTAAGTGGCATTGGCCACTACACGCGAGGAGGGTTAAAACTAAACACCCCTCCTCCGCATTCTCAAGCTGTTGATTATCTCTCTCTTCAACAGCTTGATCGATGCGAGTCAAATCACATCGGTTGGCAAAGGCGAGTAACGATGCAAATCAATATTCGCCTTCCCAATAAAGTCCATGATCGTCATTCCAGCCCGTGAGCTGGAATCCAGAAACGGTTTCACGGACTTTTAGGGAAAAGTTCCCGAAAAGGTCTTTACAAGTTCAACGTGCAAAGGAAAGGAATTGCTCATGAATATCTATGGATGGATCGGGTCGTTGGTTATTCTCGCAATTTTGCTCATTGGTCCGCTGCGCGCCGCCTTGATGCGACGTGCTAGGATCAAGGTCGTTGTCGCATCAAAGTACCAGCCAAAGCCGCTGCTGTTCTGGGAGACCGAGGACGGCTTCCGCGCCTACATGCTCGCCGAGTTCGAAAGGGCCAGGCGGGCGGGAAACGTCCTCAAGATCTTGAGCAACAGTGCTGTGGGATTCGTTCTGCAGGCGGTTCCCGCGCGCGATTTGCCCGACGTCCGTGACATCGTCTCGACGTTCACGATCACCGGACAGGAGCGTCTTGTCGACGCAGCGTGGCTGACCCTCGGCCAGATCGCCAGAAGAGAAGGCGCTTGCTTCCTTCCAAAGTAAGGGCTTCAACGCCTTAGGTTTCACCTACGACATCCCGGCGAGCGCTTGGGGGATAACGCCTCCCACGCTCGCCTTCGCAATAAAGACCCTGGCCTCTTCTTCCCCCTCGCCCCATGCAGTCGAAGTCGAGCTGAGCTCGACGATAGCGAAGTGGGGAGAGGGTAGGGTGAGGGGCAAACGGTTTCGCAGGCTTTTAGGCAAAACAAACAGTTCAAAAAAAGGAGAATTCATGAGCGACATGTTGGGGCAGTTGATTGAAAAATTGAAGAAAGTGGTTGCTGCCGCTGAGTCAATTTCCTTCGGGAACGTCTCGTCGCGGTCAATCGAAATTATCTTTTCCGATGGTCACGTGACCTTCGGAAGCAATGACGCGCGCGAGCTCTCGCCAATTCATAGCTTCTTGTGCGCCATGACGGTCAAAACCGGGTTCGGCCATTCGATCGTTCGTTGTTTGGATGACGAAACACGTGATCGCTTGATACGAACCTTCGCCAGCTGCGCCATGCTCGCAGTGCGACCCGATGATGTGTCCCCGGGCCGGTAACGAGCTCTTTAACCAAAAATAATCGCGAAGGCGTCCCGTCCTATACGGGACGCCCTTCTACCAGAGTTCAGGTTACCAAATTAACCAGGGCTCTGCGGAAGGTTCCGCTGAGTTCATTACAACATGAAGGAGATAGAGAAGATGAAACACATCATTGGAATTTTTGCAGCGCTTGCGTTTCTGGGGTGCGATCATGCGCCCCTAAAGACCGGCCAAGTTGTCGAGGCGGGCGCACCGCCAAAGGCAGCAACGCCCGATCCGATCTCGCCGGTGCCAACTGCGCCGACCGTGCCGGATACATCGAACACGACCAATACGGCAACAACGCCGGCCTCCGGAACGGCGACCGAGTCGCAGACGGCAACCGGCACGCTGACCGAGACAAATACCGTCACCTCTACCCAAACCGCCACGGTATCGTCTACGGTTTCGGAAACGTCCACGGCCGTCACCACGCAAACCGCGACGCAAACGGATACGAGCGTAAAAAGCGGGTGCCAAGTTACGGGCCAAGTCGATCTTTCGATCGATGGTCCGAAGGCCAGCAAGAAGATCATGCCGCTAACATCGGCTGCTTCCGATTCTGGTTCGGCGATCGCTTTCTTCGACGAAACATCCGAGGACGTTGCGGTCAATCTCTATGATCGGTCCGGTAAATTCCTGTCGCAATCCCGGTTGTCATATCGAAGTACGCCATCGGGTTCGTACTCGATCAACCCGAGCTACGTCAAAATGGCCGGCGGCAAGGATGATTACGTAGTCGCTGTTACCGATGTCGCGCCCTCCGAAGATAACGGTTGGCTCTCCGACTACAGCATCTACCATGTCACGGCAACGGCGGCCACGATCGCCGCGCAACCGACAAAAATTCAGTCGCTGGCGCTGGCATTCGATGGCAACGGAGAATTCTACTCCGTTGAGATGTCGGTGCTGGGTAAGGGGGTGACTTCTTGCAACGAACCCGTCGATGACCTATCCATCTCGGTCCGTCCGCTCCTCTCCGGCCTTTTGCCCGGGCAGTTTCAATCGATGAGCGGTGGAATGCGTCTCGTCGATGCCGGGGTTATCAATGACCAACTGGCGATCCTGACGACCGGGGAATTCACCGATTGCGGAACCGATCACTCGCAAGCCTGGATCAGCATCCAGTCCATCATAAAGAGCGACACAGCGGTTTCCGGCGGGCCAATTATCACCAACCCGCTGCTTGGCTTGAGCGCCTTCATGCCGCGTAAAGACACGGCGTTCGGGTTGCTCTATTCGTCCGACAAAGCAGGAATGGTTTGGGTGGATGATACCTATAACAGCGGCGGGGGCTACAATCGTTCTTTCCGCATCGATATGTGGCAAGACGGGAGCGCGAGCCAGCAGTTGCCGACCTCATTCGCACAACCGTTCTACGACGTCGATCGTCCGGCGGTCATGGGCTGGAACGATAACATCGTTCAAGCGACCGTAGGCTGGGATACGGACCCATTCCAGGTCCTGCTCTATGTAAGCAACGGAAGCGGGGACGGCGCATCCTCGGCTTATAAGCTCTACGAGCATGATGTGGGACAGTATATCCAGTCCTTTGCCGGTCGAGACCGACACTTCATCATTCTCGACGGCACGGATATGGTGAGAGGCAGTTACGGCGCCCGTGCCACGTTCGTGACCTGCAACTAGACAGCCCTTTCGAAATAACCTATTGGCGAGCGTGCTTGATGGCTAACTCCATCCCGCGCTCGCCCTTCTACCAGAGTTCAGGTTACCAAATTAACCGGAGCTCTGCGGAAGGTTCCGCCGAGTTCTTTACAACAAGGGAAGGGTTCGAACATGAAGATCATTCACGCAGTACTGACAGTGAGTTTGTTATCGTTGTTCGCCGGCGCCTGCGATTCTGACGATGGTGACGGCCAGATTCGCGACTCGTATAGAGAATACCGCCAGATGGTGGAGGGTGCCTTGCATCCCGGTCTCATGAGCAGAGTCGAGCAAGACGGAGCAGTCTGCACGCAACCAACAGCGGCCCAGATCGTGTCTTCCATGCGGTATGACGGCGATTGGATGGCGGCAGAAGCGGCCTTTGGCCATCTCCAGTCTCGCGACAACGGTTGGCTGGAAGGCCTCACTCGCGCCATGGGCATCGCGGCCATGTGCTTGGTGTTCGGCGGAGGTATTTTCCGCAAACGAGAATAGTCAGCATTGTTTTTCGCAACGGCGAGCGCCGGAGGATAACATCTCCGCGCTCGCCCTTCTACCAGAGTTCAGGTTACCGAATTAACCGGAGCTCTGCGGAAGGTTCCGCCGAGTTCTTTATAACACAAGGAGAAACGGAAGATGAAAAACGTCATTAGGATTCTGGCATTGCTCGCTATTGGCGCGTGCAATCATGCGCCGCTCAAAGTTGGCGGCGTCAAGGATGCGTCGACTGCATCGGTGCCATCAACACAGACAGCTTCGGCGACCGCGACGCAGACCGAATTGGCGACACAAACGCCGACGGGTACCGAGACTTCGACTTCAACCGCGACCGCGCCTGTCACCGTTACGACCGTTGTCACCGCGACAACGACTGCGACGGCAACTGCGACGGCAACGGGAACGGTTGGCGCGTCGAAAAAACTTGGCATTCGCGTCAATCGCGCCGACGACACGCCGGCATCACGGGATATTTACGCCGGCACGTCTGACAATGATGCAACGCATCTTGTCTTCGATGCCGACGAGCCGATCAATGTCTCGCAGATTCCGTTCATGGTCGTTGGCAACAATCCGACCGCGGATATTCTATCGCTTCGCGTCTATAGCAGTTCCGGGATTCTGGTCTGCTCCGGCGCGCTCGATAAGAATAACGTTCTTAATTGCCGAAAAGATCCCAATCTCTTCGTCATTAACGGGCCGACCGCGTTGACGCTCAAAGTCACCGCCGGACAGCTCGGATCCGGAACGTACGCCGCCAAGTCGGGAGACTGGTTCGACGTCGGCATTCATGCCGACGCCAGCGTCGACGATCAGCAATTTCAAGGCTTGGGAGTTAATACGGGTACGGTCTACGCCACGCAGGATCTGGCCAAGGGTCTTCCCGACCCGGCCATTGTCTTGGGTGGAAACATCATGACCTTGCGCGGTTGCGCAGTCGGAACAACGGCGGATATCGGCAACGGCATTAACCCGCGCATCGCCGGAAGCGCCACCGGTTTCGGCGTCATCTGGAAGGATAACTCGCATATGCCGAAAGAGATGGATAAAGTGATGATCGCCTCATTGGATATCGGCGGCAATAAGTGGGCAGACGCTCAAGATATTACCGCAACTACCGATCTGACCGGCATCACGCTTTCGATCGTTCCGTCGGGAAGCAGTTATACCGTTGACTCGCGGACCGATCTCTATTCCAATTTTGTCCGTTTCGGCACCGATGGTCAGATCGTCGTGAGCGCGTACAATCAGCCGATCACGGACCTGATCGCCGGGACACAAAATATGTACGGCTTCTTCAATAACGGAGCGATGGCGCCAGTGTTGGAGAATTTCAACTTGGCTTCCACCAGTCTGGAGATGGAAAAGTCGTATCAGTGGGGCCCGTCGCAGCGTTCGTCGTTCAAGACGATCGCCGGCGCGCAAGGCGGCAGTACATGGGCCTTCGGCATGTCGCAGGCCGGTCAGGCAATGATCATCGTCGTGCAGGATGACGGCGTCTATCCGAATGTGGCAAATCCGATCGACAACGCTACGGGCGGCTTCACCTCGCTTGATGGAATCGTTCTCGATTCCATCGTGGCAACCGATATTGGCTACGTGATGGCTTGGTGGTACGAAGCGGCCGGTCAAAATTACAACCATTACCTTTCGTTTGTTCCCTTTAACGGAACGTCGGACGGGGTCGTTAAACAAACGATCGAAGTAACGGGTTGGACTGGCAGCGATTCGGGAGCACGGCACGATCGTCTAGCTTGGAACGGAAAGTACATCGGTCTGCTTGCCGCCAATCCGGTGGTTGGCGAAACCGACCTCCTCATGTTCCGTAACGACGGAACGCAGGTTGGCGGTCCGGTGAGTATCTTCACCAAAGACGCTGCTCGAAAGAGTTACGATGCCGCCGATCTGGCCGCCAGCGGAAGCACATTCGGCATCGCGTCGACTTCGAGCGCCGGCGACAAAGCGCAACTCACACCGGTTAATTGCGACTAGTAAGCAGTTCCTTCTCAATAGCATATCGGCGAGCGTTTGGTGGATCATACCGCCCGCGCTCGCCTTCCTAATAAAGTTTGTGACGATGAGTCACAAGCTCTACGGGAAAGTATTCCGCAGGTCTTTACAACGCGTTCGAAACAGAAAGGAGATCGGCAATGAAAAATATTATGGTTGTTTTGGCAGTGTTCGCTGTTCTCGTTGGCGTTTCGACATGCCGACAAGCGTTCGTTTCCGATGAAGCCGCGAGCGAAGCCGATGACGATTATCGGGTCGAAGAAGCGGCCGCTGACAAACCGGTTTACGAATCGTTTATCAACGATCGTCCTGCGTCTTCGCCGGAAGAATATGTGCCGCCCGAGACGTCAGGAACCATCACTTGCTCCGGCACGGGTCCGACGATAAAGGTGGTCATTGAAGGCAATTTGATGACCGGGCTCACGTCGCTTCTTCCGCTTAAGATGATGCGGCGCGTTTCTCTGGCGAAGGAAGGCCGCGCCTGTTGGGGGTCGTGTCTTTGGTCGGTCTGCGCGATCACGCAACCGATCTGCATCAAGGAGCGCGACCGCCGGCTCGTCTGCCAAACGCCGACCGACGTTCATGTCGTCTTCTCCAACGTTCCGCGCATGAGTTTCGTGCCGCAGATCGGCGGATACGGCGTCTTCGATTTGAGGCGCTGGAAGGTGGCCGGCTGTGTTCGCGAAGGATGCGACGGCGTGTGCCACGATGGCGAAAAATGCCGCAGCGGGCCGAGTTGCACGATCAATGGCAATTAGTTTTTCTGGCGAGGGGCGCTCCTAACCGCTCGCCTTTCCAGCAAGGTCTGGTAACATTGATCAGGGCGGTGCGTAGGTGCGCATCGCTCTTGAAAAACGGCCGTATGGCCCGCAATTGTCCGGCGTTACGGACATGTTATAGGAGGAACGAATGAGAAAGGCCCCGAGTTTAGCGATCCTGGCATTTACAATGTTTTTAGCGGGGTGCGAAACGGAAAACAGCACCACCGCCAAGAACAGCAACAACTTCGGAGCCGCTGCTCCGGCATCGGACGACGAAAGTTGCGCTTTGCCCACGGTCGCGCTCGATGGGGGAACGCTCGAAATACCGGACTGCGGAACAGCCTCGGATGCCGATAGAGTATCGGCCGCCGACGCAACGCCGCATGACCTGTATCTTCGTTCAACCAAGCAGTAGTTCTTTCGCAATATCTTAAGGCGAGCGTTTGGCGGCTAACCCCGTCCCGCTCGCCTTCCCAATAAAGTCCGCAAGTCCGTTTACCCGGAGGAGGATGAACACGGCTCGCGGATTTCATTGGGAAGTTTCGGAAAGACAATTGAATTAAAACCGGCCGCAGTCTCATGGAAACTTTGGTTCACGGGAAACGGAAAGTCTCCCGTTTTTTTATCCAAAAATTCGCGACCGCGAATTTTTGGCGGCGCGTCGACTTGCTAAGTAAGCGAAAAAATGCTATACTATAGAAAAGTCAAAATAAAAATAAAAATTAACAATATGCTAAAGAAGCTTGAAGCGCGGCCATTGCTCGTATTTGTCGGAGCATTTATGACCGTGCTGTTTTTTATTTCGGGACAGGCTTTGACGGCCCGGGCGGTGACGGTCACGACCGAAATGGCGGGGCAGTTGATCAAAGGAGCCGCGCCGGCCGTCTATTTCGTCGGTTCGGACAACAAGAAGTATATTTTCCCCAATGAAACGATTTTTTACAGCTGGTATAAAGATTTTTCAAGCGTGAAGACCGTGACGGATGCGGAACTGGCGGCGCTTCCGGTCGGCGGCGATGTGGTTGCCAAAGCCGGCGTGCGTTTGGTAAAAACCTCAAACGATACCAAGGTTTATGCCGTATCATCCGATGGCACCTTGCAATGGATCTCAACCGAAGCCGTGGCGCAGCAACTTTTTGGCGACAATTGGTTCCAAAAGATCCAAAACCTGACGGACAGCGATTTTTTAAGCCATACGATAGGCGAGCCGATCAATAGTGCAAGCGATTATAATGCAACAAGCGAACAGACGCCCGCCAATGCTAACGCTCCGGTTACGCCGGCAGAAAATGCCAACAATAACACGAATACGCCGCCGATAGCCGAGACAGGTTCCGTCTTCAAGATATTGTCGGTCGCAACCAATCTTGAGAGCATTGATGCAACCTCGCCGACGGCCTCGCAGGTTTGGGATTTTGACATTGCTTTCAGCGCCGCGCCCGCCGGCGCCCGCTTAACGGTCACCGATAAAGCGAGCGGCGCGATCTTCTACAACGAACCGATCATCAGGTCGCAAACAACGGCAACGACGTTCCATGTTGCGATCGGCAAGGCGACGGCAAAATTAAAAATGAACGCAGTCTATTCTTGGAAAGTCACCGCGTATGCGGCGGCGAACGCAACTGCCGCTCAAATCGCCACGTCGACCGGCGAGTTCACGACCGTGAGCGCCACGGCAGTCGAATCGGAAACGAATGAGAACACGAATACTCCACCGTCAACGGTGAATTCAAATACCAACAGTCCGGCCGGTACGGTCGCCCCGGTGGTGGGGGTCTTCAAGATCGTTTCCGTCGATGTTGCAAAGCTTGATGCGCAGGGCAAAGCCGCCGAAGACGTCCGCACCTTCAAGGTCACGTTCAGCAAACCGGCGATCGGCGCCAGACTGACGATCTCGGAAAAGATCGCCGGCACGATCTTCTACTCCGATTCGATCCCGCTCGGAATTGGTCCGTCGACGACGGCTTATGCCACGCCGGCGAAATGGACCGCCAAACTTAAGCCCAGCACGGCGTACTCATGGAAAGTCACAGCCAACGGCATGACCACGTCAACAGCCGGATCGCAGTTAACCACCGACAATGCCTCCGGTGACTTTACAACCACGGACTTTAAGCCCGCCTCGACGACGGACACTGATCAGACGACAAGCGCTCCGCCAACCTCGCCAATCGTCGCTTCGTCGTTCGCCTTCTGTCCCACCAGCGACGGTTTGTCGCAGGGTTGCTGCGCCAGCGGAAATGCGACCTTTACGACGGCCAGCCTGCCCATAACTCCCGGTACGCTGATCAGGGGCGCTTCTTCGCCGATGGTCTATTATTACTCCTCAAATGGAAAACGATACGTCTTTACAGGGAAAGATGTGCTGGCATCATGGTACAACTCGACCCAGGATATGCTGACCGGAACCAGCAGCATGTGCCAGAACGTCAGACAACTCGCGGACAGCGACCTGGCGACCATCACGATCGGCGGCAACGTCGATATCAGGCCCGGCACCTATATCATCAAGGTCGCCTCCGACCCCTCGCTCTACGTGGTCTCCCGCGGGCGGACGATCCATAAACTGGCCTCATCTTCATTAGCCGAACTGATCTTCCCGGAGACATCAACCCAGCGCTTAAGGGTTGTGTCGGACGCATTTTTTACCGGTTATATGATCGGTTCGCCGTTAACATCCACCGCCGATTACAATCCGACGGTTGAGTACGGATCTTCGACGATCGAACAAGAAATAAGCGCTATAAAATAATGACATAAAAGCAGGCGTGCTGAAAAAGCGCGCCTGCTTTTTATTTTCTCCCCGGCGCTGTACAATCAGCGGGTATGGAAACGATCGTCGACCTGCATATTCACTCGAAATATTCGCGAGCTTGTTCGCCGCTTTTGGTGCCGGAAAATTTGGCTGCTTGGTCGGATAAAAAAGGCATTCAAGTTCTCGGTACCGGCGATTTCACGCACCCGGCCTGGAACAAGCTGTTGAAAGAAGAACTCGTTGAGGCGGCGCCGGGTTTGTTCAAGTTGAAGAAGGGTAATTTTAAAGCGCGTTTCGTTTTGACGACCGAAATATCATGCATCTATAAACGCGGCGGCAAAACGCGGCGCGTCCACAATTGCATCCTTGCGCCGTCGTTTGCGGCCGTTGATTCGATCATCAGCCAGTTGAACGCTCGCGGCTGCAACTTGCGCGCCGACGGCCGCCCGATCATCGGCGTCGATTCCGAGGATCTCTTAAAGATCATTCAAGAAGCTTCGCCTGACTGCCTGCTTATTCCGGCACACGCTTGGACGCCGTGGTTCGCCATTTTCGGTTCGATGTCCGGTTTTGATTCGCTCGAAGAATGTTTTGGCGACAATGCCAAATACATCACGGCAATTGAGACCGGCCTTTCGTCGGACCCGGCCATGAACTGGCGCCTTTCAAAGCTCGACGACACGCTGCTGGTCTCAAATTCCGACGCGCATTCGCTGCCGTCCTTGGCGCGCGAGGCTAATGTTTTTGATATTGATCCAAAAAAGCTTTCGTACTTCGAGATCCTGCGGATCTTGCGCGAAAAAGACCGGAAAAAATTCCTCTACACGATCGAATTTTATCCGGAAGAGGGGATGTATCATTTCGACGGCCACCGTGCCTGCAAGAAACGCATGCACCCCGACGAAACCGCCAAGAATAACGGCCTTTGCCCGGTCTGCAAAAAGCCGGTCACGGTCGGCGTTTATTCGCGCGTCGCCAAGCTCGCCGACCGACCGGAAGGCTTTAAGCCGCCCGGTCAGGTTCCGTACAAGAGCATTGTGCCGCTCGAAGAAATAATCGGCGAGGCGCTGGACAGAGGGCCGAACACCAAAGGTGTGCAGACGATCTACGAGAACATGCTGCTGCATTCGACCGAGTTCGGAATTTTGCTTCATGACCCCTATGAAGCGATCGCGTCGTACGCCGACGCGCACATTGTCGAAGGCATCCGCCGCGTCCGCGAAGGGCGGCTGGAAGTCGATCCCGGGTACGATGGGGAGTATGGAACGGTGAAGATCTTTTCGGACAAGGAGAGGAAGCGGATGGAGCAGGGGCGGCTTGTTTAAGAACGTAGAACTTAGAACTTAGAACTTAGAACTTAGAACTTAGAACATAGAACATAGAACGTAGAACGTAGAACGTAGAACGTAATCAAAAAACGGCCCAACGGCCGTTTTTTGTTTTTCTAAGTTCTATGTTCTAAGTACTAAGTTCTAACGCTATTCCTTTATCTCCAATATCTTCGCCAATTCCGGCCGGTCGAAGCCGACGATCACCTTTTCCTTCCCTTTTTCCGGCACGATGACGGTGACTGGCACGCCCATTTGGCCGCTTTTTTTGATCATTTCATTGGCCGCATCTTCGTCTTCGTCGACAAAGATATTTTTATACTTGATATCGTTTTTTTCAAACCACTGTTTTTCCATTTTGCAGTAAGGGCAAGTGGTGGTTGAGTAGACGGTTACAGATTTGTTGGGCATATTACAAATTAAATTAGGAAGTTTCTTGCCCCGATGGCCATCGGGGGGCGCGATGCTAATCTGCTAATGCATGCGAATCTTCGAATGCCGGACGGGCGCGATTTGCGCGCCCTTTACGAATTAGCAGATTCGCATGCATTCGTGTATTGGCATCGCGTCGGCCGCTCCGCACAGCCGAGTCGCCCCCATTCGCCGTTCGTCATTTCATTATAGCCCGAGTGCGGATGACGAGTACAGTTGTTGCCAAAACGATCCCGGCCATCATGCCGATCAAAATGCCCCAGGGAGCCATGTTGAATTTCGCATTGAGCCACAAGCCGAAGAAAACGCCGCCGACCATGAGAATGGCGATCGTAACTCCAATTTCAGCGGCAAATCCGATGGAATTGTCCATAGTTCATCGTTTATTGTTCATCAGGTATGGACCGTGACCGGCGTGCCGATGGGCGCCCAATCGTAGATGAATTTGGCGTCGTCCAAACGCATGTTGACGCAGCCATGGCTCATCGGCTGGCCGAATTTTTTGTGCCACCAGGCTTCGTGAAAATAGTCGCCGCGCGCTGAAAATTGCGTGTTCCAATGGGTATTTTTCAGATCGTAACCCGGGCCGATGTATTCTTTGATCGGAACTTTGCGCAAGACGGAGTAATTTCCGGGAATGGTCGGGTAGGTTTTGGTGCCGGTCGAAACCAAATACGTGGCGGCCAGCAAACCGTCTTCGTAGGCGTAGAGCCGCTGTTTGGCCAGATCGACCTCGATGAATTTCGCGACTTCGGGTTTGCCGTCGGAAAAATGGGGTGCTGGAACTGAATAGGTTGATGCATTGTCATCGACCGACGCGGCAGAAAGGATGGAAGAGACGGCTTGCGGTCGGGGATACCAATCACTTAACAGCTTGCCGTACCCGTCGAAGATGCGAACAAATTTTCCGTATTGCGGGCCGGTGGAGGCGATGATCTCATTTTTTCCGTCACCGTCCATGTCGCCAAGACTGACGATCACGCCCTTGCCGATTGATGGATCAAAGGCATTGAATTTATTGATCAGCGTCCCGTCTTGCCGAAAGATGCGGATCTCCGGCAGACTGCCAGGTCCGGCCCCAACGATGACCTCGGGAATGCCATCGGTTCCCAGGTCGCCAACAGCAATGGTCGCGCCATCGGTCCATTTATCGAAAATCGGCACGTTTTTAACGATCTTCCCGCCTTTCGTGATCGTCAGGTTCGGTGGTAAAAGCGTGCTGGCAAAAACAGGAACGGCCAATAACAGGCCGACCGCAAGCATAAAAGCAACAAAAATCGGTTTCATGCAGAGATTATATCATTTTTTTGTCTTTATTTCCAACCGTGCCCCGATAACTCATCCCTACCCTTCCCTTATAATAAGGGAAGGAACAAGAAGCCGCTCATTTTAGTTGTATTGCTTTTCAAGATCGAAGCATCTTAGCCCCCTCGCTTATTATAAGAGAGGGTAGGGTGAGTTATGTGGCCAGTCCTGTGCTGCGGATACTATGTAGTTCGGATTCAAAAATTCGACATTAGCCATTCGACATTTTGGCGAGCTCTTCCCGCACCACGGCCCGGTCATCCCAAGGGATGGAATGCCCGCCCACCTCCATTGATTGCTCGGCGCCTTTGCCGGTGATGACGACAATGTCGTCGAGGTGCGCGAGCGACAACGCCTTTTTAATTCCTTCACGCCGGTCTTCGATCACGAACAGGTCTTTATCGATCGTTTTTCCGTTGGCGGCGGCCGCATCGGCAATGTCTTTAAGGATCGGTCGCGGATCGTCCTCATACGGATCGACATTCGTAACGATGACAAAATCGGTCAATTCGGCGCACAGTTCGCCCATGACCGGGCGTTTTTCTTTGTCGCGGCCGCCGCCCTCGGCGCCGACCGTGACAATAAGCTTTGCGCCGGGCGAGCGCATTTTTCTGACGGAATGGAGCATTGCCGAAAAACTCGGTCCGTCATGGGCATAGTCGACATAAACCGTGAACGGTTTGTCCGTAGCGATCTTTTCCATTCTTCCCGGGACGTTGGCGAGGGCGGAGATCCCGTTAATGATCGCTTCCTCGCTTATTTTGAGCGAACGGGCGATGGCGATGGCGGGCAGGGTGTTCATGACATTGTATTCGCCGGGGATATTGAGCGTATAAAAGATATCGCCGACGCGGAAATCAACGCCCGTCGACAACGTATTGATGTTGGAGGCCATGATATTGGCCGGCTTGTTGATCGAGTAGGTTATTTTTTGTTCCGCTTCATGATCGTAAAAACGCGCGAAGCCGTCGGTATCGGCGTTCACGATGATCGTCTTGGGGATGTTTTCGCCACGCAGTTTTTTACGCGGCTGTTTCATCAACTCGGAAAAAAGCTCGGCCATTTTTTGCGCGCACCGCTCCGGGTCCCAATTGTGGATGGCCATGTGCTCGGGATAGAGAACGGTGAAAACCATGTAGTCGTAGGCAATGCCTTTGTGGCGGAATTGCTCAACGCCTTCGGACGGCGTTTCGACTATCGCGATTTCGCATTTGGCGCGGGCCATTTGCGCCAGCAGTTTTTGCATCGTGAACCGCCCTGGCATGGTCATGTGATACGGGTTGATGATCTCCTTGGTGCCGATCCGGATGTTCGCCGTTCCGGTCTGCCCGACCTTGTAGCCGGCCGTCGTCAGCACGGACCAAATATAGTTGGCGGTCGTAGTTTTGCCGCGCGACCCCGTCACCCCGATAATCATCATTTTTCTTGACGGGAAGTCATAAATTATCGTCCCCAACCAAGCTAAAGCGAGGTGATAGAGCGAAAATATTGGTCTTGGCACGATCTTTCTGATGATTGATTTGAGAGGCATATTGTATATTATGCTACCTTTTTTCTCATTTTTTGTCATTTTTCATCGTTTCACTTTTTGTCCAGCTGGACAAAAAGTGAAACTTTGGACCATGCGGTCGTTCTTGAAAAAAAATCGCTAAAATGTTAATGTTGAGTCCAACAAACGTCGTTGCGAGGACTCCGATGGCCAACGGGGGACGAAGCCGTCTCGAGATTGCCGCGCTCACTGCGGCTCGCTCGCAATGACGATAAATTACGGGCCGTTAGCTCAGCTGGTACCCGCCCAAAACGTTGTGAAAAATTTAAGGGCCCATAGCTCAGCTGGTAGAGCGCCTCGTTTGCAACGAGGAGGTCAGCGGTTCGAGCCCGCTTGGGTCCATAAATTTTTCAAAACGTATTGTGGCGGGCCCGCCTGCATACGGATGTTTGCGGCGGGGAGCGGTCCGATGGCCATCGGACAGGTCAGCGGTTCTGCGCCCAAGGCGCATCAGCCTCGGGCTGAGAGCCCGCTACGGTCCACCAAAGAACCTTCCGGTTGGAGGGTTTTTTGTTTGCCTTGGCGCATGGTCATAAAGGTTCTAAACTGTGGAAACAAGTAAGCAATAAGCCCAGGCATCTTTTATGGAAGAATTAAGGCAGAAACTCAATGATCCGAAATACTTGCCCAGTCTCGCCGAGTTGCGCGATGTTTTTCCGATTGCCGATATGAATAAAATTTTTGCCACTGAGGCGGAAAAGAAAAGGCAAAACGAGCGCTGGGAAAGATATGTCGGGGATGATCGGTTCATGAAACGGGAGATCATCACAAAAGAGTATATAAAAAAATTGGGCGATTATTTGATCGGCAGGGCGGCAGATGGCGACTCCGCGATAATCTTGGAACTGGGTGCCGGCGACGGACGCTTGGCGCATTTTTTGCGCGAGTACTTTATTTCGGCCGGCCAAACGACGATTCAATATTTTGCCGTCGATAACCAATCCGGCGCGCGCGGGCTCGAGGAAAGCGGCGGCGAACCGCCGGTCTTTCCGGTTGAAGAAATGGAAGTTGCGGCGGCGTTGAAAAAATATTCGCCCAAGATCGTGATCGCCGCCTGGATGCCGATCGGCACCGATTGGACCAAGCAAATTCGCGACACCAAAAGCGTTAAGGAATATATCCTCATTGGTCACCCCTTTGATGAAGTTTGCGGCCGTCGCTGGGACACCTGGGGAATCGATAAAAACAATTTGCATGCGGGGGTCGCGGCGCCATACGAAAACGACGGTTTTTCCCTGAACGAACTTAAAGCGATAAGCAAAGACCAGCTGTCCTTTATCGCCAGAAGCGATCATCCGACACAGACGATCTCTTTCGTGCGAAAATGATCAATTTTGTATAAAAGGAGCGCATTTGGTAAGGTTTAGATGCTTACTATTAGTAAATCAACCGCATGTTCTTAGACTTGATAAAATCCGTCATTCTCGGGATCGTCGAAGGCGTTACCGAATTTTTGCCCATCTCATCGACCGGACATCTTATTATTGTTAACCAGTGGATCTCGTTCAGTGCAGAGTTCACCAAGCTGTTCGATATTGTGATCCAGCTGGGGGCGATCCTGTCGGTGGTCGTGTTTTTCTGGAACCGCCTTTGGCCATTTGGAAAAGATAAAGAGAAGAATAAAGAGATTTGGTCAGTCTGGTTCAAGGTGATCGTCGGCGTTTTGCCGGCGATCGTTATTGGGGCGATCTTCGCGAATAAGATCGAGGAAAAATTCTTCAACCCGCTCACGGTCGCGGTCATGCTCATTGTCGGGGGCGCGGTCCTGATTTGGCTCGAGAGTCGCAAGAAAGAAGCGACGATCAACTCGGTCAAAGCCATAAGTTACAAGACCGCCATCGGCATCGGTTTCATTCAGTGCATTGCCATGATCCCGGGCACCTCGCGTTCGGCCGCGACCATCATTGGCGCCATGCTCTTGGGCGCCTCGCGCCTCGTTGCCGCCGAATTCTCCTTCTTCCTCGCCATTCCCACCATGATCGCCGCCTCCGCTTATAGCTTGCTTAAATACAAAAGCCACATCACCGGCGCGGAAACGGCGATCCTTGCCGTCGGTTTCATCGTTTCTTTCGCCGTCGCCCTTGCCGTTATCAAGTTCTTCATGAATTATATCCAAAAGCACAGCTTCAAGAACTTTGGCACGTATCGGATCGTGTTGGGCGCGATCGTGCTGCTCATGTTCGCGATCGGTTTGATCAAATAATGAATATATTATGGAAAAGAATGCCAACGGAACGGATCAGCGCCCGATGGTCGGGATCGGGGTCATGATCCAAAACAAAGATGGGAAGATCCTCATGGGCTTGCGCCAGGGCTCGCACGGAGCCGGCCTATGGGCGTTTCCGGGCGGGCATCTTGAGTTTGGCGATTCGATCCTGGAAACGGCTCGGCGCGAGGTCGAGGAAGAGACCGGCTTGGCCATCGGCGCCCTGGAGCTGATCTCGCTCTATGAAGAGCTCCAATTCATCGAGACGGACGGGAAGCACTATTTGGACCTTGGGATCAAGGCTGAATACCTGGGCGGCGAGCCGCAGCTTTTGGAATCGAACAAATGCAAGGAATGGAAATGGTTACCGCTCGACGATCTGCCGCCGAACATGTTCGACGGAACCAAAGCGATGATCGAAAACATGAGGAGCGGCAAGATCTATCAGCCGCAGATCAGGTTGAAATAAAGAATGCCACCCGTTAACTGATAAGATAGGCTTTGTTTGGGGGAATGGCCGCGATCATTTGTTTGAACGGCAATTTTTTTATGGATAAGCGCGTATTGGAACAAATGTCGATAGTCGGCACAAAAACGACCTGTTCTGGCGTCGCGATAATTAGGGATGGGTCAATGCTGATCGGGCTGCGCAATTATACGGTCGATAAATGGAAGGAAATTTCGCTTTGGACGGTGCCGGGCGGACGGTGCGACGAAGGCGAAACAATTGGGCGGGCGTTAAGGCGCGAAACGACCGAGGAGACGGGCATTGAACGGTTGAAGATAACCGATTTTATCGGAAAAATGCCTGGCGCTAAACCGGGCGACGAGTTTTATTTGTTTGTCGGATCAACCGATGAAGATCCGCGCCTCATGGAACCGGAAAAATTCTCCGAGTGGAAGTGGTGCGCCTTGAACGAGATCCCGAAAAATTTTATAAATCCAACGGCACTCGATTTGATCAAAAGGTATGCCAAAACCTGAAATATTGAATACCGGTTTCAAAATCGATGAACCAAAGCTTTGGGCCGTTGATCTTCCGGTGGAAGAAATTTTAATTTCGGAAATAGAATACAATTCCGACATTCCCTACTTGGAAAAAGAGGGGACGGACGACTGGAATTTAACGCCGCTGATGCTCGTGAAAAATCCAGACGCTGAGCCATCGCATCGCGAACGGATGGATCACGTTAACCTGAAATTTCCAATCGATATTTACCGCAACGACAATTTCAATAAATGGATCATTCTCGATGGCGTTCATCGGTACTCCAAAGCCTTGTCGCTTGGCCGAAAGACGATAATGGTAAGAAGAGTGCCGGAAGACGTTGTTAAAAAAATAACGAGGGAATGAACATGAAGTTTCACTTTTCGGACGGCCGTCGCAAAAGTGAAACTTAATAAAAATCTCCCCGATGAACGGGGAGATTTTTTCGTTTTGTTTGGCGTTATCGATCAAGCCTTTTTGACCAGCTTGATGATCAATATCACGACCGCGATCACAAGGAGTATGTGAATGAGACCGCCGAGCGTGAATGAGGTCAAGACCCCCAAAAGCCAGAGAACGAAGAGAATACAGATGATTGTCCACAGCATAACGAGAGTGTTAATGAATAAAATGTCGATTTGTTTGGTGGTTTAATTATACTCCCGATCCGTATAAATAGATACAAGCGGCGAGCGGGTTAAAATTAAAGAGCCCCGACCGTATGTCGGGGCTCATTGTTTTTGTCGCGCCGTCACATGACCTTGACGGTCTTGACCCTGACATGCGCGCCATGCATGGCCGCGGAGCCAATGTGCTCATGGCATTCGTCTTCAATGTGAATGCTGGCCAAAAATCTGCCGCCAAGCGACCAATTGTTTTTTCGATGCGCCTCCTCAAAAACTATTTGTTCGTTTGGATTGGTAAACGAGATCTGCCGATACCGGAACATGTCCATAACGAAAGCGACATCGGACCAGGTGGCTTTGGCAATGACGATCTTGAGATCGCGCGAGCCTTCATTTTTGGCGTGGCGGATCGCCTTTTGCACATCCATGGTGTTTTCGCGGGTTTTTTGGTTTCGGTTCAGAGACACGACGGGCATGGCCTCGATGTATTCGATGGCGTGTGCGAGTTTGGCGACGAATTCGTTCTCGTCAAAATTGTCGCAGATGGTCATGACGACGACACGGTCGGTATCATCCGACCACCTCATCGTAATGGCAACCGCCCTCAATCGCATCAATGTGTCGTCATCGACCGTGATGCAATCGCCGTTAAGCATGGTAACGAAACACCGTACCCTGCATACCTCCGAACCGACCGCGAAAATGAATTTTAGTTTGAAAGACCCAGCTTTCTTGGCCGCCGTAATGGCGGATACAACTTCATCTTTGCGCATTGTCTTACTCCTCTTATCTGCCAAAGCGGCTGGCAGATATATAAACATATATCTAAACGGGTTAGATGTAAAATGCCTCCGTTAAATGCCATGATATTATTGATATATTTGGCTATTTTTGATAGAATATCGATATATGGAAAATTCCAACATTGAGAATAAAACATCGGAACCGCACGTTACCGTTTTTGGCGAAGAGGTGGGCGCTGCGAAAGCGGAAAATGCCGTTCATCCGTCTTGCGGCCGCCGCTGTCCGTGCGGCCGCTTCGACCGCTGCCGGTGTTGCGGCGGCGGATTCGGCGGCGTGATCGTTTTGCTGGCCGGCGTCATTCTTATTTTGAACAATTTCGGGATCGTCGCTTGGGAAATTTGGGGTGCCATGGCGCCGCTCTGGCCGGTGTTGCTCGTGATCGTCGGGCTGAGGATCGTTTTGGGCCGCAATGTCGTCAGTCGCGCCTTTACCGACCTTATCGCCCTGTTGCTGATCATCTTCGTCATCTTGGTCGGCTTGGCGCACATCGGTTCGCCGCTCCTCGGGCAAATGCATTTGCCGGTTAATTTAATTAATCTCATCGACCGCCTTAAATAATATGGGAAGAATCATTCTTGGCACACTGTTCATTTTTTGGGGTTTGAGTATCTTTCTTAACTTCTCGTTCTTCAAGCTGTTCTTCGCGCTCATCATCATTCTGATCGGCGTCCGCATTTTGGCCGGCCGCCGCCAGTGGGGCGGGTCGCAAAATTGGAGCAGTTGGGAACGGATGAACGTTGCGACCGTGGTTCAAGAAGATTTTATAAACGAGGTCGTCATCTTCAGCCCGATCAACAAGGCCGTTAAATCGGAAAATTTCAAAGGTGGAGTGGTAAAAATGACCTTTGCCGGCGGCGTGATCGACCTCTCGGGCGTCAAAACCCAAGCCAAAGAGATCGATCTAACCGTCAAAACCGTCTTCGCCGGCCTTAAACTGATCGTCCCCAAGAGCTGGAAAGTAAATGTCCAAAGCTCCGCCGTCTTTGGCGGCTACGACAACCGTGTCCAACCCAATGAGGCCGCCATCATCTTGAACCTCAAGGGTTCGGCGGTGTTTGGGGGAATTGAGATCGTAGATTAGTTACAGATGAAAAAGCTAAATTTAGCCGTACAGATCGGCCTCCCCGTTTCAACCGTCGCGGGTTTCTTGTTAACATCATTTAAGCTCCCGCAATACGGGGTTATCGTCTCTTTGTTCTCGCAAATATTCTGGATGTATAGCGCCTATAAAGCATGGCGCAAGGCGGATCAGATCGGTTTATTCGTTAATACAATAATTGTTACGGCGGTTTTTGCATTCGGGGTGATAAATTATTGGTTCATAAAATAAATATGCCCGACTATAACAAACTCACACCCGAAGAAGCGCGAGTAATCGTCGGAAAGGGGACGGAAGCGCCGTTTTCCGGGGAATACGATAATTACTTTGCGAACGGGACGTACACCTGCCGCCGGTGCAATGCGCCGCTTTATCGGTCGAAGGATAAGTTTGACGCGCATTGCGGGTGGCCGAGTTTTGATGATGAAATTCCCGGGGCGGTGAAGCGGCTGCCGGATGCGGACGGGTCGCGGACGGAGATTGAGTGTGCCAACTGCGGCGCGCATTTGGGGCATGTGTTTTTGGGGGAGCAAATGACGCCTAAGGACACGCGTCATTGCGTCAATTCTCTCTCGATAAAATTTATACCGGAGAAATAAATTTTTCATCATTCCGGTCAATGGGTTGCGACCCAATCCCACTGGTCGGCTACGGTCTTTGTTGTGGAAAAGCATAGCTTTTGTAAGAGGGAGGGGCACCCTTGGCTCGCCATAAGGCGACCAAGGACGACGGCCTCCCTAGGGTCGTCCGTTTTGCAAGTTCGCGAAGCCTGCCCTGTACCATGCTAGGTACAGGGCCTGTCCCTCTCTCTTACGATCTTCCACCCCAGCGCGCAAACTCCTCGTACCTCGTCGTGGCGGTAATTCCGCCCGCGCTAGCTGGCGGCAGGCGGACGGAATTTTTTCTTATATTTGGTTTAAAGAGAATTTAAAACCGCTCCAATGATGGGGCGGTTTTAGAAATATTTTTGCGAAAATTTTAAGGGTTAATGGTGAACATGCTGGTCATGCCGGCGGTGAAATGGTCATCGACATGGCAGTGGAACATCCAGGTGCCGGGATTGTCGGCGACCATGTCCACGGTTTTCATGCTGCCGGGGAGCAATTCCATGACATCGGTGTATGTATTGGTTTCGCGGTTTAGTACCACGCCACCATGCCAATGCGGGGTGTGCAGATCCGCCTCATTGCCCATGCCCAATAAATACCAGCGCACCTTGTCGCCTTTATCCATGACAAGACCGGGAAGATTGTCGAAGATGTAGCCATTGATCGTGTGTTTCATGCTCGCTTCTTTTTGCGCGGCGGTCATGCCCGGTTTTGATTCGTCGAAGATCATGAAGAGTGTGACGAACTCCTTATCAACGTCGGTCGGGGTGGCGTCGGGCCGAGCGTATTTGGCGGCGGTGATCACGATCGGACCAAGCAGACCGTCGTATGTATCTTGAACCGTATCAACATGGGAGTGGTACCACCATACTTTTGATCCGCCTTCGCCAGCCTTCGGCGCCGAATCGGGGTAGGCGTACCAGGTGTAGGTGAACTTCTGGCCCGGCATGACCTCCGCGCCTTTGCCTTCAAGTCCGTTATTCATCATTGCCGAGTCATCGGCCCCGGTCCCCATGGTGGCGCCCTCATTGTCTTTGTCGTAATGCACGCCGTGCGGATGCATGCTGTAAGGCTTGCTCGCTTTGTTATAGAAAACGACATTTATGGTATCGCCTTCAACCGCCCTAATGATCGGTCCGAGAATGCCGAGCCACGCCGGCTGCGGTTTTTTTACCGTGAAGCTGGCGTCGGTATATTCAACATAGCGCACCTTGTCATATTTGGTCTGGTCGCCCCAAGGATGCGGCAACGGCGCGCCGGAAAAGGGGTCTTTCCCGGCGGGCGCGTAATCCCATGCCACGTTTTCGGCGGCGACGTAATAAGTCCGCGTCACAGGTTTATAAGTTGCGCCGGAGACTGCGTAAGCGCTGGTACGTTTGGCATGCGGCGCCGTTAAATAGGCGGTCAGGGCGGCGACGGTGGCGACAATTAGGATCAAGACAGTAATCTTTAAATAGACGGGTGCCTTGATCATAGTATTTAATTATAGCACCATTCGATATTTTGATATTAATATTTTGTACTCCGTCATATAGACAAAAATCGATATCCTATCTCGCTCGGTTGGCAGTTTTCACTCCTCCCTTAAGGTAAGGGAGGATATGGAGGGTTATGTTTCCTTGATCAATACTAAGATTCGTCCGTGCGTTTCCGACGTAACCCCTCCTACCTCCCCTTACCCTAAGGGGAGGGGCGTACATCACGCCGAAAAATTTTTAAATAAAAAAAGCCCGGGCGAGTGCGCGGGCTTTTGTGGTTATCGGACGAGTTGGGCTCGTCAGGCTTTCGCGATGATGACGGGACATTCATCGCCGGCTTCGACGGCTCCGGTGAGTTGTTCAATGAGCGAGGCGCAGCGGGCGACCTTGCCGGGCGGGAGCCATTGGCCGTGTTCGTCGCCGGGTATTTCTCTGCAACTGGAGCGGCAGCAGCCGACGACGGTGCGCGGACCTTTTGGGCTGTCTTGGTGGTAGCGGGCGTATTCGGGCATGTTCGGCTTGGGCGAGTACGGCGTGACATAGTCGCCGACACGGATCGGTTTGCCGCACCAGCCGCATTGGATCGCCATCTTGCCGATGCACTCGAGACAGTGGTCGGGGCGGCCGTTTTTTTCGAGCGGCATGCCCATGACGTAGCGCTCGCCGAATGCTACGGTCGCGCCTTTTCTCTTCGTGCGATGGCCGCACACATTGGCAATGTACGTTTTTCGGAAGACGCTTGTCGCGGCGAACCAGAGAATCTTGAGCTGAACTTTGATCTTTTGTCGATTGATCTTCATTTTTCCTCCGTTTTGCTGGGTGCTCTCGTGGCCGGATATTAGCGCAAAGAGATTTTAAGCGCAATGCCTATAGTATTGGTGGAAAGATTTTGGGTTAGTCGGCTACGGTTAGCGTGTTGGAAATTATAGCTTTTGTAAGGGGGCGGGGCACGAGTTCGCTGAGCCTGTCCCTCCCCCTTACGAACCCCCACCCCAGCAAGCAAACTCCTCGGTACCTCGTCGTGATCGTAATTCCACCCGCGCCAGCCGGCGGCAGGCGGGCGTAATTTCCCTTTTTTAGTTTAACGGGGTAAGCCATTGCGGGTTTATATTTTTGATTCCAATTTGCCTATAAAGTGGCTATTTGTTAAGGTTATCGCGGTTTGGGGCGTTCGCTCCAATGTTCGTTTCTACAAAAGAGAGGCAAAATGAAAAAAGCGGAAAACATGACCTATGCGGGTACCGGCGTCAGTTACGAAGACATGGATCCGTTCAAGCGGCTGGCGCAGTTGGCCGGTCGGCGAACGGCGGGGAATATCAGCCGCTTGAGTGGCGGTGAGTTCCGCGAATTCGAACCGAGCCGCGGCGAGAGTGCTTACCTGATCGAGGCGGCCAAGAGTTTCTTCGCTTTTGTGGAGGAGGGGCTGGGTACGAAGAATCTTGTGGCCGATGCCATGTATAAATTGACCGGCCGATCTTTCTACGAGAACATCGCGCAAGACACTGTCGCCATGATCGTGAACGACATGATCACGGTCGGCGCGCTGCCTTTGTCGGTCGCCATGCACTTGGCCGTCGGCAGCTCCGATTGGTTCCAGGACGAAAAGCGGGCCAAGGATTTGATCCACGGTTGGAAGCGCGCTTGCGACATGGCCGGCTGTACCTGGGGCGGCGGCGAAACGCCGACGCTCAAAGGGGTTGTCGTGCCGGGAACGGTCGTTTTGTCCGGTTCGTCGTTCGGTCTGGTAAAGCCGAAGGCAAACCTGATCGATCCGAAGAACATCCGTCCGAATGACGCCATTGTCTTGGTCGGCGGTTCCGGCATTCATGCCAACGGCCTGACCCTGGCGCGTTCGATCGCGGAAAAGATTTCGACCGACAAGGAGAAGATGGACGGTTATCTGGCCAAGCTAAGCGACGGCCGCACCTACGGCGAAGCGCTCTTGGATCCGACGCCGATCTATGTCAGTTTGGTCGAACTCATGCAACAGCATGAGATCGGCATCCACTACGCCATGAACATCACGGGCCACGGCTGGCGCAAGATCATGCGCGCGACAACACCATACAGCTACGTGATCGACAGCATTCCCAAACCGCAGCCGGTTTTCGACTTCATCCAGAAACACGGCCCGGTGAGCGACGAGGAAGCATACGGCAATCTGAATATGAACGCCGGTTTCGCGGTCATTGTGTCCGACTTCGATGCGCCGCGCATCGGCGAGTTATACGCCGACTACGCCTTGCCGATCATGGTCGCCGGCCACGTTGAA
>Ga0265314_10000253_pt1 | contig 79076 bp, 59 predicted proteins | sample 4126metaG_FD_203106 | JGI IMG/M metagenome (GOLD analysis project Ga0265314, IMG submission 203106) | Rhizosphere microbial communities from Carex aquatilis grown in University of Washington, Seatle, WA, United States - 4-1-26 metaG | ecosystem: Host-associated > Plants > Roots > Rhizosphere >...
GCTGCGGCACTCAGGGGGTCAATACCCCGAACACCTAGTGCCCATCGTTTACAGCGTGGACTACCAGGGTATCTAATCCTGTTTGCTCCCCACGCTTTCGCGTCTCAGCGTCAGTATCCGTCCAGAAAGCCGCCTTCGCCACCGGTGTTCCTCCTGATATCTACGCATTTCACCGCTACACCAGGAATTCCACTTTCCTCTCCGGTACTCTAGCCTTGCAGTATCCAGTGCACTTCCGGGGGTAAGCCCCGGGCTTTCACACCAAACTTACGAGGCCGCCTACACGCGCTTTACGCCCAGTGATTCCGAACAACGCTCGCACCCTCCGTATTACCGCGGCTGCTGGCACGGAGTTAGCCGGTGCTTCCTTCGGAGGTACCGTCAGGTCGGCGACATATTAGGTCGCCGAGGTTTCGTCCCTCCCGACAGGGCTTTACGACCCGAAGGCCTTCATCACCCACGCGGCGTCGCTGCGTCAGGCTTTCGCCCATTGCGCAATATTCCCCACTGCTGCCTCCCGTAGGAGTCTGGGCCGTGTCTCAGTCCCAGTGTGGCTGGTCATCCTCTCAGACCAGCTAGCCATCTTTGCCTTGGTGGGCCGTTACCCCGCCAACTAGCTAATGGCGCGCAGGCCCATCCTCGAGCGGTAGCTTGCAAGCAGAGGCCACCTTTTACCCCAGGGGTCGCAACCCCCGTGGTCTTATCTGGTATTAGCCCGTCTTTCGACAGGTTATCCCGGTCTCGAAGGTAGGTTACCTACGTGTTACTCACCCGTGCGCCGCTGTACTGATGGAGTTGCCCCCACTTTCCCGCACGACTTGCATGTGTTAGGCACGCCGCCAGCGTTCGTTCTGAGCCAGGATCAAACTCTCCAGTTGAAAGTTGACACGACGGGGAGATGCCCCATCGCGACTTATGACAACGGAGTTCGTCGCATCCTTTTCGAACTCGTTACTTTCTGCCATCGCCCCAAAGCAGACGATAGCAGACTTGGCACTACCATCTAGTTTTCAAAGACCGACCGCGCTCGGCGGAACGGCCTTTATATGCAACCCAGACATATACGTCAACCCCCTTTTCGCGAATTCATTGGTTGCGGGGAAAGCGCACAGACACCAATCGCCGTGGGCCCACCTGAATCAGGAGCGGTTCTGACCTCGGCAGGATTGGGTAAGCGATATCCTGGATACGTTCTCCGTCGAGCCGCACCGCCCCCTGACGAATCAGTCGTCGTGCTTCACTCGTCGAGCTCACCAGCCCTGCGGTCAGCATAAGGTGGGGCAGGGGGATCGCCGACCTCGCAACGTCGGTCCACTCGTACGCCGGTACATCCTGCGGCAACTCGCGCCGTTGAAACCGTCGCTCGAATCCCTCTCTCTCCCGCTGGGCCTCAGCGCATCCGTGGAACTGCGAAACGATCTGCTCCGCCAGACGTTTCTTTGCTTCCATGGGGTGGCACTCGCCAGACTCCAGTTGTCGGCGGAGCATGTCCGTGCGCTCACGCGTAAGCAACTCGAAATAGCGCAACATCATCGCATCGGAAATCGACATCAGCTTCCCAAACATCTCTTCGGCTGCCTCTGCGACGCCAATGGCGTTACCGAGCGACTTGCTCATCTTCTGCACACCATCGGTTCCCTCGAGCAGCGGCAGCGTCACCACGACCTGCGCCACTTGGCCGTAGGCCTTCTGCAACTCACGCCCGACGAGCAAGTTGAAACGCTGATCGGTGCCCCCGACCTCGATATCCGCGCGTAGGGCCACCGAATCGTATCCCTGCACCAGCGGATACAGAAACTCGCTCACCCCGATGGCACGCCCTTCTGCATAGCGCTTCGCAAAGTCGTCGCGCTCCAGCATCCGCGCGACCGTATAGTTCGCACACAAGCGCACCACGTCGGCGGCCGACATTTGTTCCATCCATTCGGAGTTGAAACGCACCTCCGTCCGTTGCACGTCCAACACCTTGAACACCTGTTGCCGGTAGGTCTCCGCATTGGCCAACACCTGCTCGCGTGACAGCGGCTTGCGCGTCTCCGATTTCCCGGTGGGATCGCCAATCATTCCCGTGAAGTCGCCAATCAGAAAGATAACGTGATGCCCCAGGTCCTGAAATTCGCGCAGCTTCGTAAGCGCCACCGTGTGGCCGAGATGCAGATCAGGTGCCGATGGGTCGGCGCCAAACTTGACGCGCAGTGGTCGTCCCTCGCGCAATTTCGCCGCAAGTTCTTCCTCTGGCAATACATCAACCGTCCCACGACGGATAATCTTCAGCTGCTCCTCGGAGGCTCGCATGGGCTTGACAGCAAATGTGGACCAGTTTCTCGGCCCGATCAAGCGACACAAGCCGTGGTAGTCGCATGACCATCGCCAAACCTGTTTTTCGGGAGATCGCCCTCGGTCTCACACCACACGCCGTTCTTGCACTCGCGTGATCGCGGTGGCGCGTCCCGTCTCCGCGTCAACCTCGACGATGACCCCTTGCACCACCACCGGCCCGCTCGCCACTTCGAAGCGCACCGGCATGTGCGTGAGAAAACGCTCGATCGCCAACTCTTTCTTCACGCCGATCACCGAATCCATCGGGCCGCACATGCCTGCATCGGTGATGTAGGCCGTACCACCCGGCAGCACACGCTCGTCGGCGGTCTGGACGTGCGAGTGACTGCCCAACACGGCGGTGACTTTGCCGTCCAGGAACCACCCCATGGCGTTTTTTTCCGACGTCGCGTCCGCGTGCATGTCGACGATCACGACGGCCGCACGTGGGCCCGCCTCTCGCAGCACATTTTCCGCCGTGCGGAAGGGACAATCGACGCTGTCCATGTAGACACGGCCGATGAGATTCACCACGGCAACCGCGGTACCGTCCGCGGTTTCCGCTACCGTCCACCCATGCCCAGGCACCATCGGCGGAAAGTTCGCCGGGCGCAGCAGGCGTCGTTCGGCGGCGAAGAACTCTATAATCTCCTTGCGGCGCCACACGTGGTTTCCGGACGTGAGGACGTCGACACCCGCCGCCAGCAAGTCGCGCGCGCTCTTGGGATCGACACCGCTGCCGTTAGTGACGTTCTCACAATTCGCAACGACGAAGTCGAGGCGCTCGATATCGATCAACCGTGGCAGGAGCGCCGTCACGGCTTGCCGGCCGGGCTTGCCGACAATGTCGCCCAAGAACAAGATCCGCATCGTTCTGCCTTACCTGGCAGCCGGTTGCGAATCCAGGGCCCGCGCCCTGGGATCTTTCTCCGGTCCACTCACGGTCGGGCCCGCTGCCCGGCCAAGTGAGACAGCGGCAGCCGTCGTACCGGCTGCCACTGTCTCGCCACGGTCACTTCGCTAGCTCGCTAGCGCGGGTTTCCCGAATGACCGTCACTTTGATCTGTCCAGGATAGGTCATCTCGTTTTCGATTTTGCGTGCCACCTCCAGAGCCAGGCTTGCGACCCCATCATCGTTGACCGAACGCGGCTCCACGATAATGCGGATCTCGCGGCCCGCCTGCACAGCGAATGACTTCTCGACACCCTTGAAGGAGTTGCTGATACGCTCCAAGTCCTCAAGGCGTTTGACATAGCTCTCCAACATTTCGCGCCGCGCCCCGGGCCGCGCCCCGGACAATGCGTCGGCGGCGTCTACGAGCGGCGCGAGGATCGTTTCCGCTTTCACTTCTTCGTGGTGGGCAGCAATGGCGTTGACGACTTTCGCCGACTCGCCGTATTTGCGGGCAATGTCCGCACCGATGATCGCGTGCGAGCCCTCGACTTCGTGGGTCAGCGCCTTGCCGATGTCATGCAGCAGTCCGGCCCGTCGGGCTTGCTTCTCGTTCAGTCCGAGCTCAGCAGCCATCGCCCCGGCAATGAACGCACATTCGATCGAGTGCATCAACACATTCTGGGCGTAGCTGTATCGGTACTTCAGCATGCCCACCAGCTTCACCAGCTCCGGATGCACGCCGTGGATACCGACCTCGATGACCGCCTTCTGCCCGGCCTCGCGCACACTCTCTTCGACCTCCTGCTCCGCCTTGCGCACCACTTCTTCGACACGCCCCGGGTGGATTCTCCCGTCGGAGATGAGCCGTTCCAGCGCGATGCGGGCGATCTCGCGCCGGATCGGGTTGTGACAGGATACAATCACCGTCTCGGGAGTGTCGTCGACGATCAGATCAACCCCGGTCGCGGCTTCGATCGCACGGATATTGCGGCCCTCACGCCCGATGATTCGTCCCTTCATGTCATCGCTGGGGAGGTGCACTGCGGAGACCGTTCGTTCGGCAACGAACTCGCCAGCGAGGCGCTCGATGGCGATGCTGATGATCTTCTTGGCCTTGCGGTCAGCCTCCGCACGCGCCTCCTCCTCGACCAAGCGGATCCGCTTGGCCGCCTCGTGCCGTGCCGTATCAGTCATCTGCTCGATCAGGGTCTGCTTGGCCTCCTCACGCGTGAGCCCCGCAACCCGCTCGAGTTGTTGCCGCGCCTCTTCCACGACACGCGTCCCTTGTTCCTCGCGTTGGGCCAGCTGGCGCTCCTGCTGGCTCAGCGTCTGCTCCCGCTTCGTACTGTCCGCCTCGCGTTTCTCGATCTGTTCCGCTCGCTTCTCCAGGCTCTCCTCACGAGCACTCAGGCGACGCTCCACCTGTTGCAGGTCCCGCCGCCGATCCCGCGATTCCTTCTCCCCCTCCCCCCGGGCCTGCAAAATGCTTTCCTTGGCCTTGATCTCGGCCTCTTTCCGAATTGCCTCCGCTTCCGCGCGTGCTTCGCCAAGCACACGCTGCGCAGTTTCTTCCGCGTTCTGCGCCTGCTGCCGTGTCTGGTACTTGCGCAACAGATCAAACAGAAAGCCGAAGACCGCCGACAGCAGTACAACAGCGAGAATCAAACTACCGTAGTTCATCATGGCTGTAGCCCTCCTTTCTGGACCGACGCTTCGCGGCCATCGCCGCATACCACCACCCGTCGTTCCGTAATCACGTAGTGCATCGACACATCCCACGGATCGCGTGGGAGCTCCGGAAACTCTTGAAACTCATACGCCAGACCGACACGCACCACGCACGGGTCAATCCCTGCCAGCAGGCGGTCGTAGAATCCACCGCCCCGCCCCAGCCGCGTGCCGCTCAGATCCCAAGCAACCACCGGAAGTAAGACGAGAGCCGGCAGCTCCAAGTCCGTCGGGACCCCATCGAGCGGCTCCTTCACTCCACCGCGTGCGTCGCGTAGCGGCGTGTCCGGATGCCAGCGCACCCACGCCGGCATCGCGGCATCCCTGGGCAGGTACAATTTACAGCCCGTACTCAGGGCATCACCAATCAGCGCCTCAGTCGGGATCTCGTGCTCGTCGGCCCAATATACGCCGAGCGACACAGCGGCCCGATGGAACGGAAGCGCGCGCAGCTGCGCGTATACCGCCACGCCTGCAGCCTCAACGAACGGTGCAGGAAGACGTTTCCGCTCAGCTCTCCGTGCCTGCCGTATTACACGCTTCTCAACGTTCATGTTCCGGTCTGTTCGACCGGGGCGAAGGGCGGCAGCAGGCTCGAAATGGGTGGTCGGTTATCTACCGTGCGGCGGGGGACTCCGAAACTCGCGACACTGGCGGACCTGAAAAGCGCGCAACATCCGTCCTGCCCAGATCGAAATCGGTTCCTTTTTCAAGATCGCTGACCCCCTGCATGTTAACAACCCAATCCATGTGACCCAAATGCGAACGTCTTCCCACAGCCAACCCATACAACCCCATTCGGTACCAACTCCCGCTCCCCTGACGACATGCCGCACGCCTCACTCACTTCGACCCGGTGCCCGACTGGGCCACGGAACCGCCTCTGCGGAAAGTCTGGGTCAACCCTGAGCAACGCGCATCCGTTAAATTCACGAGAGTCGCTACCTTGCGAAGCCTTCTCCTTTCCGACCCGCTGCCTCAGTGTTCCAGCCGTGCCAGCACGCGCTGCGACAGGCGATTAATCGTTCGGTGCAACTCCTCCTGTTCATGCTGCAGTTTCCAATATTCGCTGGCAATGTTCAATGCCGTCAGCAAGGCCAGCTGTATCATACTCGCAGCCGTCAGATTGCCACCCAGCTGGCGCATCTGCCGGTCAACGTATTCCGCCACCTGTCGAACGTGGTCGTCTCCATCGTCGCTGGCAACGGTGAGTCGTTGTCCCATGATCTCCACGTCCAGAGGTCGTTTCATCGAGCTGCGCCCGGTCGGCGCTCGGGCAAAGGGCTTGAAGCGATGACGCTCACCACAGACCCCAACAGAATGGCCTCCCCAGAAACCGACCAATAAGGAGCGGTAGAGGATTATCCGGATTTCTTTGCCATTCCCGGTTTTCCATTTCCATTCTCGGAAGGTCCGACAGATTCTAGGTGAGATCCAGGCCCTCCAGGCGACTGAGGATGCGTTCCAGACGCGTCCGAATCTCCGAGCGCTCCACCTCATATTGTTTGAGCTGAGCGCTCGCGGCCGCCAGCTGCTTCTCCTGTTCCTTGAAGCGCTGGACGAGCGAGTCGTGCTCCTGCCGCACGCGCTCGTGCTGATCGGCGAACTCGCCGATCTTGGTTTCTAGAAGCTTGAGGCTCTCAAGGGACATAGCATTAGAATTTTCAAGTGGAGGGTACGATAGAGGATGCCGCTGCAACGTGTCAAGCACGATCGCCACCACTGTCGCTGCTCAGTGATTCTGTCCGTCCCTCCAGCCCGTGATTGACCCATTGCACGCGTCCCCATAATGATGCGTCGATGAGCGACGTATCGCAAAGCAAGCCGTTTGTGCGGGCGTGGACAAACCGCAAGCCGGGCCAGCTCCTTGGCAAGGGTCATCCCGCCGGCGACTTCCTCGAAGCCTACGAGTGGAAGCTGATCGAGGAAGGCGCGGGCGTCCTGCGCCTCCAAGCGCACGTGCCGGCGCACGTAAAGAATCCACGCGGTCAGCTCTTCGGCGGCTTCACCCCGACCTATGTCGACCTCATCGCCTTGTTCACCGTCCGCACCGCAACACCACGCGACGCCGGCGGCTTTCGCACCTGGCTGGCCACCTCCAACATGCGCGTCGACTATTTCGAGCCGATCGTCGGGCCGCAGTTTACGATCGAGAGTCGACTGCTGAAGAAACGTGGCCGCACCCATGTCGTCGATACGCGGTTCTTCGATCCTGGCGATACCCTGGCGGTCTTCGCACTCACAACAATTCGCGAGGTCGCACTGAACCGTCCGCTCGGCGACGGCTGACGGCTTGCGGGCGGCATCTATCAACGGCCCCGTCCCTGCGGCTCCGCACGACTCCCACTTCTGGGAGCACTGGGAGCACGACCCCCATTGATCGTCTCATCGCTTGCGCTCACAATCAAAACGGAAGACAAAGAAGGTGGAAGCGATCATGTGCGCTGAAACCCTGTCAGAAGTCGTAGACCGGATGAGCGTGGCGGGTTATCGAGACGACTTCCGGGCCGAACCGGATGGGCTCCGGGCTCTGCCTTCGGGATGTATACACAGGCCGGAGTCGCTCACTATCGACGAGGTGGTTCGTTTTGAAGGGATGACCAACCCCGACGACGAAGCCGTTGTCTTCGCATTGCGCTGCGGAGAGCACGGGACCAAGGGCACGTACGTGACCTCCTACGGTCCGCAGATGTCCGCGTCCGACGCCGAAATGGTGCGCCGCCTTCACCCGCAATCGGCAGAGAGGTCTCGCGAACATTGAAAGCCGGCGCGGTCGGCCCAGGCCTGGATTTTCGAGCTGAGATTACTGCAGGCGGTCCTGCCCTCTCAGTACACCGTTCCGTTGTAGCAATCCTCAACCACGCGTGAGCAGCACTACCGGAATGTCACGCGACGTCCGCGCTTGGTAGTCAGCGTAGCTGGGATACAGGGCAAGCAGCCTTGGCCAGAGGACCGACTTCTCCGCCGCTGTGACACGACGTGCGATCATCGCCAGCTTTTCGTTGCCGACTTCGACCTCGACGCGGGGGTTGGCCTCGAGGTTCTTGAACCACAACGGATGATGAGCCATCCCGCCTTTCGAGGCGACGACAACATAGGCGTCGCCGTCCTGCAGATACAGCAACGGCGCCGTCTGCGGCTGGCCTGATTTGCGGCCAATCGTGGTTAACAGCAGCACCGGCTGGCCGCCAGGCATGCGACTCCCTACACGGCCGTTGCTGGCGCGGAACAGCCAGGTATTGAACCGCGAGATGAACTTGATGACGACACCGCCGACTTTCTCCTGGCGCGGCGTGAACGGCTTCGCTGCTGTGGTCATCGCTGCTCCCCTCTCTTAGAGATTGGAAGATTGGAGGATGGAGGATTTGAAGAATTGGAGAATCGCCCTTCCGCAGAGCCGGCAGTCCTCACATCGTTAAAACCCTCAAGTCCCCTATCCTCCAATTCGTCAATTCGCTCAATATTCCAACACGACGTCCGCTGGAAACTCGTTGATGGTTGCGCTGTCGGCACTGAATGTTTGGATCGGCTGCCCGTTCACGCTGACCAACTTCAGCGGTTGCGGCAGCGGTGGTTGAAGAACGATGGCTCCGGGGAGGGCGAGATCGCCTGACAGCACGACGCGCATGGCGTTGGCGCCGACACGACGCAGGCGGTAGTTGAGCACGCCGTAGTATGTCGGGAGACGCTTCACGCCAACGCCGGCGCCGCTTGCCACCCAGGCCTCGGGAATGCCGGCAGCGATGACGAGTGCCTGATCGGCATCACGCTCGTAGGCAAACATGGTGCGCACCGACTGGATGAAGCTCGAACCCACCCAGGTGTGCGGCATGTCACCAATAAAGCGCGGGACTGACGGGTCGCGCCACACCACCTCGGCCCACTCGTTCCATCCCGGCGGTCGCTGACCGGCGAGCAAAATGTCGAGCAGATCCAACGCGCGCTGGCGCTGGCCGAGGCGTACGAAGGCGCCGACGTTGCGCAGCTCGTACGGGGTGTAGCCGTCATTGCCGACGGGTCCCACTTGTTGCCGTTCCTGGACGTGGTCGTAGTATTTTTCGAACGTGCGCTGCAGCGCAGCTGCGGGCAAGTGTGCCTGCTCACTGCCAAGGGTCAGCGCGATTGCCGTCGACGTCGGGTCGAAATCGCCGAGCTCCGCCGAACCCGGCAGGAAATCGATCTGATGGTCCGCCATCGAACGGGCGATCGACGCATACAGGCTGTGCCGCAGCGCATCGCGCAACGCCGCAAATCCGGCCGCGTGCTCGTCATCACCAACGACACGAGCGAGACTCGCCGCATCCTTCAGCCCGCGCAGCGCGAAGAAGTCGTCCCAATACGAGTGCACCGGATGCGCCGAGTAGCCCTCGTGGCTGATCGACTCGGGTAGCAGACCATAGAACACTTGCTTGTCCGGCTCCTTGTAGGCGTCGGTCATGCGCTGTTGGCGCAGCGCGCCGATGTTCTGTACGGCGCGCACGACGGCGGGCCACAGCTCATAGACGAAGCCGACGTCGCGGGTGAAGCGGTAGTACTCCGCGACCGCGTAGATGAACTCGCCATCGCTGTCGAGCTCAGGGACGCGGTCGGCACCACGTTGATCGATACAGCACGGGATACGGCCGTCGGACAGCTGATAGCGCGCCACCCAACGGATGAACTCTCGCACCTCCGCCGTGCACCCCATCTCGAGCAGCGCGGTGGAGATCATCGCGCCGTCACGAATCCAAGTACGCGCATAGTTGCGCGTACCGGGCTCAATGGCTGGACCGTCGCGGCTAATGAGCATGTAGGCCAGAGTGGTCTTCATCACCCGGGCGATCTTTCCGGCATTCGAGGGCAGCTGGAACTCGACATGGCCGAGGACGCTCTCCCAGGTGCGGGTCGTGTCTTTCAGCTGCGCGCGTAAGAACGATGCCGCGTTGCTGGCGCCGATTCGTTCCGTGATGGCATCGGGGTCGTGGAAGGGGATGGCGAGATCGACGTCGCGGTGTGCGCCCGGCGCGAGGGACAGATGGTAGCGCAAGGCTCCCGAGGCATAGCCGAACGGGTCGGACACCCGTTCATGCGGCGGCAGCTTGCCTTGTGCGAGAAAGTCAGTCACCGCGCCCTCGTCGAACGTCGCGGCGCCGAAACCGTCTGGCGGCGTCAGGGAGACGACCGCCTTTTCATCGTTTACCCACACGGTTCGGGGTCCGAAGAGTATGTTGTGGATCTGCGCGACCCCACCCACCATGTTCAGCGATTGCCACGGCGGGACGACTTGGAACGGCCAGATCGCGAGAAACAGATCGATGGCGCGCGGCTGCGTCCCTCGGTTGTCGACCCGATAGGTCGCATACAGCGCCGATTCGCCCGGCTGTCCGGCAGCGAACGCGGTGACCTTGAGCGAGAAACTTTCCGTCTCCCAGGTCACCGCAGGAATGGGAAGATAGCCGTTGGCGAGATCCTGCGTGAGGTGCACCGCATTCCACGTCACCAAGGTCCCACCGACAGAGAGAAAGGGCGCGATCGAAAAGGCGCTCTTGTCGACCTCAAGCATGCCCTCTTCGTTCAACAGTCCTTGCTTGCCGTCGCCATTGACCCCAACGATCGTCCAGTAGGTCTGGAGGCCGGAGAAGTATTTCGGATAGAACCCGATCGGTGCGTCACGCGCGATGGCTTCAAAGAATTGATTGGGCGACGCCGAGAACTCGAACGGCTTCACCGTCAGGCTGCGGATGCCGTACCCTTGTCCGCGGCTGCTTTGATGAAGGTCTAGCCGGAGATAGCGCGATTCCCCGTCGGGCAGATAGATGTAGTCACGTCCGCCGTTGCATTGGGCGCCGTGGTAGAGCGGCGTCCAACTCTCGCCGTCGTCGGATGCCTGGACGTCGTACGACGTCGCATAGTCGGTGGGGTCCCAGTCGATCACCAGACCGCCGTACTCGTGGGGTTTCAGGAAGTCGACGAGCACCCACTGTTCGGGTGGCTCTGGATCACTTCTCCAGCTGGTCTGCACATCATCATCCACGATGCGCTCGGGCTCGTGATCCGCAACCGCGCTCGACGCGGTGACACGCGCTGGTCCTTCGAGGGTGGCGAATGCCTCCCGCGTTTCGAGCCGCAGGTCGTCAATCCACACGGAGCCCCTGCCGCCCGTGCCCGCGGAGACGGCGAACTCGATCTGTGCCACCTGCTTGGGCGCGCCGTCGTCAGGACCCCACGCGTGCTCAATGCGCTGCTGCTTGACGATGATCGTCCGCCAGTCGGTGGTGAATGCGAACTTGCGCTGATTGTACCACCACACATTCTGTCCGGAGCGATCCACCAGCTTGAATTCCAGATTGTTGGGCGCGGCGGTCCCGCGGACGTCGAACTTGAACGCATAGTTTGCCGGCAGGCTGATGGAGAAATCCTTGCGCACCCGTACGTAGCCGCCGGCACCGATGTCAAAGTCGATGCGCATCGCCTTGCCGCTGTGGCCGGCATCGGCGGACATCTCGACGCGCGCGCCGTCGGAGGCGCTGGCTGACCACCCCGACAGGTCGTCGAAGTCGTCGAGCACCGTATCGCCATGCGCGCGCTCGGGACACAGCAGGTGCAGGATCGCCACGAGCAGCAGCCAGCCCAGCTGCCGTCGCGACGCCGTCGAGCCTCGCGCAGAACACATGAGCCGCAACCTATACGCAACCGGCCTCTGACCGGCAAGGACAAGTGCACGCACAGCAGGTGCTGGCCCACCTGCCGCGCGTATCCGCCTGATTTCGGAAAAGCCGGGTAGAAAAATTGGCTTCCGCAAAATGTGCGTTGACAATCTGTTTCGTGCTGACAGACTGATGCGACTTTGTCAGGAGCAGCAGGAGGTACATCATGAACGGTCGGAAGAAACAGCTGGGTCTTGCCATCAGTGCTGTGGCGCTGGGAGTGTTCCTCGCGCCGCCCGTGATGGCGACGGTGCACCAGCCGGGACCCGTGCATCAGCCCGGGCATGTCCATCAACCAGGATCAGGGCAAGGCGGCGGCGTGCACCAGCCGAAGCCGGTGCACCAGCCGGGCACAGTCCATCAACCGGGATCAGGGCAAGGTGGCGGCGTGCACCAGCCGAAGCCGGTGCACCAACCGGGCGCAGTCCATCAACCGGGATCAGGGCAAGGCGGCGGCGTGCACCAGCCGAAGCCAGTGCACCAACCCGGACCAGTCCACCAGCCCTAAGCCATCGCTCTTGCAACCACTCGGCCGTAGCGACCGCGCCACGGCCATCTAGGCTGCCGTCACCGCGAACGGATCACCGAGGCTGAGCCAGTGCTCGCCTTGGTGATCCAGACGGGCACACGTAATCGGTGTTGGTTGGCACTCAACCCCACCCAGGCACTCGACGAACCCAATGATCAGCGCGCCTGGCAATTCCGGTTCCTCAGCTGCCTCGCACGAGCAAATAGACTGACAGTACACCCACCGTTGCCAAGCCGATCCGGAGAAACCAGACGATCATCATCTCGCGGACAACTGGTGAAAGGCGCGGCCGTTTCATGCGAACCTCGGCAGCACGGTGTGAGCAAACTTCCTGCTCACGAGATGCGGACAACGGCCCTCCAGTCGCCCACAAGCCCCCTGTCTATTTCCAGTGACGCCGCGACAGCCATGAAGACGGCTGACCGCTCCGGTGGTTTCGCGGTTTACCGGCTGACAAGGCGCCCTGTGACGGCCTCCGAGGCGCCGTGTCGGATCGCGGCCATACTCGGGTCGTCCTACATCTGACGCGGCCCGCCACACCGACGCCACGGCAACGCTTAGGCTGTCTTTCCGAAACGTGTCGTGCTAACCGAGAAATTCGTGTTGTACCCACAGCGGCAGCCTGGTTGGCGGACAGCGTGGCTGGCCGTGTTTCGATTCCCTCGCCAACCCGTCGCCAGGTCTTGCAACGGCACGCGCAGGTGAACCGGACAAGAAGGAGGTCTCGCACGTGGAAGGTTTGAGCGTACTCGACATGATCCGCACCGGCTGGATAGCGACCTACCCGTTGATCCTGTTTTCAATGGTAACCTTCAGCATCATCCTGGAGCGCGCCTGGTCGTTGCGTAACTTGATCTCCAACAGCCTCTCACTGGCCGCGGCCCTGTGTCCGCCGCTGGAACGTGGCGACTTCAACGCCGCGCTGGAAACCAGCCAAGCACAAGCGACCACCCCGGCAGGCCGCATCTTTTCTGACGTCTTGTCGCGGCACCAATCCGACTCGATGGAGTATCTGTCCGATCTCACCGAGGACAAACGTTTCGAAGAGCTGGAAGCGCTCAAGGGTCCATTGTGGGTCCTCGGTACGGTGAGCAGCAGCGCGCCGTTCATCGGCCTGTTCGGCACCGTGGTGGGCATCGTCAAGGCCTTCCACAACATGGCACTCATGGGTAGCGGCGGCTTCTCGGTCGTCGCCGCCGGCATCTCGGAGGCGTTGATTGCCACCGCCCTCGGTCTGGGCGTCGCCATCTTGGCGGTCATTTTCTACAACTACTTTCAGACCCGCATCGAACGCATCGAAGCCGCGCTCACCATCGCATCGAACCGCGTGCTCGACGCCATTCATCTCGGGAGGCAGGCACATGGCGTTCGGTAGCCCGCGGAGCCGCGCGCGCTCGCCGATCGTCGCCGAGATCAACATCACTCCACTAACCGATATCTTCCTCGTCCTGCTCATCATCTTCATGGTGACCAGCGCGGCGATGGTGGAATCGGGCGCCAAGATCAGCCTTCCCGAGGTCGACAGCACTTCATCGCAGCCACGCGAGATCACCATCACCGTCACCCCGAACCACGACATCTACGTCAACAGCAACCTTACGTCGTACGACGATCTCGAGACCGTCCTGCGCGGGCTGGTCAGCGCGAAACCGGATATTCCCGTGGTCTTGGAAGGCGATCGCGAGGTACTTTTCGGCGATGCGGTGAAGATCCTGTCCATCGCGCAGAAGGCCGGCGCCACGCAGATCGCCATCGCCGCGGAGCGCCACCAGGGGACCTGACCGACCGATGCCGTCGCCCGCTTCGCCAACCCCGCCGCCCAAGCGCTTCGATCCCTGGTCGGGCAATCGCTACGGCGGTGTGCGCTGGTTGGCTTTCTCCACGGCCTTCCACGTGGGGCTGCTGTTGCTGTTCGCCACGATCACCCTGACCGTCTTGCGCAAAACGGAGGAAATCCGTGTCAAGGTCGTCGACAACGCGGCCGAGGGACCGGAGGAGATGGATGGTGCCCCATCAATGCAGGATCTCGCCGGCGTGCTGAAGATGGAGAAGGCCGCCCCGCAGCGCGCGGCCCCCAGTGGTCCCGCGATCCAAGGCGTCCGCGCCCCCGACATGCCACACATCGGCGGCGTCGGCCCAAAGTTGGGCGCCGGGCCCACCGTCGACACCATCTCCACGAATCTGTCGTTCGGCTCCGGCGCGGTCGGCGGCCTGGGTGGCGGTTTCGGGGACTATGTCGGCGGCCTGCGCAAGGTGGGCCTCGACGTGGCACTGGTCATCGACACCACCGACAGCATGCAGTTCGTCATCGACGATGTGAAGCAGAAGCTGTCACAGCTGGTGGGCGCCATCCAACGCATGGTGCCCACCAGCCGTGTCGGCGTCGTCGTCTACCGGGACAAGGGCGACGATTACGTCGTGAAGTGGAGCGACCTCAGCTTCCATACGCCGAAGCTGCAGGAGTTCTTGTCGCACATCACCGCTGATGGCGGTGGCGATTTCGAAGAAGCCGTGAAGGAAGCGCTGGAAACCGCGGTCAACGATCTCAAATGGCGCAAGGACTCGAAGAAGATCATCATCCTGGTCGGCGGCTCACCACCGCATCCATGGGACGTCGACGACGTCCACAAGATCGTCAAGGACTTCCACCGGCATGGCGGCTACATCAGCACCATCGACGTCAGCAAACGCCAGCACGACGAATTCGACCGCGCCATGTGGCGGTCGCTGCACGGCAAGGAACCCTACCAGCCGTCGCCGATGCCCGAGTTCTACAAGGAGACGGAGCGCTCGTTCAGTGAGATCGCCCACGAAGGTGGAGGTGAGTTGATCAGCCTCGACGAGAACAAAGCCTTGATCCGCGAGGTGCTGGAGCTGACCTTCGGTTCGCGCTGGAAGGTCGAGATGGCCAAGTACGTCAAAGAGCTGTCCTGAGGCCTGCGCCGATCGGACCTTCCGACCGATCTGACCGATCCGACAGATAATATGACTTCATTACGATTGCGTCGCGGGATTTTTCTCGCCGGTTTCCTCCCGCTCCTAGCGCTTGGCCTGCTGCGCGCACCGGCGCACGCCCAGTCGGCCGCCGATTTGCGCACCAGCGGCCGCGAGGCTGCCAGTGATATCGCTGCGCAAAAGGGTGGCGGGCACTTCGACCTGGCAGCGCAACAACGCGCCGTCGACCGGCTGGGGAAGTTGGTGCTGGCGTTCATCGACCTCAGTGACCGGACCACGAACGCCGGCGGCGAAAGCCGCGAGCGTGACGCCTTGCGTGGCGCCTATGAGGCGATCAACGCGCCTTTGGAATCCATCTACGACCAGAATCTTGCCACCATCGAACGCTTGACCAAGCAGGTCATGGACGATGACGGCGACCTCGAAGCGGTGTACGAGACGCAACCGTTCAAGGAGGCGCAAGTCGTCGCTTCGCAGTCACTCTACTTTCTCAATTGGCTGCACTACTACGGCGCACGCCTCTACGACGGCGCGCAGCGCAAGGAGTTGTTGGAAAAAGCCCAGCGCGGGTTCTCCGAGTTCGCCGTCGGTGATCGTCACACCGACCTGCTGGTCGAAAGCCTGCTCGGTCGCGGCTTGTGCCATCTCGAGCTCGGCAACACCGAGTTTGGCGTCCACGATCTGCAAGCGGTCATGAACGACCCGCAAGCATCGCCGGAACGCAAAGCGAAAGCCCGGCTGGCGTTGCTCGATGGCTACGCGCGCAGCGGCAATCTCAACGAAGTATTGAAGCTCTCGGACCAGATGCTCGGCAGTGATGGCCGCGCCGAGGACAACCTCGTGCGCTTCATTCGCGCCCGCTCCCTGCTCGAGGCCGCCAAAAAGGCCTCGGGCGCCGATGCGGGGCGCTACCGCCAGCAGGCAATGACCGCGCTCGATCAGCTGCGCCGCGCCGGCGGCGGCTGGGAAGAAAAGGCCGCGGCGCTGGCCGGCAGCAGCATCGACAATCCCGAGCAGTTCGCCGCCAACGCCAACAGTCCCTTTGCCAAATGGGAGCTCGCCAAGCTGCTCGTGCAAAAGGGCGACTTCAAGCAGGCGATGCCGCTGCTCGAAGGCTTCGTCAGCAGCCCGGACGACGCCCTGCGCAGTCACCAGGGCGAAGCCCACTACTTCCTCGGCCTGGCAAAGTTCCAGGCCGGCCAGTACCAGGAGGCCGCCGAGCAGCTCGACGCCGCGTTGAAGGACGATAAGGCCGCCTACGGGGCCGATGCGGCTTACATGCGCTTCAAGGCGCGCGAGGCCTTGGCCGCCAAGAGTCCCAGCCCGGACTTCAGCGCGCAGTATGAGCAAGCCGTGCGCGAGTATCTGACGAAACACCCGGAGCACAAGTCCGCTTTCGAGGCCCAGTTCCGGCTCGGCGAGCTGCTTCAGGCGCAGCACAAGTGTGCCGACGCCGTGCAAGCGTACGCCAAGGTGCAAGGCGATCCGCCCTTCGAGCTGCGCGCGCTGTTCGGAACCCTGCAGTGCAACTTCGAAGCGCTGCACGCCATCGACGCGCATACCGGTGCGGCGCAGCGCACCGCGCTCTTGAAGGAGATCGGCCCGAACCTGCAGAAGTTCGACAAGCAAGCCGCCGAGTACGAGAAGCGCGGCGCCAAGAACGATCAGGTTCCCCTCGGCCAAATGCGCGCCAAGGTCGCGGTCATGAATGCCGTGTACGCCTCGCTGCAGCCCGAGCCGCAGGAACAACTCGTGCTCGACGCTCTCGCCGGCTTCGAGAAGAAGTACCCGGACCAGCAAGAGTTGCTGCCGCAAGTGGTTCGCCTGCGACTGAACGCCGAACAACACCTGGGCCGCTTCAGCGAAGCCGAGGCCGACGTCAAGGCACACGGCCAACTGCTCCGATCGACGTATGGCACGGCGGCGATTGAAGACCTCGCCGTCGCCTTCGTGCGTGAAGGCGCGCGCCGCAAGAGCAAGGAAGGCGCCGCCGTCAACCAGGCCGCCGAGCAAGTGGCGTTGCAGCTCTACGAGCTGCTGGTGTCCGACAGCGAGAGCAGCAGCAAGAGCAAGCTCACGCTCGCTCGCCTCTACGAGAACACCGACCAGTTGAAGAAGGCCGCCGACCTTTACGGCGAGATCCTGCACGCCAACGGCGACTCGACCGCGGCGCTGCGCGGGCTTGGCCGTATCGCGGAAGTCGAGAAGCGTTTGCCGGACGCGCTCGGCTATTGGCAACAGCTCACCAAGCTGATGCGCGGCGGCGATGTCGGCTGGTACGAAAGCCAGTTTGAAGTGGCGCGGCTGACACAGGCCATGGGCAAGAAACAGGAATCCTGCGAACAGCTCGAGCAACTCAAACCGGCAATGCCGGGCCTGAGCGACGCGGATCTCCGCAAACAGCTCGACACGCTCTACCAGCAGGTCTGCCGCTAAGCACGCCGCGGGTCAGTCGAAATTGACGACGACGACTTTCTTGTTCTGCGCCGCCACTTCCCGCGGCGCCGGGCGCAAGCGGCCTTTCAGCACCTCGAGGTCGGCTCGGTTGATGACCAGAAACATATGACGTGGCGCGCTCCAGGCTTGCACCAAGGGGTCGTCGCCGTCCCAGAAGAATTCGTGGTGGTCGCCCTGCAGGCTGCCGAAGCTCAACTCGCCGCGCCCGCCGGTCAAGATCACCCGGTGCTGCGCATAGAAGTTCACTCCGATGACGTACTGGCGGTAGCTGACCACCTGGTCCTGCGGCTGCGCCAGCCGCCGGATTGTCATCCCCAGCGTCCGATACTGCGTCGCGACGCGCCGCGCCGTGAAGGCCACACCCTGGAATGCCAGGACGCCCATGAGCAGCGTCGCGAATGCAACCTGCAAGTTGCGGCGGCGGATGGCGACCAACGCGCCTGTCGCCGTCAGCACCAGAACCGCGCCGGCAGCGAAAATGGATGGCACCACCTGCCCCACCTGCGCGTCGCTCACGACGAACGGGGCAACCGCCGCAGCAACGACCGCCGAGACTCCGAGAACGAGCACCGCGATGCAGCCGCGCACCAGAACCGGCGTGTCGTTGCGGTCGATGACCGAACGAAAGAAGCACGCCAGCAGAATCGCCATCGGACAGAACATCGGCAGGACATAGGTGCCGAGCTTGGATCCTGAGAGACTGAAGAAGCCGAAGATGACCGCGCTCCAGATCACGCAATACAACACCGCCGGCGGCAGCCGCAGACGCATCGCTTGTCGCAGGAAGCGCGCAATCGCGCGCGGGGCCAGGAAGACAAACGCCGACCACGGCAGCCAGCCCCCGAGGACTATGGGCACGAAGAACCACAGGGGTTGCTGATGCTCATCCGGCCGAAAGAAACGGTCGAAATGCTGCTTGACGATGAAGAAGCTCACAAACTCAGGGTTGCGCACACTGACGACAAGAAACCACGGTAAGGCGATGGCGACGAGCACCAGCATGCCGAGCGGCGAGCACAGCCAGCGCAATGCGCCAAGGTTACGCTGCAGGACGAGAAACACCACGACGATCGCGCCCGGCAGCAGCAGCGCCATCGGGCCCTTGGTCAACACCGCCAACCCCATCGCGGCGTATGCCAGCACCGTGAACAGCCGCCGGTGTTCGCCGCTGTACGCTAACCACACGCAGCCGAGCATCACGGTGATCAGCCCACTCACCGGGGCGTCCAAGATGACGATCTGGCTCAACCCGAAATAGAAGGGCGCCGCCGCCAACAACGCCGCCGCGGCGCACCCGGTCCACACGTCGAACATCGCGCGCCCGAGCACAAAAGCCATTACGATGCCGACCAAGCCGAAGACCGCCGGCCAGACACGCGCCGTCCACTCGTGTATCCCAAACACCTTGAAGCTGAGCGCGGTCAACCAGTAGACCAGCGGCGGCTTTTCGAAATACTTGACATAGTTGAGATGCGGAGTGATCCAGTCGCCCAGCTCGAGCATCTCCCGCGGGATCTCGGCGTAGCGCGGCTCGTCCGGATCGGCGAACGGATAGGACCCGATGGTGCCGAGGTAGATCACGACGATGGCCAGAGCAGACACCAGCACCCAGGCGCACAACATCCGCGGGCGGGCCGTTGCGCCCTCCAGAGCCCCGGGGTCCGTACTCGCAGGACGATCAAGCCCCGACATCATGCTCGTCCCACGCCCGCCCCGTCAGCCAAGGGACTTCGGCGGTCGATCCGCGGTGCTCAGGTCTGCTGCCTGATCGTCTCACGTGCCGTCCGCTTGCGGGGTCGTCAGTCGGTCGCCTGAATCGTCTCTGGCCACAGCGGATGCGCCATGATCGCGGCCGTCGCCTCCTCCGCGGTCGGTCGGACCAACGTGCGGTCCTGCTCCCCGCGTGGGGCGTAGTCGCGAGAGACATCGCTCTGGAGAAGTACGATCGCCGGCAGGGCGAGCGCGGCGGCGAGATGCATGGGTCCGGAATCCGGAGTGACGACCAAACGGGCGGTGCCCCACAGCGCGGCGAAGAGCCGGAGCGGCTGCGGCGGCAGCAGCTTCACATTCGCAGGCAACTGGCGCCGATAGTCGCGCTCGAACGGCAGCTCTTCCGGACCGAGAAATACCAGGACTCGCGCGCCGGCACCCGCCAGTGTCGCCGCCAACTCGATCCAGCGTGCCGATGGCCAGCGTTTCCTCAGATGGCCACCGACGAAGACGCCGACGAATGGCAAGACCGTCGATCCGACAGCCAGCTGCAACGGCTCGAGCACGAGCAGCGCCGCACTCCGTTCTTCGGCACTGACGTTGTACACGGGCCGGTCGGGACACCTCGCGCCCAGCTGGCGTGCAAACGCCGGAATGCTGGCATAGGCGTGCGCGGCTCTTTCGAACGGCACGCGAACGTTGAGAAAATGGTCCGCCTTACCCGTGCATCCGATGCGATAGTGCGCACCGGTCAAATAGGCGTAGAGCCCTCCCGAAAACGAGTTCATGCTGCCTTCGACCGCGACGTCGTAGTGCTTGCGGCGCAGGCGGATGAACAAAGCAACGAAGCGCCAGGGCCGGGTGATGAAACGCCGGGAGACGGGATACACGGTATCCACCGGCAAGTGCGCCAGAAGCGGCGCCGTCGTGTCGCCGCACAAGTAGTCCAGCTGCGCCCCCGGAAAGCGCTCGCGCAACGCGAGAATGAGCGGCGTCGCCAGCAGCGTGTTGCCGATGCGGAAATTCGGGCGCACGATCAGCACCCGCCGCGCATCGCGCACGGACTCGATGGGGATGTTCGCCGGGGTCGGAAGGAGGATGTCGGCGACGCGACCAAGGACGCGCTTACCAAAATGGCCGAGCGTCTGACCGAGACGCTGCGCCACGGGATGATGGGCGAGAGACATGATACGCTCGACAATCCTAATTCGGCAGAACCGGAACCAAACAGGCACCGCTCAGGAGCACGGAAAACCGGAAACGGCTCAACCTGAGATGCCCCCGGCGCACGACTCGCTGTTGACCGGTTTTGCATTTCCGGTTTCGTCGCTTCTTGTTTTCCATTCTCTTCATTTCACGGGCAACAGGGAATCTTCTCCCGAACGCTCCAGACTGAGTCGCTAAGATGACAAAAGGTTCGGCTGGCTGTCCCGCCCTTTGACGAGCAACGCCAGCGCGGCCGCAACCGTGAGCCACGCGAAGACATCGCCATAGCGCGTGTAGAAGCTCATGAGCTGGAGCCGCGGCACGGTGCCGATGACAACCTCGGAAGTGAACAGCCCGCCCTCCGCCACAATGCGGCCGGCGGCGTCGATGATACTGGTGACGCCGGAGTTCGAACCACGCAGCAAGTAGCGCCGGTTCTCGATGGCACGCCACAGCGCCAGGGCTTGGTGCTGGTAGGGGGCGACGGTGTTGCCGTACCACGCGTCATTCAAAATGTTCAGCAGCACCTCGGCACCGGCCTGCGTGGTGTAGCGCGGCATGCCGGCGGAGATGTCCTCGTAACAAATGAGCTGGCCGATCTTCGCTTTGCCGCCGATGTCGAACACGGAAACCCGATCGCCCGGCGTGAACCCGCCGGGCACCGGGACGATCTTCTTGATGAATGGGATCGCCGACGCAAACGGAACGTACTCGCCGAACGGCATCAAGATGCGCTTGTCGTAGCGATCGAGCAACACGCCGCCGGGTTCCATGAGGAACGCGCTGTTGAACTCATCGGCATCGTCGGGATCGCTGCTGCGCAGGCGGAACGCCAGGCCGCCGAAGATGAGGTGGCGGCGCAGGCCCTCGAACGGATTGTCCTTCCCTTCGAGCCGGGTCATCTCCGCGGAAACCCAGTGTTGGTCCACGGTTTCCGGCCAGACGAGCACATCGACGTTGTCCTGCACGCCTTCCGAGAGCTGCTGATACTTGCCGACGTTGATGTCGAAGTAGCGCGTGTCGCCCTTCTCCCTGATACCGACGTTGCCTTGCACCAGGGCGACGCGCACGCTCGGCGCGCTCTGCATCAGATGGTCGATCTGCGGCAGACGGATCACCCCGTAGAGCACGAGGGCGAACGTGGCCATGAGTGCCGCCCCGAGAGGAAGCAGGCGGCGCCGATCGCGCTGCGGCCGATCGATGCGCTCGGCAATACCCGCCGACACCCACAGCATCACGAAGCTCAACCCGAAGGGGCCGGTAATATCCCCAATCTGCATGAGCACCGGGACGTGGAACTGACAGTTCGCCATGCGCCACAGGAACAAGTTGGGAAAGAGGAACTCCAAACTGACCCAAACGATCGGTGCCGCCAATCCCAGCGGCCCCGGTCCGCTGCGCCGCCAGGCGACCGCAAACAGCACGAACTGGCACGAGGCGAACAGCGTGAGGCACAGGTAGACGAACAACGCGATTGGGTAGCTGAACCCGCCGAAGCTGTTGATGGTGTAGACCAGCCAGTAGAACGCCGGGAGGTTCGTCACCACGCCGGCCACCAGACCCACGCGCACGGCATCGCGCGTTGAATGAGCACGCCGCAGCGTCCACAGCAGCGGCACGAAGGCGACCCACGCGAGCGGAAAAAGCTGGAAACGCAGGAAACAAGCCGAAACCAGGATGCCGGTCGCTACCGCCGCGGCATAGTAGGCAAGCGGCAGCGCATCGGCGCGCCGCAGCGCTGATGGAGGGGAGCGCAGGAGCGGGGCGGCAGAGGAACGCACGTGTGCAGATTCCGTCGCGCGCCGCGGCAGTCTCGCGCCCCCGCTCCCCTGCATCAGCGGTTCTTTACATTGAGCGCTTGCGGGCCCTTTTCGCCCTTGGTGACTTGGAACTCGACGTTGTCGCCTTCACGCAGGTCGTCGAACACGACCTTGGGAGCCAGCTTCGAGCGATGGAAGAACACGTCGTCGCTGCCGTCGTCTGGAACGATGAAGCCAAAGCCCTTGTCGCGAACGATCTTCTTGATGGTACCGTACATGACTACTCCTCCTTCTTTTCACCCACGCGGCGCGTCAGGCCGTCCGTGCGGCGCCGCCCGAGCGCCGCCGGCGCCCTCCCCCGTTTCCTCCGGGGGGCCCGCCACGCTGGGCGCCGCCACGTGGCGGCGCGCCGCGTGGTGGCCCACCACGCGGTAGTCCACCACGCGATGGACGGCCGTGGTGGCGGCCATGCCGCGGCGGCTGTGGGTGCACGAGCATCTCGTCGGTGACATGCTCCACGGGGATTTTGAACCCGGTCAATCCCTCGATGCTCTCCAACGACTCGACGTACTCCTCGCACGCCAGGCTGATGGCCTTCCCCGAGGCGCCGGCACGCGCCGTGCGACCGACCCGGTGCACGTAATTCTCCGCGTCCTGCGGGAGATCGTAGTTGATCACATGGCTCACATCATCGATGTGGAGCCCGCGCGACGCCACGTCGGTGGCGATCAGGATCGGCAAATCGCCCGCCTTGAAATCGCGCACCAAGCGGAGCCGCACCCGCTGGTCGAGATCGCCGGTGATCGCTTGCGCCATGATAGCGTTGTCTTCCAGGCGTTCGGCAAGCCACTCGCCCGCCCGCTTGGTGTTGACGAAGACCATCGTTCGCGTCGGCTGTTCGCGTTGCAGGATACCCAGCAGGAGCGGCAGCTTTTCGTGTCGGCCGACGTGGTAGAGGCGGTGCTCGACGTTCTCGGCGGTCAGCTGCTCCGGGGTCACCGAGACCTTGAGCGCGTCGTTCATGTGCTCGTACGCCAGCTCCATCACCTCATAGGACAGCGTCGCCGAGAACAGCATCGACTGCCGTTTGTTGTACGGCGGCAGGCGGCGCAGCAGAAAGCGCAGGTCGGCGATGAAGCCCATGTCGAACATGCGGTCGGCCTCGTCGATCACCAGCACCTCGCAGTTGCGCAGCGTGTAGACGTGCTGCTTGAAGTAATCGATCAGCCGGCCAGGCGTCCCGATGAGGATGTCGCAGCCCTGCCGCAGCATGTCGCGTTGCTTGTGGTAGTCGATGCCGCCGAAGACCGCCTGCATCGACAAGCCGGTGAAGCGGCCGAGCTGCTGCGCATCATGCAGGATCTGCGCGACCAACTCGCGCGTCGGTGCGATCACCAGGGCGCGTGGCGCCGGCTCCGGACACGGCGCGCCCTGGTGGCGCAGGAGACGGGTGAAAATGCTGATCAAGAACGCCGCGGTCTTGCCGGTCCCGGTCTGCGCCTGTCCGGCAACATCCTTGCCCTTCAAGGCCAGCGGCAGCACTTCCTCCTGAATCTGCGTGCAGGCCGTGAAGCCCGTGGCGTCGATGCCCTGCTGCACAACCTCAGGAAGGTCCAGAGAACGAAAGTCCATGTCAGGGCCGCTAGGATTCGACGGGACGACGGACGCGCGGTGGCTGGGTACTCACTGGGGGCGGAGTTTAGCGCGACCGGACGAGAGGGACAAGCGAGCGCGGAGCGCCTGAGGAGTGATCAGGAATCGCTCAGTGCGAAAGTTTGCCTCTTGCCATCCGAGTGATGACGAAGCGGTTCAACACGTTGCGGCCATCAAGATGGAGTTTCCCTCTGCCGATCGTTCTCCAACGTCAATTCACCGCGCGCATCGCCACCAGCATCTCATCTGCGGCGGTGTAGCCGACGAGGCGGTGGACTTCAGTGCCCCCGCTATCGACGAAGATGACGGTGGGAACCCCTTTGACCTGGTACTGCTCGACCAGCGCGCTGGTGTCGTCGTTCTCCCGGGTAATGTCCGCCTTGAGCATCGCAAAGCGCTCGGCTTGCCGGCGGACCTCCGCGTCCGTGAATGTCGTGTTCTCCATCTCGTGACATGGGATGCACCAGTCGGCAACGAAATCGATGATCGCCGGCCGGCCGGCGGCGTGCGCCGCTTCCAGGCTCCCGGGCTCGAAGGCTTGCCAGCGGAGCGCACTTTCCGCCTGCGGCGGCGCTGCCAACCACACGGCGATGACCACGGCGACGAGACCGATGACACGCTGGATGGACCGAAAGTAGGGGACGCGCCGGCCCGACTGATCGATGAAGCCAAGGTAGGTCCCACCCACAAAGATCAATGCCGGCAATGCCAGCCTTTTGAGCGTCACCGGCAACAGCGGCGCGATGAAGTACGCCGCCAACCCGAGCAACATGAAGCCAAAGAGACGCTCGATCCACACCAGCCATTCCCCGGAACGCGGCAATCCCTTGATCGATCCGGCTGCCATTGCCAGCGCCAGGTACGGCAAGCCCATCCCCAACCCGAGCGCGGAAAACAGCTCGAGTCCGAGCCCGACGCTGCGTTGACTGCCGACGAACACCAGAAGGCCGAGCACCACGGGACCAACGCACGGCGCGGCGACGATACCCATGGTCAATCCCATGAAAAGAGCGCCGGCCGCACCTTGCGTGCTGCCGCTCACGCGCCGCATCACCCAGGTAGGCGGTTGCAGCTGGTACAGTCCAAAGCAGCTGAGTGCCAGCACGACGAGCACCGCGGCAATGAAGAGGAGCACGGGAGGCTTCTGCATGGCCGCGCCGAAAATCCCACCCGACAATGCCGCCGCCACACCAATGACCGAGAAACTGATGGTGATGCCGAGCACATAGACCGCCGCCAACGCCGCGACACGCACGCTACGGTGGTGTCCCTGGGTCCCGAAATACGCGATGGTGACCGAAATCAACGGGTACACGCACGGCGTCAGATTCAACCCGAGCCCCAGGAGCATCACGAAGAGCAGAGTCACGAAAAGGCCGCGACTGGCGATCCAGGTTCCGATATCAGCACCGACGCCGGCCGACGCCAGCGGGGCCTCGGGCGCGCTGGCCGCCGGCGCCGCCGCCGCGCTGGCGTTTACAGGGACGACCAACTCGGCGGTTGACGTTGTCGGCGCCAGACACGTCGTGTCGTTGCAGGCCTGGTAGTGCAACATCGCCTCGATACGAATGCGCGTTCCGGCGAAATCCGCGGGCACGCCGATCGCCGTGGTCATGCCGACCTTGCCCTCGTAGACCAGCAACTCCTTGCCCTCGGCGAAGGCGAACGTCTTTCGATCCGGCTTCGGGTAATTCAGCGTGTCGACGGTAATGCCCGGCGGGACAGTGAGCTTCACCTCGCTGGGGACCAGGAACGGATCGGTCGGCTTGTGCGCGTTGATGTGCCAACCGTGCTCGATTTCGGCCCACACCGTCAAGCCGCTCTCGCCACCACGCGCGGCCTGCGGGGTGTCGAGCTCCAACCTGAGTTGGGCCTTGCCCGGACCGGACGCCGCAGCGGCACCAGCGTAGAGCGCGAGCACGGCGAAGAGAGCACCAACGAGTCGACGCACAGCGTCGGATGCAAGCATAGGCCTCACCCTCTTGCAAATCACCGGTATCACGGATAACCGAGCGCGGGGCGCGAACGTTTCGAGGTGGGATGATGACGCGATGGCAGTGGCACCCTTTCGGAAGCACCTTGGTCGTCTTCGTGATCCTGTCAACCGCAGTCGTGGCCCCGGCTGCGTCGCTCCTGCCGCTGGTGACCCAGCAAGCGCAAACCTTGCCGGCCGGTGTCGCCGAAGCCACGGTCGGGTTGGCATACTCCGGCGATGGCCGTTACCCGGGGTTCATCGAAGCCGGGCAACTGCGGCGCCAGACGGTCGTCGAGGCTCCGCAGCTCGGCTTCAACATCGGCGTCGGGAACTGGGCGGAGTTCCAAGCGAGCTACGAGACGGTTTATCTCGATGAGCAGGCCGCCAACGGCCAGACCAACAACCAATTCGGCGGCGGTGACGCGCGCATCTTCACCAAGCTCCATTTCGTCAATGAGACCGCGCGCCGTCCCGGAATCGGCATGTGGTTCGGCACCAAGCTGCCGAACGCAACGCGCGATTCGGGCCTGGGTACGGATGACACCGACTTCGGTGCCGATTTCGTGCTATCGAAGGATTTCGGAGTGGTCGCGACCCACCTGAACCTGGGCATCGTCTTACTGGGGAACACCGGACCATTCATCGGCAACGATTTCACGGCGGGCGGGCAGGACGATTTGTTCAACTACAACCTGGCCGTCGTGTCGAAGCCGCTCGGCGCCGACAAGACAGGGGCAACCATGCTGCGCCTGATGGCCGAGTTCACGGGCGCCAGCGGTTCGCGCTTCGGCAACGACCGCGACGCGTTGCGGTTCGGACTGCAGATGACTCGGGGCCCGGGTACGCTCTACATGGGCGTCAGCGCCGGCCTTATCACCGCCAGTGAGAACGTCGGCGCCAGCACCGGATTCATTTATACGTTCGAACCATCCACGTGGTTCGATTGGCTCAAGGACGACACCAGCACGCCGTAAGCAACTCGATCGCCAGATTGACGCAGATTTACGCATCCATCCCAGCCCCTCCGCATCTGCGTCAATCTGCGCAAATCTGCGGATCTCTTTTGGATGAACCGAAATACCGAGCTAGGTCAGGATGTCTGAGTCCTCACCGCATCAGCGCGCGCGGGCGCGGGTCGGCCGGGCGGGACGCGCCGCCGGGGGCTTGCGCGCCGGCGTAAGCTTACGCGCCGGCAGCGTCTTGAGCGAGAGCGGAACACACTCGACGATTTCGAGCCCGTAGCCCGGCAAGCTCACCAAACGCCGCGGGAAGTTGCTGAGCAAGCGAATCTTGCGCACGCCCACGTCGCGCAGGATCTGTGCACCGATACCGTACTCGCGGAAGTCGCGTTGCTGCGTGTCCGGATCGGTGCTCGGTGCAGCTACACGACGGTGGGACCGGCGCTGCGCGTTCGCCGCATCGAGGATCTCCGCGCCGCGTCCCTCGCGGCGCAAGTAGACGACGACACCGCGCCCCGCTGCGGCAATGGCGCGCATCGACTCCTGCAGCAACGCCGCGGTGTTGCGCTCGGCCATACTGAAGACATCACCGGGGAGAAACTCCGCATGGGCGCGCACCAGCACCGGTTCGGCGGCATCGATGTCACCCTTCACCAGGGCGACATGCTCGCCGTCGTCGACGTCGGTGTGATACACGAGGATGCGAAACTCGCCGCCGAAGCGACTGTTGATATGCGCCTCGGCAACGCGATGCACCAGCGAGTCGCAGCGCAAGCGGTACTGAATCAGATCCGCCACCGTGTAGATCTTCAGGCCGTGGGTGGCGCCGAAGCGCTCGAGATCGCGCAGACGCGCCATGCTCCCGTCGTCCCGCATGATCTCACAAATGACCGCGGCGGACTTCAAACCCGCAAGCCGCGCCAGATCGACGGAGCCTTCCGTCTGCCCCGTGCGCACTAGCACCCCGCCGCGCCGGGCGCGCAATGGAAAAATGTGACCGGGAACCACGACGTCGTCGGAACGGGCGCCGTCGCGGATGGCGACCTGAATCGTCGTGGCGCGGTCGCCGGCGGAGATGCCGTTCTTGATGCCGCGACGCGCATCGATGGAGACGGTGAACGCGGTGCCCAACGGGGCGCGATTCTCCGCCACCATCATGTTCAAGCCCAACGCCTGGATGTGCTCCTCGGTGAGCGCCAAGCAAATCAGGCCACGACCGTAGCGCGCCATGAAATTGATGGCTTCCGGCGTCACCTTCTCGGCCGCCATGCAGAGGTCGCCCTCATTCTCACGGTTCTCGTCGTCCATGAGGATGACCATTTTGCCGGCCTTGATGTCGGCGATCGCATCTTCGATCGGACCGACAGGCCGGGGCCGCTTCGCGGGCATGCGGAATGTGGTGAACATGCCGCTCGATCTATAGCCTGGTGCCTCGGCTATGGCAAAGCGGGCGGCAGATGGAGGGGCGATTCGGGAAGCGCCCCCCCTCGGCGCTGCCGGTGGTTGCCCTTTTCGGGCAGTTCTCGAACTGCCCCTACACTTTGGTTGCAGCGGTCCCGCGTGCCGCACTGGGAGCGCCGGTTTCCTGTGCCGCTTGCACTCCGGGCGCCGACTCGGAAAGATGGCACCTGGAATTCTCGAGGAATCGACGGGCAGGGTGATGGGCGTCAGTGATGCGCTAGTGGGACAACCGATCGTGCAGCCGGCGTGGGGCAGCTTCGACAATACGATTGTTGGGCTGGTCGAGCATGTCGTCGCCTGCGGCCGGTTGCCGGGCAGCCTGGCGGTGCAGGCGGTGCAGCGCATTCGTGAACGGGAAGTGATGGCCAGCACAGCCATGGTCGACATCGGAGTGAGCATCCCGCATGCGCGGCTCGAGGGCATTGATGGCATCGCCGCCACCATCGCGGTGTCGCCCACCGCGGTCTATCAACTCGCCGACGGTCTGCCGATTTCCATCGTCGTGCTCGTCCTGTCGTCCCCGTCGCTGACCGGCGAGCATCTGAATTTCCTGTCGACGTTGTCCCTGCTACTGCAGTCAGCGCGCATGCGGCGGCAGTTGCGTAATGCAACGAGCCCGCAGGAGGTCCTCCGCCTCGTACGGGAAAGCCAGCCGTCCCGCGGCTGAGCTCGATCCGACGGTAGGACTCACGCAAAGGCGCAAAGCCGCCAAGAAAGACGGCAAGAATCCGCGCATTTCTTGCCTCGTTTCTTATGACATTCCCATGAGCGTGAATCCGGTCGTAGGGTTTCGTTCCTGGCGCCTTGACCTCCTTGGCGCCTTTGCGGCTTTGCGTGAGGAATTTTTTTCGCTTTGTGGCGAGATCGCCGGCAATCCCGCTGCTCTGACGGCACTTTCCTGCTAGGCTGCGCCGGTATGCACAAGGAGAATGTGGTCAGGGACCTGGACTTCATCAGCCGCGCCAACGCCGACTACGTCGACGATTTGTATCGGCGGTACCTCGACGACGCGGCGTCGGTCGACGAGCGTTGGGCGCTGTTTTTCGCGGGCTTCGAAGCGGCGCGCGGCAATGGCGCGCCGGCAGCCGCGGCAGCGGCCAGCGAGCCGGCCGCCGAGCGTATCGTCGCCGTCTTCGACTTGATCCACTCGTACCGTGAGCTCGGGCACCTGATCGCCAACCTCGACCCGCTCGGGCACGACCAATCGAGTCATCCCCTGCTCGAGCTGTCGGAGTTTCATTTCACCGACGCCGACCTCGATCGCGTCATGGAAACCCCCAGCTTCAAGGCGCGCAAGCGGGCGACGCTGCGCGAGCTCGTCGCACTGCTGCGGGCCACCTACTGCGGCACGCTGGGCGTCGAGTACATGGAGCTCACCGACAAGGATCAACGCACCTGGTTGCAGGAGCACATGGAGCCGACGCTCAACCGGCCGCAGCTGAGCTCCGACGATCGCAAGCACATTCTGCGCGCCTTGACCGCCGCCGAAGGGTTCGAACAGTTCCTCCATACCAGGCACGTTGGCCAGAAGCGTTTCTCTCTGGAAGGCGGCGAGGCGCTCATCCCGCTACTGGGAACCATCATCGAGTATGCCGGCGACAACGGTGTCGAAGAGATCGTCATGGGCATGTCGCACCGTGGTCGCCTCAACGTGCTGGCGCACACGCTGCGCAAACCGTACGAGATGATCTTCTCGGAGTTCGAGGGCACGTTGCTGCCCGCCGGCATCCAAGGCGACGGCGACGTGAAGTATCATCTCGGCTACGCCCGCAACTACACGACGCGCGGCGGCCACAAAGTGCATGTCTCGCTGTGCTCCAACCCCAGTCATCTCGAAGTCATCGACCCGGTGGTGGAAGGCATCGTGCGCGCCAAGCAAAGCTACCTGGGCGACGTGGACCGCGCCCGCGTCGCACCGGTGGTCATCCACGGCGATGCCGCCTTCACCGGCCAGGGTATCGTCGCGGAAACCCTCGCGCTCTCCGAGCTGGACGCGTACCGCACCGGCGGCACCGTCCACATCATCATCAACAACCAGATCGGCTTCACGACCTCGCCGCGCGACTATCGCTTCACACGCTACCCCAGCGACGTGGCCAAGATCATTCAGGCCCCGGTGTTTCACGTCAACGGCGACGATCCGGAGGCCGCGGTGCAAGCCGCACGGCTGGCGACCGCCTTCCGCAACAGGTTCAAGAAGGACGTCATCATCGATCTCGTCTGTTATCGCCGCCACGGCCATAACGAGACCGATGAGCCGAGCTTCACGCAACCGCTGATGTACAAAGAGATCGCCGCGCATCCGACGGTCCGCGAGCTTTACAGTCAGCGGCTGATTGCCGACAACGTGCTGACGCCGGATGATGTCGCACGCGGCGCCGCCAAGGTGCGCGAAGTCTTCGAAGACGCCCTGAACTATGCCCGCGACTTCATGCCGCGGCAGCAGGTGTTTGCCCTGGGCGGTGTGTGGAAGGGCCTGAGCTGGGCCGGTGACGACTGGAACGCGCGCACCGCGGTGCCGTTCGAGACGCTCACCCAGGTCATGGAGGGCGTCCAGCGCCTGCCCGCGGGTTTCGCGATGCATCCCAAGGTCAAGCGCCTGTACGAGCAGCGCGCGGAAATGCTCGCCGCGGATGCACGCATCGACTGGGGCTGCGCCGAAATGCTCGCCTTCGGGACCCTCGTGCTCGAAGGCACGCCGGTGCGGCTCAGCGGACAAGACAGCGGCCGCGGCACCTTCAGCCACCGCCACGCGGTGCTCCGCGACATCAACACCGACGCGCGCTATGTTCCCCTCGATCACCTCAGCGAAACCCAGGGACGCTTCGCCGTGATCGACAGCATGCTTTCCGAAGCCGCCGTGCTCGGCTTCGAATACGGCTACAGCCAGGCCGATCCGCATAACCTGACCCTGTGGGAGGCGCAGTTCGGCGACTTTGCGAATGAGGCGCAGGTGATCATCGACCAGTTCATCGCCGCCGGCGAATCGAAATGGCAGCGCATGAGCGGCTTGGTGCTGCTGCTGCCGCATGGCTACGAAGGCCAGGGGCCGGAGCATTCGAGCGCCCGGCTGGAGCGCTACCTGCAGCTCTGCGCCGAGAACAACATGCAGGTGTGTAACCTGACGACGCCCGCACAATTGTTCCATGCGTTGCGCCGGCAAATGCATCGCAATTTCCGCAAGCCGCTGATCATCATGAGCCCGAAGAGCCTGCTGCGCCACAAGCTGGCGGTCTCGTCGCCGCGGGATTTCACCGACGCGGGGTTTCAGCTGGTCATCGGCGAAGTCGAACCCTTGGCGCCCGAGAACGTGCGCCGGGTGCTCCTGTGCAGCGGCAAGGTGTACTACGACCTGCTCGCGGCGCGCCGCGAGCGCGATATCACCGACACCGCCATCATTCGCGTCGAGCAACTGTACCCGTTCCCCGCAACGGAGATCGGCGCGGCGCTGCAGCAGTATCCGGCAGCGCGCGAGGTCTTCTGGGTGCAAGAGGAGCCGTGGAACATGGGCGCCTGGCACCACGTGCATCACCCGTTGCGACGCATCGTGCCCGCCGCCCTGCCGCTGGTGTACGCCGGCCGCGATGCCGCCGCCAGTCCGGCGGCAGGCTCGTACAAGGTGCACAAGGCCGAAGAGGCCGAGCTCATCAACCACGCGCTGCGGAGGTCACATGGCCAGTGAGGTTCGCATCCCGACCCTCGGCGAGTCGGTCAATGAAGGGGTGATCGTTCGCTGGATCAAGGCCGAGGGCGATCGCGTGCAACGCGATGAGCCGCTGCTGGAGCTCGAGACCGATAAGGCGAGTGTCGAAATCCCCGCAGCGGGCGCCGGCGTCCTGCACATTCTGAAGGCGGAAGGGGCGACCGTGCAGGTGGGTGACGTCGTGGCGCGCATCGATGACGCCGGCGCCGGCAAAGCGACTCCAGCACCCGCGCCGCCGGCAGCGGTGCGGACGCCGAGTACCACGGCAGCCACGCCAGCGGCGCCAGCGCCCGCCAGCGAATCGACCGCGGCCCCCGCCGCGGAACCAGCACCGTTTCCCAGTGGGGTGCTGAGCCCCGCCGTGCGCCGTCTCGTCGAAGAGCACGGCCTCGACCCACGCCAGATCGCCGCCTCGGGCCGCGGTGGACGCTTGACCAAGAGCGACGTCGTGGCGCACCTCGACAAGCTGCCGGTGCAACCGACGCCGGAGTCGACACCGACGCCGACACCGCCGGCAGCGGCGGCCGAACCGGTGGGACGTCCGCACCTCGCGGTGGCCGCGCGGCCGGCACCGGCAGGCGACGAAGAGCGCGTGCCCATGACCCACCTGCGCCAGCGCATCGCCGAGCGTCTCGTGCAAGCGCAACACACGGCGGCGATCCTGACGACGTTCAACGAGGTCGACATGAGCGCCGTAATGGCCCTACGAGCCCGCCACAAGGCACGCTTCGCCGAAGTGCACGGCGTGTCACTCGGCTTCATGTCGTTCTTCGCGCGCGCCTGTATCGGCGCCTTGCACGACCTGCCGATCGTCAACGCGCAGATCAGCGGCACCGACGTCGTGTATCGGAAACACGTGAACCTTGGCGTCGCGGTCGGCAGCGAGCGCGGCCTGGTGGTGCCGGTGATTCAACACGCCGACGCATTGTCGTTCGCCGAGATCGAGCAGGAGATCGATCGGCTCGCCGGCCTGGCGCGGCAAGGCAAGCTCGGCATCGATGACCTGAGCGGCGGCACCTTCACGATCTCCAACGGCGGCGTGTACGGATCGCTGCTGTCAACGCCCATCCTGAATCCACCGCAGAGCGCCATCCTCGGCATGCACAAGATCGAGAAACGCCCGGTGGTCGTCGACGATCAAATCGTCATTCGTCCGATGATGTATCTGGCATTGTCGTACGATCACCGCCTGGTCGACGGCGAGCATGCCGTGACGTTTCTCATCCGCGTCAAGGAACGCATCGAAGATCCGACACGGCTGATGCTGGAGATCTGAGACAACAGACAACAGACTACAGACAACAGACGACAGACAGCAGACCCCAGATGGGCACTCAGGACTCAGCACTCAGCACGCAGGACTCCTACGACATCCTCGTCATCGGCGCGGGGCCGGGGGGGTATACGGCGGCCATTCGCGCCGCCCAGCTGGGCATGCGGGTGGCGTGTGTCGAGAAGGATTCCACCCTCGGCGGCACTTGCTTGAACGTTGGCTGCATCCCAAGCAAAGCGTTGCTCGATTCCAGCGAGCACTTCAGTAGCGTGCGCAACGGCCTGAGCGTCCACGGCATCAAGGTCGGTCCCGTCGAGCTCGACCTCGGAGCAATGCTGGCGCGCAAAGACCGGGTCGTAAAGACCCTCACACAGGGTGTTGCCGGGCTGTTCAAGAAGAACAAGATCGACCGCGTGACCGGCTGCGCCCGCTTCACAGCGGCCGATGCCGTCGAAGTGGTGAACGGTGACAACCGGCAGACGGTGCGCGCCCGACACATTCTCATTGCCACCGGCAGCGCGCCGATCGAGCTGCCGGGGCTGCCGTTCGACGGCGAGCGTATCGTCTGCTCCACAGAAGCTCTGGGCTTCGCGCACGTCCCCGACCGGCTGCTGGTCGTGGGCGCCGGCGCCATCGGTCTCGAGCTCGGCTCGGTCTGGGGCCGCCTCGGCGCACGGGTGCTGGTCGTCGAGTTTATGGACTGCATCCTGCCCTTGATGGATCGAAAGATGGGCGAGCAGCTGCGCAAGATCCTGGAGAAGCAGGGCCTCGCCTTTCGCCTGCAGACGACCGCGAAGAGCGCTGTGGTTGCGGACGACCGCGTGCGCGTCACGCTCGAGAGCCAGGGCAAGAGCAGCGACGAGACGTTTGACCGTGTGCTGGTGGCAGTGGGCCGGCGGCCGTTCATCGAAGGGCTCGGCGCGCGTGAGATCGGCATCGCGCTCGACGAGCGCGGCCGGATCAAGGTCGACAGGCGCTACGCCACCAACGTCTCCGGCGTCTACGCCATCGGCGACGTGATCGCCGGTCCGATGTTGGCGCACAAGGCGGAGGAGGAGGGTGTCGCCACGGTGGAAATGATCGCCGGGCACGCCGGTCATGTGAACTACGACGCCGTGCCGAACGTCGTCTACACCTGGCCCGAGCTCGCCAGCGTCGGCATGTCGGAAGAACAGGCGCAGAGCCAGGAGATCCAGTTCCGCGTCGGCACGTTTCCGTTTATTGCCAACGCTCGCGCCCGATGCATGAACGAGACCGAGGGCGCCGTGAAGATCCTGGCCGACGCCAAAACCGACCGCGTCCTGGGCGTGCACATCCTCGGTCCGCGCGCCTCGGATCTGATCGCCGAAGCGGCAGTCGCCATCGAGTTCGGCGCCAGCGCCGAAGACATCGCCCGCTCCGTGCATGCGCATCCGACCTTGCCCGAGGTCATCAAGGAAGCGGCGTTGGCGGTGGAGGGGCGCGCGATCAACATTTGACTTCATCTCGCTTGAGGCGCTCATCCGCATGCGAGGACAACCTGGCGTCCTCGTCCTCCTGGCCGTCCTCTGCGTCGCCGGCTGCGGCGAGGAGAGCCGTTCCCTGCCGGCGCCGTCGCAGGCGCTGTCATTCTACCAGCTGCTCGCCGCGGCGGCGTGCAGCTCCGCGAATGACGCGGCGATGTCGGCCGCCAGCGTCTGTAGATCCGGCACCAGGTCGCGGTCGGCGTTGAGGCCCCAGCAGAGCTGGCCGTCGTAACTGAAGAGGGCGATGCCCAGTCCCTGGTTCTCAAACAGCGGCACCAGCGGGTAGGCCTGCAGCAGGCGGGCGTCGAGCAAGTAGAGGGGAAACTGCGAGCCGGGCACGTTGGTGACGATGAGATTGTACGGGCTCATCCGCTCTGCCAGGCGAACGCCGAGCGCCACGCAGGCGGGCCCGGTCCAGTCGGCCAGCCGCATCATGACGTCCGTTCCCGCCGCACCCCCGCCCCGTTTGAGGTTTGCAGTCGTGGCGCAGACTCGCGCCATGCGCCGCCGCGGATCGCGCTCGCTGACCGGCAACGAGGTCAGCCACACCGACGTCCGATTCCCCCGCGCGTGCAACTCCTGTGCGACGGGGCTGGTGGCGCACGTGGCCCGTCGCGCGGTGTTCCGTACCACGGGGCCGCACCCCGTTTGTGGAACGTTGCGCGTCGTTTCGGCCACGCGCGACATGCCACGTGCCACGTGCCGAGTTGACTTCGACGCGCCGCCGCGTCAGAGACGAGGCATGGATCTCAACGAACTGCACGCAGAGGAGCAGGTGGCGCTGGTGGCGCTGCTCGAATTGGTCATCGAGTCGAACGCCCGCGTCTCGGAGGCGGAAGCCGACCGCATTGACGCCGTCGTCGGTGCCATCGGCGAAGACGCCTACCGGCGCGCCGCCGAAGAAGTCGATCAACGCTTCCACGACGAGCAGGACGTCCGCGCCTTCGTCCCCACCATCACCCGTCAGGAGGCCCGCGAGGTCATCTTCGGCACCCTGTTCGATGCGGCCATCACCGACGGGATCGACACCCACGAGTCGGACTTACTCGAATGGTTGGCGCACGCGTGGCAGATCGACCTGCAGACCGGCGCGCCGTAAGTCGACCTGCGGCCGGCACCATTCGCACGGCGCACACGGGTCGCCACGCGCTTCAAAATCCGACAGGCGTCTCCAACAATCACCCCGACGCCAATGGTCCCCCTGACACCGGCGGCCCCCACAACGCCGACGCCGAGTCAACAGCCGACAACCGGTATCACTGCACCCCGGCACCGAGCCCCACCTCGACACGCACCACGATCGTGCCCGCGTGCATGGGAGACTGCGCCCGCGACAGTATCGCAGCTGGTCCTGGACCCCACCTTCCGCATTTCTGAGAATCCTGGCCACCGCCATTCTCATCTTGGAGCGTCGCGTCCGGCTCGGCGCGTCCACTCGGCGGCTGCGTTTTCGGGTACGGATCCTGCTGTTCCGATCCCCATGCGTCCATCGATGAGTGTCGACTTCGACCAGGCCCCGTTCCTGGTGATTTGGGAGACCACGCAGGCGTGTGACCTGGCCTGCAGCCATTGCCGCGCCTCGGCGCAGCCGCAGCGGCATCCCGGCGAGCTCTCCACGGCGGAAGGTGAGGACCTCCTGAGCCAGGTCGCCGACATGGGCACGCCGGTGTTCATCCTCAGCGGCGGCGATCCGGTAAAGCGGCCCGATCTGTTCCAATTGATTCGCCGCGGCAAGCAGGTGGGCTTGCGCATGGGGACGATCCCAGCCGCCACCACGCGGCTCAGCGAAGATCTCGTCCGCGGTTTGAAGGACGCCGGGCTCGATCAGATGGCGTTGAGCTTGGACTTCCCGACCGCCGAGTTGCACGACGCATTTCGTGGTGTTCCCGGCGCCTTTGCCAAGACCATGGATGCGGTGGAGTGGGCGCACCGCCATGCGCTGCCGTTGCAGATCAACACCACCCTCTGCGGCCGCTCGGCTCCTTATCTCGAGCAGATGGTCGCCCTCGTCGAACGGCTCGACATCGTGTTCTGGGAAGTATTCTTTCTGGTGCCGATGGGGCGTGGCGAGTCACTGGGCGGCCTACAGGCGGAGCAATGCGAGTCGCTGTTCGAGATTCTCTACCGCGTGCAGAAGCACGCACCGTTCGTCCTCAAGGTAACCGAGGCCCCGCACTACCGGCGGTTCGTGGCGCAACACGAGCATCATCAACCGCAGACGAGTGCCGGTGCGGCGCTGCCGCAGCTCCTGCAGCGCTCGGAAGGACCGGGACACACCGTGGGCCTGGCGCAGCGCGGCGTCAACTCGGGGAACGGCTTTGCGTTCGTGTCGCACACCGGCGAGGTCTTCCCCAGCGGCTTCTTGCCGATCGTCGCGGGCAACGTGCGCACGCAGCCGCTCGCCGAGATCTACCGCGAGTCGCCGCTGTTCCGCGCGTTGCGCGATCCCGAAGCACTCCTCGGACGCTGCGGGCGGTGCGAGTACCGCGCTTTCTGCGGCGGCTCGCGCTCGCGCGCCTACGCGCTGACGGGGAATTATCTGGCGACTGATCCGTGGTGCGGGTATGAGCCACAGGCCCGGGCGGCGGCAGTAGGCCAACCAGTCGCATCGTCCGACCGGTTGCATGTCGGGTCACGTTAGAGGTAACACGCGGTGTGCCCACGACTATCGACAGCCAGGCGCGTCCCATCGTCGAAGTCGCTGAAGAATTGGGGCTGAAGTCAGAGGATCTCTACCCCTACGGACACGACATCGCCAAGGTTGATCTCTCCACGCTGCACCAACCACGCCGCCGCACGACCGCGCCGCGCTTGATCCTGGTCTCGGCGATCACGCCGACGCCGGCCGGCGAAGGCAAGACGACGACGAGCATCGGGCTCGGCGACGCGTTTCATCTCCTGCGGCAGTCCGTGTGTCTGGCATTGCGCGAGCCCTCGATGGGACCGTGTTTCGGCATCAAAGGCGGCGGCACGGGAGCCGGGCGCAGCCAGCTAGTGCCGGCGGAGCGCATCAACCTGCACTTCACCGGCGACTTCCACGCGGTGACGTCGGCGCACAATCTCCTCGCGGCGCTGCTCGACAACCACATCTACTTCGGCAACGCGTTGCGCATCGACCCGCGCCGCATTCTCTGGCGCCGGGTGATGGACATGAACGACCGCGCGCTGCGCAACGTCATCGTCGGTCTCGGCGGCCACCAGCAAGGCGTGCCGCGCGAAACCGGCTTCGACATCACGGCGGCCTCCGAAGTCATGGCGATGCTGTGTCTCGCCAACGGCGCCGACGACTTGCGGCAGCGGATCGAGCGCACCCTGGTTGCCTTCACCTACGACGGCGAACCGGTCACCGCCAGCAAACTGTCCGCCGCCGGCGCCATGCTGGCGCTGCTGCGCGATGCCCTGCGGCCGAATCTAGTGCAGACCCTGGAAGGAACGCCGGCGCTCGTACATGGCGGACCGTTCGCGAACATCGCGCACGGGTGCAACAGCGTCCTGGCAACCAAGCTGGCGACGCATCTCGCCGACTGGACGATTACCGAGGCCGGCTTCGCGTTCGATCTCGGGGCCGAGAAGTTCTTCGACATCAAGTGTGTCAGCGCCGGGCTCGACCCGGCCGGCGTGGTCCTGGTGGCGACGATCCGCGCACTCAAGATGCATGGTGGCGTCGGGCTGAACGACCTGAGCCGCGCCGATCCGGCTGCGGTGGCGCGCGGTCTCGGCAACTTGGACAAGCATGTCGAAAGTATCCGCCACTTCGGCGAGTCGCCCGTCGTGGCCATCAACCGCTTCACCACCGATGCGGACGCCGAGATCGAGGTTGTCCGCCACCGTTGCGCCGAGCTCGGGGTTCCGTTTGCCGTCGCCGATCACTTCGCGCGCGGCGGTGCCGGCGCCGTCGCGTTGGCGGAAACCGTGATGGCGCACGTCGAGCAGTGCAATCAGCCATTCCGTCCGCTGTACGATTGGAACGATCCCGTCCCCGCCAAGATCCTCGCGGTCGCACAGAAGATGTATGGCGCGCGCAACGTCGTCTTGACCAAGACGGCGGAGCGCGACCTCGCCGACGTGCGCCGGCTGGGTTACGAGCGACTACCGATCTGCATCGCCAAGACACAGAATTCGCTGTCCGACGATCCGAAGCTGCACGGCCGCCCGACCGACTTCGACGTCACCGTGCGCGGCATCCAGATCAACGCCGGCGCCGGTTTCCTGGTGATCCTCACCGGCGACATCCTGCGCATGCCCGGCTTGCCGAAGCAGCCGCTCGCCGCAGCGATCGATCTGCAAGGTGATCGGATCGTCGGCATGCACTGAAGCGTCGTGAGTCGCGCTCGTCGAAGAGCCCTCACCCGGCCCTCTCCCAAAATGGGAGAGGGGGAAGACTTTGGCCGATTACAGCAAGAGCGGGAGGATGATCGGGGCTGCTTTCAACAGGATGGGCAGCGCATCATCCGTGACCCATTTCAGGAATTTTGGATTCATGGCCGCAGCGACTTGCTTGCCTGCCAGAATGACTTTCACGTTGCCCAGCTCGGAAAACTGAATCAGCTTTGCCGTCGGTAGATCGGCCAAGGTACCGCCGCCCAGCAGCGCGGTTTGCTTCTGGTCGATGGCCGCGATGGTGTTCGAAAAGTCGGTGTCACTGAACGAACCCGTCAAGTCGGTCAGGACCTTCTTGAGATCGGCATTCTGCAAGACCGCGTCGATGGTCAACTTGCCGCTGGAGGTATTCACGGCGTTGTTCACGATGACGCCCAGCTTGGTGAGCACTTCGATGAAATCTGCTGCTGTCATTGCTCTGGCTCCTTTCCGCTGCCGCGCCGGCTATTTCGAAACATCATCAAGGATCGGCTGGACAGACTGACAGACCGCCTCGTAGGACGCCGTGGCGGCAGGGCACGCGGTCTTATCGCCAGCCTGACAGCGGCGCGTCAGCTCTGCGGCGGTCTGACAGTTTTGCTGCATCGCGCTGGCGTGCTGCTGCACCGCGGATTTCAAACCGTCGCAGCAGCCGCCGAGAAGCAGCAGCCCGATCGCACCACTCACCACTTGTCGTCTCATTCTGGCACCTCCTATTGATTTCCGTGGATGGCCGCCATCACGGCCTCCGATTGAACTCCATGCGCACGTCAATGGCAGGCTTCGTACGCCAACTTGTGATGCGTGTCAATTGAGTGGCGGCCCGCATTGACTAGGAAACAGGCGCAATTGGTTCTGACGAACACGACCACGCGGACACCGCGCCACCAATCGCCAGAAAGCGGCTCACAAAAGGCGGTGGCGCAGACGTCCCTGCCTGCGCGTCGGGCGAACCGCAAACTTCCGGAACGGTGCCCTACGGCTTCCCAAGCCGGAAGGCCTCTTCCGCGTCCTCGAGCTCTTCCTTGCGGCGCCAATGGCCGTGTTCCTCAATCAACCGCCGCGCCTCGCGCAAATCATGCTCCGGCGACTCCCACGGATACGCCGCATCATTCCCCGCTCCGCGCTCCGCATTCCGCATTCCAAACAGCCACGCCCAATGCAGGTGAATGTCGGCCATGTCCACGCCGGCCTGCTTCAGCGCCTTGAGTTGCGGCAGGAGTTTCTCCTTCCACACCTCGTCCTTATGGCTGTAGCTGATGAACATCGTGCGCATGGCTTGCACGGACTGATACCAGAACCTGGCAAAAGTTGACAAGCAATTCCGGACAACAGCAACCGCGGCGCCAGCAATCCGTCACGTCTCGAAGTACAGCGTAATCTCGCAATACCCGTCGTCGCATGCACTATCGAGCCGATCCGGCACCACCGCGGACAGAAACCCGGAGAGCCCAACGGCGAAGATCTGCTCCTCGACCTGCCGGCCGGGAGACGCTGCTCCGAGGCAACGTAGGGTAGGCTGCCGTCGTAGCGCAGCGAGACCACTAGGTCGAAGTCGTCGTACGAAAGATTGAAGGCGGATGATCGTCGAGGGCGTAGATCAGATCGGGCGGCCGCACCGGCTCCCGCGCCGACCTCGGTCGGATCGACAGCGGCGCCGCGAAAGGATGCGACCCGGATTCGCTCGCGGCATTTTGCCCTTCGTCCTGGAGTGTCATGTCGTGGCCAGGTGGCGCTCAAGTGTGCCCGCACCCATATTGGAAATGCGTGAAGGTGAAAATCGGAGTGAAGAGACTGTCGATTTTTCTCGGATGTAGGGGCGATTCGGGAATCGCCCCTACTCGGCACTGCCGATTCGACGCGTCCATTCGGGCAGTTCCCGAACTGCCCCTACACGCTGAAGATCCGAACCCGAGAGAATCGACAGTCCCTGAGAAGAGAGAGGGGGCGCGCCCGCTTACGACTCAGGTGGCACGGCGGTCGATCCACTTTTCCAGCTGCGGCGGCCGGTACACTTCGAAGCGGTCCAGCAGCGTTTGCGGATCGGCCTCAAGGAGTACCATGGCACGATGCTCGGGACGGAAGAAACGTTCGCGCACACTGTGGTCGAGGAAGCCGATGAGCTGATCGAAGTAGCCGTCCACGTTGACGAGGCCGCACGGCTTGGTGTGCATACCCAGCTGGGCCCACGTCAGTACCTCACAAAACTCTTCGAGCGTGCCGATGCCGCCGGGTAGTGCGATGAAGCCGTCCGACAGATCGGCCATCAGCGCCTTGCGCTCGTGCATCGAGCCGACGATGCGCAGATCGCTGAGCCCGGTGTGGCCGACCTCCAGATCCATCAGCGCCTGCGGGATCACACCGATGACCTGCCCACCATGCGCGAGCACCGTGTCGGCGAGCACGCCCATCAGCCCGACGTTGCCGCCGCCGTAGACGAGCGTCAGCTGCCGTTGCGCCAGCAGCGCGCCAATGCGTCGTGCCGTTACGGTGTAACTCGGATTGACGCCTGGGCTCGAACCGCAGAAGACGCACACCCGCCGCATGGCTCGGCAGCTTGCCACGACGGCGGCGATTGATCCATCAGGCGCGTGCTCGTCTTCGTGCTCGTCTTCGTAAAGGTCTTCTTCTCCCTCTCCCATTTTGGGAGAGGGCCGGGGTGAAGGCCGCCAGGGGGGACAAACCGCTTAGCGCTTGCGAGTGAAAACATGTTCCGTATCAGTCGAAATCTCGCGACCGCACCCCACAGCGACCAACGGGAGCGGGCCATAGAAGAGACGCCGGGCGCAGCCCCGCTGGCTCTCGGCACGCCGGCTTGGTAAGTGTCTGCCGCATGCGGCGCATCGAAACCAAGATCCATACCGGCGACGCCGAGTTTCAGGAGAACCGCCGGCATCACGAAGCACTGGCGGCCGAGTTGCGCGCGCGCTTGCAGGAGGCGCAGGCCGGCGGACCGGAAGGGCAGCGGCGGCGCCATACGGAACGCGGCAAGCTGCTGGCACGCGAGCGCATCGAGGCGCTGATCGATCCGGACACGCCGTTCCTCGAGCTGTCACCGTTGGCCGCGTACGGCATGTACGGCGGCGAGGCGCCGTCCGCCGGGATTGCCACGGGCATCGGCGTCATCCAGGGCCGCGAGACGATCATCGTCGCCAACGACGCAACGGTAAAGGGCGGGACATATTACCCGCTCACGGTGAAGAAGCATCTGCGCGCCCAGGAGATCGCTTTGGAGAACCGCCTACCGTGCGTGTATCTGGTCGACTCGGGCGGCGCCTTCCTGCCGCTGCAGGCGGAGATCTTTCCCGACCGCGATCACTTTGGGCGAATCTTCTACAACCAGGCGCGCCTCTCCGGCGCCGGCGTTCCGCAGATCGCCGTGGTCATGGGCTCGTGCACCGCGGGCGGCGCGTACGTGCCGGCGATGTGTGACGAGAATGTCATCGTGCGCGGCGTCGGGACGATTTTTCTGGGCGGCCCGCCGCTGGTGAAGGCGGCGACCGGTGAAGAAGTGACCGCGGAAGAACTCGGCGGCGGCGACGTGCACACGCGCATCTCCGGCGTCTCGGACCATCTCGCGGCCAACGATCAGCACGCTATCGAGATCACGCGCGCCATCTTCGAGAACCTGGGAGCCGTACGGCACACCGCGCTCGATCAGCAGACGCCGGAAGATCCCGCGTACGATCCGCACGAGCTGTACGGGATTCTGCCACGCGATGCGCGCAAGCAGTACGACGTCCGCGAGGTGATTGCGCGTCTCGTCGACGGCAGCCGCTTGCAGGAGTTCAAGGCACTCTACGGCACCACCGTGGTGACCGGCTTCGCCCGCATCCACGGCTACCTCGTCGGCATCGTCGCCAACAACGGCATCCTGTTCTCCGAGTCGTCGCTCAAGGCGACGCACTTCATCGAGCTGTGCGGGCAACGCAAGATTCCGCTGATCTTCCTGCAGAACATCACCGGCTTCATCGTCGGCAAGCAGTACGAGCACGGAGGCATTGCCAAGGACGGGGCGAAGATGGTCCACGCCGTGAGCACCGTCGCGGTACCGAAGTTCACGGTGATCATCGGCGCCTCCAACGGTGCCGGCAACTACGGCATGTGCGGCCGCGCCTACAGCCCGCGCCTGCTGTTCATGTGGCCGAACGGGCGCATCTCGGTGATGGGTGGCGAGCAGGCGGCGAACACCCTGCTGACCGTGAAGCTGCAGCAACTTGCAGCCAAGCATCACACCCTGACGCTCGAAGAGCAGGAAAGCTTCACGGCGCCCATCCGCGCCAAGTATGAGGACGAGGGCAGCCCGTACCACTCGACGGCGCGCTTGTGGGACGACGGCGTGCTCGACCCGCTCGACACCCGCAACGTCCTCGGCCTCGCCCTCGCCGCGGCACGCAGCGCCCCGATCCCCGACACCCGGCCGGGCGTGTTCCGGATGTGAGAAGAATTGACGATTGAATCATTGAGCCATTGATTGACCCGAGAGTCGGAACGCAGACCCAATCGTCAATGACTCAATGATTCAATCAGAGTTGATGATGCAATGACTCAATTCCGCAAAGTTCTGATCGCCAACCGCGGCGAGATCGCCATCCGCGTCATGCGGGCCTGCCGCGAGCTCGGCATGGAATCCGTCGCGGTCTATTCCGAGGCTGATGCGGCGGCACCGCACGTCGCCTGCGCCGATGCCGCGGTGTGCATCGGCCCGGCGCCGAGCCGCGACAGCTATCTCAACATCCCGCGCATCATCGAAGCGGCACAGGCCAGCGGCGCCGAAGCGATCCATCCCGGCTACGGGTTTCTTGCCGAGAACGCCGCCTTCGCGCGTGCCGTGGAGGATGCCGGTCTCGTCTTCATCGGACCGACCCCGGCGGCTATCGCGGCGATGGGCGACAAGACACTGGCGCGGCGCACGGTTGCAGCGGCCGGCGTGCCGGTGGTACCCGCCGATGAAGACCCGCCACGCGGCGGCGAAGCGCTCGCCGCGGCGGCGCGCCGGCTCGGCTACCCGCTGCTCGTCAAGGCCGCGGCCGGCGGCGGCGGCAAAGGCATGCGGGTCGTCCGTGACGCAAGCGCATTGCTCGCCGCCTTCGACGCCGCGGCGCGGGAAGCCGGCGGCGCCTTCGGCGACGATCGACTGTTTCTCGAGCGCTACGTCGAACGGCCGCGGCACGTCGAGGTGCAGGTGCTCGCCGATCATCACGGCGCGCTCGTGCACCTCGGCGAGCGCGAATGCTCGATCCAGCGGCGCCATCAGAAGATCATCGAAGAGACGCCCTCCCCGGTGGTGGATGCGGCGCTGCGGACACGAATGACCAACGCCGCGCTGGCGGCGGCGCGCTGCGTCGGGTACCGCAGCGCCGGCACGGTGGAGTTCCTGCTCGACCCGAGCGGCGAGTTCTTCTTCCTCGAAATGAACACGCGCCTGCAGGTCGAGCACCCGATCACCGAGCTGGTCACCGGCATCGACCTCGTCCAGGCACAGCTGCGCATCGCCATGGACGAGCCGCTGTGGTTCCACCAAAACGACGTCGTGCATCGCGGCCACGCCATCGAGTGCCGCATCTGCGCCGAAGATCCGGCGCAGCAGTTCCTGCCGAGCCCCGGGACGATCGTGCACCTGCGCGAGCCGCACGGGCCGGGCATCCGCGTCGACTCCGGCATCACCGCCGGGTACGCGGTGCCACTGTTCTACGACCCGCTGCTGGCCAAGCTGTCCGTCTGGGGCGAGACCCGTGAGGCGGCGCGGCGGCGGCTGCGCGCGGCGCTGCGCGAGTATGTCGTGCTGGGCTGCACGACGGCGATTCCGTTCTTGCTCGACCTGCTCGATCATCCAGCGTTCGTCAGCGGCGAGACGCACACGCACTTCATCCCGGAGCACTTCCCTGCCTGGCACGGCGGCGAGCACCATCGGATCGCCGCTGCCATCGCCGCGGCCATCGATGTCGCGCATCCGCCGCGCACCGCAGCAACCGCGGAGGCACCAACGGCGGTGGCGTCGCCGTGGGCCAGTCTGGGGCATTGGCGAGTTGGACAGGCATAGGCGGGACGGTTCCCTGCATGAGAAATCGGACGTCAAGTCTTCCTAGAGGTTGAGCATGCGCGTCGGCCTTCGCCTGGGACAGCACCACCTCATCATCGATCTGCAATTCGACGGGACAACCTGTCGTGCGACCATCGATGGGACCGCGCATGTCGTCGTTGCGCAGCGGCTCGACGCCACAACACTGTCGTTGGTGATCGCGGGCCGGCAGTATCGCGTCGACCTGGCGCGCCGCGGGCCCGAGCGTTTGGTGGCGGTTGATGGCGAGGTCTACGCATTCACGCCGGAGACCGGTGGTGCGGCACATTCGGTGGCAAACGTGGCCGCGCCGGAGGTCGTCGCGCCGATGCCCGGCAAAGTGTTGCAGGTGGTGGCGCATGCGGGTGACCACGTTGCCGCCGGCGACACGCTGCTCATCCTCGAAGCCATGAAGATGGAAACGCGATTGACCGCGGAAACGGCGGCAACCGTGACGGAGGTACGCGTAGCCGCCGGCGACATGGTCAACGGTGGGCAGGTGTTGGTGGTGTTGGCGTTCGACGCCGAAGCGGCGTAGCGGCGTGGGGGCGTGGGGCCTCCAGGGAGAAAGAGTCCTCGCCGCGCGCCGCCTGAAGCTCAGCCCACAAACATCACCCCTTAAGGCCTCACGCCCACGCGACAGCCTTGACGTGTGGCATTGGCCTTTAACGCAGGCGGTCATCGGGCGCTTGACAAATACGGTGAGCGCCGTAAGGTTCGCGTCGTCGGCCGTGCGGGGTAACGGTACGAAAGCCACGCAAACAAACACGGGGCGAACACTAAGCAACGTCACACGTGCGTCGTTGATGCGCGATCGTGTGGAGGTTGGGCGGCGCGTTGCGGCGCGCGCACCGGCGGCGTTCGTCCTGCTCCTTGCGTGCGCGGCCTTCGGCACCGTCCTCGAGTTGCTCCGTTTTCCGGAGCGCCAGGTCTGGATATTGTCGGCCGACACGACCTACCTGGTGGTCGCGGTGAGCACGCTTATCCTGCTGCGCGCTTTCCCACAGCGCAGCGTCGCGATCGGCATCGTGGCGGTGAACCTGCTCGGCCTGATTCTGAATGCGTATCACGTGGTCGTCGGCGCCCAGGTTGCCATGTGTATCTGGACGCTCACCGCGCTGCTGGCCTCCTCTGCGTTGTTCCTGGGCTGGGGATGGCGCGCGCAGCTCCTGGCATCGATGGGGACATTGACCGGATACGCATCGCTGCTGCACGGCGACCATTCCGCCGTGCTCGCGTGGGTCGCGGGCGGCGTGTACCTCGGCTGGGTCGTGGGGCTGAGCGCGTTGGGAGCCGAGCTGATCGACCGCTATCTGTCCACCCAATTCGAGCTGGCCAGCGCCCTGTCTGAACGCGAGAGCCGGCTGCAGAGTTACTTCGATCTCTCCCTGGTGGGTATGGCAATCCTGTCGCACGATCAGATCCTCCTGGAAGTGAACGAGGAACTGTGCCGCATTCTCGGTCGCCGCTCCGAGGAGATCCTGCACACGTCATGGCTCGATCTCATTCCGGCCGCTGATCGGACAGTGGACCGCGCACAGTTCGCCGGCGCGCACAACGGCGAGCAACCGGCGGCATGTCGCGAGGGCGAGTTGCTCCGGCGGGAGGGGGCGCCGATTCATGCCAGCATCTCCGTGCGCGCACTGCCCGGACCACGTGGCCGCACCGATCATTTCATCGTCGTCGTGCAGGACATGAGCGAGCAGCTCCGGGCGGAACGCGAGCGTGAGGAGGCGCACGCCCGCGAGCGCGCCGCGCGCCGCGACGCCGAGGCCGCGAGCCAGGCGAAGGACGAGTTTCTGGCCATGGCATCGCATGAGCTCCGCACGCCGCTCACGCCGATCCTCGCGTGGGCACCGATGATCCGCACCGGCCGTCTCGACGCCGACGAGCAGCGCAGCGCCCTCGATGCCATCGAGCGCAACGGCCGCAGCTTGGTGCAGCTGATCGACGATCTCCTCGACGTCTCGCGGATCGTCTCGGGGAAACTGCGGCTCACGGTGCGTCCAACCGAGCTGGGACCGATTGTCCAGGCGGCGGTTGAGTCGATGCGCCCGGCTGCCGACGCCAGGGGCGTGGGACTGGAGGTGCGGCTCCCGACAGAGCAGGTGGAAGTCTCGGGCGATCCCGATCGCCTGCAGCAGGTGGTCTGGAACCTGGTCTCCAACGCGATCAAGTTCACTGAACCCTGCGGCCGAGTGGAAGTGGACGTCGTACGCGAGGGAGGATTCGTCACCATACGGGTACGCGACAACGGCCGCGGCATCAGTCCTGAGCTCTTGCCTCACGTGTTTGAGCGCTTCTGGCAGGCCGACGCGACGACGACACGACGGTACGGCGGCCTCGGCCTCGGGCTCGCCATCGTGCGCCATCTGGTCGAGGTGCACGGCGGCAGCGTCGCCGTCGAAAGCGCCGGGCCGGGACACGGAGCAATGTTCAGTGTCCGCCTGCCCGCCGTTGCCGCATCGTCGCGTATCCTCGAGCACCCGGCGGGTGCCGACTTCGCGCCACGCGTGCTGGACGGCATCCGCGTGCTCGTCGTGGACGACGAAGCGGATGCACAGGAGGTCACGCGCCGAGTGCTGGAGCTATCCGGTGTCGAGGTGCGGACCGCCGGCAACACCCGCGACGCGCTCGCGATCCTGGAGGGCTGGGTGCCCACCGTGCTGGTCTCCGATATCGCCATGCCGGATGAGGACGGCTACGCGTTGATTCGTCGCTTGCGCGGGCGTGAGGCAGCTGGCGGTGGCCACCTCCAGGCAATCGCCTTCACCGCGCTGGCGCGGGCGGAAGACCGCTCGCGTGTCCTCGCCGCGGGATTCGACGGTTACGTGACCAAGCCCGTCGATCCGGTGGAGCTCATCGACGCCGTCGCGGCAGCTGCCGTGGGGCCGGAGGGGACTGGCTCGCGGGTGTAAGGCGGACCGTGTCCATAACGTGTGACGGGCGCCGGCCGCGATGCTTGCTACGTCGCAAGATCCCCCGCGCTTCGGCGCGGCTCATATCGCCAGGCTGCATTGCCAGAAACAGGGTGAGCGCCGCTTCTCCGAGGTGCGCGGCTTGGATGATGCGCTCGCCCGGCGTTCCCTGAAAGTGTTTGGCCGCTTCGCTGTCCAGGTCGCGTGGGACGAGCCGGCTCATAGCTCTGCTTATACCTGTCGACGTGGCGGGGGCAAAACAGCAACACCGATTGCGTCACGTGGCTCACGCTTGCTACGAGGTACGATCGTCCATGACTGCTCCCGCCTTGCCGCTTGCCGGCATCCGTATTCTCGATCTCGGCACGCGTATCGCCGCACCGTTTGCGGCGACGCTGCTCGCCGATTTCGGTGCCGAGGTGATCAAGGTCGAGCTGCCGAAGACCGGTGATTTCATGCGCGGCATCGGCCCGTTCGTCGACGGCTATTCGCTGTGGTGGGCAGTCGAGGGTCGGGGCAAGAAATCGATCACCCTCGATCTGCGCAAGCCCAAGGGCCAGGATCTGTTGAAGCGCTTGATCGCGGTGAGCGACGTTGCCGTCGAGAATTTCCAGCCGGGGACGCTCGAGGCGTGGGGGCTCGGCTACGAGACGCTGCGCGCGCTCAATCCGGGGCTGATCCTTACGCGCGCCTCGGTGTACGGGCAGAGCGGTCCGTACCGCGACCGCCCCGGCCTCGATCGGAACGGCATCGGCTTCGGTGGCTTGTTGTACCTCACCGGCTATCCCGATCGCCCGCCGGTACGGCCCGGGGTGATCATCTCCGACTACCTCACCGGCGTGTTCAATGCGTTCGCCATCATGATGACGCTGTATCACCGCGACGTGCACCGCGGCGGCGGCCAGTGGGTCGACCTGACGTTGTACGAATCGATCTTCCGGATTCTCGAGCACACGGTGGCGACGCACGATCGCTTGGGTGTCGTGCGCCAGCGCGAGGGCAATCGGCTGCGCAACTCGGCGCCACTGGACAACTGGGAGACCAAGGACGGGCAGTTCATCTGCATCGTCGCCGCCGGCGACGGCCTGTTCCCGCGGCTGGCGCGGGCGATGGGACGCGAGGACCTGCTGCGCGACCCGCGTTTCGCGTCCTTGACGGCGCGCGTCGCGCACGCGGACGAAATCAATGCGATCGTCGCCGACTGGGTAAAGCAGCACGACGCCACCGAGCTCGAAGCGGTGCTGGTCGCGGCCGAGGTGCCGGTGACCCGGGCGCACTCGATCGCCGACATCGCTGCCGACCCGCACTACGCGGCACGCAACGACATCGTGGAGGTCGACGATCCGACCATCGGGCCGCTCCGCATGCAGGCCGTCTATCCACGCCTGTCGGAGACGCCGGGCCGCATTCAGCGCGGTGCGCCGAAGCTCGGCGCACACAACCGGGAAGTATATGGTGGAGTGCTGGGGTTGAGTGATGCGGAGATAGCGGAGTTGGAGGGCGAGGGGGTCATTTGAACATTGCGGGTCGCCGCGCCGGCGCAATGTGCGCCGCGACCGGATCGACAAGCTTGCCGACTAGGCGTGCGCCGGGGTGCATTGCTGCTGCATCATCGACCCGCAACTGCGCGGCCTCGCAGTGTATGAACTTGGGAAAGATCGGCGGTATGCCGAGCCGCTCAGCGCCAGCGACGGCCGGGTGCGTATCCCCGGCTGCCCAGGTCTCGTGCTCGATCTCAACGCGCTATGGGGTGAAGTTGACGCAGCCGAGCGCGCTCACACGCGGACGACCCGCCGCCACTAACCCAGCCCCAAGAGATTGCTCCCACCGCAATGGCACCGAGGCAAGGAAGATCTCGCGAGCTGCCCCCCTTCGCACAGCGAATGGTAGAATTGCTCGACGCGAACGACAGGAGGTACACGTACAGAGAGGTTGCGGAAGGCCTTGGGAAACGACGTGAGAAATACGGCCAGGCAGTAGGCAGCGCGATGCGCGCTATCCACGACCGTGGCCTCCACCAATATTGCCCACGCGTGGTGGACGAACAGACGAGGCAGCCGCGGGCGAGTTGCCAAACAGCTGTCATCCCGCCGAGAAACCTGAAGCGTCGCGTGCCTGAGCTCAGTCGTACGCTCTGAGATTATGCCTTCAGCTTCGCCCGTTGAATCTTGCCGCTGTCGGTGCGCGGGAAATCATCGACCACCTCGAGCTGCTCGGGCCATTTTTGCTTCGCGAGCCCATGCGTCGCGAGAAACGCGGTGAGCGTTACCAGGTCCACGTGCATGCCGGGGTGCAGACGCACGACCGCGCAGGCGCGCTCGCCGGTGTTCGCATCGGGCCGCGGGATGACGGCCACCTCGGCGACGGCGGGATGCGCTGCAATGGCGTCTTCGACTTCCTTGACACTGATCTTCTCGCCCTTGCGGATGATGATGTCCTTGAGCCGCCCGGTGATGCGCAGGTAGCCGGCGGGATCGATGGTGCCCAGATCGCCGGTGCGAAACCAGCCGTCGGCGGTAAACGAATCGCCGTTCAGCGCCGCATCGAGATAGCCGGCGAAGCACTCGGGGCCGCGGCCTTGCACCTCGCCTTCGACTGCGGGCTCGAGCGCGACGCCCGCCGCGTCGGCAACGCGGACTTCCGCCGGCCAGATCGGCCGGCCTTCGGTGTCGATGCCGCGCGTCAACGCGTCGGCGGCGTCGGTGGTCGTGAGTGTTGGAAACTCGGTGGAGCCGTACACCCGCTTGGCGACGCAGTTCGGAAAGCACTCGCGCGCGCGTTGCATGAGCGCCGGCGCGACGCCCGCACCGCCGCAAGAAAAGAGGCGGAGCGCGCCGTAAGAACGCGGCTCAGGCTCGGTAGCGCTTGCGGCAATCAGGTCCTGAAGAAACGTCGGAGCGCCGACCATGTAGGTCACCCTTTCACCGGCAATCAGCTCGAGCGCCCGAGCAGCCTCCCAGCGTTCCATCAGGACGGCGCTGGTGCCGAGCAATGCCGGGGTGAGAATACCGTGCAGCACGCCCGAGATGTGTGTCAGCGGCGACGGCATGAGGGTGCGGTCCGCCGGCGTGAGCTGATGCACGCGTTCCAGGCTCAGCACCTCGGCGGCCAAGCTGTTGTGCGTGTGCAGCACGCCCTTCGGCTGCGCGGTGGTTCCCGAGGTGTACATCAGCAATGCGATGGAGTCCGGATCGACCGCGAGCGCAGCGCTGTCCGCTGTCGGCTTCACTGACGTGTCGAGCAGCGTGGTGAAGTCGCGCATGCCAGCCGCGACACTGTCGCGCGCGACGAACACTTCGCGCAAGGCGGGCAGGTCGTGGCGCAAGCCGTCGATCAAGGCGCGATGATCGCAGCCGCGCAGCACGCCGGGAATGACCAACGCCCGGGCACCCGACTGTTGCAGTGTGAAGCGCAGCTCCGCTGCACGGAAGATCGGTAGCAACGGGTTGACCGTAGCACCGAGACGGGCAGTGGCCAGGAAGATGACCGCCGCCTCCCACCAGTTGGGCAGCTGGTAGGCGATGACGTCGCCAACACCGAAGCCGAGCGCGTGCAGTCCGCCGACGACACGGTCGACATGCTGCTCGAGCGCGCGGAAAGTCAGTCGGTGGACGCCGTCGATGATGGCGTCCTGATCCGGCAGTCGCCGCGCCGTGCGTGCGAACAGCGCGCCGAGGGCTTGCTGTGGCCAATGCCCGGCGCGGCGGTAGGCGACGGCGTTGGGATTTGGGTGCGTCGGTACGATGGGCACGTCGGTGCACTAGCTCGTTACGGCGCCGAAACCGGCACCAGCAGAGGGGCCGCGTGGGGGCACGCCGGCTCCAACGGAACGTCGATGGAGCCGGGCTGCCCTCAGCCCGCTCCAGTTGGTACCGACTATTCCTTCTTCACCGGCGCGGCGGTTTCCACCAGGGTCGAGCGCGAGATCAGCACCGACTCGCCGCGCTGATTGGTGAAGGTGGTTTCCATCACGCCGAAGGTCATCGTGCCGCCGCGCGAGCCCTGCTTCTCGTACACATCGGCGACGCGCGCCGTGGCGGTCAGGACGTCGCCGGCGTGAACGGGGGCAAGGTATTCGAACTCCTGCTCGCCGTGCAGCAAGCGGCGGACATCGTAGGTGAGCAGTGGGCGCTGGCGGCCTTCGTCCCACAGGCCGAGGGTCATCGAGAACGTCGGCGGCGGCATGATCCCGCCGGCGATTTCTTTGGCGTGCGCCTCATCGAAATAGATGGGGTTGTCGTCCTTGATGGCGCGGGCGAACTCGCGAATCTTGCCACGCTCGACGTGCATGGTGACGGGTTTGCCGGTGTTGCCGATCTCACTCTTCTGCATGGTGTCCCTCTTTGCGTGCGTGCAGCGGACTTCCTCAGTGCTCCGTATTTTGGTTTCGCGGCCGTGTCTCAGCCACGGGTGCGTGCTTACCCGGAAATATCGTCAGGCGTCAAGTCGGTGCGTTGCCTGCCTGTTTCGGTGCGTTGCCCGCTATTGGTAGCCTGCCGGACTTGGCAGTGTGCAGCGGCCCAACGGAGCGGTCGATAGAAAAGACGCCGGCCGCAGGCCCTAGCGACCAACGGGAGCGGTCCATAGATGAGACGCCGCCTGCAAGGCCGCTGCCCGCAGGGCATCTGGTTGACAGTGTTCAAGCGCTCGACCTATAAGGCCGCAGCTTTCTTCAAGTTGAGCTCGAACCCGTGCCGAAGGGATGTGTGCATGCAGGTCGCGCGACGCGACGGATCACTTGCGCGGCGGCGCTGCTGGCGTGGTGCATTGGCGTAGTGCCGGCGGCGGCGCGTGAGCCCAGCCATTTGATCGACAATTTCTACGCGACGAAATTCGTCGATGCGAATACCGGCTGGGCAGTCGGCGCGTTCGGGACGGTTTTCCAAACGCGCGACGGTGGCGCCACCTGGCTCCCGCAGGCCTCGCATACGGTGGAGAATCTCTTTGGGGTCGACTTCGCCGATGCCAAGCACGGCTGGATCGTCGGCCGCGTCGGCACCGTGCTCGCGACGAATGACGGCGGCGAGACCTGGGAGAAGCAGACGACCGACACCAAGCAGCACTTGTTCGACGTGCGCGCCCTCGATGCGCAGCACGTGTGGGCCGTCGGCGACTGGGGAACCATCATCAGCTCGGCCGACGGCGGCAAGAGCTGGCAGACGCATCCGTTGGACCGCGATATCATCCTCAACGCGGAAGCCTGGCCGGATGCCACGCATGGATGGATCGTCGGAGAAGCCGGCACGATTCTCGCCACCAGCGATGGCGGCGCCACCTGGACCGATCAGACGAGCGGCGTCGAAAAGACCCTTTTCGGCACTTATTTTTCGGATGCGCAACACGGCTGGGTCGTCGGTCTCGACGGGCTCATCCTGCACACCGCCGACGGCGGGCAAACCTGGCAAGCCCAACACGGCGACACGCAGATCGGCGCCCTCGATCAGGTTGGTTTCAAGGAGGCGTTTGACAACCCGACGCTCTACGGCATCGCGGTGACCGACACCGTTGCGTATGCCGTGGGCGACAACGCCAGTGTCTTTGCCAGCACCGACAACGGCAACACCTGGCAGCGCAGGAGCATACCCGCCGAGGCGAATCTGCGGTGGATCCGATCGGTGTCCCTGGTCAACGGAACCCACGGCATGCTCGTCGGCGCCAACGGCCTGACGCTGCGCGTCGTCGGTGCCGACATCAGTGTGGGAGGGAAGGAGCAGCATGCTACCGAGATGGCTCATTGAGCGGTACCTGCATTTTCTGCTGCGGCGCCGCGTGCCTATCTCGATCGTCATCGGTCTGTGCACGCTCTTCTTCGTGTGGCTCACGGCCACACGCCTCACCATGTTCACGAACTTCTTCGACCTCTATCCGCCGGGGCACCCGTACATCCAGGTGTACAGCAAGTACCGCAGTATGTTCGGTACCTCGAACCAGCTGGTCATGTCCGTCGAGGTGCAGAAGGGCACCATTTTCGATGACCCGGAGATCGTACAGAAGGTCGACCGCATCACGCTCGACCTGCTGCACAATGTCCCCGGCGTGAACGGCGAGCAGGTCCTCTCCATCACGCACCCCAAGCTCAAGACGACACTCACGTCGGGCTCGGGAATCAAGGTGGTGCCGCTGACCTATCCGCGCCTGCCCCAGGACAAGGAGGACCTCGAGTTCCTCCGGCAGAAGATCTACACGACCGAAGGCATCCGCGGCCTCTTCGTCTCGAACGACGATACGGCCACACTGATCACCGCCGGGTTCTGGGAGGAGTATTTCGATCTCGCCGGCATGTGGAAGAAGGTCCAGGAGATCGTCAAGCGCGAGGAAGCCGACGGCAAGGTGAAGATTCATGTCGCCGGTTTTCCGGTCCTCTATGCCTATTTCATGGAGGCGCAGTCGAGCATGGGCTACCTGCTCGGTGCCACCGGCCTCGCGATGATGGCGCTGCTGTGGTTCTACTTCCGCACCATCCAGGGCGTCGTGATCCCCACGTTTTCGGGGCTCATGAGCGCCATCTGGGGGCTGGGGTTTGCCGGGTTGTGCGGCTTCACCCTCGACCCCCTGGTGATCGTGGTCTTCGTGCTCATCACGGCGCGCGCGCTCAGTCATTCGGTGCAGTCGATGGAGCGCTACCACGAAGAGTACTTCCTGCTGCACGACAAGCATGCAGCGATCGTCAGCTCGTACATCAGCCTCTACAGCCCGGCGATGGTGTCGATTGCCGCCGACACCGCGGCGACACTGACGATTGCGGTGGCGACGATCCCGCTGATGCAGAAGCTCGCGTATGTCGCCGCCTTCTGGATCATCTCGATCTTCTTGAGCGTGGTCACCCTTCACCCGATCATTTTGTCATGGGTCAAGCCACCGAAAGAGCTGCGCCACGCCGGACATCGGTCCGACAAGATCTACAATGCGATCACCCGCGGGCTCACCGCTCTCGGCAGCGGCAACCGCCGCTGGGTCGTGGTCGGCGTGTTCGCCGTGGTCATGGCCTTCGGACTCCACTTCGGGCACAAGCTCAAGACCGGCGACACCGAGCTCGGCGCGGCGCTCCTGTACGCGGATCACCCGTACAACCAGGCGTTCCGCGAGATGAACGAGAAATTCGTCGGCATGGCCAGCCAGCTGGTGATCATCGCCGAGGGCAAGAAGCCGGAGGCGATCAAAGACGCGGCGACGTTGAACAAGCTCGATTTGTTTGCGCGCTACATGGTGCAAGGCGAGGGCGCTAACGGCTCGCTCAGCGCCACCACGCTGCTCAAAAAAATCTTCCGCACCTTCCGCGAAGGTGATCCGAAATGGGAGATGCTGCCGACGCGCGACGACCACGTGGGCCAGCTGTTTTTCTTGCTGACCTCGGGCACCAGTCGCGGCGAGATGGACCGCTTCTTCAGCCCCGATTACACCAACGCGACGCTGACCATCTTCTACAAGAACTACAACAACGAGGTCATCCACGGCGCCATCGATCGCGCCAAGACGTACATCGCGACGCAAACGCAGGCGGACGACAGCGTGCGATACCTGCTGGCGGGCGGCTTGTTCGGCATCCTGGCAGCGGCCAACGAAGAGGTCGAGTGGTCGTATCGGGTCAACGTCCCGCTGATTTTTTTCGCGGTGTTCCTGCTGAGCTTCTTGACGTACCGCTCCGTCGTCGCGGCGCTCATCGTCATGATCCCCTCGCTGGTGGCGCAACCGCTCTCCGAGGCGGTGATGTACCTGGTCGGCATCGACTTCAACATCAACTCCCTGCCGGTGGCGGCGATTGGCATCGGCATCGGCATCGACTACGGGTACTACGTGCTCAGTCGAATCGTCGAAGAGTACGAAGTCGTGCAGGACTTCAACGAAGCCAACGTGCGCGCGCTGGCGACCACCGGGAAGGCGATCATCTTCACCTGCACCACGCTCGTGGTGAGCGTCTTTTTCTGGCTCTTCAATCCGTTGAAGTTCGAGGCCGAGATGGCCTTCTTGCTCATGATGCTGATGATCTTTCACGCCATAGGGGCCTTGGTATTCATTCCGGCGCTGGTCTCGCTGCTGCGCCCACGATTCGCGGTGGAACGTGCCGCGCAGCGGGTACAACTGGCAGCGCAGGCGCGCGCCAGCGGGTAGCATGAGTCGGGGGAGGAACAACGATGCGTAAATCAGTCGGCTGGATTGTTGCGACGACACTCTTGCTGTGGCCACTGGCGGCCGCTCGGGCGCAGTCGGCCCCACCCCCTGATAAGGAGATGCTCGCTAAGCAAGCCAAGGAAAGTGGCCTGCAGCCGGGGCAAGTCCTCGGTAAAGAAAACTGGGAGCTTGCCAAGGACCTTCTCCCACCGGAAATCCTGCGCCACTACAAAGACGGCGAGTATGTGAACAAGATCGTTGATTGGCCGCAGGGTGTATATCTCTGGGACCCGCAATTCAAGGAAGCGACCGAGACCAACCGCGGGCACTACAACGTCAACCAGGAAGGAACGGTCATCGACAAAGCCACCGGCAAGCAGCCGCCGCTGATCTACGGCTTGCCGTTTCCCGATATTGATCCGAAAGACCCGACGGCGGGCATCCAGGTGCTGTGGAATTTCGTCTACGAATACTGGAACGAGGGCAATAGCCACAACCTCACGCTGCTCAACTGGGTCAATCCGCAGGGTGTCGACCGCGCCGCTACGCAAGACGTCCACTTCCTCTTCTACGACGGCCAGAACCCGCTGTATCGCATGCCGAACCCCGCCAACCTGTCGGGGCAATTCATCGCTGTCGCGACCACGCCCGCGGATCTCAACGGCACCGCGGCACTGACGTGGCGGTACCGCGACTCCGACAAGCGCGACTCGAACTGGGTGTACGTTCCGGCCCTTCGTCGCGTCCGTGCCGTCAGTCCCGCGAATCGTTCCGATGGCTTCCTCGGCTCGGATATGAGTCAGGATGATGGCCCATTCTTCGACGGCAAGCCCGAGGATTTCACCTGGAAGTTCGCGGGCGAAGCCGAGACATTGCGCATCGTCGATCCGCGCAGCTTTGCCGGCATCGGCACGCAGGTATGGCTGCCCACCGGCGGCTGGCGCTCCGTTTGGGATAACACACCGGTTGTCGGCTACGAAGACCCGCAGTGGAAGGGCGTCGCCTGGGCGCCGATTCAAGGCGCGCTGGCGCGGCGGCCGTGCTGGATCATCGAGGGGACACCGAAGGACAAGTACTACCTGTTCGGCAAGATCCAGCTCTACGTGGACAAGGAAACCTACCAAGGGGCCTGGAGCCGCAAGTTTGGCTGGACCGGCGAGCTGCTCAATACCCTGCAAGTCGTTGCCTATCAGCGGCAACCGCTGAAGCGACCGGACGGCACCATGGAGAACCTGTGGCGGTCCAATTTTGCCTTCCAATGCGCCGAGAACATCAAGGCAAACCGCGCCACGCTGGCCGGCCTGCTTCCGAAGGGTAAAGACGTTCCCAACGATCGCCGTGTGCACTACGAGCCGAGCTTTTTCGACTCAGCGACATTGCAGCGTTTCGGAAAGTGAACAAGAGGGCCTGGGGGCTTGGGGGCTTGTGTTGAAGTGTTCCCTCAAGCCCCAAGCCCTCAAGCCCCCAAGCCCCACAAGGAGTCTCCCCGATGTCCGATTTCAAAGCGCTTCTCTACAACCTCGAAAACGACGTTGCCTGGGTAACCATGAATCGCCCGGAGCAGCGCAACGCGATGAACGCGGAGATGCGCGACGAGTTGATTCACGTATTGACCGACGCGCGGACGAACGCCAGCATCCGCTGCCTCGTGCTGACCGGTAGCGGCAAGGGCTTTTGCACTGGCGCGGATCTCTCCGGCCCGCGCGGTCAAGGACCGACGGGCCCCGGCGCCAGTCGCGAGGTGATGAAGGGTAGCTCGCAGCGCTTGATCCGCGCGCTGTGGGACTTGGAGAAGCCAGTGATCGCGGCAGTGAATGGCGTCGCCGCCGGGCTGGGCTCACACTTGGCGTTCGCCAGTGACTTCGTCATTGCCGCGGCGGAAGCGCGCTTCATCGAGGTCTTCGTACGTCGTGGTATTGCCGTCGACGCCGGCGGAGCCTTTCTGTTGCCGCGCCTCATTGGCCTGCAGAAGGCGAAAGAGTTGGTGTACTTCGGCGACGATCTGACCGCGAGCGAGGCACTCCGGATCGGTCTGGCGAGCCAGGTGGTGCCGGCGGATCAACTGACTGCCACCACGCGTGAGTGGGCGGAACGCCTGGCCAAAGGACCGACCTTCGCGATCGGCATGTCGAAGCGTCTGCTCAATCGTTCGCTCGAGTCTTCATTCGAAACGGCCCTCGAGGAAGAGGCGACGGCACAGGCGTTGGTGACCCAATCGGAAGACACCCGCGAAGGCATGGTGGCGTTCATGGAGCGCCGCACACCGCAATTCACAGGGCGCTAATGTTGTTTGCGGACGCTTGCTGCGGTTTCTGAATCGGCAGACGCTTGGTCGCGCCACTTTCGGGCGCGGCTGCGGCCTCAGCCGGCGTGGCGATGTGGAACGTGGTACAGCGTGGTCAGGTCGCTGACAGGTCCCAACGCGCAAGAGAGACAATACGCGACGCCGTCGTCGGCGGCGCGATGACACGTCGAGTCGACCGCTTCACCGCAGCTCGAACACTGCGTCCGCGATGGCCCGCGAGTCAGGTGCACCATCCACCGTTGCTCGTCGAGCAATACCTGGACGTTTCCCTTACTCCGCACGCGGTCGGCGATGTGCTCGACAAGCATCTGGCGGTCGTAGGGACTGCGGGCGGGAAGAAACATTCCCCCGCCTGGAAACGAAACGTGCGCGATGGCCTTGGGCAGAACGCTCATGATTCACCTCGGCCCCCCAAAGAATGTCTCGGGGGAATTCAGCAAACGCGAAGCCAACGAAACGTGCTGCAGTGGAGCGACGATGTAACGAGAGGGATTGTACGCGCGGTGGAACATTCTGCCAAGCCCTCGTGACAATTTTTCACAGAGCCGGCGCTGGGGCGCGCACCGGCACATCTGCGATACCGGCGAGAAGGGATCAGGTCACCGCGGCGCGGATATGTTAGATGTCGGCCCCAGCTGGTGATGGGCCGCCAAGGGGCATGACGTGATTCGCGGTTTCGGATTTGTGGCGCAGCGCGCCCGCGAATCCTTCGAGCGGCAAGTCCGCGAGCTCCGCCAGCACATCGCCGTGACACGCCAGTGGCTTGCAGTCACACCCAAGGATCTGGCCGCGCAGCGTCGCAACCTCACGCAACAAGGCGGGCTGGCGAATGAACCACCAGCGGAACTTCTCGATCACTTCTTCACGCGCGCCATCGCGTCCGATGAAGAACGGATTGGCCCACACCGATGGGCGGCCGACAAAAACATCGTACGCTTCCCGGCGGCAATGCACGATGCGTGTCGGTGACCAGGGTTCGGTATGGCAGCGATGAGCGGCATGACGCCATGCGGCTTCGAAGGCGTGTCGGTAGTCCGGTTGATCGCGTACCCACGCCAGCGGGAGGCTCCGGCGTTCGATGGCCGTGGCGATTTCCCGCGCATCGAATCGCATCCCCGCGTAGTACCCGACCGGCGGCCGGTAACGGCTGACGTAGGGCGTATAGCTTGGGTCGATGACACGCCCCGCCGCCTCGCACCATCCGTGCTCGATCACGAACGGAGACCGGCCATCGGTGACGATCCACCCCTCCACGTAGCGCGCATCGGGGCCGAGATGGCTCACGGCCAGTGCGGCATTGCGCCAGCACCGGCGGAATTGGGCGCGCACCCGGCGCGCCACGGCCGCTGACGTCTCGCTATCAAACCTCACGCTGCCCTCTCCTGAAACGGGCTTCCGAAACGACTTCACCGTAACCTGTCGCGCGCTCGTCGGTCAATGCCGAAGTGCAGAAGACGCCGTAGTGATACGGCTCTCGAAAAATTTCTGGAAGGACGGAGCGAACACGGTTTCCCGCGTCGGCTGACTGTGACATTGTCTCGCCTCGCGGCAACCGGGAACGGCGAAGCTGAATGCCGGTTCTCCCTGCTCCGCGAGCGATCAATGGAGGTGATCCCCGTTGGATAGCAATGCCGAATGGCTCGAAGCCGATGGCCGCGGCGGCTTTGCCTCGGGCACGGTCGGGGGTGCGCGCACCCGGCGTTACCATGCCCTGCTGCTGACGGCCACCCGGCCACCGACTGACCGCTTCGTCTTGGTCAATGGTTGCGATGCGTGGGTGGAGACGCCGAACGGCCGCAGCGCCCTGTCGTCGCAGCTGTATCTGCCGGGCATCACCTATCCTGACGGAGCACAGCGCATTGAGGCCTTTGAACCCGACCCGTGGCCGCGGTGGATTTTCCGCCTCGATGACGGCACTCGCGTTGAGCAGCAGATCGTCGCCGCGCACGCCACGCCAACGGTCCTGGTGTCCTGGCGGCTGCTTGAACCACATCCCGGGGTGACCCTGGCCGTGCGGCCGTTCCTGTCGGGTCGCGACTACCATTCGCTGCATCATGAGAATTCGGCCTTGCGCTTCGACGCCGACGTCAGCGGCGAGCAGGTCCGCTGGCGTCCGTATCCGAGTGTACCGTCGGTGCTCGCGGTATCAAACGGCTCGTATCACCACGACCCCGAGTGGTTCCGGAATTTTCTCTATACGGCGGAGCGCGCCCGTGGGCTGGATGCGGTGGAAGACCTGGCATCGCCCGGGATCTTCCGTTGGGATCTTGCGGCCGGTGAAGCGGTGTGGGTGCTTGCGGCGGAGGCCGCGGGTCAGGCATCCCCGACACCGCCGGCGGCCGTGGCATGGGCGGCAAAGCTTCGCGACAGCGAGCGGCGCCGCCGCCAGTTTCCATCGCGCTTGCATCGCGCCGCCGATGCCTACCTCGTCCGGCGCGCGGCGGGGGAGACCATCGTTGCCGGCTACCCATGGTTCACCGACTGGGGCCGCGACACGTTCATCGCCTTACGCGGCTTGTGCCTGGCGACCGGCCGGCTCGACGATGCGCGATCGATCCTTTTGCAATGGGCCAGCGCGGTGTCAGAAGGCATGTTGCCGAACCGCTTCCCGGACGCCGGCGATGCGCCGGAGTTCAACGCCGTGGATGCCTCACTCTGGTTCGTGGTTGCCGTGCACGACTTCCTGCAGGCCGTCAGGGTGCAGGAACGTACACTGGCAGCGCTGGAACGCAAAGCGTTGCAAGCGGCGATCGAGGCCATCCTCACGGGCTACGCGCGCGGCACGCGCTACGGCATTCGCATGGCCGACGACGGCCTCCTGGCAGCAGGCGAGGCTGGCGTACAGCTCACCTGGATGGATGCCAAGGTGGGCGACTGGGTGGTGACGCCGCGCACCGGCAAGCCCGTCGAAGTGCAAGCCTTGTGGCTCAATGCGCTGCGTATCGGGGGCACCTGGTCGGAGCTCTGGGCGCAGATCTACAAACGCGGACGCGCCGCGTTCGTCGACCGCTTCTGGAATGCTGCCGCCGGGTGCCTCTACGATGTCATCGACGTCAATCACGAACCTGGCAAGGTCGACACCGCATTTCGCCCAAATCAAATCTTTGCGGTCGGTGGTCTGCCGTTTGCGCTGTTGGACGGCGCGGCCGCACGCCAGATCGTCGATGCGGTGGAAGCGCGCCTGCTGACGCCGCTGGGCCTGCGCTCGTTGGCACCCGGCGCGCCGGGATACACGCCCCAGTATATCGGCGACGTGCGCGAACGTGATGGCGCGTATCACCAAGGCACTGTGTGGCCGTGGCTGCTGGGCCCGTTCGTAGAGGCCTGGGTGCGCGTGCGTGGCGCGACCCTGGAGGTCAAGCGCGAGGCACGCACGCGTTTTCTCGAGCCGTTGCTGCAGCATCTCGACGTCGCCGGCATCGGCCACCTCCCGGAGATCGCCGACGCCGAACCGCCGCACACACCGCGCGGCTGCCCGTTTCAGGCATGGTCGGTTGGCGAGGCATTGCGGCTTGCCGAGGTCGTCTTGGCGGAAAGGCCAGTCGTGGCGCCACGGCGGGCGAGGGCTGGGCCATGAGTGTGGGAGACGGTTGGCCCGATGCCCAGGGGCGGCGGCTCGTCTTCTTGCTCGACGCGGCAAGCCCGCTCGAGGAACGCCTGCTGAAAGAGTGGATCGCCCGCCACCGCCCCGATGGCATCGGCGCGCCGGACATCGAGACGCTGCCATTGCCACCGTCACGCCGGCGGCAGCGGCGGCTCGACCCACGGCTCGAAGCCCGTCTGGCGACGGACGACGATCCGTTGCTCGTCCCGCTGCGTATTGCCTGGCATCCCAAACGGCGCGGCGGCGTGCATGCCGTGCGGCTGCGCGACCTGCTGACGTTTGGCGATCCCCGCGATCCGGGTCGCCTGCGGCAGGCGTGGGTGCAGCGCCGGCATCCAGACCGCTGCTGCATCGTCGCCGGCGAGCCCGCGACGGTCTCCGAGCTGCGCCAACGCTGGCACCGCGCCGGCGGCGCGGACGTCGGCCTCACCACCGGGCTGCCCGAGTTTGTCGCGCGCCAGGCGGCGCTGGCGCTCGAACGTGCCGAGCGCCGCTTGCGCGGCACGCGCTACAAAGTGCCGCGCCTGGTCCATGAGGACATCCTCGCGCGCCCGGGGTGGCGCGGCGGCATCGCACGGCTGGCACGCGATCTCGGCCGCGATGAAGACAGCGTGGCCCGCGAGGCCGCCGGCAACCTGCACGAGATCGCTGCCACGCACAGCACCTACGTCATCGACCTGGTCGCCAACATCATTCGCTACATCTACACCCTCGGGTACAGCGAGGCGCTGCACTACGATCGCTCGCAGCTCGAAGGGCTCTACGCACTGGCGCAACGTTATCCCGTGGTGTTCCTGCCGTCGCACAAGTCGAACCTCGATCATCTCGTGCTGCAGTACGCGCTGCATGAGAACGGCCATCCGCCGAACCACACCGCCGGCGGCATCAACATGAACTTCTTCCCGATGGGTGGGCTGATGCGGCGCAGCGGCGTGTTCTTCATCCGCCGCACGTTCAAGGACAACGCCGTCTACAAGTTCGTCCTCCGCCAGTATATCGACTACCTGATCGAGAAACGCTTCCCGCTGGAGTGGTACATCGAAGGCGGCCGGTCACGGTTGGGCAAGCTGTTGCCACCACACTTCGGCTTGTTGGCGTACGTCGCCGATGCCTACCGGCGCGGCAAGAGCGAGGACGTGTACCTGATCCCCACGGCGATTGCCTACGATCAGATCCAGGATGTCGGCGACTACGTGGCCGAGCAGCGCGGCGCCGTCAAGCAGCGCGAAAGCTTTGGATGGTTCTTGCGCGTGCTGCGGCGACTGCGGCGGCGCTACGGCAATATCCATATCAGCTTCGGTGAGCCGCTGTCGCTCGCGCAAACGCTCGGCCCGCCCGATCCGAGCGGCGAGCCCAATGCCGACGAGCAGAGCCTGGCAGTGCAGAAGCTGGCCTTCGCCGTGTCGCTGCGCATCAATCGCGTCACGCCGATCACGCCGACGTCCCTGGTGACGCTGGCCCTGCTTGGTACACTCGACCGTGCCGTGACAGTCGACGAAACGGTCGCCCTGCTGCGCGACCTCGCCGAGTATGTCCGCCGCCGCAATCTACCCACCACGGGCGAGCTCGATCTCGATACCCACGAGGGCGTGCGTCATGCCCTCGATGCGTTGGTCGACAGCGGCGTGATTTCCCGCTTCGCCGAAGGTCCCGAGGCCGTGTACTCCATTTCCGCGGATCAGTTGCTGACGGCCGCCTACTATCGCAACACGATCATTCATTTCTTCATCAATGGCGCGATCGCGGAGCTGGCCTTGTGGCGTGGCGGAGAGACCGCCGAGCATTTCTGGGATGAGACGTTGCGTTTGCGCGACCTCTTCAAGTTCGAGTTCTTTTTTCCGAGCCGCGAGGTGTTCCGGAACGAAATCCGCACGGAGTTGGCATCGCACGATGCGCAGTGGGAAACCCGCCTGGGAGGCGGTGCCGGTGCGATCGAAGCGGTACTGAGAGCGATCCGGCCGCTCAATGCCCACCGCATCCTGCGGCCCTATGTCGATGCATACGGCATCGTTGCGGACGCGCTCGTGGGCGAGCCGGTCGACAGCGCACTCGATGAGCGGACGTTCTTGTCTCGTTGTATGACGCGCGGCAAGCAGTATCACCTGCAGCGCCGCGCCCACAGCGCCGAGTCGGTCTCCAAGATGCTCTTCGAGAATGCGCTGCGGCTGGCACGCAGCCGCGGCCTCGTCGAGCCTGGGACTCCCGAGTTGGCGGCCCAACGACGGCTGTTCGCCGAAGAGGTTGGCGATATCGGGCGCCGCATTGATGCAATCGAGAATGCGAGCCGCGAGCCGGCGCCGACGGTTCGTCTGGCGCAAGAGCCTTTAATCGGGCTTGGCAGCCCCTAGCGACCAATCCTGTCCTGAGGCGCCCCGAAGGGGGGAACGGACCCTAGAAGATATGCCGCCCGCAGGGCTAGCTTGCGGCGAGCAGGGCGCGGCCCTCGCTGGCGATGGTGGTGATGGCCGCGAGTTGATCGGTGATCACCGGCAGGTGCTGGCGCAGCTGCATGGCTTCGGCGTCCTTGGAGGCATAGTCGGTTGCGGTCTTGATCTTCTGGGTCTCGGTGGCGGCACGCTGCGCAATCTGATTCAGCTGGCGCGTCAGGGCGTCATTTGCGCCCTTGTTTGCGGCGGCCACCAAGGCATCGCGCCACGCGGTTTGCGTTTGCAGATCTTCCGGCATCGCCACCTGTTCGAGGCTGGTGAGCCCGGGGAGATACCAGCGTCGAAACAGCGCGCGGCGCAGCAGTGCCAAGCGACCGTTGGTGGCGCGGTCCCGTCGCTCATCCGGCGCCCAGGGCCCAGCAGCGAGCGGTGCCCGGCCACGCGCGGGGCTGGGCACCGCGCTGCCGAAATTCGCCGCAGCGGCTTGCACGGCCTCGTAAGTGGACCGGCACGCCGCCTCGACGGCGTCGGCGTACTGGTCGATCGCCTTGGTGACCGTGTCGTCCAGCTCGGCGAGGTCGGCGCTGCGGATCCAGCGGCGGCGTGCCGCGTGCAGCTGCGCCGTGAAGCTGGCGGCAAGCTGCGTTGCCGTCGCCGCGCCAGCTTGCGCGAGGCCTGCCACCGCCGCGTCGAGGTCGCTGCACCGCGTGCGCGCCGCGGCCTCGGCCACCGTCGCCTCCGCCTGGACAGCCTCGAGCCGCTGGCGCGTCTCGGCGAGAGTCCGCTCAAGTGCCGTGCGCCGTTCGGTGAGCACGTTCTGAGCCGCGGTGAGGCGTGGACGCGCGTGCTTTGCCGCTTCGCGGATCGCAATGATGTCGCGGCCACCGGACGAGACGAAGCGGCGCAGCGCATCGGTGAACGCTTCGAGGCCAAACCCGAAGCGGGCGTCCACCAGGAAGAGCTCGTGAGCGCCGGCCACGTGGGCGCGCAGGTCCGCGGCGTGCCGTTCCCGTTCCGCCGGGGTCAGCTCAGTGCAAGCCGCGTCGAGGTTCCAGACAACGAACAGCTTGCCGATGTCGGCGTCGAGGCCTTCGACGAGGCGCCGCGTGAACTGGGTGAACAACGCCGGATAGCGCACGACCAGCACCACGGCATCGAGCGCATGCACCGCCGCGTCGCTGATGGCGTCGTGTTGCGCATCGCTGCCGACACCGGGCGTATCGACGAGATCAACCTGCCCGCCGAGCTGCAACAGGTCGAGATTGGTCTCCGCGACGACCGCCGCGGGTACACCGTCGCCGGCGCGCATGAGCTGTTCGAGGTCGGTGACGCTCTGCAGTTGGCGACCGCCCACACGCCAGGCGGTAGCCGGGCCGTAGGTCACGTGGATCGGCACCGAGGTCAGCGGCTCGAAGGCGACGGGTGACAGTGGGGCTCCCGCAAGGGCGTTCAGCAATGTCGACTTCCCGGCTTTCACTTCGCCGTAGATGGCCACGCGGATGCGACGGCGCGCCAGCTCTTCAAGCAGCCCATCCAGATCGGTCACCGTACCATCCGGCAGATGCTCGGCGTGTGGCTCCAGTGCCGTCCGCGCCGCGCCGAGCGCCGCCGCCAGTCGTGTTGCCAGGACGCCGTAGGTATGGGTGTCGGCGCTGCTGTTTCCCTGCGTAGTCACGTCCATCATTCCTCCACAAACCGTGAGACTCGTCTTCATAAAGGTGGCGGGAGGCTCGTGCAACTCAGCCGGCGCGGTTTATTCGACAGCAACGAGACCGAATGCACTCGACTCCGAGGCATGCGATTCCATCGGGAACGAAACGGCGCCATTTCCCGCAATTGCAAATGAAATGAATAAACGCTACGGTTGCATTCGAAATGACCACCCACTCCGCCAGTGCATCCCGTTCCGCTCCCGATTCGCGTGCCGTCTTGGGTCGGGCCTTGCTCCGGGCGGCCGATCTGCTCGGGCTCTCACAGAAAGACACGGCGCGGATCGTCGGCGTCAGCGCGGCGACCATGTCGCGCCTCGCCGCGGGGGCGCGGGCGCTGCAGCCGGACACCAAAGAAGGGGAATGTGCGCTGCTGCTCATCCGTATCTTCCGGGCGCTGGACGCGTTGCTCGGCGGCAAGGAGCTCGACGTACGAGCCTGGTTCCACGCTGCAAATACGCACCTCGGCGGAATTCCCGCCACACGCGTGCAGACGGTCGAGGGCCTCGTGCATGTCGCCGAATATCTGGACGCCATGCGCGGCAAACTTTGAGGCCGGCGGCGCCTTTTCGATTGGCCGCTCCCCCCTTCGGGGAGCCTCAGGACAGGATTGGTCGCTATGCGGTGCCGTCGCGAGGACTCTACTGAGGAGCGACACACTGCCAATCGCAAACGCCTAAGCGACTTCTCGAGTTTGGCAGGGTACAGCGACCCACCGCGGATGGGGCAGTAGAAATGATTCCGACCGCCGGCCTGAAGCTCGCGACGCTCACGCTCAACCCGTGGCGCGTCGTCGAATCGCAGTTCATCACGTCGACCCGCAAGCTCGTCGACTCCGACGAGGAGCAGGAGATCCTGGAGCGCCTGCTTGAGACGGTGAAGCCGCCGCTGCCTGCCGACCGTGCGTTCACGCACCTCCATTTCCTGCTCTCCACGTCCTTCCGGCATCCCCCTTTGCCGCACGGGTCGCGCTTCGGCACGCGGTCCGAGCGCGGCATCTGGTATGGATCGCTCGCGTTGCCGACGGCGTTCGCGGAGGTCGCCTATTACCGGCTCGTCTTTCTCGACGGGACCGCCGCGGGGTTGGGAACGGTCACTGTGGAACTCTCGGCATTCACGGCCGCCGTGCGCACGCAGCGCGGCGTCGACCTGACGATCGCGCCCTTCGCCGTTCACGGAGGGCGTATATCCTCGAAGACGAGCTACAGCGCGTCACAGCGACTCGGGCGCGAGTTGCGCGACCATGGCGTCGAGGTTGCCATCTATCTGTCGGCCCGCGACCGTGAGGCCGGCAAAAACGTCGCGCTGTTCGCGCCGGCCTTCGCGCGGCGCAATCCCTCTGCGCCAAGCACGTGGGTGTGCAGTGCGACCCGGGAACGCGTCGAGCTGTCGAAGAAGGACGTCTTTCGCAAGCAACGATTCGCCTTCGAGCGACACGCGTTCGAGGTTGGGGGCGTCTTGCCGGCACCGGCGCTGTGAAGTGGGAGATTGGTCAAGCGGCTGGCAGTGGGAACACCCGCCGCAGCAACTCTGCCTGCTCCGCGCTCTGAGGACGTACGCGGAAGCACTCGGCGACTCCCGCGGTCACCATATAGCGCGGATCGGAACCGTAGGCCTTTAACCGTTCGTCGATCCAGGCCGCGAGACGGTCCGCATCGGCCGCACTCGCACCAAGTTGCGCCTCCAACTCGGGCAAGAAGTGCTGCGCGAAATCGATGCGGTTGTCGAGCGATACCAGAGGCGACAGCAGCAGCGCCGGACGCGGCAGCTCGATGCCGACGAGGCGCAGGAGCCGGTCGACAAACTGCAGCGTCACCTCACCGACGCCGTCATCCATCGCGCCGCGTGCCGCGGCAAAGCCGTCCCCGGCCCAGCTCGGCGCAGGCTCGAAGATGCGCTCGACATAAAACTTGATCTTCGGCTCGGTGCCAGATGGTCGCGCGGAGATCAACACGTCTCCCTCGTATGCCAGTCGAATGAAGTTGCGCGCGCTGCGGTCGGTCTCCGAGCGGATGGCTCCAAAGGTTGCTTCATTCCAGTAATCGGCGGCGTGCAGCAGCGCGCGTCCGTCGACGCGCTGCGGGGGCTGTCGCCGCAGCTCGTCCATGATTCGACCAACGATCGCCAGACCGGCCACGCCTTCCATGACCAGTGAATAGCCGACATTGGCGGCATACCCGTAGCGGCGATACACATCGGTCAGGTGCGCGCCCAGCGTGCTTCCGGCGGTGCGCACGCGCGCACACAGCTCCGCCAGCAGCAGGGCGCCGCCCGCGGCGTCCTTGTCGCGCAGCTGCGGGCTCACCAGGACGCCGTTGCTTTCTTCGGCCGCCAGCAGGAAATCATTCGGCGTCCCGCGGACGTCACCGAAGCGACCGTCGCGTTCGATCGCATCGAGGACGTGACCGACGTACTTGAAGCCCACGAGCAGGGCACCAACCACCTGCACACCGTTGGCGCGCGCGATGCGCGCCAGGAGGTCGGTGGTCACCGCCGTCTTGATGATAAACCCCTGCGCGGGCAGCGTCCTTTGCTCGCGCCGGGTCTCAATGATGTATGCCGCCAGCAGCACGGCAATCTCGTTGCCACTCAGGCAGCGCCAGCCACCATTGTCTGGAGCGGTGACGCCGAGCCGGTCGGCGTCCGGATCGGTGGCGAATCCCGCGTCGGCGCCGCATTGGCGCGCCGCCTCGGTCACTGCCTCCATCGATTCCGGCACCTCGGGATTGGGGATGTGGAACTTCACCTCCGGGAAGGCGCCATCGGGGGCCATCTGGCATTCGACGTAACGCACGTCGAACCCGGCGCGTGGCAGCAGCGCTCCGACCGTATACCGCCCGGTGCCGTGCAAAGGCGTGTAGGCGATGCGCGCCTGGCGTGCGGCGGGATCGATCGAGCACGCGAGGTTGGCTTCGAGGTAGTGCTCGTGCAAGGTGGCGTCCCACCATTTCACCGCGCCGGAACGGAGCGCATCGTCGAAACTTGCGGATGGCACCTGGGTCACCGCTTCGACCTCGCGTGCAAGTTCCTCGTCATCCGGCGGGATCGGCTGGCCGCCGCTGGCCATGTAGAATTTGGCGCCGTTGTCGTCGGGATGGTTGTGTGATGCCGAGATGTTGAGGCCACCATGCGCGTGCAGGTGGCGGATGGCAAACGACAGCTCGGGCGTCGCCAGGAAGAAGTCGTCGTGCCGCACGGTGTACACCTCGACGCCGTTCGCCGCATACACCGCCGTGGCCAGATGCGCGAAGTCGCGCGAGCTGACGCCCAGCAAGGGATTCGGCACGGCCACGTCGTACAGCCCGCGGAGATCGCGAAAGACACGCACGTCGTACGCCACGACGACGCGCAGTGGCTTTCCCGGATAGTGGCGCTGCAGGTAGTGCACGTGTCCTTGCACGGATGTGGTGACGGTCTCCTGATTGAGTCGATTCGGTCCAATGCCGACGGGACCGCGGCGGCCGCCGGTGCCGAAGGGCATCACGCGATAAAACGAATCGAACAGCAGCGTCCAGCGCTGCCGCCGCGCAAGGCTCTCCAGCTGCGGTCGGAACGCGGTGTACGGCGTGCCGTTCCACCACGCCGTCAGGTTGCGGGTCGCCGCGGCGCGCTGCACGTCGCTGGCGGCGATGCTGTGCAAACCGGCGGTGACATTCGCCAGCTGCATCGGTTTGGTATCCAGTGGCATCGCCTACGCGACGGTGACGGACTTGGCGAGCGAGCGCGGCTTGTCGACGTTGCGCTTGAGGGCGGTGGCGGTGAAGTAGGCGAAGAGCTGCGCGCACACCAGCGGCAAGAACGGCGCGGTGAGGTCGTGTGGCGACGTCAGTACCACCCGATCGCTGAAGATGTCTTCGGCTGGATCGTAGTTGAAGCCGAAGACGAAGCCACCACGCGCCTTGACCTCCTCGACGCTCGACATGGTCATCGCATGCAGCTCCGCGGCTGACGGCGGCGGCACGAACACCATCGTGTAGAGCTTGTTGTCGACGAGCGAGAGCGTGCCGTGCTTCAAAAAGCCGCCGGGCATGCCTTCCGCGTGCACGTACGTGACCTCTTTCATTTTCAACGCCGACTCGAGCGCGATCGGGTAGTAGATGCCGCGACCGAGGAAGAGCCAGTTGGTGACATGTGCATGCCGGTAGGCAGCGGCGCGAATGAGCCCTGACTTCTCGTTCAAGATCGTTTCGATCTCGCCGGGCAGTGCCGCCAGCGCGGCTTCGTATTCCGCGCGTTGCGCCGCCGACAGCACGCCGCGGCGCGTGCCGAGCTCGATCGCCACCCGGACGAGCAGGATCATCTGCACCAGCGCCGCCTTGGTGCTGACGACGCACACTTCCGGACCCGATCCCTGCAATATGACCCGATCGACCAGGCGGGCGATCGACGAGCCGACGACATTGACCATCGCGGCGGTCTTGGCGCCGCGCGCCTTGGCGTGCCGCAAACTCATCACCGTGTCGTAGGTCTCGCCGGATTGCGAAATGGCCAACACCAGCGAGTGCGTGTCCGATTTGTCGAGGTGGCGGAACTCGTCCGAGCTGGCTGCGGGCACGTCCATATCGGCGAGCTGCGCCAGGATGTACTGTCCGAAGAGCGCCACATAGTACGTCGTCCCGACACCGAGTAGATGCACGCGGTGCGCCGCCGTCATCATGTCGGCCACGCCGTCGATCTGCTCGGCATCGATGCTGAGGGCGCTGCGCACCGCCTGCGGCTGCTCGTGGATCTCCTTCAGCATGTAGTGCGGGTAGCCGCCCTTGCGGGAGAGCTCGGAGTCCCAGGGAATGACGGTGATGGTCTTCTCCACCACGTCGCCGGTGCGCACGCTTTTCACCGAGACGCTGTCCTTCGACACCACGCTGTACTCGCCGTCTTCGAGGATCACCGTGTTTTTGGTGTAGTCGATGAACGCGTTGAAGTCCGAGCCGACGTAGTTCGACTCGCTGCCGACACCGATGATCAGCGGGCTCTCGTGGCGGGCGCAGTAGATGCGCTCGGCGTCGTGTGTCGAAATCATCGCCAGAGCGTAGCTGCCCTGCAGACCGCGCAGCGCGGCGATGAAGGCGCGCTCGACGTCGCCCAGCTCGGTGAAGCGCTGCTCGACGAGGTGCGCGATGATCTCGGTGTCGGTTTCAGAGCGGAAGCGGTGCCCCGCCTTGACCAACTCGTCGCGCAGCGCCCGGTAGTTGCCGATGATGCCGTTGTGGACGACGGCAAAATCGCCCTTGCAGCTCTGGTGCGGGTGCGCGTTCTCACGCGTCACCTTGCCGTGTGTCGCCCAGCGTGTATGCGCGATGCCGACGTGCGAGGCGAGGTGGCGGAGGTTCTCCTTGACGTTGACCTCATCGACCGTGCCGACGTCCTTGCGCACCTCGATGTGGTCGTGGTTGAGAAACGCCACGCCGCACGAGTCGTATCCGCGGTATTCGAGATGGTGGACGCCTTCGTAGAGGCGATCCCCGATCGGATGAAAACTCGTCACCCCCGCAATGCCGCACATTACCGCCTACCTCCCACCGCCCACGGTTGCATGATGCGGCAAGCTGGTCCCCGGCGTCAGCACGGTGCCAACAGCGAGCGTGTTGCCGGCGCCGATTTTAACGTCGTCGCCGATGAAGGCCCCGAGCTTGGCGAGGCCGGAGTCAACGGTCTCGCCCAACACGTCGACGAGGACACGGCTCTGATCGAGATTCTCGTTGATGGTCATGGTGCCGGAGCCGATATCGACGTTCTCCCCGATCACGCTGTCGCCGACGAACGACAGTCGGCCGACTTTGGAATTGCCGAAGAGGACGCAGTTCTTGAGCTCGACCCCGTAGCCGATCATCGAACCGGGCCCGAGCGAGGAGTACGACCTGACCAGGACGTTATTGCCGACGTAGCAATTCCGCCCGATGTAGCACGGTCCCGCCAGCACCGCTCCCGACTTCAGAATCGATCCGGCCTCGACGTGCACCGGCCCGCTCAGCGTCACGTTGCCCTCGACCACTGCATTGCGCGAGATCTCGGCCTGCTCCCACGTGTCCATCACCATGCGGTTGGCCGCCAGCACATCCCACGGGTACTCGACGTCCATCCAGCCCTCTTCCCAGATCGACGCGTTCAGCGACGGCGACTCGATCAGGGTCCCGAATACCTTCTCCATGTCGCCGAACCGTTCGAGCAACGAGAAGGTCTCCGACGGCAAGACGAACAGGCCGGCCAACACATAGTTGCCCAGGTCCTTGGTGGTCGGCTTCTCGACGATCTTGGTGATGCGGGTGCCGCTCAGGTAGACGTTGCCGTAGCGCCCGGTCGGTGGGCCAGGCAGGCAGACCCCGGCGATGGGCCCTTTGAACGAGTTGAACGATTGCAGCGCCTGGTGGAACGGGTTGGCCGACGTCACCACGTCGCCGTAGGCCAGGATGAAGTATTCCCCGGGATTGAAGCGCCGGCGCGCGCTGAGAATGGCGTCGGCGATGCCGCGCGGCCGCTCCTGCTCGACGTAGGCCAGGCTGAGTCCGATGTCCTGACCGTCGTTGAAGGTGGCGCGCACCTTGTCGCCGTTTTGCCCGAGCACCACGGTCACGTCGGTGACCCCGGCCTCGCGCAGATGCGTCAGCGTGCGGCGCATGAGCGAGCCGCCAGCGACGACGGTCATGGTCTTGGGTCGCGAAACGGAAAACGGAACCAGATGTCGGCCCGCCCCGCCGGTGAGTACCAGTGCTTTCATGGCTGCCCTCGGGCAAACTTTTCAAATCAAAGAGAGAACTCGCGCAAAGACTCAAGGCCGCAAAGACGGACGCAAGGAATCAAAGGACAATCTGCGGTGTCGAATCGGTGCAAGCTCCATCAGAAACTTTGTTCTTGTTGTCTTCCTCTTGGCGCCTTTGCGGCTTTGCGTGAGACCCTTCCCCTTCGCATGTCGGTTAGCTTACTGCAGTCGCCGGGCGTCTCACAAGGGTCATCGGGCGGCGCAGCGGGCGGCGGCGTGCCGCGTCGGCCGCCATTTGGAGCGCCGCGATCATGCTGCGCGGATCGGCGCGGCCGGTGCCGGCAATGTCAAACGCGGTGCCGTGATCGGGCGAGGTGCGAATGAACGGCAACCCCAGTGTGACGTTCACGCCATCGGCGAAATGCAACAACTTGAACGGCGCCAAGCCTTGGTCGTGATACATGCAAATGATGGCGTCGTACATTCCACCGGCGGCCAGCGCAAACACGCCGTCGGCCGCCAGCGGCTCGGTGACGGTGATACCGCGGCGGCGCGCCGTATGCACCGCGGGCAGAATGACGCGCGCCTCCTCGTCACCGAACAGTCCCTGTTCGCCGGCGTGCGGGTTCAAGCCGGTCACCGCGAGACGCGGTGCCGCGATACCGAAGCGGTCGCGCAGGCTGCGGGCGGTGATGGTGATCGTCTCGAGCACGGCGTCACGCGTCAAGCGGCGAGGCACGTCGGCGAGACGCAGATGGGTCGTCACCAAGACCACGCGCAAGCGCGGCCCCGCCATCATCATCCGCACCGGCACACCGCCGGCCAATGCCGCCAACAGCTCGGTGTGCCCCGGGAAATCGAATCCCGCCGCCACCACGTTCGCCTTATTGATCGGTGCCGTCACCACGCCGGCAGCGCCGCCCGATTGCACCAGACGCACCGCCTCGATGATCGCCGCGTAGGCCGCCGCGCCGCACGCCTTGGCCGCCACCCGTCCGTGCGGCGCGCCGGGAACGCGATGGCGCGCGGCCAGCGTCGACGTCGCGATCACGCGGACGGTCCGTGATCCCACGGGCGTTCCCAACTGGAAGGAACCGGGCCGCAGACTCTCGAGACCCAGACGGCTCGCGGTCTCCTGCCACACCGCCAGGTCACCGACGAGAATCGGCTCGATCCGTGCCGCCACGGCGGGCGCGGCGATGGCCTTCAACACCACCTCCGGTCCGATACCGGCCGGATCGCCCATGGTCACGGCGAGGCGAACACGCGAGCGCAGGTTGCCTCTCGGCTGTGGACCGCGTGGCCTCATCGCACCCCACACGAATCGTTCAACACGATGCGCATCTGGACGAAGACCGCGCGGCCGGCGCGCCCCCGAGGGCGCAAGCCCTCATAAGATTTGTACGTCATGGCGCTTACGCAGCTCGTCGGTGAGCCACTTCTGGAAGCGTTCCTCGAGCGCCGCGTTGTAGAGCTGCTGCTTGATCTGCTCGGCAAGCTCATCGAGGTTTTGGTGCGACTCACCTTCACGCGCCTCGACCTTGATCAGATGCACGCCGACGTTGGTGCGCACCGGCTCGCTCACCTGCCCGACTTTCATGGTTGCCGTGGCCTTCTCGAGCGGCTCGAGCAGCTCGCCCTTCTTGAACCAACCGAGCTCGCCACCGTTTTGCGCGGTGGCATCCTCGGAGGCCTGCTTGGCGACCTCGGCGAAGTCCCCGCCTTTCTTCAAGCGGGCCTGAATTTCCTCGGCTTTCGCCATTGCCGCAGCGACTTGTTCCGGCGTGGCATTGGGATCGAGGCGGATCACAATGTGCGCCACCTGAACCTTCGCCGGCTTCGAGTATTCCGAGAGATGCGCCTCATAATAGCGTTGCACCTCTTCCGGCGTCACGTTCACCTTGCCGCGGATCTCGCGCGCGATGAGTTGCTGGCGTTGGATATCCTCGCGCAGCTGGGCGCGGTAGCTCTCCATCGTCAGACCTTGTTGCGTCAATGCCTGCTTCAATTGCTCGTCGTTGATCTTGTTGCGCTCCTTGATGCCGTCGATGTAACGGTCGACGTCTTCGTCGCGCACGACGACGCCCTTGTCGGCGACCTCTTTGCTGACCAGTTTTTCAGTGATCAACGCATCGAGCAGCTGCGCCTGGTCGCTGCTGCTCAACTGACGGCCGCGGATGGTGCGTTCGGTGAACTGTTTCAGCTCGTACACGGTGATGGGCTCGCCATCGACGGTGGCGAGAATCTTGTTGATGACCTCGGCGCGCACGGGGACGGCGAACAACAGCAGGCAGCCAATCACCCGCACCCCGATCCTCTTCCAAGGCAAGACGCTTAACCCGGATATCGAAAGTACTGACTTCATAGCTGTTCGCGCTAGCACGCCTCTCGTAAGCCTTGCAAGACGGCCTTGGTTTCGTCGATCATCCCGTCCCAGTCGGGCGCCGCCGGCGTGAAGCTCAGCTGGAAATCCTCGGACAGCTTGAAGCGGCCTTTGCCCTTCTGCACCAGCTGCACGAGGTGATCGACGTTGACCGGCGCCTCGGGATGGAACTGCAGAGTGACGGCGCCGTTGCGCAATGCGGCGCGCACGACCATGTAGCTCTTCAAGCTGCGGCGCAGATCCATGATGCGCATGAAGCTATCGACCGTCGGAGGAATGGGTCCATAGCGATCGCGCAGCTCCTGCGCCACCGCCTCGAGCTCGAGCGTGCCTTTGATCGATGCCAGCCGGCGGTAGAACACCAGCCGCTGGTTTTCATCGGCGATGTAGCTCTCGGGAATGAATGCCGGGATGCCCAGCTGAATCTCCGGCTCGACGTCGTGGTGCACGTGCTGTCCGCGCAGCTCCTGCACGGCTTCCTCCATCATCTGCTGGTACAGGTCGAAGCCGACGGCCGCGATCTGCCCGGACTGTTGCTTGCCGAGCAAATTGCCGGCGCCGCGGATCTCGAGGTCGTGCGCCGCCAGCTTGAAGCCGCCGCCGAGGTCGTCGAGCTCCTGCAACGCGCGCAACCGCAGCTGCGCCTCGCGCGAGATCAATTGCTCGCCGGGAATCATCAGGTAGGCATAGGCGCGCTCATGCGAGCGCCCGACCCGCCCGCGCAGTTGGTACAGCTGCGCCAGGCCGAAATGATCGGCGCGATCGATGATGATGGTGTTGGCGCTGGGCACGTCGAGCCCCGATTCGATGATCGCCGAGCACACCAGCACGGTCGTCTGCTTGGCGAAGAATGTGCTCATCACGCGTTCGAGATCGCGTTCGTGCATTTGCCCGTGCGCCACGGCGAAGGTGGCTTCCGGCACCAGCTCGCGCAGGCGCCGGGCGCGGATCTCGATGGTCTCGACGCGATTGTGGACGTAGAATACCTGCCCGCCGCGTTCGAGCTCGCGCACGATCGCCTCGCGGATGATGCCCTCATCGTAGCGCGTGACGTAGGTGCGGATCGCCAGGCGGTCGATCGGCGGCGTCTCGATGATGCTCAGATCACGGATGCCGAGCATCGACATCTGCAGCGTGCGCGGGATCGGCGTCGCCGTCAGCGTCAGGCAGTCGATCAGCGTCCGCATCTGCTTGATGCGTTCCTTGTGCGCCACCCCGAAGCGGTGTTCCTCGTCGACGACGAGCAGCCCGAGGTTCTTGAAGACGATGTCCTTCTGCAGCAGCCGATGCGTGCCGATGACGATGTCGACTTCGCCGCTGGCGACGCCCTTCACGACGGCCTGGATTTCCGCGGCGGAGCGGAAACGCGACAGCATTTCAACGCGCACGGGATAGCGCGCGAAGCGTTGGCGGAAGCTGTTGTAGTGCTGCTGGGCCAGCACGGTCGTCGGCACAAGCACGGCGACCTGCCGCCCGTCGAGCACGGCGAGGAACGCGCCGCGCATCGCGACCTCGGTCTTGCCGTAGCCGACGTCGCCGCAGATCAACCGATCCATGGGCTTCGGACGCTGCATGTCGGCCAGGACCTCGTCGATCGCCCGCTCCTGGTCCGGGGTCTCTTCGAACGGGAACGCTGCTTCGAACTCGCGGAAGTAGGTGTCCGGCTGGTTGAACGGATGCCCCTCGTGGATCTCGCGCGCCGCATAAATTGCCAGCAGCTCCTGCGCCATGGCGAAGATCGTCTCGCGCGTCTTTTGTTTGACCTTCTCCCAACTGGTGCCGCCAAGCTTGTCGAGCGCCGGTGTGGCGCCATCGGCGCCGACGTACTTCTGCACCAGGCTGATACGGTCGACCGGCAGGTACAAACGGTCGCCGCCCGCATAGTCGAGATGCAGATAGTCGCCTTCCGTGTCGGCCACCTTCAGATGCTTCAAGCCGCGGTAGCGGCCGACGCCGTGGTCGATGTGCACGACGTAGTCGTCCGGTTTGAGCTCACTGAGATTCTTCAGCAGCTGCCCAACGTCGACACGGCGCGTGCGGCGGTGCTGGCGCGCCTCGCCGAAGATGTCGGTCTCGGTGATGACCACCAGACGCTCGTCGGGAATGCGGAAGCCTTCGCTGAGATGACCGACAACCAGGCGCGGTCCCTTGGTGCCGCCGTCGAGCGCCGCCGCGATTCCGCCAGGGATCACCTCGACGCTCACATCGTGGTTGCCGAACAACCGCGTCAGGCGTTCCACCTGCGGCAGTGTGCCGACAACGATGACGACCCGGTGTCCCTCTGCACACCATTCCCGCACCCGTTGCGCAATCGGCCCGAACGACACCTCGCGGCGGCCGGGGATGCGCTCGATCTTCAGGTCACGCGTCAGGAACGAATGCACCGACAGGTGTTGCGGCCCATCGCTGGTGGCCAACACGTCGAGCGGCTCCAATTCGATCGTCGGCCGGAGAGTGAGGGCGGCGCGCCACTCACGCGGCGCGACGTACAGCGTATCCGGCGGCGGGAAGAAGCGACGTTCGGCGGTGCGTTCGTTGGCGCGGCGTTCGACCGCGGCGGCGGCGCGTTCCAACGCGGCGTCGACCTCGCCGGCGCTGTCGAGCCATATCAGCGTGTCGTCCGGCAGGTAGGCGGCGAGCGTGTCCAGCGTCTCGTGAAAGTAGGGCAGCAGGAACTCGATGCCGGGGAAGAGCAGGTTCGTCGTCAAGCCGTCGAGGATACGCAGCCGTTCGTCGCGGACCAGCTCCAGGTCCATAGCCCGGGCCTCGACCGCCTTGAGCGCGGCGCGACTGGTGCGCCCGCCGACATCGAACTCGCGCACCGGCAACACCAGAAACTCCTGGCGCGCATCGAGCGAGCGCTGGCTGACCGGATCGAACTCGCGGATCGATTCGATGAGGTCGCCGGCCAGCTCGATGCGCAGCGGCAGGGCATGCGCCGGCGGGAAGATGTCGAGGAGGCCGCCGCGGATCGCGAAGTCGCCGCGATCCTCGACCAGCGGCACGCGCCGATAGCCCCAGTTGTCGAGCTCCACCGCCAGGGTGTCGAGATCGACCTCATCGCTTTCCACCAGATAGCGCAGCCGCTCAGCGAAGTGCCGGCGCGGCGGCACGCGCAGCAGCAAGGCCTCCGCCGTCGTCACGACGATCGGGTTCTTGGTTTGCTGCAGGTGATAGAGCCCTTCGATGCGTGCCGCGATGGTTTCGGCCGTCGGCGACAGATCTTCGAAGGGCGCGATATCCCACGCCGGGAAGTAATGGATGCGGCGGGCAAACGGCGGCGCGTTTTCGTCTTCGCCGTGGAAGAAGCGCAGGTCCTCCACGAGAGCCTCGGCGTCCTTCGCCGACGGGAGCACGAGCAGGGCCGGCTGCGGGTACTGAGTGAGGAAGCGCCACACGAAGTAGGCGCGCGCCCCGCCCTTCAGACCCTGCACCCGCCACAGCGGCTTGGCGCCGGGCGCACCGGTGCGCACCGCATCGACGGCGTCGTGCAGTAGGCGCAGCGTGCGCTCGGAATCCGCGTTCGTGGATGTCATCCGCCAATACGAAAAGGGGAGGTCCGGTTCGGGACCCCCCCTCGCGTCAACTTGTGGGCCCACTGTAGCAGGGGGTGGATACGCCGACAACGCGGTCTAGGACCTGCGTGGAATTGACCCGATTTTGTGGACAACCGAGAAAGGGGCAAAATGCCCTGGGAGGTCCACATGGGGAAACGGAAGCGGAGGAAGTTCACGGACGAGTTCAAGGCCGAAGCCGTCCGACTTGTGCGC
>Ga0265314_10000254_pt1 | contig 79030 bp, 56 predicted proteins | sample 4126metaG_FD_203106 | JGI IMG/M metagenome (GOLD analysis project Ga0265314, IMG submission 203106) | Rhizosphere microbial communities from Carex aquatilis grown in University of Washington, Seatle, WA, United States - 4-1-26 metaG | ecosystem: Host-associated > Plants > Roots > Rhizosphere >...
GCCCACACCCGTGCCGCGCCGCCCATGCTTCGTTGCTACCGGCGCGCCGCGCCTTGGGCAACTCCGGCAACAAACCGCTCTCAGCCGTCAACGATCAGCCTTCAGCTCCGGAAACCCAACGGATACACGGATCCGCACTCCGGCTGATCGCATTGATGCTGAGCGCCGACAGCATTCGGGGTAAGCCGGCAACTGCCGAGACCGGCGTCGACACGTCGCGTTCCCGTCTGCGGTGTCGCGCGTGCTATCGACGCGCGACGCACTTGGCAACGACGAAGAGGAGAACCCGCGCATGAGCACCGCCCCACACGCCCCCGGCCTCGGCACGCTGGCCCTGCACGCCGGCCAGGTGAAGGACCCGACCACCAACGCGCGCGCCGTGCCGATCTACGCCACCACTTCGTACCTGTTCAACGACACCGACCACGCCGCCAATCTCTTCGCGCTGCAGGAGTTCGGCAACATCTACTCGCGGCTGATGAACCCGACGGTCGACGTACTGGAGAAGCGGCTCGCGGCGCTCGACGGCGGGGCCGCCGGGCTGGCCTTCGCGTCGGGGCAAGCGGCGATCACCGCCGCGCTGCTGACCATCGTGCACAGCGGCCAGAACTTTCTTTCGGCCAAGTCGCTGTACGGCGGCACGTGGACGCTGTTCTCGCAGACGCTCGCCAAGCTCGGCATCGAGGTGCGCTTCTTCGATCCGCATCATCCCGCGGAGCTCGCCAAGCTGGCCGACGCCAACACGCGCTGCGTCTATTTCGAGAGCCTCGGCAATCCGAAGAACGACGTGCCCGACTTCCGCGCCTTGGCGGATGCGGCGCACGCGCTCGGACTCCCGGTGCTGTGCGACAACACGGTGATGACGCCGCTGCTGCTGCGGCCGATCGAGCACGGCGTCGACGTCGTGATCTATTCGACGACCAAGTTCATCGGCGGCCACGGCGTGCACATCGGCGGTGCCATCGTCGACGCTGGCACCTTCCCGTGGGCGAAAGATGCGCAGCGCTGGCCGGAATTCTGCGCCCCCGATCCGAGCTATCATGGCATGGTGTTCGAAGAGGCGCTGCGGCCGATCGGCAACATCGCCTACATCCTGCACATGCGCACTCACTGGTTGCGCGATACCGGGGCCTGCATGAGCCCGTTTGCCGCCTTTCTCTTTCTGCTCGGGCTCGAGACGCTGCATCTGCGCATGCAGCGTCACTGCGCCAATGCGCTCGAGGTGGCGACCTGGCTTGAACGCCATCCGGCGGTCGAGTGGGTGAACTATCCGAGTCTGCCGAGCCATCCGGATCACGCCACGGCGCGGCGCTACCTGCCGCTCGGCGCCGGCGCGATCGTCGGCTTCGGCATTAAGGGCGGGCGCGCCGCCGGCGTGAAGCTGATCAATGCCGTCCAGTTGGCCAGCCACCTGGCCAACATCGGCGACGCCAAAACGCTCATCATTCACCCGGCATCGACGACCCACTCGCAACTCACCGACGACGAGCAGCGCCAGGCCGGCGTCACGCCGGAGTACGTCCGCCTGTCGATCGGCATTGAAGACGTCGCCGACATCATCGCCGATTTGGAGCAGGCGATCGCGGCGTCGCAGCAGCGGGCGGCATGAGCGGGCGCCCAATGCCGACCGTGCGCTCGACGCGGCGAGTCGGATCCTGCACCGGTCGTGCTGTTGCGATGAGGCGCTGCACGGCATGACGTATTGCGTCGGCGTTCTGCTGAACGACGGGATCATCTTCGCGTCCGACTCGCGCACCAATGCCGGCGTCGATAACTTTGCGACGTTCTGCAAGATGACGGTGTTCGAGCGTCCCGGCGATCGCGTCATCGTCATGCTCAGCTCGGGCGGCCTGGCCGCCACGCAGGCGATCGTCAGCGTGCTCAAGCAGCGCTGCGAAGCCACGGACGGCACGCCGAATCTGTGGACGGCGCGCACCATGTTCGATGTCGCGGTGCTGGTGTCGGACGCGACCCGCGATGTCGAGCGGCGCGACGGCACGCGTTCGAAGGAGGACCTCGCGTTCAACGCGTCGTTCATCTTCGGCGGCCAGATCCAGGGTGAGGCGCCGCGACTGTTCCGCACCTACGCCGAGACCAATTTCATCGAAGCGGAACGCGACACGCCGTTTTTGCAGACCGGCGAGACGAAGTACGGCAAGCCGATCATCGATCGCGTCATCACCCCCTCCACGACGCTGCCGGACGCGGCCAAATGCGTGCTCGTCTCGTTCGATTCCACCATGCGCAGCAACCTCTCCGTCGGCATGCCGATCGATTTGCTGTGCTACGAGCGCGACAGTCTGCAGGTGCGCATGCGCCGCCGCCTGGCGCCGGGCGATCCGTACTTCGCGGCGCTCAGCAAGGAATGGAGCGAAGGCGTTCGCACCGTCTTCAAGCAACTGCCGGAGCCGACGTGGTAACGCCGCTTCAGGTGCGGCGCGCCTGCCCTCTACCGGCTCGATGACGCCGCAGCGGCCTGACCAGGGAGAATTGCCGGCGGTGCGTTCGCCGACCGCCGACCTCCAGCTGGCGTCGCTGCTACACGCGGACGAGCCGCCGCCGTATCGCGTCGCCGAGGGCAGCGCGGCGTCGCCCTATGTGATCACCTGCGATCATGCCGGCAGCGCCGTGCCGCGCGCGTTGGGCAGCCTGGGCCTCGAGGATGTCGATCTCGAGCGCCATATCGCCTGGGACATCGGAGCCGCCGGCGTCGCGACTCGGCTCGCGTCGCGGCTCGACGCCTGGCTGATCACGCAGCCGTATTCGCGCCTGGTGATCGACTGCAATCGGCCGCTCGATGCGCCGGACTCGATTGCTCGGCGCAGCGAAGACATCGTCATCCCCGGCAATGAGCGCGTTTCGGCTGCCGAAGCCGAGCTGCGAGCCCGCAGCATTTTTCATCCGTATCATCAGCGCATCGTCGGCGAGCTCGATCGCCGCCGCGGCCTGGGCCAGCCGACGATCCTGATCGCCCTGCACAGCTTTACGCCGACATTCACCGGTGCGGCGCGGCGCTGGCACGTGGGCGTGCTGTACCACCGCGACCCTCGCCTGGCGCGCCTGCTGCTCGCCTCGCTGCGCCGCGACCCAGCCCTTGTCGTCGGCGACAACCAGCCGTACGCGGTGAGCGATGAGACCGACTACGGCATCGTGCACTACGGCGAGCGCCGCGGCCTGCCGCATGTCGAGCTGGAGATTCGCCAGGACCTCATCTTCGACCACGCAGGCCAGCAAGTGTGGGCAGAGCGGTTCGCACAGCTACTGCGCGAAGCCGCGCCGCGACTCGCAGAGGAGCCATGGCCCGGTTGATTCGAGCAACACGGAGTTGCAACGCTACGCAGGAGCTCAGTGCGAGCAAGAAACAAGCGAACCGTTCAGCACGACCGGGCAGGAGCGATCAGGCGCTCCTTGCTGTCGTCACTTCGTCGGTGAAGACGCGAAAGCTTTCGAGCTTGTTGGGACCGAACGTCGTGGCGATGGCGACATCGGTCGCGTCGCGCCCGCGCGCGATCAGCACGCGGCCGATGCGCGGGACGTTGTTGCGCGCGTCGAACGTATGCCACGCGCCGCCGAGATAGACTTCGAACCAGGCGGCGAAATCCATCGGGCCATACGGCGGCGGGATGCCGATGTCGCCCAAATACCCGGTGCAATAGCGGGCCGGGATGTTCAGGCAGCGGCAGAACGCAATCGCCAGATGGGCGTAATCGCGGCACACCCCCTTGCGCTCGTTGAAGACCTCCCACGCCGTCTTGGTTGGTCGCGCGTCGGCGTAGCTGAAGGTGATGTGACGATGGACGTAGTCGCAGATCGCTTGCACGCGAGCCCAGCCGGTCGGACCGGCGGAGAACAGTTTCCAGGCGGTCTCGGACAGGAGATCGGTCTCGCAATAGCGACTGCCGAGCAAGAACAGCAACGTCTCCTCGGGCAGCGTTTGAATCTGGTGCTGCTCGGCCATCGGGCAAATCGCGTCGGGCGTGCCGGAATCGTTCACCACACCCTCCGCCGCGAAGCGGATCCGGCCTCTGGGCGCGACCGCACGCTGGCAATAGTTGCCGAAGGAGTCTCGATACGCGACAAGCGGAATTGCCGGCGAGCTCGTCATGTGGTCGGCCTGCACGATATCGGCGGCCCGACTGTAGTGGATGTTCAGCGTGAGGATGACGGGCGTGGGCTGCGAAAAATCGTAGATCAGTTCGTAGCCGACTCGAATTTGCATAGTGACCCTCGCAGACCCAATCCGCGCCGGCGGTATCGGTGAGTAGTTGGCAACGGGAGACGCGCTGACGCTACCACGGCGCGGCAGAACCGCAGCCGAGTCGAAGAAAGAAATGTTGCGATCAACCCCTTCTCGCTTCTGCAGGTCATCAGCCCGAGCGATCGGACTGCGCCGGATGCGCGTCGTAACGCGGGTGGCTGACGCGGGGCGGATGGCGCGCGCCTGCCGCCATGCCATCGACGCTGGGCGGCTGGCGTTGCCAGACAACGAATGGTCGAGCCAGGCCTGAGCCCCATGTCCGATCAGTTCGAATCCAGCGACAGCCGCCGTGGCGCGGAGCCGCTGCGCCACGTGCAGAACGTGACCTTCGACGAGCCGCTATCCCTGGCGCTCGGCGGCGTGCTGCCGTCGGTGACGGTGGCCTACGAAACCTACGGTGCGCTGAACGCGGAGCGCGACAACGCCGTGCTCGTTTGTCACGCGGTCAGCGGCGATTCGCATGTCGCGCCGCATGATGCGGCGGATGCGCCCGGCTGGTGGGAGCGCGTCGTCGGGCCGGGGCGCGCCATCGACACCGAGCGCTACTTCGTCATCTGCCCCAACGTTCTGGGCGGCTGTCGCGGTACGACTGGGCCGAATCATCTGAACCCGGCGCGCGGACGGCCCTACGGCGCAGACTTTCCGGCCGTCACCGTCGCCGACATGGTGGCGGTGCAGCGGCGTTTGATCGACCACCTCGGTATCGACGCGTTGCGCGCCGTGGTCGGCGGCTCGCTCGGCGGCCATCAAGCGATGACGTGGGCAATTGCCCATCCCCAGCAGGTGCGCGGCTGCGCGGTCCTGGCGAGCTCGCCGCGCCTCACCAGCCAGGCGATCGCCTTCGATGTCGTCGGCCGCAATGCGATCCTGCGCGACCCCGACTATCGCGGCGGGCAGTACTACGATGCGCGCGGCGGCCCCGCCGTCGGCTTGGCATTGGCCCGCATGTTGGCGCACGTGACCTATCTGTCGCGCGAGGCCATGACGGCGAAGTTCGATAGCGCGCGCGCCGCACCGCACGAGATCGCCAGCGCCTTCGAGCAGAAGTTTTCCGTCGGCTCGTATCTCGCATACCAAGGGCACAAATTCGTCGAGCGCTTCGACGCCAATAGTTACGTGACGCTGTCGATGGCGATGGATCTGTTCGACCTCGGCGCCACGCCCGAGGCGTTGCGCGATGCGTTTGCGCTCAGCCGCGCGCGCTGGCTGGTCGTCAGCTTCAGCAGCGATTGGCTGTTTCCGCCTGAGCAGAGCGGCCAGATGGTCGACGCGTTGATCGCGGCCGAGCGTCCGGTGTCGTCATGCACGGTCGTGGCGTCCGGCGGTCACGACGCGTTCCTGCTGGATGAAAAGCTCGATGTCTACGGCGGCCTCCTCGGCGGCTTTCTCGCCGCGCTGCGGGCCGCCCCGGCGGCGAGCCCGGCCGCGGGCCGTGCGACGGCGCCGGCCTCGCCGACCAGCATCTTCGCCGGGCAGCGACTCGACTACGAGCGCATTCTCGAGCTCGTGCCGGCGGCTGCGAGCGTGCTCGACGTCGGCTGTGGGCAGGGCGAGCTGCTGCTGCAACTGCGCGCCCGCGGGCACGCGCGCCTGGTTGGCGTGGAGCTCGATGAGGCCGCGATCCTCGCCTGTGTCGAGCGCGGCCTCGACGTCGTGCAGTGCGATCTCGAGCGCGGCCTACCGCCGTTTCGCGATCAGCAGTTCGACGTCGTCGTGCTGTCGCAGACGCTGCAGTCGCTCGTGCACACCGAGCGCATCATCGACGAAACGCTGCGCGTCGGCCGCGCCGTCATCGTCAGCTTTCCCAATTTCGCCTATCACCGCTTGCGTCGCATGCTCGCCGAGGACGGGCGCTCGCCGAAGTCGGAAGGGCCGTACCATTTCGAATGGTACAACACGCCGAATCGCCGCTTCCCCTCGATCGCCGACTTCGCCGACTTTTGTCGCACCAAGCACATCCGCCAGCACCGCGCCGTCTACCTCGACAGCGAAACCGGCCGCTGGGTTGGCGCCGAAGAGGATCCGAATCGCAACGCCGACGTCGCGATCGTCGTGCTGAGCCGCTGAGGGAATCTATCTGGGGGGGCGGCGGTTCCGGCGTCGCTTCGGAGCTCAGCCGTCGACGAAACGGTTCGACTCCAGCCACCCCACCGCCGGCGGACCGTCGTCTGGGATCACGCGCACCAGGGCGCGCCGGTACACCGAGCGGCGCGGCGGGACGAAGGTGTGCGTGATGTCGATCTCGGTGGCGGTGATCGGCTCGAGGCGGCCGGCGAGGCGCGCGCCGCTCTCGCCGGTGACCGCGAAGCGGCCGGATACCGGACGCGTCACGTTGGCGTCGTCGAACGTGAGATCGAACTCGACTGCCGAGGCGGCGTGCGTCACGCCGTCGCGATGCAGATAGCCGGTGGCGATCTCCGAGTCGCCGCCGACGCGCACGCGCGTCGCTTGCAGGCGGTATGCGTCGGCGTTGCTGACCAGGAAGTTCCACTCGATGTTCCACCAGCGCGGGCCCCAGGAATGGTCGCGCTCGCCGCGCGCGACGATGGCGCGTGTCTCGCCGCCGATACCGTACGAGCCGCGCACCGCGATCGGCTGTTCGAAGCGGCTGACCGAGTACCCTGCGGCGCTATGCCCTTCGAGATGCTGCTGGCCGAGCGAGTGCGCGGCGCCGATCGTCTCGACATCGAGGCCTACCTCGACCGGTAGGATCATGCCGGCGCGCGGACCGCACAATACGCGGCCGAAGCCGCGCGCTTCGAAGCGTCCGGAGCGCAGCGGCGCGTGCACGGCGTAGGAGAACGCCAGACCCCACCCGTCGTCGTAGGCGATCTGCGGCAGCTGGAGCGAAGCAAACGGCAGCCGCGGCTCTTCGATTGCGACCCACTCGGCGCCGTTCCACAAGAAGAGCCACATCCACAATCGCTGCTGGTTCGGATGCCAGCCGATGCGGCAGTGCCCGGCGTTGGCGCCGTCGGCGTCGTACCAATCGTAGAACACCGACTCGTTCCACCATTCATAGTCGGGGCTGTACGGATGCGGAGCCTCGTCGGCCGGCGTGATGCCGAAACGGGTGAGCTCTTCGAGCGACGGGGTCGACATGTGCGCGACAGTAAAGAGAAACGGGGCAAGACAAAAGCGCGCAGCGACACGCGTGGCGGCACGTCATCGGCAAGGGAACCCTCCAGCGAGGAATGCAGATTCCCGCGCAATCGCCGCCGCCGCTGATCGCCGCGACTGCGTCCCCACGCCCGTCGACGGCCCTTCGATTTCGCGCCGGATGGTAGTAGCCCCGTCTCATGCTGGCCGACGGCGTTGTCGAAGCGTTTCGTTTGCAAGCGCAGTTTTGCCCGGAGTTCGGCTCGCCGCTGTATGGCGACCTGTTGTCGCGCGGCGCCGACGATATCGAGCGGGGCGGCCCGTTCGCCGTGCTGCTCGACGGCTGGCAGGGCCGGCCGATGCCCGACGCATTGCCGTTGCGCGTCATGGGTGGTGTGCATCGACTAGCGCTCGACGGCGCGGTGCCGGAATTGGCGGCGCATTTTCCATCCACCGGCGGGACGCCGCGCGGTGCGGCGACGTGGGCGGTGGTGCGCGACGTCGTCGCCTCGCACTACGCCGTGCTGCGCCCGGCGCTCGACCGACAGGTGCAGACCAATGAAGTGCGGCGCAGCGCGGCGCTGCTGAGCGGATTCCTCACCGCTGCGCAGCGCACCGGCTTGCCGCTGCGTTTGCGCGAGATCGGCAGCAGCGCCGGGCTCAATCAGCTCTGGGATCGCTATCGCTACGCGTTGCCGCCGTCGGCCGAGGATGCTGTGCCGGACGATGACGCGGCGCCCGCCTACTTCTGGGGCGACCCGCAATCGCCGGTGACGATCCGCGTTGGCTGGCATGGCGATGCGTCGGTGCTCGGCGGGTCGGCGCACGTCGTTGAGCGCGCCGGCTGCGACCTCTCGCCGATCGCCGTCGCCGATCCGCAGCACGCGCGCACGCTGGAATCATTCGTCTGGGCGGATCAGGTCGCGCGGCTCGAGCAACTGCGCGCCGCCATCGCCGCGGCGCGGCGCGAACCGCCGCATCTGGTGCGGCGCGCTGCCGGCGATTGGTTGGCCGAACAGCTGGCGACGCCGCTCGCCGGCGCGGCGACGGTCGTCTTTCAGTCGATCATGTGGTGGTACCTCAGCAACGAGGAGCGCGCGCGCGTCACGGACACGATCGAGGCCGCCGGTGCGCGTGCCACGCGGGCAGCGCCGCTCGCCTGGCTGCGCTTCGACCTGCTCGGCGCGCGTTCCCCCGAAGTGCGCCTGCGCTTGTGGCCCGGCGGCGAGGATCAACTGCTGGCCACCGCCGATCCGCACGGACGCTGGGTGACGTGGCGGGCCAGCTGAGGGCGAAAGCGGAAGGCGAGCAGCTAGCGGGGCTCAAATTGCGGGAGCCATCGCCGTGTGGCGGGTCGGCGGGTCTGCGCCGCAGCGGGCCTGTGGTAGTGAGCTTCCATGCGGTGCGCGGGTTGCGGCGCAGAGGCGCGCGCGGCGGCGAGGTTTTGCGATCAGTGCGGGCGCGCCCTGGGCGCCGAGCCGGCGCCCGAGGTGACGCCGCAATCGTACACGCCGCGGCATCTGGTTGAACGCATCCTGACGTCGCACGCGGCGCTGGTCGGTGAGCGCAAGGCGGTGACGGTGCTGTTCGCCGACGTGCAAGGCTCGATGACCCTGGCCGAGCAGGTCGACGCCGAAGCGTGGCATGGGTTGATGAACCGCTTCTTCGCCATTCTGAGCGACGGCGTGCACCGCTTCGAAGGTACGGTGAACCAGTACACCGGCGACGGGATCATGGCGCTCTTCGGTGCGCCGCTGGCGCATGAGGATCACGCGCAGCGCGCTTGTCATGCGGCGCTGCATCTGGCCGGCACGCTGCGCGCCTATGCGCAGGCGCTGCGGCGCGAACGCGGGCTGCAGTTCTCGGTGCGTATGGGGATCAATTCCGGCGAGGTCGTCATCGGCTCGATCGGCGACGATTTGCGAATGGACTACACGGCGCAGGGGCACACGGTCGGCTTGGCGTCGCGCATGGAGCAACTCTGCGAGCCCGGCCGCGTGTATCTCACACAGCACACGGCGGCGTTGGTCGAAGGCTATTTCGACCTCGAAGACCTCGGCCTCTTCAGTGTCAAGGGCGTGCGCCAGCCGCTGCGCGTCTTTGCCCTCGCCGGCCTCGGACGCCTGCGGACTCGCCTCGATCAATCGCGCGCGCGCGGGTTGTCGCAGTTCGTCGGCCGCGCCGCCGAGGTCGCGCAACTGGACGCCGGGCTGGTCGATGCCGCCGCCGGCCGCGCCGCGCCGATCGCCGTCGTGGCCGATGCCGGGACGGGCAAGAGTCGCTTGTGCTTCGAGTTCTCAGCGCGCTGCCGGGCGCGTGGCAACGCCGTGGTCGAGTATGCGGCATTGCCGCACGGGGCGGCGGTACCGTACCTACCGATGCGCGGCCTGTTGCGCGCGCTCGCCGGCGTCGATGAGCGCGACGCGCCGGATCTCGTACGGCAGAAGGTCGCCGGCGCGCTGTTGCTGCTCGACGATGCCTTCAAGCCGCGCTTGCCGCTACTGTTCGATTTCCTCGGCGTCCCCGATCTGCGCCGCGGCGCTGCGGTGGCAGCCGACGCCGCGGCGCAGCGCGCCGCGCTGTGCGACGCCATCGTCGCCCAGCTGCGGGCGCGCGCCGCATCCAGCCCGGCCGTCGTGCTACTCGAAGATTTGCATTGGTTCGACGACGCCAGCAACGCCTTCCTGCGCGAGCTGAGTGCGGCGCTCATCGGTGAGCGGGTGCTGCTGCTGGTCGACTTCCGCCCCGAGTATGACGCCGCGTGGCTGCGCGCTGCCGGGGCGCGCGAGCTGGCGCTACCGCCGCTGCCGGCCATCGACGCCGACACGTTGCTCGACGCGTTACTCGGTGTCGATGCCTCGCTCGCGGCTGTGCGCGGCAGGTTGGTCGCGCGAGCCGCGGGCAACCCGTTCTTCCTGGAGGAGCTGGTGCGCTCGCTGGTCCAGTCGGGAACGCTCGCGGGCAATCGCGGCGCGTACCGCCTGACTGGGACGCTCGAGGACATCGCCGTTCCGTCAACCGTGCAGGCGGTGCTGTCGGCGCGCATCGACCGCCTCGCGCCGGTCGATAAAGACGTGCTGCAGGCTGCGGCGGTGATCGGCTCATCGTTCGCGGCGCCGCTGCTGGCGCGGGTGGCGGGATTGTCCGAGACGGATCTCGATGTTCACTTGCAGCGCCTCTGCGGCGCCGAGCTGATCGCTCTCGATACGCCGCAGCCGGTTTCGCTCTATGCCTTCACGCATCCGCTCACGCAGGAGGTGGCGTACGGCGCGCAATTGCAGGCGCGCCGCGCGGCGCTGCACGGCGTGGTCGCCACCCTGCTCGCGGCTGACGCGGCAGCAGCCGTGGCGGCGCGCGGCTACTCCGCCGAGCAGGCGGCGCGCGTGGCGGACCACTGGGAGCAAGCCGGATCGACGCTCGAAGCGGCGCGCTGGCACCATCACACCGCGCGCGCATTGGCCGGGTCGGCGATCACCGACGCGATGGCGCGCCTGCGGCGCGTCGATGCGCTGCTGGCGACGCTGCCAGACGAGGGGGACGCCGCCATACTGGCGGTGCGCACCGCCGACGATTTGCTGCGCCTCGGCGTCTCGGCGGCGCTCTCAGAGACAGAGGGAGCGGGCGTCTTCGATCGCGCCCGCGCACTCGTCGAGCGCCTGGATCAGCCGCCGTTGTTGGCCGCCTTGCTGTCGACGTACGCCGACTTTCTCATGATGCGCGGTCGCATCGCCGACGCCAATCGTTACCTGCGCGAGGCGGGCGAGGTCGCGCAGGGCGTCGAGGATCCCAAGGTGCGCCTGAGCCTCATCCTCGACACAGCGCAGACCGACTTCTGGGCTGGCCGCGTGCGCGAAGCGCTGGCCGGCTTCGACGAAGGTATGCGGCTGCTGCCGGCCGACGCCGTCTTCGAATCCATTCCCGTCGGCCTGACCGGTGAGGCGTTCGTGCTCGCCATGCGCGCCGTCTGTCTCGGCTTCGCCGGCCGCGTGCGCGAAGGCGCGATCGACCTGCAACGTGCGCTGGCGTTGGCCGACGAGCGCGGCACTCTCGAGGGGCGCTGCATGGGGCGCCAACTCGCGGCAGTGTTCTGCAACGTCAGCGGCCGCACGCAAGAGGGCCTCCTGTACGCGCGCACCGGGCGCGAGATCGCCGTGCAGATCGCCAACCCCGTGCTCACCGCCATGTCGGACTTCAACCGCGGTGCGACGTTGGCATTGGCCGGCGAGTGGCGCGAAGCGATCGCGTTGCTGGCGCCGGCGGCGAGCGGCGACGCGCAGCAAATCGGCATGCTGGAATGGTTCAGCTTGCCACCGTTGGCCAACGCCTATCGCTATGCCGGCGACACGGCGCGGGCGCTCAGCATCGGCCGCCGCGCCGTGGCGGTCGCGCAATCGGCACAGTCGTGGACGGCCGAGCTGTCGGCGCAGCTGTCGCTCGCCCCGGCGGAAGTGGTCGCCGGCGACGCCGCGGCGGCCGAAGCGGCGTTGTCACGCGCCGCGCGGTTGCTTGCGCTGTCGGGCGCGGAAGCGTTTCGTCCGCGCTGGCACTTCGCCACGGCGCATCTCCGTGGCGCCTTCGGCGATGTCGCCGGCATGCACGCCGAGGCCGCCCGCGGGCGCGCGTTGTGTCTGGCGATGGGGATGGACGAGCTCGCGGACCTTGCGATCCGCGAGCTCGCGAAGTGAGGAGGGGTGTTACTCCCTTGGGGGGGAGGGGGTCATGCGGCGTCCGGGCCGTCGTCGTATGCGTCCTCGTCCGGCGCTGGAACGCGCCGCAGCGGAATTAGCCGCTGCGAGGGTCGCTGTACGCACTGACAGCCCGGCGCCGGACGTGGACCGGCGTCGTCCGCTGCGGGTTGCGAAACGTCGATCACCGGTGACTCAGCGCGCGCCAGCCAGCGCGGGGCGGTGCAGCGTCAGCTGCGGCCGGCGCAGATTGCGCGTCCAACCCGTGCCGAGGCTGGCTGCAACCACACCGAGGCCGGAAACGATCAGCGCCGCGTTGATTCCCATCAGCAAAGGCGCCAGCTCACGAGTCATGTCGATCATCATCGTTCGATCCTCCCTGTGACGGGAGCGTGCTTGAGCAACGCGCGTGCCGACTCGAACGAGTCACGCCAGTACCGTCTGCAGGGCAGCGGATATCGCCGCGGCGCAAACTGCGGACTGCGGTCGCAGTCGCGAGACTGCACGAGGATGTTTGCACCGCAAACCTGCAGAGGCAGATCCCACCCGATTCGGGCGCCGCGGCTCTGTCGCGCGTCGCCTCTCAGGCTGGTAGGCGTTCCGACAATGGTGGAACGACTGTCCGAAAACGCCGTGGCCGCACAGCTGCAATCGCTGCCGGGGTGGAGCCTGCGCGAGGGTAAATTGCATCGCGAGTTACGCTTCGCCGATTTCGTCACCGCGTTCGGCTTCATGGCTTCCGTGGCGCTGATCGCCGAGCGGCTGAATCATCACCCCGAGTGGTTCAACGTCTACAATCGCGTCGTCGTCGACCTCACTACGCACGATGTGGGCGGCATCTCAGCGCGCGACTTCAAGCTGGCAGCTGAGATTGAGCGGCTGGCCGGCGCGTACGGAGCTAGCCTACCGCCCTGATGCCTCGGCGCGCGGCCAGGCCGGCACAGGGCCGGCCACTCAATTGCAACCGTGCCACCCGGGGCGATGCGCATCCGGGCATAACGATGAGGCGCCCCGGTCTCGGCTGGGCGGCAGCACGCCCCGGGCGACGCGCGTCCAGGTGCATAACCGATTGCGGCGCGCCGGCCTGGCTGAGCCGCCACAGGGGCAGCCGCTGTCTGTACGCGCGATCGCAACAATGTCTCTCAGGGCGCGGCGCGGCATCGCGCCGCAACGGCACCAGGTGCGCTGCGCTTGCTTCCGCTGCGTCTGCGGGGCGTGCTACGGCGGCGCGATGGACGTCTCCGTACAGCTGGTCTTCCAGAACTACGCCGATCGCCTCGACGACCGCGAGCATTTCGCCGCCGAGCAGCGCATCGCCGAGCTGGTCGAGCCGCTCGGCTTCGATCGCATCTTCGTCGTCGAGCATCACTTCTTCGACTACTCGGCCTGTCCGGACAACGCACAGTTCCTCGCCTGGTTGGCCGCGCGCACCTCGCGCATTCAGCTCGCCACCGGCGCGTTCATCTTGCCGTGGAATGATCCGCTGCGCGTGGCGGAGAAGATCGTCCTGCTCGATCACCTGTCGAACGGCCGTGCCGTGCTCGGTCTCGGCCGCGGCTTGGCCCGGCGCGAGTACGCCGGCTTCGGCGTCGATATGGCGGAGTCGCGCGACCGCTTCGACGAAGCGGCGGCGATGATTCTCGACGCCTGCGACAGCGGCTTCATCGAAGGCACCGGCAAATACTATCCGCAGCCGCGCATCTCGATCCGCCCGAAGCCGTTGCGCGGCTTCCGCGATCGCCTCTTTGCCATCGGCATGTCGCCGGAGTCGGTCGAGCAGGCGGCGCGCATCGGCGCGCGCCTGGCGATCTTCTCGCAGATGCCCTGGGAGATGTGGCGCGACACCAACTATGCCGCCTACCAGCGTGTGTGGCGCGAGCATCACGAGGCGCCGCCGCCGGCGCCGATGACCAGCGACATCCTCTATTGCGGCGAGAGCGACGACGAAGCCGAAGCCATCGCCCGCAAGCACATGGTCGAGTACTACCTGTCGGTGATGGAGCACTACGAGATCATGGGCGAGCACTTCAAAGGCGTGCGCGGCTACGAGATGTACGCCCAGGCGAGCGAGATCCTGCAGCACATCGGCAAGGAAGATCAGGCCGAGGGGTATCTCATGGTGCAGAGCTGGGGCTCGCCGCAGCGCATCCTCGACAAGCTGCGCGAGCGCTGGGATACGCTCGGTCCCTTCGAGCTCAGCGTCATCCCGCGCTACGGCACGCTGCCGCCGGCGTTGGCCGAAGCGAGCCTGCGACGCTTTGCGGAGAAGGTGCTGCCGGAATTCAAGCGTTGGAGCTGAGCGCCGCAAGGCGCGCTGCAGTGCGTGCGGCAGCGTCGCACCGCGCGCGGCCAGTTCCTATGCGCGCAGATGCGCCGATAAGATCTCGGCGTCGGGCGCGGCCAAGTCGACCGGCACCAGACACGGCTGCCGCCAATCGGTCCCCATCGGATAGTACAGCTCGACCTGGTTGCCGTCGGGATCTTGAAATAAAGCCCGATGGCGTTGCCGTGGCTGACGATCATGTTGATCGGCACTTGCCGGTCGAGCAGGTGCCGGTGGTATTCGCGCAGGTCCTGCAGCGCCGCACACGAAACGAAACCTGCTGGACGACGCGGCCGTCGGTGCGACCTGGCACCAGCACCAACTCGTGATGCTCGGCCACGCGGTCCTGCGACGACAGGAACGCCATCTGACCCGGCGCCGTGTCGTTGACGCGCAGCCCCAGCACGTCGCGATAGAAGGCGACCGAGCGATCCAAGTCGCGAACGTACAAGCCGACGTGTCCCAACCGTGTGATCGCCATGGCTTCCTCGCGCGGTATGCTGATCGATCGGCCGCGGTGGTCAAGAGAGATCTTGCCGCGGCTTCAACGGGGCGCCTCTTCAGCCGGTCACTTGTGTCGCTTCGTACATCGCCAGCGTCGGCGGCTCGCTGGCCAGCGCCCCGAGCGCTTTGGCGAAGGCGCGCGACTCCGGCACTTTGAAATGTTGCTTGAGCGCCGCTTGATCCGCCCACTGTTCGACGAAGACCAAACGCAGCGGGTTCTCGGTGTCGACGTGCACCGCATGCGAGATACAGCCCGGCTCGGCGCGCGAGCGCAGCACGTGCTCGCGGCTGAGTGCGAGCGCTTCGTCGATGCGACGCGGCTCAGCCACCACGCTGCCAATGACGAGAATCATCACGCCTCCAATGCACGACTTTGCGGCTGTCGGATCTCGCCGCAGGTTCCCAAAAGCCCCTAGCACGCCAACACCAGAAGCGGGCGAAGACGCCCACCTCCCAGGCCGCTCGCACCTAGGTTGGGTCGCATGACCCGGTCGGCTACGCTGCGCGACGTGCGTCGGGTCGTGTTTGTCATCGCCTTCATTGGCGTCATCTTGTCGGTGTTGGTCGGCGGCCACGCGTACCTGACCGACAAGCTGGTGGTCGCGACCGATTTGCCCGGCAGCGCGCGTGCGATTGTCGCCGGGCTGATAGCAACCGGGGCGGTGCTGTTGGTCATGCAGCCGCTGTCGGAGCGCACCATGCCGCCGCAGGTCGGACGCTGGATCGCTTGGCCGGCGTCGTTGTGGATGGGCGCGGCGTTCTCCCTGCTGATCGGATTTCTCGCCACCGATCTGCTGCGCGCCCTGATGGGCGCGGCCTTTCCAGGCGCGGACGAAGCGAGCGTCGCGGCGGCGCGCTGGCAGGCGCTGTTGGTCGTCGGCCTGGCGGCGGGCGCGGTATCGCGCGGCTGGTGGGAGGTGCGGCGCGGGCCGGCGCTGACGCGGCGCGAGATTCATCTGGCGCGCTGGCCGGCGGCGCTCGACGGCTTTCGCATCGTGCAGATCAGCGACGTTCACATCGGGCCGATTCTCGATCGGCGCTTCGCCGCGGCGGTGACCGAGCAGGTCAATGCGCTGGCGCCCGATCTCATCGCCGTGACCGGCGACCTGGTCGACGGCGACGTGCGCCGGCTCGCGCTCGAAGTCGCGCCGTTTGCCGCCCTGCACGCGCCGCATGGCGTGTGGTTCGTCACCGGCAACCACGACTACTACTCCGGTGCCGACGCATGGGTGGCGCGGGTGCGGCGGCTCGGCATGACGCCGTTGCGCAACGAGCGGGTGCGCATCGAGCACCACGGCGCGGCGTTCGATCTCGCCGGCGTCGAGGATCACCATGCGCACCTTGTCAGTTCCGCGTGGCGCGCCGACGTCGCCGCCGCGCTGGCCGGACGCGATACCACCCTGCCGGTGATTTTGTTGGCGCACGATCCGCTGACGTTCAAAGAGGCGGCGCCGGCCGGCGTCGACTTGCAGTTGTCCGGCCATACGCACGGTGGCCAGATCTGGCCGTTCAAGTATGTCGTGCGCCTCAGCACGCCGTACGTCGCCGGCCACTATCGAGTCGGTGGCGCGCAGCTGTTCGTCAGCCGCGGCACCGGTTTCTGGGGCCCGGCGATGCGTCTGTTCGCGCCGGCTGAGATCGTCGAGCTGACGCTGCGCAGCCCCGACGAAGCATTCACTACAGAGACAAGCGACGGGGGAGGCTGACGAACGATGCCTTCCGGCATGACGCGTTCAAGCGGCGTCTGGCTCATCGTGGCTTCAGCACTCTTCTGGCTGTCGTGGCTGCTCATGCCCGGTGTCGGGCTAACGGATGCGCGGCAGATCCTCGAGCGCGTCGGCGCGCATCGCGACGAAGTCTTCGCGTCCGCCGTTTGCCAGTTGCTGTCCGCCGCGGCCTATGCACCCGGGCTGGCCGGCGTGCTTGCTGCGGACTTGGCGCGGAGCTCGCGCTTGGTGCGCGTCGGCGCCATCGTGTTGCTGATCGGCGCCATGGGCTCGGCGGCCGACGCGATCTTTCATCTCGTGGCGTATGAGATGACGGCGCCGGCGCTGACCGGCGACGCGCTCGAGATCATCATGCGCCAACTGTAGGGCCCGGACCTGGCGCTGCTGCTCCCGTTTGTCGCCGCGTTCTTCATCGGTCACGCGACCTTGATCGCCGGCCTACGCATGCTGCGCGCGATCCCGATGGCGAGCTCTGCGATGCTCACTGCGGCGCCGTTGATCGCGATCATTGGAGCGGTAGTAACCCATGCCGGCGTAGTGAGTGGCCGCGCCGTGGGCCTCACCGTCCTCGCCGCCGTCAGCGGCAGCATGGCCGTCGCCGGCGCGGCGCTCGTCTCGCGCGCTGGCCCCAGGTGAACGAACGGTCACTGCTCCTGGCCGCGAAGACTTCTGCGGCTGCCGTCGAGGCGGGTGCGCGTCTGGATGCGGGCGATGAGATCGCCTTCGTAGAGCAGCGGCTGCCGGCGAATGCCGCTCAGCAGCCCCGAAACGGGCGCGCGCACTTCGGCTCGACGCTCGCCGGAGAAGCCGTCGTAGACCTGGCCGATCAGGTCGCCGGCCTGCAGCCAGATTCCGACCTGCACCGGCGTGACGAACAGGCCGGCGTGCTCGGAGATGAGCGTGAACGTCTGGTCGAGACCGAAGTAGTGCGTGTCCTGATCCTCGGCGGCGAGCTCGATGCCGGTGACCAGCCCGCTGTGATGCAGGAACGCCATCAACGCGCGGAACAAGCGCTCGCAGTGCGTCAGCTGTAGATCGCCGGCGCGGCCGGCCTGGATGACGAAGTTCTCGCCGCCGGCACTGCGCCACGCGTGACCGAGTGTCGAGGTGAGGGCGCTGTCGGTGGTGCGCTCGATGACCGCCGGCAAACCGAAGAGCATCGCCGAGGCGCTCTCATCCTCGCTCGGTTCGTACAGCCGCACTTGCGGCACTTCCTCGAAATCGAGATTCGAGCTGTGCACGTCGATGCGGTAGTGCGCCACGTGCGTCGCTTGGAACACCGCGTTGGCGATGCGCTGTGTCGTCTCGCCGGCGTCGTAGCCGGGGAACATACGGTTGATGTCGGTCTTGTCGAACGGCCAGCGCCGCGTGCGCGTGTTGACCCCGAGCACGTTCACCGCCGGCACGATGACGATGCGCTCGTTGAGTCGCTGCGTCGCCTGTGTGCCATCGGCGATGCGCTGCAGATACTCCGCCAGACGCGAGAGTACGAAGATGCCGTTCAGCTCGTTGCCGTGCACGCCGGCGACCAGCGCCAGCTTCGGCCGCTGCGTCGAGGGACCGAAGTCGTGGTACGGGATGGAGAAGTCCTCGCGCAGCGGCGCGGTCATCTCGAGCAGCGTCGGGGTGGTCATGGCAGGAAAAATGCGTGTGGACGTGCGGGGGTGCGGAGGTGCGGACGTGCGCGGAGTTGAGCGTGCTGATGTGCCGAAGTGCTCGCGTGCTGACCTGGATCCTCGTGCTGGTGCTGACGCGCGCGGGCAAGCCTTCGCACCTCCGTACCTCCGCACCTCCGCACCTCCGCACGATTCCACGTCAGTACGTCAGCACGTCCCAGCGTCGGCACGTCCGGGCTCACGTGCTCACCGCCATGATCCGCGCCATCAGCGAGCCCTCGTAGACGACCGGATACTCGCGCAGCGTGAAGAGCACGCCGTCGACCGGTGAGCGCACTTCGGACAGCGTGCCGCCGTGATGCGGCGAGACGATAGTGCCGAGCAGGTCTCCCTCGCGCACCGCCATCCAGTGATCGATGGTCGGCACGAACAGGCCTGAGGTGGCGGCATTGAGGTAGTGCACGTTGTAATCGTCGGCGACCAGCGGCGTGTGCGTCGGCACCGGCAGGTCGAGATCCGCGGCGAGCACGCCGAGCGAGCGCCAGACGTTGAGGATGCCGACCAGCAACTGCTCGGTGAAAGCCGGCGTGACGCGCATCCCGACACCCATCTCGACCACCAGGCACGGCGTGCCGCGGCTGTTGAGGCTGTGCGCCACCGTCGCCTCCAGCACCGTGACGGCGCCGTGCAGCCAGATGAGATCGAGATTCATACCCTCGGCCAGCGGTACCAGCGTGGTGGAGAAATCCTGGTTGATGCGGACCTGCGGAATCTCGCGCAGGTAGATGTTGCTGGCGTGAATGTCGATCACCAATGCCGCACCGCTCAGCGCGGCGATCGCACCAGCCGCGATGCGCTGCGGCAGCAGGCCTTCCGCGTCGCCGGGAAAGTTGCGGTTGAGGTCGGCGTCGAACACCGGCACGAAGCGCTCGAGCGTGTCGATGCCGAGCGGATTGAGCGCCGGCACCAGGTCGACGCGGCCGCGCAAGGCGTGCGGATGGGTCTCGCCGAGCTTCTCGAGCCACGCGGCGAGTCGATGACACACGTAGAGTCCTTCGAGCTCGTCGCCGTGGATGCCGGCGATGACCGCGACACGCGGCCCGTTGCCGCCGACGAAGCTGGTGCGCCGCACGCGCAACGTTTCGCGATACGGCAGCGCCACCGAGGCGACCGAGTCTTGGCGGATGTCCATGGGCAGGTCGTGAGTTGTCGGGCTGTTACGTTGCCAGTCGGGATACGTGTTGCGCCGTCGAGCCGTGCGCGATTGCCGGTGGCGCCGCAGCGGCCTGTAGGTTCTCTCCTAACCAACAACCCAACGACCGAACAACCAACAACCCCGCTTCACTGATCGCTCACCACTTGCAGCTCGGCAGTCGTCAGGGGGACGCCGTCGCCGCCCTTGAAGTGTGAGCGGACCGGCGGGCAGTCGTGCGCGTCGCGGCCGACCGCCACGACGACGTAGGTGTCGTTGGTGACCAGGTGGGTGCTCGGGTCGAGGCCGCGCCAGCCGGCGCCTGGCACCAACACCTCGGCCCACGCGTGCAGCGTGTGCTCGTCGTCCTCCACGTAGCCGGGGTCGTGGTAGCCCATCACATAGCGCGCCGGCGCGCCCCAGGCGCGTGCGATGCTGATGAGCAGATGGGCGAGGTCTTGGCAGGTGGCGCGGCGCTGCTTCACCGCCGGTTCGAGCGCCGGCGCGATGGCGGCGAAGCCGGGCACGTACTCGATCTGTTCCTCCAACCACTCGAGCACGGTCTGCAGCGCTTCGAGCAACGGCTTGTTGGCGTCGCGCGCCGGCCAAACGAGCGCGGCGGCGTCGAGTGTCGCCAGATCCGGCGTCGCCGGGCTGCGGTGCACGAGATACGACCAGAGCCGCGGCTGAGCGCGCAGCGCATCGTCCAGCCAGCTGCGCTCCGCGCTCGGCGCGACGATGGGAAAATCGAACGGATTGCCGAGCCGCGTCTCGACCGAGGCGCGCAAGCGGACGAGCAGGCTATCGTGCGGCGCGATGACGCTCACCGCATGCACCGGATTGCCGAACCCGTCGCGATGCGTCAGCACTTCCGTGGCCGGCTCGACGCTGACGTCGAGGTTGCGCACCACCTGGTGCGTGCTCGCCTGCGGCGCCAAGCGCAGCTCGCAGTGATGCTCCCACACCGGCGCTGCGAAGGTGAGCCGCAGCGCGTGCGCGATGTCGTAGTTCACCGCTCATCCCCGAGGTACTGCTCGAAGTACTCGCGCGACACGGCGACGGTGAAGGCGCCGATCTTGGCGAGAAATTCGTCGAGGTATTCGTGCAAGCCGTGCTCGAAGACCTGCTCCGCGGTGACGTCGCCGAGATGCGCTTCCAATGCCGCCATGGCGGCGGCGGTGCGCGGCGCGCCGTCGACCCCGAACTCGCGCACGGCATGTCCCATGCGCTCCACCGTAAAGCGCAGCGAGCGCGGAAAGTCGCGTTCGAAGATGACGAACTCGGCGATGTCGACCGGCCGCAGCCCGGTCTGATGATGGCGGCGGAACGCCTCGTAGGCCGAGAGGGATTTGAGCATTGCCGCCCACTGATAGAAGTCGAGCGCCGAGCCGACGCGCGCCGTGTCGGGCAGCAGCAGATGGTATTTGACGTCGAGGATGCGCGCCGTCATGTCGGCGCGCTCGACGCAGGTGCCGAGCAAGTAGAAGCCGAACGCTTCCCCGCGCATCATGGTGCTCACCGAGATGCCGTGGAAACGCGCCACGCCGTTGCGCACTTCGGCGAACAGGCTGGGAGCGCGCTCGGAGCCGGCGCCGCCCTCGAGCACGCGATCGATGCGCAGCCACATGTCGTTGATCGCTTCCCACATCTCGTTCGAGATGCGGTCGCGCACGACGCGCGCGTTCTCGCGCGCCAGGCGCAGGCAGCTGCGGATGGCATTGGGGTTGGAGCGCTCGCGCGTCATGAACTGGATGGTGCGCGAGGCGGTGACATCACCGCCCTCGTAGCGCGCCTGATACGCCTCTTCGCTGCAGCCGATCGACAGAATCGGCTTCCATTGCGCCGCTTCGGGTAGCGCGTCCTCAGCCTCCAGCAGGTGGACCAGGTTGATCTCGACCAACCGCGCCGTGTTGCCGGCGCGCTCCAGGTAGCGCGACATCCAGAACAGCGAATCGGCGATGCGGCTGAGCATGAACGGAACGATCCCCCGGGAATTCGGCGAACACCTGCCGTGCCACGGCGGGCCAGACCCTTGAATCTCCAAGCGCCATGCCATGGAGCGCAAGGCAAAGGCGAACGAGCCGCGGTCCTTCGCCACCGCCGCGTCGCTGCCCTCAATTTGAGCAGCGCGACTGTGCCATAGGCAGGGACGACAACGCAGACAATGCAGACCGGTCTTTGCCCGGGGACGCGTGGGGGCTTTGCATCCAGAGCCGCTCGAAGTTCGCCGTCGTTCGTCAACGATGGTCACTGTGTCTGGGCTGGCCTGAGAAAATCTGCGGTCCCACGAAGGCGGGGGATCGAGGTGGGGATCTGTGTTCACCTGCGGCGATCTCCCCGCGCCTCTTTTGCTTGCGCGATGCAAGTGGGGCGCGGTACGCGGCGAAATACGGGGGAACCGTATGCGGGTGGGCTTCGCGATCGCGCTCGGCATCGCCGCGGTGCTGACGGCCAATGGTCGGGCATCGGCGGGCGACTGCACCGAGCACTTCGACAGCACCTTCGACATGGTGCGCAAGGTGATCTTCGCAGGCCACGGGTGCACCAACGCCGCCTGTCACAGCGGCGCGCAGCCGGCAGGCAGCCTCGACCTGTCGGCCGACGATGTCTACGACCGCCTCGTCGACCAGCCGGTGGCGTCGCTTGCCGGCGCGCAATACCCCGGGTTGCGGCGCGTCGTGCCCGGCAGCAAAGGCAACAGTCTCCTGTGGCTCAACCTGGCCAGCGGGACGCTGCCGGCGGAGTGGCGTGCGCCGCTCCGTCCGATGCCGGTCGGCTTGCCACCCTTGTCGGCGACCGAGCTCGAGCTGGTGCAGAAGTGGATCGAAGAAGGCGCGACGCGCGACGGCGTCGTCCCCGGTACGGCCGAGTTGTTCGATGCCTGCCTGCCACCCCCGCAGCCGCTGGAGGTGAAGCCGCTCGATCCACCGGCCCCCGGCGTCGGCGTGCAACTGCGCGCGCCGCATCAAGTGTTGCCGGCGTCGAGCGAGCGCGAAACCTGCTTTGTCAGCTACTATGACTTTACCGATCAGGTGCCGGCCGAATTCCGCGGCAGCGATGGGACGACGTTCCGCTACAAGCGGGTCGAGGCGCGGCAGGATCCGCTCAGTCATCACGCGGTGCTGATCGTCTACAACGGCAGCGCGTCCATCACATCGCCGGTATGGGGCGCCTTCGCTTGTCGCGGTGGCGCGCTCGACGGCCAGGGCTGCGTTCCGACCAATTTGAATGCCTGCGGCGATGATGGCGTCTGCGCCAGTCCGCCCGTGCCCTCGGTGGCCTGCATCGGCTATGGGCCCGGCGACGCCAGTATCGGCACCGGCGAGACGAGCTTGTTCACGTCGATGGGATCGTCGTTGAGCGGCCGCGACGGCGTGTACGACGAGGCGCCGTTGAAGGGCATCCTGGTGTGGAACTCGCACGCCTACAACCTCATCGACCAGCCGGCGAAGCTCGACATTTGGGTCAACTTCGATTTCGCCGCGCCGGATGAGCAGCTGCACAAGCTGCATCGCTTCACCGACATCGCGGCCATCGCCAACATGAATGTGCCGCCGTTCGGCGCCGAGGAGATCTGCAGCCACCACGTGATGCCGGCGAGCTCCAGGCTGGTCGACATGACCTCGCACACCCACAAGCGCGGCAAGCGCTTCCGCACCTTCGAGGGCGCGTTCAGCTGCCAAGGTGGTGCGAAGAACGGCAAAGCCTGCTCGCCGTACGGGCGGGACCCGGCCTTCCCGGTGCCGGATCTGTGCGCCGGAGCCCCGTGCGTCTCGATGCAGCCGCCCGGCGCCGGCGATTGCGATGCCGACGGCAAGGTGACCATCGACGAGCTGATCGAAGGGGTGAATCTCGCGCTCGACGGCAGCGGCGTCGGCGCCTGCCCCCGCTTCGATCCGAGCGGCGACGGACGCATCACGGTCGATGAGCTCGTCGCGGCGGTGACCGCCGCGGTCGATCCCGAGCCGCGCGATGCCGACGCCAGCCTGATGTATACCAACCTCACCTACGCGGATCCGTTCGTGCTCTCCTTCGATCCGCTGCGCCGCATCGGGCCCCGCGTCAGCACGGATCAAGAGCGCACCGTCACCTACTGCGCGCTGTACGACAACGGCTACGGCAACCCCGCCGAGGTGAAACGCGCCTCGCAGACGCCCGACAATGGTCAGCGCTGCAAGCCGATCGCGTGCGCCGAAGGGCGCGTCGGTCAGTCATGCTCGCGCGACGGCGATTGCGACTCGACGAGCGGCGCCGGCGATGGCCGCTGCGACGCTTGCGTCACGCGCTTCGGCGTGTCGACCGACGACGAGATGTTCGTGCTGCTGGGCTCGTACCTGGACGACTGAAGCGGGAGCGGGGCGCATCGACGGCGCCCCGCTTGCCGCCGCGCTCGCCGCCTGCCCAGGACCGCGCCAGCGAGGCCGACGGCGGGTTCCAGAGCGGCGCTCGCCGCGCGGCGTCAGTCGCAGCCGTCGAGCGACGCCTTCACCGCGGCGATCAGCTCGTCGACCTCGACGGCGCCGCTGTCGTCGCGATCGAGCGGCATACAGGTACCGATGGGTGCCGCGGCGAGGGCGATGCGAACGCCGATGATCAAGTCGTCGATGTCGACGCGGCGATTGCCGTCGCAATCGCCGATGCACGGGATCGGCGTGGCGCTCGCCGTCGGCGTCGCGCTGGTCGTGGCCGTCGCCGACGCGACCGGCGTCGGGGTTGGCGTAGTGGTGGGCGTGTCGTCAGGCGCGCGCTGCAGCCAGACGTAACTGGTCACGGTCTGCAAGTGCGTGGGCGTATCCGCCACCTCGAGCCGGTAGCGGTCCTCGCCGGTCGGCGGGGCTTCGGTCTGGAAGTCGTGGGTGAATGGATCACCCTGCACGGACACCTGATCGACGACCGATCCATTCTTGATCACGCGCAGCGTCATGCCGTTGCCCGCGGTGACGGTGGCGTGCAGCGTCGCCGTCTGGGCGAAGACGGTGTCGCCTGCGCGCCGCCCGCTCAGCTCGCTGTCGATCATCGGCGCCTGCGGACCGGTCAGCTTCACCACCGTGCGCGCATCGCGCACGCCCCGCACGATGGCATCGACGCTCAGCTCGTCGGCGTAAACCATCGTCGTCGGCGAGCCGATCGGCGAGTCGAGCGGGCCGAGGTTCTGTCCGGCCCGATGATCGTCGCTGCCGCCCATGGCCGCGGCATGCGAGCCTTGCGCGACCAGGCTTTCCCAATAGCTCAGGCCCGGCAGAATGCCGGTTTGGACCTCGACGCCGTCGATCTCCGCCGGGTCGATCGGATGGTGCCATCCGCAGCCGATGCACAGGTCGCCGACGTCGAGCAGCGGGTGATTGATCGAGAAAAGGCCGCCCTGTCCGTGCACGTTGGCGATCGCTGCGGCGATGGTCGCGCCGCGCACGCCGATGCGATGATCGACCCACTGCGTCGTGCCGATGATGTTGGCGTGGCCGGCGTAGGTGGTGAACTCGGCGCCCGGCAGCAGCAAGACGTTGGGGTGGGCGCGCTGTTCCGCGTCGTACCAGGTCAGCTGGCTGGTGGTGTTGTGCTCGGAGAGCATGACGAAATCCAAGCCGCGGCCGGCGGCGAAGTCGAGCACTTCGTCGATGGTGGGATGTGCGTCGCCGCTCTCGCGCGAGTGCACGTGGAAATCGCCGGCGTACCAGCGCGCTCCCGTCGCAAGCGGCGTCGGCGGCGCGTACGGCCGGCGCTCGCTCTGCGCATCCAGCGTCGGCGCCGTGCGCAGCGTGATCTGCACCGCATAGTGCGCCGGCAGCTCGTTCACTTTCGCCTTGCCGACTACGACCTCCCATTGCCCGGCGGGAAGCGGGCCGGGCACGTAGCTGCGCGACGCTGCGTCGATGCCGACGACCGCCGGCTCGGTGTTGCCGCCGCCCCAGCCGCGAAAGCCGTTCGGATCGTCGAGACCCCAGTCGAGAATGTTGGCGTCGGACAGACGTCGTGGTCGATCTGGATCTCGGCGGTGCCTTCGGGCACTTCGAAGGGGAGAAAGAAGTGCGTCAGCGGATCCGATGGCACTTCGCCGGCGAGCGAGATGACGGTGTCGTCGGCGCGCGCCATGCAGCATAGCAGACAGAGCGAGAGTGCAAGGGCGACGCGGAGCGGACGCATGATCCGACCATCCCTTCGTGGCGCGCAATTCGTCAAGGACGACTTTGCGAGCGGCCACTGCCACACGCCGCGAACTGGTGGACCACCGATTGAGAGTGTGGATCTGTGTCCTCCTGGTGGCGGAGCGACTGGGCCGCGAGCTGTGTTCAGCTGCGGACTCCGATCCGGCAGCGCAACGCCTGTAGTCGGGTTCGCGTTGCCGGCGCGACGTGCTAGGCGCGGACAAGATGCTGTTGTCCGAGTTCGTCCCGCGTCCGCAGTGTTGGACCTGCTTCAAACCGCGCCCGGCCTGTATCTGCGACGCCATCACGCCGGTCGAGAATCGGACTGGTGTCACGATATTGCAGCACCCGCGAGAGCGCTTTCACGTCGTCGGCACGGCGCGCATCGCGCATCTGGGGTTGGCGCGCGTGCGCGTGGAGCAGTGTGCGCCGTGGACCGATGCCGCGGCGATTCGCCGCCGCCTACCGTTGGGCGCCGCCGTGCTCTATCCGTCGCCGCACGCGCGCGAGCTGTCCGCGCTCGCGGCCGCCGAGCACCCGCCGCACCTCGTCGCCATCGATGCGACGTGGTTCCTGGCCAAGAAGGTCTACGATGCCCATACCTGGTTACATGATCTGCCGCATGTGCGACTGACGCCAAGCCGCCCGAGCCGTTACGGCCGCGTCCGCCGCGAGCCGCGCGCCGACTACCTCGCGACCCTCGAAGCAGTCGTCGAGGCCCTGCGCGTGCTGGAGCCCGACACGCTGGGTTTCGACGGACTGCTCGGCGTCTTCGCGCAGATGGTGCAGCGACAGGAAGCGTACATGCAGCCTGCCGCGGGCTCGCTAGGCTGGGCGACGGCGGCGGCGCCGCCGCGCCAGCGCCCAGAACGGCCCGGCGCCGAAGAGCGGCAATAGATCCGCACAGCGCGGCCCCGGCGCGACGACCGCGCAGCCCATCATCGACCCGTCGTTCGCCTCGGACGCGCCGACCGTCTGATTGTCGGAGTTCGCCGGCGTTGCGGTCGCCGCCGCGGCGGTGGCTGACGGCGTCGTCGTCGCCAGCGGTGCCGTCGCGGTCGGCGTCGGAGACGCTGTCGCTGCTGGCATCGTTGTAGTCGGCGTCGCGGGGCTCGGCGTGGCGCTCGCTGCGGCGGCGACGCGCAGCTCGCCGGCCATGCAGCCAATGGCAATCTCGGCGCCGCGCCGATCCGACGCGTTCGCATTACCGCAGCCGATCGGATAGCGGCCCGGCGGCGCATCGGCAGCCAGGCGCAGCGCGCAGCGATAGAGCACGGCCTGCGCGCCGATCGGCGCAAGGTCGCCGAGCGAAAGCACCACGACGCGCGCGCTCGAGTCATGCTGGCGGAAGCCGACTTGCTTATCGACGCCAGCGCCGGCGCTGCAGGATTCCAGCGCCGCTAACGGCGGCAGCGCCAGGTCATTCTGCGTCGCGACCACGTCCGCACCGCCGTTGAACGCGACCGTCAGGAACGCATCGGCGCCGGCCGCAGCGTCGCTGCTGCCGACGAGCAGACAGGCGCTGCCGTCCAGGCAGGCAGGCGTCGCGGTGACCGTTGGTGAGGCGCTGCGGCTCGGAGTCGCGCTGCGCGTTGCGCTGGTCGTGGGCGTCGCACTGACCGTCGGCGTGATGGTGCGCGTCGGTGCGACGATCGTCGGCGGTTGCGGGCATTGCGGGCCAGGCGTCAGCGGTGGTGCCAGCACTTGGAGTGAGTCGTAGCCATTGACGAAGAGAGCGTGATCGACCGCGCTCGGCCAATGGAACTCGTCGAGCGTCAACGCCGATGTCAGCGTCGTCCCGTCCCACGTCGCGATGGTTTCCGGATCGTTCGACGTCTCGAGCAGCAGACGGCCGTCCGTCTCAGCCGTCAGGAAGTTGAAGGTCGAATAAGGACTGCTCGGTCCCGGAGTCGGCAAAGGGACTTGATGCGCCCGCTCGTCGCCGAGCGTGTAGGAGTAGAGGCGGTCGGGGAACAGGCGATACGTGGGAAAGAGCACGCGGTTGCCGCTGACCAGCGGCGCGCCGAAGAGCACCGTAGTGGAAAATGGGCCGAAATCGTCCTGGTCGCCGCTGAGCACCTCGCGCACGCCGAGCGCCGGCGTCCACACCAGCGCGACGGGCACGTCGTCGTAACCGCCAACATTGAATCTGCGGCGGCTGCCGAGCACGAAGACGCCGTCGCCGAACAGGCGCGCTTGCTCCAGCCGATACGAAGTCGGAGTGCCGGCGGTCGGTGTCGTCTCGGCGGTTCGACTGGCGCGTAACGGCGGCTGCGCCGGCGTGTCGGTCTCGCCCGACAGGAAGAGATGATCGACGACGCTGACGTTCGGAAATCCGATACCGCTCCAACTTCCACCCGTGTTGTCGAGCGTCAGCGGCAGCGAGCGCAACGTGCCATCGGCCTCGCGGACGAGGATTGCGGTGGCTCCGTAGTGATCATCGAGCGTAGCCAGTGTTAGGACGCGCCCGTCCGCGTCGGCGTCGAGCACCGCCGGAGTGCCGAAGTCGCCTTGTCCTGCGAGCAGGTCATAGACCACCGCGCCATCTGTCGTGACATCGCCGCGGCCGATGACGCGCTCCATGACGTCCGCTCTGGCGCGATAGATCGAGGGCACGACGCTGTAGTACGTGTACTGGGGATTGGTGTCCTCGGTGTCCGGTTCCAAAATGGTGGCGGTGAACGCCAGCGCGTCGCCGGCGCTGAACGCACCCTGGCGAAACTCGTAGAAGCGCCGGCCGCCGGGCGCCGGGTCGCCGACCCGCGCGACGACGTGCGCGCCGTCGCCGTCGGTACAGACCAGGGCCCCGAAACCGTCGACTGTGCTGACGCTGACGGCGCTGCGGCCGTCCGCCGCCAAGCGCAGGGGCTCGAATCCTCCGTCGGCCATCACCTCGCCGCTCGGCAACACATCGCCGCTGCGCGCCAGGTACGCGGCCTGCCCATCGCGCCAGCGTGCCACCGCGCTTACGCTCTCACCGGTAAGCTGATCGACCACGATGTCGCCGGTGTCGTTCAGGGCACCGCTTCTCGCGACGCCCGGCAGCACGCGTGCCGCGGAGCCGTCCGCCGCAAACGCCAGCGCGCGCGCATCGAAACCGTACAGCACGTCGCCTGCGTCATCGATCGCGCTCCAGGTATCGAGCAGGGCCAAGCGGTCGTAGACGCCGGCCGGCGGCAAATCGCCGGCGGCGAATACGCGAACGATGGTGTCTGCGGTCGTACGATACAAACCTGCGACGTCGTTCTCCGCGCTCTGAAACGACACTTCGCCGCCGGCGCTGGCGGCCATGACACTCGCCGGCGCGAGCGGCGCGCCGCTCGGCCCTTGCGTCGCGGGGCCGACCACTTCGTCGCTGCCCGCCGGCGTCAGCCGCAGGATGCGGCCGCCGCTGCTTGCGACCACTGCCCCGTCGTCGCGCAACGCGACGAGCGCCAGCAGCGGAGCGTCGGCGGCGCCGGCCGGCTTCAGCTCGTCGGCAGATGCCAGGCGAGTCGGCGGTGCACCGGCGAGATAGATCGTCGGCTCGTTGCGCGAATTTCCATTGCCGTCGAGGCTGCTGCAGGCGCGTCCGCCGGTGGCGACCCGCGCCAGGAATGCCACCTGGCCGGCATCGTTGATGCGCGCCGCATCGATACGGCAGAGCGGGTCGCCGTCCTGATCGAGGTCGCCTGCCGCGGCGACGCTGTGCAGGCCTGCATGGTCCACTACGATGATCGCGGAGCCGAACCGCGCCCACGTCGCCGTGTCGCGGCTCGCCAGCACGGCCAGGTCGCCGCGGCGATTCCATGCGGCGCTGCCGGCGATCAATCGCAAGTCGCCGAGCGCGGTCGGATCGAGCGCCGCCGCGATGCCGTGCTCATCGGCCCAGTAGAGCGCCGGCGCGCCGGCCGCGCCGACGCGCTGCAGCAGCGCGCGCCCGCTGTCATCGGCGCCGAGCAGGTCGAAGCCGTTGGTGCCGACCCGCGCCAGCCCCGGTATTTCGTCACCCGCCCCGATCAAGCGTCGGAGCTGCAGCGGATCAGCGGCCGCTGCAATGGACGCCGCGCAAATCAGCGCGATCGAGGCCAGCGTGATTCGGCGGAGCATAACCGCCGCAGGCGTAGCATCGCTGTAAAAGATGAGTCGAGCAAATTCTGCTCGCTAACAAGCAGGAGCCGGCGCCGTCGGCGAATATCCATCAATTGAGTTTGCTTTCGCCCGACTTGCGGATCGGCTCGCGCCGACGGGCCGCCGTCTCACTCCGCCAACACCCACGTATCCTTGCTGCCACCGCCCTGCGACGAGTTCACGACCAGCGAGCCTTTCGTCAGCGCGACGCGCGTCAGGCCACCGGGCACGACCTGGACGTCCTCGCCGTAGATGCAGAACGGGCGCAGGTCGATGTGGCGCGACTCGAGCTCGCCGTCGAGGTAGCAGACGTGGCGCGACAGCGGCACCACCGGCTGCGCGATGTAGTTGCGCGGGTCGGCCTTGATGCGCGCGGCGAACTCGGCGCGCATGGCCGGCGTCGACGACGGCCCCATCAGCATGCCGTAGCCGCCCGATTCACCGACCGCTTTCACCACCATCTGCTCCAAGTTGTCGAGCACGTGCGCCTGGTCGTCCGGCCGCGTCATTTGGTACGTCGGCACGTTTTCCAAGATCGGCCGCTCGCCCAGGTAGTAACGGATGATGTCCGGCACGAACGGGTAGATCGCCTTGTCGTCGGCGATGCCGTTGCCCGGCGCGTTGACCAGTGCGACGTTGCCGGCTCGCCACGCGCCGATGATGCCGGCCACGCCGAGCACCGAGTCGGGCCGGAAGACGAGCGGGTCGAGGAAGGCATCGTCGACGCGGCGATACAGCACATCGAGGCGGCGCAAGCCGCGCGTCGTCTTCATGTAGACGACGTCGTTCTTCACCAGCAGATCGCGCCCTTCGACGAGCTCGATGCCCATCTCCTTGGCCAGGAAGGTGTGCTCGAAGTACGCCGAGTTGTAGATACCCGGCGTCAGCAGCGCGATTTCGCATTCGCTCTTGCCGCGCGGCGAGAGGTGGCGCAGCGCTTCGAGGAGCAGCGCCGGATAGTGCTCGACGCGTCGCACGCGGTAGCGGGCGAAGAACTCGGGCAGGATGTGCCGCTCCACGATCCGATTCTCGATCATGTACGACACGCCCGACGGCGTCCGCAGGTTGTCCTCCAGGACGAGGTAGCGGCCGGGTCCGTCGCGCACCAGATCGATGCCGCTGATGTGCGTGTAGATGCCCTGCGGCGGATCGATGTCCATGATCTCGCGCAGGTAGTGCTTGCCGTTGAAGATCAGATCGGCGGGGACGACGCCGTCCTTGAGGATGCGCTGCTGGTGGTAGAGGTCGCGCAGGAAGAGGTTCAGCGCCTTGACGCGCTGCTTGAGCCCGCTCTCGATCGGCGCCCACTCGTGGCCCGGGATGATGCGCGGGATGAGGTCGAACGGCCAGACGCGCTCGATGCCTTCCTCTTTCTCGCCATAGACCGTGAAGGTGACGCCCTCCGAGCGCAGCGCCAGGTTGGCTTCCTGCACCTTCGAGCCGAGGTTGCTCTGGCCGACGCTGCGAATGTGCTCCCACAGCGGCCGGTAGTGATCGCGCGGCGCAAAGTCGTCGAGGTAAAATTCGTGATACGGCATCCGATCGGACGCCGAAGTCTCTTGCGGGAAGCCAAGCATCAGTTGCCCTTTCCAATGATGGCGGGGAAGGATGCACGAGCAGCGCAAGCGACGTGCCCGCGCGCCAACCGCCAGGCGCATTGCGAACGTGCCAGCGCGCTGCGCTCCGTGCCGGGTTTTTGGGCAAGCCCGCTGCCTCGCGAATGGGCTTCCGGAGAAGACGACCATCACAGGCCCGATCGGTAGATTGTTCTTGACTGACTTGGTCGGTCAGAATACGCCCGGCGCATGCCGCGTCGGCCACCGAGCGATCGCCTTGCCAAGCTGATCGCCTGCGCCACCCGCGTGTTCATCGCGCAGGGCTATCGGCGCACGCAGATGGACGACGTGGCGGCGGCGCTCGGTGTCGCGAAGGGCACGCTCTATCTCTCGGTCGCCAGCAAGGCGGCGCTGTTCGATCTCGTCGTGCGGCATGCCGATGCGCTGCATCCGCCCGCCGAGCCGGAGCCCTTGCCGATCCAGACCCCTGCGCCCGCTGCCACCCTGGCGTTCGTTCAGCAGCGCGTCGAGCAGGTCGTCATCGGCCCGGCGCTCGCCGCGGCGCGGCGCGGCCCCGCGCCGCGCGACGTGCGCGCCGAGCTGGGCGCCATCGTGCGAGAGCTCTATGCGATGATGTCGGCGCAGCGCACGGCGATCAAAGTCATCGATCGTTGCGCCTCCGACTATCCCGAGCTGGCAGCGGTCTGGTACCGCGCCGGCCGCGAAACGCAGCTCGGCGCCTTGCGCGACTACTTGCTGGCGCGCATCGACGCCGGCCGGTTGCGGCCGGTGCCCGACGCGACGCTGGCGGCGCGGCTGATCATGGAGACAGTGGTGACCTGGGCGGTGCATCGCCATTGGGATGCGGCGCCGCAGCCGATGTCCGAGGCGACCGTACAAGCGACCGTCGAGCAATTCCTGGTCGATGCGCTGGCGCCGCCGCGGCGCCAGGGAGCGCGGGCCCCCCGCCCGCAAGGCGGGTGGAAATGACACGGATGTTCGCACGCACCGCGATCGGCATGCGCGTCCTCTGCTTGCTTGCTCTCCTCGTAACCATCATGGCGCGGCGCGTGCGGGCCGACGGCGATGCCGTCGAGTGGGCGTGGACGGAAGGCGCCCCGGGCGGCGGGCGGTATTCGCCACTGGCCGACATCAACCGCGACAACGTCGGCCAGCTGCGCGTCGCCTGGACCTATCGCCACGGCGACGTCTACGACGGCGGCATCCTTCCCGACCACGTCAACAAGGGCACGTCGTTCGAGGGTACGCCGATCGTGGTCGACGGGCGGCTGATCTTCACCACGCCGTACAATCGCGTCATCGGGCTCGATCCGGAGACCGGCCGTGCGCTGTGGACGTTCGATCCGCACATCGACACCGCGCGGCGTTTCGCCAACATGCTGATCAATCGCGGCGTCGGATATTGGCGCGACCCGGCGGCGACCGGCCCGTGCGCGGAGCGGGTGTTTCTCGGCACGCTCGACGCGCGCCTGATCGCGCTCGATGCCGCGACCGGCAAGCCGTGCAGCGACTTCGCGACCGACGGCACGGTCAACCTGCTCACCGGCCTGACGCCGATGGTGGATGCGTGGGAGTACAACGTCACCTCGCCGCCGACCGTGGTCGGCGACGTGGTGATCGTCGGCTCGTCGATCGCCGACACATTGCGCCGCGTCGCGCCGCCCGGCGACGTCCGCGCCTACGACGTACGCAGCGGCGCGCTGCGCTGGACGTTTCACACCATCCCACGGCCGGGTGAGCCGGGTAACGACACGTGGCAGAACGACAGCTGGCGCAACGCCGGCGCCGCGAACGTCTGGTCGACGATCACCGCCGATCCCGAGCGCGGCTTGGTGTTCTTGCCGGTCAGCACGCCGAGCCCGGATTTCGACGGTGCCGATCGTCCCGGGGCGAATCTGTTCTCCGACACCGTCGTCGCCTTGCGCGCCGCGACCGGCGAGCAGGTCTGGCACTTCCAGACCGTGCATCACGATTTGTGGGACTACGATCTGGCCGCGCCGCCGGTCGTGACGCAGGTCGCGATTGATCCCAGTCTATTCGGCGGCGCGGCAGCCACACCCGGCGACGCCCCTGCCGGCACCAAGTCGGCTGTCATACAGGCGACCAAGGCCGGCTTCGTCTTCGTGCTCGACCGCGACAGCGGCGCGCCGCTGCTGCCGATAGCCGAGCGGCCGGTGCCGCCGAGCGATCTGCCCGGCGAGCACGCCTGGGCGACACAGCCGGTGCCGGTGCTACCGCCGCCGCTGCTCCCGTGGAAGATCGACGCCGCTGATTTGTGGGACGCCGATCCGAAGCGTCAGGCCGCGTGCGCCGAGATTCTCCAGGGACTGCGCAACGACGGCGTTTTCACGCCGCCGAGCCTGCAGGGCACGCTGCTCTATCCGATGACCGGCGGCGGCGTGAACTGGTCGGGCATCGGCGTCGATCCGCGCGCGCACCGCGCCTTCGTGCCGGTGAACAACGTCGCGCACGTGCTGCATCTCACCGCGCTGCCGGACGGGAATGTCGACGCGCCCGACACCATCACGCCGCTGCATTTCTTCGAGGGACTATATTGGGCCTTCACCGGGCGCGGCACGGGATTGCGCTACTGGACCGACCCGCTGCGCGGCCGGCGTCTGTTCGCCGTCGACGGCGTGCCGTGCAATCGCCCGCCGTGGGGCGAATTGGTCGCGATCGATCTCGACCGCGGCGCCATCGCCTGGCGCGTGCCGGCCGGCAGCGCCAACGGTGTGCAGGGGCTGTCAGGCTACGGTCCCGTGCTCGTTACCGCCGGCGGCTTGGTGTTCCATGCCGGCACGACGGACTTGCACTTGCTCGCGCACGACGTCGACAGCGGCGCGGTCGTCGCACAGTTCCCAATCCCGGCCGGTCTGCACGCCGGCCCGATCACCTACAAGCTGCGTCCCGACGGCAAGCAATTCCTCGTCATCGCGCCCGGCGGCCACATTGGCCTCGGCTCGAAGCAAGGCGACTACATCATCGCCTACACGTTGCCGTAGCGGCCGATCGGAGAAGCAACCACAGATGAACACGGATGAACACGGATGGGAACGGAAGCGACTACCCAGCGGTGAGTGCGCCGCGCTTACCGCGGCATTCGAAAGTAAAGTTGGTTGAAGCCTCGGAACGCGGCGGCCGCTTCACCAATGCGAGACCTCCGGATCCATCTGTGTTTATCTGTGTTCATCGTGGTGATTCTTTTCCGCGGCTCCGGGTCGTAGGGCACCGAAGAGCCACAGCAGGCCCGACACCAACACCGCGACGGCGATGAGCAGCATGGCGTCGCGCAGCGAGCTGCGATCGGCGATCCAGCCGACCAGCGGCGGCGACGGCACGTCGCCGAGCACGTGGATGGCGACGATGCTGGCGGCCATTGCCTTGGCGCGCTCGTCGACGGCGACGCTGTTGATGATCGCGGCGTTGATCGGCCCGGTCGAGACGAACAGCAGCAGCTCCGCGACGATCAGCGCCGGCATGTAGACTGCGGCCGCGTCGGCGCGAATGACTAGCAGCACGAACGGAAACGCCAACAGCATCGAGAGCGCGCACACCCAGACATCGGCGCGCGTCCTGCGCGCGCGCACGTGGTCGGCAAGCCACCCGCCCAGCAGCGTGCCGATCAAGCCGGTGATCGCCAGGGTCGCGCCGAAGGTGACGGTCGAATCGATTTTCGACAGGTGATGCACCTGCTGGAGGAAATCCGGCGCCCAAAAAGCGAGTGCCCCGAGCGCGAACGTGTAGGCGGCGTAGCCGAGCACGTCGAGCGCGTAGTCGCGCTGCGAGAACAGGCGCACGTAGTCGCGCCAAGCGGTGCGCATTGCGGCGCCGGCGTGTGCGGCGACGACCGAGCCCGGATCGCTGGCGCCGCGCGGCGGATCGGCCAGCGCCCACGCCAGTCCGGCGAGTCCGACGCCGGGTGCCGCGGCGACGAGAAACGCAGCGCGCCAACCGAAGGTCTGCTCGGCCAGCCCGCCGATGGCAAATCCGATTGCCGCTCCGAGCGGGATGGCAGCGTAAAAGACGGCGTAGATGCGCCCGCGGCGTGCCAAGGGATAGAGGTCGGCGAGCATTGCCGGCGCCGCCGTACCGTACGCGGCTTCGCCGACGCCGACCAGCGAGCGCGCCGCCAGTAACGTCGCGAAGCCGCCGGCGAGCGCACCGGCAGCGGTGGTGATTGCCCAGATGACGACGCCAACCGCGATCAAGCGCGGTCGACTGCGCCGATCCGCCAGGGCGCCGAACCACGGCGCCGTGAGCAGGTAGACGATGATGAATCCCGACGCGAGCCAGCCGCTCTGCGCGGCGCTCAATCCCAGGCCGATCGGCGGCGCAGCGGTCAGCGTGCTGACCAACGCCGCCACCACATAGCGGTCGAGGTAGTTGAGCAGATTGATCGCCGTCAGCACGATCAAGCCGGCGCGCGCCGATCGCAACATCAGCGTCGGCGAGTGGTGAGCCGTTGGACGCGCAAGCGCAACGGCGCGACGGCATGGCAACGGCCCTTCTCGGCTGCGCCGGCGATCAGGCGGATTGCTGATCGAGCTGCGCGTCTGCGCGCCTTCGCGTTGCGATCGCCCGTCATCTCGATCACCGCGGCGCTCGCGCCGCCTGCACCGCGTTGCATCGCCACCCGACTCTCCCGCATCCCGTGTCGCGGGCTCGTCAGGCGCGCAGCGTGCGCAGGCGTTGGTTGGCGAACAGCAGAATCCATGCGGCACCCATCACGGCGGTGTTGAGCACGTAGGGACCGATCGGGTTCATGGCATAGAGCGTCGTGCCGATCATCGGGCCGACGACATTGCCGAGCACGGCGACGCCGTTCACCATGCCGGCAACGGAGCCCTGCTCGTGGCTGTCGACCGACAGCGATGCGCCGGCCGCGCTGCCGGGGCGAATCAAGCCGAGGCCGATGCCGAGCAAGACCAGCGCGGCGAAGTACGACGGCAGCCCGGCGCGTAGCGTGAAGATCGCGTACGCCGAGACCGACAGCGGCAATCCGATGCGCAACATGCGCCGCGCCGTCGGCCGGAAGCGCTGCACGATGAACAGCTGGGCGATCAAGCCCGAGACGGCGAGGATGACGAAGCCGATGCCGGAGAGCTGCACGGTACGCTGCGGCGTCAGGGCAAGCGTGTCCTGCAGAAAGAAGGCGAACGTGATGACGGTGGTGGCACGCGTCGCCTGTAGCGCTGCGGAGACGAGCACGAAGGGCGTGACGCGCGGATCGAGCGCACGCAAGCGTGCCGGGCGCGGCGCGTGTTCCGGAATCGGCGGGCCGTCCTCCGGCAAATAGGAGCGGATCATGAAGCTGCTCAAAACCGCCAGCGCCGCGGACAAATACAACGGCGCCACCAGATCGATCGTCGACAGCAGCGCGCCGACGCCGGGGCCGAGCGTTTCGCCGACGCCCATCGCGGCGCTGACCATGGCCACGCCGGCCGTGCGCTCGTGGTGCGCCGTGCGGTCCGCAACATATGCTTGCGCGGCCGGCCCGGTGCCGGAGCCAAACACGGCGAACAGCGACCGCGCCGTAATCAGCATCGGATAGATGAACATCGCCGGCAGCAGATTGCGCAGCCCGATCTCGATGACGACGGCGAGCGAGAACATCGACAGCGCGTAGCCGAGCAGGCCGGTGAGAATGATCGGACGCCGGCCGCGCAAATCGCTGCGCCGTCCCCACCACGGGCTGATGAAGACCCACAGCGTCGCCGAGGTGGCGAAGATGGTCGACACCTGAAACGGCGTGATGCCGATTTGCCGTGCCGTCGGCGGCAGGATGCTGAACAGCATCGACTGCCCGATGCCGATGCACACCAGGCACAAAAACAAGATGCGCAACCCGCGCCTGTTGTCACTCGGCATGGATGAAGTTCACCACAGAGGCACAGAGACACGGAGAAAGCACGGCGCGCCGAACGGTGGGCCTGCCGAGTCTGAGTTTGGAGAGAGCGCCGCCGCATCTCAGCCCGCCCAGAGGAGGAGATTTACCGACCATTGCCATTCTGCGGCGGCGCTGAACGTGGAGCGGCTTGGTCAGGGCTCCCGTCCCGGGCGCCGGTCAGCTACAGGCAGCTTCCGTGCGCCTCTCTGTGCCTCTATGCCTCTGCGGTGAGATCCTCCTCCTGGCGCTCGTCGCGCGGGCCCAGGAGCCGGCGCCGGAGGAGCGCTTGCAGCTCGATCCGATCGTCGTCACCGCAACGCGCGAAGCGCGGCCGCTGAGCGACGTGCCGGCGTCGGTGAGCGTCGTCGAAGGGCTCGACGTGCAGGGCGCGCAGCGCGGCGTCGGCTTGGAGGAGTCGCTCGACCGCGTGCCCGGCGTGCTGGTGCAGAGCAGCGACAACTTCGCGCAGGACGTGAAGATCCAGATCCGCGGCTTCGGCACGCGCTCGGCCTTCGGTATTCGCGAGGTGCGCGTGCTGCTCGACGGCCTGCCGGAGACGCAGCCCGATGGGCAGACGCAGCTCGACGACGTCGACCTCGCCTCGATCGAGCGCATCGAGGTCCTGCGCGGGCCGGCCGGCGCGCTGTATGGCAACGCCTCGGGCGGCGTCATCCAACTCTTCACCGAGGACGCGCCGCAGCAGCCGACGCTCGGCGTCACCTTGACCGGCGGCTCTTACGACTACGGCAAGTACAGCGTGAAGGGCGGCGGCACAGTGGGCAACGCACACCTCTTCATGCAGGGCTCGTATTTGCAGCTCGGCGGTTATCGCCAGCAGAGCGCGACCCAGTCCGGTACCTGGCTCGCCAAGCTGCGCTACGACTTCGATCCCGACACCGACGTCACGCTGCTCGCCAACGGCGTCGAGTCGCCGCAGGCCGACGATCCCGGCGCGCTGACGGCGCAAGAGGCCGCGCAACACCCGGAACGCGCGCGGCCGCTCAACGTGCAGCTCGATGCCGGCGAGACCGTCAGCCAGGCGCGGCTCGGCGCCACCGCGAACCATCGCGCCGGCTGGGGCGACCTCAGCGCCTACGCCTATGTGATGACGCGTGACTTCAATAATCTGTTGGCGATCCCGCCGTCGCTCGGCGACGGCATCGTCACCTTCAATCGCTTTGCGCCCGGCGGCGGCGCGCGTTGGACGCTGGCGCTGCCGGTGCTCGGCTTCGCCCAGCAGCTCACCACCGGCATTGATCTGCAGTATCAGGACGACGACCGCAGCCGTTTCCTGAACGAAGATGGAGCGCAAGGGTCGCGCACGCTGCACCAGCACGAGCGCGTCGGCAGCGTCGGCCCGTACCTACGCGAAGAGCTCGAGCTCGGCGACGGCTGGGAGCTGAGCGGCGGCATGCGCTACGACGCGGTCAACTTCGATGTGGGCGTCGACTACCCCGCCAACAGCGGCGGCTCGGACTCGACGACGTATCAGCACATCAGCCCGACCGGCGGCGTGCGTTGGAGCTGGCGGGAAGGTCGGCCGGAGCGGTTGTCGGAGCTGGCGACCTACCTGACGGTCGGGACCGCCTTTCAAACGCCGACCACGACCGAGCTCGGCAATCCCGACGGGCCCGGCTTCAACGCGCAGCTGCAGCCGCAGACCTCGATCACCTACGAGCTCGGCACGCGCATTGGCCTCAGCGATTTCCTCAAGGCCAATGCCGCCGCCTACGACATCGAAGTCGATCAGGAGCTGGTGCCCTTCGAGAGCCCGTCGGGCCGCACCGCCTACCGCAACGCCGGACAGTCGCGCCGCATCGGCCTCGAGCTCGATTGGCAAGCGCGCCTGCCGCTGTCGCTGCGCTACAGCGGCGCGGTCACGCTGCTCGACGCGCACTACCAAGACTACAATCTCGACGGGCAGAACCTGGCCGGCAATACCGAGCCCGGTATCCCCGGCTACTGGATCTACCAGGAGCTGATGTACCAGCACTCGTCCGGCTTCTTCGCCGCGCTCGAAGCGTTCCTGGTCGGCGGCTATTTCGTCGATGACGTCAACTCCGCCAGCACCGGCGCCTACCAGCTGGTCAACTTCCGCACCGGCTACCAATACGCCTTCAACGAGCACTGGCTGGTGGCACCGTTTCTCGGCCTCAACAATCTGCTCAATCAAAACTATGTCGGCACCACCCGCCTCAACGCCCTCGGCGGCCGCTTCTACGAGCCGGCCCCGACCTTCAACGTCTACGGCGGCCTGTCAGTGGTCGCGACACTGTGAGGGACAGCTGTTGGCGAGTCGGTCCGAAGCCTGCCAGGCGAAGTGCCACTGCGAGCACGGACTAGTCCACGTTCGCAACCATTACCGCTCCGCGCCGCAGACAAGTCAGGGGCCGCAACCGCCACCTCCGATTCCCCTGTGGCCGCGGGCGTCTCTGCCCGCATAGCCGCGCGCAGCGCGGCTAGCTGGCGCGTCGGATCGATTCCGATCTCATTCGACGACCGACGGGGCGATACGAGCCGCAGGACACCGGGCGGCCGCAACCATCACTGTCTCGAGCCGCAGACAAGTCAGGGCCGCAAGCCGCCACCTCCGATTCTCCTGTGGCCGCGGGCGTCTCTGTCCGCATAGCCGCGCGCCGCGCGGCTAGCTGGCGCGTCGGGTCGATTCCGATCTCATTCGACCGACCGACGGGGCGATACGAGCCGCAGGACACCGGGCGGCCGCAACCATCACTGTCTCGAGCCGCAGACAAGTCAGGGCCGCAAGCCGCCACCTCCGATTCCCCTGTGGCCGCGGGCGTCTCTGCCCGCATAGCCGCGCGCAGCGCGGCTAGCCGTAGTGAAATGAGTCAACTCTCGTCCGGATCCACCGCGGCCCACACGAATGGGTAGCTTCGCGCTCCGGGCCACCTGCGCCGTGGGTTCCGCAGCACGTAGCGGACGGTTCGCATGAGCGCCACGTCATCGCGGATGATCCGGTCTTGATACTCGGGTTGCCAGACTCGTCCGCCGCCGATGATGCGCGTGGTGAACGACTTCCAAGAGTGAACGATGCGCTCGAGGGCGATCAGGCGGGGACCGACGACGACGTGCACGTGGTCGTCCATCACGACGTATGCCAGGAGATCGTAGCGCTGCCCGTCGAAGTGACGAATCGCTGAGCTGACGCAAGCCCGTTGCTCGGGCGACAGAAAGCGCCGGGAAGCCGACACGCGCCAAGTAACGAAGTAGACGGCATCGATGCGCCGCCAGTGCGGCAGGCTCCGCCGATAGAAGCGATCCTCGTCGGGCGCAGGCATCCGTCGATGGTCCGTTGGTCGCGGCGCAACGATGTTGCCGGGGACGCGCCGGCAGCCGCGCTGCGCGCGGCTATGCAGGCAGAGACGCCCGCGGCCACAGGGGAGTCGGAAGTGGTGGCCGCGACGTTTCGTGGTGGGTGGCTGGTCTTGGGGGCGGTGAGCGACGGTACCGTACGAACTCAATACGCGATCGACACCACCAGTAGCAGATCCTCACCATGCGCCGTCTGCAATGCACTGGTCTCGCCGACCTGCAGACCGATGACGGCGCGGGCGATCGGCGAGGTGAACGCGACACGTCCATGCGCCGCATCGGCTTCGTCGACACCGACGAGTTGCAGCTGTCGCTCCTCGCCGGCGTGAGCTCCTTCGATCGTGCGCAGCGTCACGGTGGCGCCGAAGCGCACCACGTCGGTCGACGCTGCACGCGGATCGACGACCTGCGCGCTGGCAAGGCGCGCCGTCAGATCGCTCAACCGCTTGCCGACGATCGCAACGCGGCGCCGCACCTCTGCGTCGTCGCGCTCCAGCTGATCGAGTCCGCGCCGTTCGGCTTCGAGCTCTGAGAGTTCGGCGCGCAATGCCGCGAAGCCGTGCGGCGTGACGTAGTTCGGTACGCCGTCCGGCAGCGGCGCGCGTGCCGGAACCACCGGCTCCTCCCACGCATCATCCTTGGTGAAGGCCTTGCTCACGTTGCTGAACATAGCACGCGCAAGTGTCGCGATGGGTTGATCGGCGCTGCCTAGACGCGTCGACGTTCGCCGCCGCATGTTCCGAAGACTCCGGCTGGCCGGGCGATCTCCGTGCCGGCCTGGCGCCGGTCAAGGCAGGGCCGTGTTGGTGGCCATAGTCGACGCACAGTTTGGGCCTTCTGTCGCGCTGCAGTCGCTGTCGCCTCGGTTGCCGACATCCGCGACGTGCTGCGCCGCCCCACACGCACGGCGACGCAGCGCAGCCGGGTTGGGCGGGCGAGATCGACGCGCCGATTCACTGTGGCAGCCTCCCATCGCTCACCACCTCGACGGCGAGCGGCTGCGAGACCGATCGGCCGAGCTCGTCCACGGCGCGCAGTGTGAATCGGCCGGCGCGCGCGGGCCAGAAGTACGTCATACCTGGCGCGGACTGGCCGACGTAGGCGTCGTCGACGAACCAGGAGACGCGGCGACCGTCGGCGTCGGCGACGGCAGAAAACGGAATCTCGTCGGGCACGCCGTCGCGCAAGGCGTAGACGAGGCGGGCCTGCGGCGAATCGATGCGCAGCGCGCGACCCGCGGCGGCGCGGCTGGTGCATTGCGGCGCATACGGCGGCGGCGTGCGGCGCGCGATGCCGGCGCGGCGGAAGAGGGCGAGCAGATGCGACGGCCAGAACTCGTAGGTCTCGTGGCGCACGCGCTCGATCTGATCCGGACAGGCGCGCAACCCGCTGGCGAGGTCGATGGCGACGTCGCGGTGCACGCTGCAGGTGCCGATCGGCGAGCGCCCGGCGATGACCAAGGTGTCCTTGTGCCCCGGACAGTGTTCACCCGCAGGCGCACCCGACAATGCGCACACCGTCGCCGGCACCACGCCTTTCGGCGGCGCCGGCATGGCGAACGATTCGCCGCGTGCCTTCAGCGCCTCGACGATGTGGAAGAATAGCGGTCCGGCGGCGTCGCGTCCGATGAAGGCAGGATTCGGTGTGCCGTCGAAGTTGCCGACCCAGACGCCGAGCGCGAAGCGGCCGGCGACGCCGACCGCCCACGCGTCGCGGAAGCCGAACGAGGTACCGGTCTTCCAATCGATGCTCGAACGGCGTCGCGCGCCGGCAATGCGTCCGTCGTCGCCCGGCGGTGGATTGCTGCGCAGCATGTCGAGCACCAGGTAGCTCGCTTCCGGCGACAGCAAGCGCGCGTGCGGCGGCGGCGGCTGGCCGGCGCGCATGACGAGATCGCGATCGACGCCGCCGCCGGCCAGCGCGGCATACAAGCGTACCAGCTCGTCGAGCCGCACCTCGACGCCACCGAGCGTCAGCGCCAGGCCGTAGAACTCGGCGCTGCGCAGTCCGCCGATGCGCGCGTCCTTCAACAGGCCGTAGAGGCCAGGCGCCGGCAGGCGGTTGGCGAGCTGTACGGCGGGCAGATTGCGGCTGCGCACCAACGCGTCGGTGGCGCTGATCGGGCCGAGGAAGTCGCGATCGAAGTTCTCCGGATTCCAGCTGGAGATGGTCAGCGACGTGTCCTCCAGCATCGTCTCCGGATTGATCAGGCCGGCGTCGAGCGCCAGGCCGTAGAGGAACGGCTTGAGCGCCGAGCCGGGCGAGCGGCGCGCACGCACGCCGTCGACGGCGCCGAGAATTGCCGCGTCGCCGTGATCGGCCGAGCCGACGTAGGCGAGGACTTGCATGGTGCGATGGTCGACCAACAGCACCGCGGCGTTGTGCACGCCGAAGCGCTGCGCGTTCTCGCGCCAGGCGGCGAGCTGCTGCTCGACCATCGCCTGCAGCGCCGGGTCGATCGTCGTTTCGATGCGGCCGCTATCCGGTTGCTCGGCGATCAGGCGGTCGGCGAGATGCGCGGCGCCGAACGGCAAATCCGCGCGCGTGCGCAGACGCACGGCGCTCAACGCGCCGTCGCCGCTCGCCGCGTGACGCCCGTTCCAGGTCGCGGCCAGGCGGGCGCGCGCGCCGGCGATCGCGGCGCGACCGGCGGAGGAAAATGGATCGCGTGCGGCCGGGCTCTTCGGGATGACGGCCAAGGTCAGCGCTTCGGGCGGGGTGAGCTGCTCGACCGGCTTGCCGAACAGCACCCAGCTCGCCGCGCCGACGCCCTCGACGTTGCCGCCGTACGGCGCGAGGTTCAGGTATGCCTGGAGGATCTCGCGCTTCGAGAAGCGCGCTTCGAGCTGCAGCGCGTACAGCATTTGCACCAGCTTGCCGTGCCACGAGCGCGTATCGATATCGAAGCGCAGGCGCGCCAGCTGCATGGTCAGCGTCGAGGCGCCGAGGCGGCGATCGGCGCGGACATAGGTATGGTCGACGGCGCGCAGCAGCGACGCCGGGTTCACCCCGGGATGCCAATAGAAGAAGCGATCCTCCTGCAGCAGCGTCGCGTCGATCAGCGCCGGCGGAACCTCGTCCAGCGGCGTCCAGAGGCGATAGTGATCGTCGCCGGCGAGCGAGAGGCGCAGCAACGAGCCGTCGCGCGCCAGCACCAGCTGCGACATGCCGTCGCGATTGACCAGCAACGGCGTCGGCACCAGCCGCAGCAGCAGCCAGGCGCCGGCGAGCGCCGCGGCGACGAGGCCGCCGCGGCGCAGCCAGCGGCGCTCAGTCGGTGACGTCGATCGCACTTCCCAAGCCTCGACCCCACGCAGCGCGATCGTACAAGCCTTCGATCAGCACCGGCGGGATTTGAAAGTGACCGCGGTTGGTTGGCTTGATGCGGTAGACGAAGCGCCGCGCCTCGCCGCCGACGGTGCCGTAGAGCACGACGCGATCCTCGCGCACGTCGACGTAGTCCGGACTCCAGACGTCGGTGCCGCCGACCAGCGACCTTCGCTGTGCCAGACTGTCCGAGGTCAGGTCGACCTCGAAGCCGCCGGGCAAGAGATCGACCACGGCGACTTGCCGCCTCGTCGAATCGGTGGCCCGAACATAGAGCACGACGTCGAGCGTGTTGCGGATCGACGTTTGCGACACGGCGGCACCGCCGTTGGCGGCGCGAACTTCGCGCGAGACTTCGAGTCCGTTCGCGACCTTCTCGCGCGGTGGCTCGCGATCGAAGCCGGATTGCACCACTTGTTGGTACAGCGGCGTGCCGGTCGCAGCGCTGAAGCGCACCTTCCCGGCATCCTCGGGTACCAGCGCGCGCACGATCGACGTGCCGTCGGTGCTGAGCGCGTGCTCGGCGCCGGCCGCGTCGACTGCCGCGATCTGGACATGCTGCGCCGCCGCCGGCGGCATCGCCTGCGAATAGGCGTCGAGGCCAAGGATCAGCGCGCCGGCCGACAGCGTGTTGAACTTGGCGATCTCGTCGCCGAGCTTGAGCAGCGCATCGGGCGCGAAGGCGCGCACGCGACCGGGGAAGTGTTTCGACAGGAGATAGAGCGTGAAGCCGTCGGCGGTGAGCGGATCGTAATAGTGGTCGTAGTCGGGTTGGACGACATGCTCGAGTCCGGCGCCGTCGAGTAGCGCGCGCGTGTCGTCTTCCAAATTGAGCTGCTGGAAGACCGCGGCGAGGAACAGCGCCGCAATATCGCCCTGCCACTCCTGCTTGGGCCGTTGCAGCAGCGCGTCGCGCAAGGCGCGCGCCTCGCTGAGCTTCACCTGGCGGCTGCGCGTCAGCAGATACAGGCCGTAGCTCCTGGCGCGCAGCGCCGGCAACTCGCCGTCCGGCGCGAGATTGCCGGCGAGATAGACGAGGGCGCGCCGAATCATCGCCTCCGGCACCGCCTGGCCGCGGGCGCGCGCCTCGATCAGATAGTGCGTGGCGTACGCCGTGACGAAGTCGTCCGTCTCGGCGTCCGCATCCCACAAGCCGAAGGCGCCGTCGCCGTTCTGCCGCGCCTGCAGCGTCAGCCGCGCGCGCTCGTTCAACACCTTGGCGCGCTCGCCGTCGATGCCGAGCTCGGGGTGCGCGCCGAGCAGCAGGGCGGGGAAGGCGGCGCTCACCACCTGCTCGCTGCAGCCATGCGGGTAGCTGCCGAGGTAGCGCGCCAGGCCCGGAATGAGGCCGAGCGGACTGGCCGATGCCGACGCCTCGACCTGCCGCAGCTCCGGATACAGGAGGCGATCGACCGGTAGGTCGCTGGCACCCCCGCGCGGCGCGACCTGTGTCGCAACGGTCGTCAACGCCGGGGCCGCCGGGCGGACGCTCATGTCGAGCGTCGAGGTCGCGGCGTGCTCGCCGGAGGCGGCGCGGAAGGTGGCGGTGGCGACACCGGGGTGACCGGCGACGCGCAGATGCCAGCGCGCCACGGCATCGCGCCCTTCGGCGATGCTCATCGTCTGCGCGGTGTCGCCGACGATCTGCAAGCCGGCCGAGACCTGCAGCGTCGCTTGGACCGAGGCCGCCGGCCCGCTGCCCTCCAATGTGTTCGTGATCAACGCCGTGACGTCGAGCTCGTCGCCGGGTGCGGCGAAGGTCGGCAGCGTCGGCAGAATGACGAATGGACCGCGCGCAATCGTCTTCGCCTCGGCGACGCCGACGGCGCGGTCGTCGACCCCGACGGCGACGACGCGCAGCGAGCCATTGAACGTGTCGGGCACCAGGTAGTCGACGGCGCCGGGGCCGGCCGGCACGTCGAGAATGCCCGACCAGAACGCGACCGGCGGCACGCCTTTGCGCTTGAACGGGTTGAGGTTGCCGGCCAGCAGCACGTCCTCGTCGCCGCCCGGCGCGGCGAGCGAGCGCACGATGTCGTATTCGGGCAGCAGCAGGTCGAGTATCTGCTCGGTGGTCACGGCCAGCGAACGCTTGCGGAAGAAGTAGGAGAGCGGATCCGGCGTCTTCCAGCGCGCCACTTGCAGAATGCCTTCGTCGACCGCGAAGACGGCGAGCGTGGTCGGCGCACCGGCGTTCCACCCGATGTGCAGCGTCGCACCCGGCGCCACGCGCTCCGGCACGTCGAGCGCCAGGCGCTGCGTGTGGCGCGTGCGGCTGACGCTGAACGGCGCCGCGCCGCTGGTCAGCGGCGAAACGAAGATGTCGCGCGAGGCGAGGTCGCGCACGAAGCTGACCACGACATAGCCGTTGCCTTCGAGCGCCTCGGGCAAGCGGATGTGCTGCACGGTGGCGTTGCCATCGGTCTTGAACCAGGTCGAGGCGTACACCTTGTCGCGCTCGATGGTGAGCAAGCCGGCGCCGGCGTATGGCGCGGCGATGGCGACTTCGATGTCGTCGCCCGGCGCATAATCGGCTTTGGCGAGCCGCACTTTGAGCTCGGCCTCGTGCTCGACGCGGCCGGCGATGTTGCCCTCGCCGACGACGTCGAAGGCGATGCGGTTGAGCTCGCTGCCCGCCGCGTCGTGCAAGACGTAGGCGAAGTGACCGACCTGCCCCGCCGGCAGTGCCAACACTACCGGCAGCTTGCCCAGCGCAAGGGCTTGCGTGCCGCGCGAGATCTCCTTCTTCACCGATTGATACGACAGCAGGCCGCTTTCCTCGCGCGCCAGCACGCGGACATAGGTGATCTCGATCAGCTCGGCGCTGACCTCGCCGGTCTCGATCGGCTCGAGGTCGGGGCCGACCGCGACGATCTGGACGGAGCGCTGGCTGGCGCGCTTCACCCAGCCGAGGTCGCCGTCGGCTTTCCAGGCGACCAGATACGGCAGCGGCGACACCAACGCCGTCGCATCGCTGGCGACGCTGCGATTGCCTTCGGCCTCGAAGCCCTCGGCGACGAAGCGCAAGCGATAGGTGGCCTTCTCGAAGCGCTCCAAGTGCAGATCGAAATCGGCCTCGCCGGTATCGTCGGTCGTCACTTCGTCCAGCGTCTCGTCGACGCTCTGCTTCGCCGCCAGCGGGTCGAAGAAGCTCCAACCCGGCCAACGCGCGAACGACGGCAACGACGGCGACAGCCGCAACGTCGCCTTGAGACGATTGCCGGCCGCCGGCGTACCGATCAGGTTGCGCAAGGCCACGTGCGCGCGCAGGTCGGCCGGCGATACCCAGCCGTTCGCATTCGACGGCGACAGCTGCGCGCTGATCGTCATGCGATCGGGCGAAAACTCCTCGACGCGCACCGAGGTCTGGCCGAACATTTCCTTTCGCTGGCCGTCGCGCACGACGTACAGCTGCACGTGGTAGATGCCGGTCGGCGAGGTCGCCTGGGTGCTGAAGCGGAAATCGCGGAAGCCGTTCGGCGGCATGGTCAGCGTGTCGGTGCGGATGGCGCGGTCGCGCGCGTCGTCGACTTCGATCTCCAGCGGCAGCCCATCCGGTAGCGGCGCCCAATCGAGGCGCTTGGCGATGATCCCGATGGTCGCTTCTTCCCCGGGCCGGTAGACGCCGCGGTCGGAGAACAAATAGCCCTGCAGTGAGTCGAGCTCGGCGTCGTCGTCCAGGCCGCCGACGTCGAAGCGCGACAGGTCGAGGCGGCGGTCGCGGCGGTCGAACGGCAGGAAGGAGAGATCGCCGCCTTTCTGCACGACGTAGGCGACCGGCGATTTCTCGCGCTTGAAGTCGTCCGTCTTGGGGAACGACGCGCGCCCGTCGGTATCGGTCATGCGCGTCAGTACCGGCAGGCCGTTCTTGCCGAGCACCTGTACCTCGGCGTCGGCGACCGGCTGGCCGCTCGCGACCGACATGACGAACACTTCGTGCGAGCCGTCGAGCGCATCCTTCACCAGGAAGCCGAGATCGGTGACCAGCACGATGCGCTTGGCCTCGACGCCGTCGATGCGCTCGTTGCGCTCCGTATCCCAGCCCGAGATGCGCAGTTGGAAGAGCCCACGCGGCGGCGCGCCGTTCGAGAGAAAGGCGCCGAAATCGACCGCTTCGTACTGCGGATCGCCCGGCGCCACCCGCGCCAGCGGCCGCACCTCGCGAAAGACCTCGGAGAGGTTGTCGAGCGCGAAGCCGTAGCCGTTGAACGACGGCCGCTGAAACGGCCCGCCGGTCTGGGAGGTGAAATGCGCGATGCTGGACGGCAGCAGGCGCGCGACCTCGATCTCGACGGCGCCGAGATTGCGCGCCAGCACCGATAGCTTGCGCGCGCCCGACAAGGCCAGCACCGCCCCGTCGTGCATGATCTCGACGCGCTGCGGGAAGGCTTCGACGCTGAGCAGCGCGTTGTAGGGCTTGACCAGCGCAAAGCCGCCGAAGGCGGTGGCGCCCTCATCGACGCGCACGAACAGCGAGCGCCCGCCGCCCGCCTCGAAGCGGAAGCTCTGGCGCTTTGCCCAGTCGTCCTCGCTCGGCAGCCAGGTGACGTCGAGCTTGCGCGCCGCCGCCAGCACCTCCGGCACGACCTCGGTCGGATCGCTCCAAGAGAAATGCTTCACCACCGGCACATCGCCGATCGCCGGCCGGTCGACCGGCAGCTCCCATACCTCGACGCTCTTGCCGAGCTCTTCGGCGCGCACCGGTGCCGACAGCTCGATGCTGGCGACGTGCTCCATGCGGTGCGTCTCGTCGTTGGTGACGACCGACGCGGTGACGTCGTCGACATGGAAGTAGGTTTCGATACCCGGCACGTCGACGATCGCTGCCGCCGCTCGATCCGTGCCGCGCCCGCCGCGCGCCGCCGCGACGCCCGGCTCGACCGTCAGTTGCACTGCGCCCGGCTGCTGCGGAATGCGGATCGGTTCCGATTGGACGAACGCTTTGGCGCCGCTGTCGTCGAACGAGAGCTTGAAGCCGAGCGCGCGCGCCGCCGGCCCGTCGAAACGCTCCTCGGGATCGACGCGCATCCGCAATGCCAGGCGCTTCTCCAGCGCCGCCTTGTCGACCACGTGGGTGAACTGCAGCGTGAAGGCGACACGCTTGTCGGTCGGATCGGTCGGGTTTTCCCAGAACGCCTTGTCCGCCACATCGACGCTGATCGACGGCGAGTGGAAGTCGATGCGCGGCTGCTGCATGCGCGCCTGCGGCGCCAGGAAGCCGGGCTGCGGCGTCAGCCGATACTCCTGCCCGACCAGCCACTCGGCGGCCGGCGCAAAGACGAGGGTGCGATCGTTCGTCCACTGCCAGGTGCCGGCAATCGCCGGCGTCACCGTGAATTGTTCGGCGACCGGCTTGCCGACGCGTTCCAATGGCGCCGCGGCGGCGGAAAAGACGACGCGCAACACATCCGGCTTGGCATCCGGCTCGAGCTTCGTCGGCGCCGGATCGAAGACCCTTGCGGTCAGGTAGACCGGCTTCGGCCGACTGGCGAGGTAGCGCTGCAGCCCGTAGCCGCCAATGCCGAGGGCCAGAAGCGCGATGAGCGCCGTCCAGAAGCGCCGCGGCGCCCGCCGCCGCAGGGCGCCGGCGGCGAGCAGCGGTCGGCCAGCGAATTTCACCCACCCCGGCGGTTGCCAACGCAGGTCTCCGATGACGGCGTGAAGGAATCGACGAAGAGCAGTCATTGGATGGCCTCGCAGCTATGTGTCGGTTAGCGGCACATTGCACCGCGCAACTAACGCGCGCTAGAGCGGCGCGGTCGAATGCGCGTAGCCCGTGTCGCACAAGGGGTTGCGCATTTACACGATCGTTCGTTGGCGCCGTCCGCTCGTCGCCAGCAGGCGCCGCCCGGTGGGGGACGCGGCGATGCGCTGCCTGAGACATCTCCCGCCGCCACGGCGGAGAAGAAGTGGCGGCGGGAGAGCGGGAGCGCTCGACCTAGGGGTGCGTCGCCAACAAATAGATGGCCAGATCTCTCCGCTGCTCATCGCTGAACGGAAAGATCGGCATCGGCGGCTGCGGCGATTTGAGGAAGCTCGCCAGCGTGTCGATGGTGTAGCGAGACTTGAGGTTGTCGAGCGGATGATAGGCGGCGGCGTCGGCTTGTTCCTTGATGTGGCAGCCGCCGCAGCCGCTGGCGCCCCACAGGGTTGCGGCGCGCGCGCTGGCGGCTTGGATGGCGGCGGCATCGAGTCCGGCGAGCGGATCGCCGCTGGGCTTGGTCGCCGCCGGCGCGGCGTTGGCCGACGCGGCGGCGCCGTAGGCGATGCGGTAGATCGAGCCGGTGAAGTCGTCCGAGACGTACAGCGCGCCGTCGGGACCCTCGGCGACGTCGACCGGTCGTCCCGAGGCTTTCTCGTCGCGCACGAAGCCGCTGGCGAACGGCGCCTCGCTGATCGTGCCGTCGGCGTTGAAAGTGAGCGACACGACTTGGTAGCCGCTCTTCTTCGAGCGGTTCCACGAGCCGTGTTGCGCGACGAAGGCGACGCCGTCGTATTGCGGCGGGAACGCGGCCGGGGCCGCGCCGCTTGGCGTCCGGTAGAAGGTCATGCCGAGCGGCGCGACGTGCGCGCCGAAGGCGTGCGCCGGCGGGATCGAGGCAGCGATGCGCGCTTCATTGCCCTTGCCGAGCGTCGGATCGGGGACGCGATCGCCGTGCGCAAATGGCCAACCATAGAAGCCGCCTTGGACGATCTTGTTGAATTCGCACGGCGGGAAATCGTCGCCGAGCAGATCGCGGCCGTTGTCGGTGGCGTACAGGTCGCCGCTGCCGGGCTGCCAATCGAAGCCGACGCTGTTGCGCAGCCCGCTGGCGTAGATCTCGCCGCCGCTGCCGTCGAGGTTGAAGCGCATGATGGTAGCGCGGCGCGCCTCCGCTTCGATGCAGTCGTTGCAGTCGGAGCCGATCGACACGTACAGCTTTTCGTCCGGCCCGATGCCGACGGTACGCGTCCAGTGGTTTCCGCCCGACGGAATGCCGGTGATGATGCGCTCCGGCTGACCGAGCAGCGTCCGCTGCTCGGCATCGAAACGGACGCGCAGCACGGCGTCGCCCTCGGCGACGTACAAATACCCTTGGTGGAGCGCCAGGCCGTGCGGATTGTTGAGGTTGCCGAGCAGCACGCGCATGCCGTCGGCGACGCCGTCGTGGTCGCTGTCGCGCTCCACCAGGAAGACCTTGCCCTGGCGCGGCGAGCTGACCAGCAAATCGCCACTCGGCGTGAAGCGGAGCATGCGCGCATTCTCGATGCCGCCGGCGTAGCTGTTGATATGGAAGCCGGGCGGCAAGGCGATGCGCTGCGCCAGTTGCGCGTCCGGCAAGGCGTCGCCGCTGAAGCCGGGGAAGTTCACCGTCAGCCCGAATGGCAAGCCGACGTACCCGCAGGCGACGGCGGCGAACAGCGCCGCAAAGACGGCGACCGCGGCGACGGTGCAGACGAGAATGCGACGCAGCATGCGGGCGACGCTACAATGAGCATCGGCGAGTGGCGACGGCCTTGCCCAACAAAGCGCTTTCAGCCGTCAGCGATCGGCCGTCCGCTTCGGAAAGCCCAACCGATGCACGCATCCGGATTCTTTCGCGTCTTCGCGCCTGCGCGTTGAATCTTGCCGGTCCGCAACGGCGGACTCGCCGCCGGCGGGCCTAGCGCAGCGGCGGCAGCGGCTCGCCGTCGGGGATGAAGCGCAGCGCCACGCCGTTGTTGCAGAAGCGCTGACCGGTGGGTTGCGGGCCGTCGCTGAACACGTGCCCCTGGTGTCCGCCGCAGCGCGAGCAGTGATACTCGGTGCGCGGATAAACGAGCTTGAAATCGGTCGACGTGGCGACGCGCTCGGCCTCGATCGGCTGTGTGAAGCTCGGCCAGCCGGTGCCGCTCTCGAACTTGTCGTCGGCACGGAACAACGGTTGATTGCAGGCCGCGCAGATGTAGGTGCCGGTGCGCTTTTCCTTCTCCAGCGGGCTGGAGCCGGCGCGCTCGGTGCCGTGATCGAACATCACGGTGTACTGCATCGGGCTGAGTAAGGCACGCCACTCGTCTTCGGTCTTCTTGCTGCGCTCGTCGGACATGCTGCGAACCTCCCTGGCGCGATCGAGCCCGCCGCGGCCGGCTCGCGCCGGCAGCCTAGCCAGAGGAGAGGCGTCTGTCACCGGGGCAGGGGGAAGCTGAAGCTGAAAGCTCAAAGCTGAAAGCGGAGAGCTAAAGAGGAAGGTCAAAAGGCGGGAAGGTGCGCAGTGGCAAGCAGAGCCGAACGCGACTTTCCACGTTCGCCTTTCCGCCTTCAGCTTCCCGTTCCAACCGCTTGCCGGATAAGCACCTGAGCACAAACTAGGCAGCGCTGCGTCGGCCATGGCGGCGCCTGGGGTCTGCGGGCAGGGGCGGGCAGCTCGCGACGCGCGGCATGGAGTTCGCTCTTGTCGGCCCGCGGGCCGGTGCGCCCGTCGCGCGATGAGCATTCACGTCAATCTCAATCACTTCACCGGCTACCAGTTCGACCGCCCCGTGGCGCTGTCGCCGCATGTGGTGCGCCTGCGGCCGGCGCCACATTGCCGCACGCCGATCGAGGCGTATTCGCTGCGCATCGCCCCCGAGCTGCACTTCATCAACTGGCAGCAGGATCCGTTCGGCAACCACGTGGCGCGGCTGGTGTTCCCGGAGAAGACCAGCACGTTCAGCGTCGAGGTCGATCTGATCGCCGACATGACGGTGATCAATCCGTTCGATTTCTTCGTCGACGAATCGGCCGACAAGTTTCCGTTTCGCTACGACGAGCAGTCGGCGGTCGACCTGGCGCCGTATCTCGAGGTGAAAGAGCGCGGCCCGCTGCTGACCCGTTGGTTGGCCGCGGTCGATCGCACGCCGCGCACCACGGTGGATTTCCTGGTCGATCTCAACCTGCGGGTGCAGAAAGACATCGGCTACGTCATCCGCATGGAGCCGGGCGTGCAGACCTGCGAGCAAACGCTCGCCGGCAAGCTCGGCTCGTGCCGCGACACCGGTTGGTTGCTGGTTCAGATTCTGCGTCATCTCGGCTTCGCGGCGCGCTTTGCGTCCGGCTACCTGGTGCAGCTCACCGCCGACGTGAAGGCGCTCGACGGTCCGCCGGGGCCCGAGCTGGACTTCACCGACCTGCATGCGTGGACCGAGGTCTACCTGCCGGGCGCCGGCTGGATCGGCCTCGACCCGACCTCCGGCTTGTTCGCCGGCGAGGGGCACATTCCGCTCGCCTGCACGCCCGATCCGGTCAGCGCCGCGCCGGTCACCGGCTATACCGACGAGTGCCAGTCGACCTTCCGCTACCACAATGTGGTGCGGCGGATCCGCGAGGATCCGCGCGTCACCAAGCCGTACACGGACGCGCAGTGGGCGGCGATCGACGCCGTCGGCCACCAGGTCGACGCGGACCTGATCGCCGGCGACGTGCGCTTGACCATGGGCGGCGAGCCGACCTTCGTCTCGATCGACGACATGGAAGGGGCCGAGTGGACCATCGCCGCGCTCGGCGCGACCAAGCGATTGCGGGCCGGTGCCCTGCTGCGCGCCCTGAAGGGGCACTTCGCGCCGCGTGGCGTGATGCACTTCGGTCAGGGTAAGTGGTATCCCGGCGAGCCGCTGCCGCGCTGGGCGCTGTCGTGCTTTTGGCGCACCGACGGCAACGCGTTGTGGAACGACGCGGCGCTGCTGGCCGACGAGGCGCAACCGCGCGGTGTCGCGCTTCCCGACGCGCAGCGTTTCATCGAGCGCCTGGCCGGCGCCCTCGGTCTGGCACCAGACCTGGTGGTGCCTGGCTACGAAGACGTCTTCTACTACCTCTGGAAGGAAGGCACGCTGCCAATCAACGTCGACCCACTGCAGTCCAACTTGGACGATGCCGAGGAGCGCCAGCGGCTGACGACGCTGCTGCGTCGCGGTCTCGGCAGCATCACCGGCTTCGCGCTGCCGCTGCGTTGCCAGGACGGCGTCTGGATCAGCAGCCGCTGGGAGTTCCGCCGCGCCCGCATGTACCTGCTGCCCGGCTCCTCGCCGATGGGCTACCGCCTGCCGCTCGACTCGCTGCCGTGGGAGTTGCCCGACGAGCTGCGCGAGGGCGAAGTGCCGATCGACCCATTCGCGCCGCGCCTGCCGCTGCGCGAACCGGCGCCGCCGCGCATGCAAATCCCCGGCGGCGCAAGCCTGCCGCCCGGCGAGCCCGATTCTGCCGTGCCGCGCGTTGGCGCGGCCGGCGGCGAATCCGCGCTCGGCGGATCGGCCGATGCCGCGTGGCGGGCGGAAGCGACGATACCCGCGGCGGGGGCTACCCCTGCCGCCGGCGTGCGCACGGCGCTGTGCGTCGAGGCGCGCGACGGCCACCTCTACGTCTTCCTGCCGCCGGTGATGGAGCTCGAGGCGTACGTCGACTTGCTGGCGGCGTTGGAGGCCACGGCGCGCGATCTCGATGTGCCGGTGGTGCTGGAAGGCTATGAGCCGCCGCGCGATCCGCGCTTGAAGAAGCTGGCGATCACGCCCGATCCGGGAGTGATCGAGGTCAACGTCCATCCGGCGCATTCATGGGACGAGCTCAGCGCGCTGACCGAAACTCTCTACGAGGAAGCGCGTCGGTGCCGCCTCGGCACCGAGAAGTTCATGCTCGACGGCCGGCACACCGGCACCGGCGGCGGCAACCACGTCACCATCGGCGCCGAAGTGCCGGCCGACAGTCCGGCGCTGCGCCGTCCCGATCTGCTGCGCAGCCTGGTCACCTACTGGCAGCACCATCCGAGCCTGTCGTACCTGTTCTCCGGTCTGTTCGTCGGCCCGACGAGCCAGGCGCCGCGCGTCGACGAAGCGCGCAACGACGCGCTCTACGAGCTCGAGATCGCCTTTCAGCAGACGCCGGCGCAGAGCGTGCCGCAGCCGTGGTTGGTCGACCGGCTGCTGCGCAACTTGCTCATCGACGTCACCGGCAACACGCATCGCACGGAATTCTGCATCGACAAGCTCTACTCGCCCAGCGGGTCGACCGGCCGCCTCGGGCTGGTCGAGATCCGCGCCTTCGAAATGCCGCCGCATGCGCGCATGAGCCTGGTGCAGATGCTCTTGCTGCGCGGCTTGATCGCGCGCTGCTGGCGCCAACCATACGTTGGCGATCTGGTGCGCTGGGATACCGCGCTGCACGATCGGTTCATGCTGCCGCACTTTCTGTGGGCGGACCTCGGCGAGGTGGTGTGCGATCTCGAGCGCGCCGGCTATCCGTTCCAGATCGACTGGTTTGCGCCGTTCCTCGAGTTCCGTTTCCCGCGCTACGGCACCGCGCAGATCGGCGACGTGTCGCTCGAGCTGCGCATGGCGGTGGAGCCCTGGCACGTGTTGGGCGAGGAGGTCAGCTCGCAGGGCACGGCCCGCTACGTCGATTCCTCGGTCGAGCGCCTGCAGGTTCTGGCCTCCGGCCTGACCGACCGCCGCCACGTCGTCACCTGCAACGGCCGGCGCGTACCACTGGTCGCCACCGGCCGGCGCGGCGAACAGGTCGCCGGCGTGCGCTACCGCGCCTGGCACCCGCCCTCGGCGCTGCATCCGTCGATCGGCGTGCACGCGCCGCTGATCTTCGACCTCGTCGATACGTGGACCGGCTACTCGGTCGGCGGCTGCACCTACCACGTCTCGCACCCGGGCGGGCGCAACTACGACGACTTTCCGGTCAACGCGAACGCGGCCGAGGCGCGCCGCGTGGCGCGCTTCTGGTCCTACGGCCATACGCCCGGTGCAATGGCGGCGCCGCCGGAGGAGCGTTCCCTGGAGTATCCGTACACGCTCGACCTACGCCGCGCCGACGCCTGCGCGTGATCCGTCGGGATTCCAAGAGCGGAATCCACGCATGAACTCAGATCCCGCCTCGCCGTCGGTGCACAGTACCGCCGGCGCCTCCGGACACACGTCGCTCTCACTGCACGACGCGCCGAGATGGAAGGAATGGATCGTTGCTGGGTGGGGAGGCGATCGGGCAGGCTGCAGCACGGGGACTTTTCGTCTTTTGTACGCAGCAGCCAACCTGCCGGCCTCGAGCGCTTTGACTTTCGGCGGGTGAGTTTCGTTTGGTGGCGGTGATGGGGGATGTGCATCGCGCTCCGGTGAGCACGTTACTTGGGGGCTACGCACCCGGCGCCGGCTATGACGAGTGTCTGCAGCCCGACGGCACGCCGCGCGAGCACTGGGATCACCTGCTGCGCACCCTGGAAGGTCTCGGCTCGCAGGAGCTGACGCAACGCCAGCGCGAAGCGCGGCGCATGCTGCGCGAGCACGGCGTCACCTACAACATTTATGACGATCCGCAGCCCGACGAGCGGCTGTGGCCGCTCGATCCGATTCCGCTGCTGATCACCAGCGCCGAATGGCAGTCGATCGAGCACGGCCTGGTGCAGCGCGCCGAATTGCTCGAGCTGGTGCTCGACGATCTGTACGGAGCGCTCACGCTGATCGCGCGCGGCCTGCTGCCGCCTGATGCGGTGTATGCCCACGGCGGCTTCGCGCGCCCGTGTGTCGGCGTGCCGGCGCCCGGCGGGCGCAGCTTGCCGCTCTACGCCGCCGATCTGGCGCGCCGCCCGGACGGCTCGCTGTGCGTGCTCGGCGACCGCGCTCAGGCGCCGTCGGGCACCGGCTATGCGCTGGAGAACCGCCTCGTGTTGTCGCGCGTGCTGCCGAGCGTCTTTCGCGATTCGCACGTGCATCGGCTGCCGCCGTTCCTGCGCCGCCTGCGCGGCATGCTGACGGCGCTGGCGCCGCACCCCGACGACGTCCCGCACGTCGTGTTGTTGACGCCGGGGCCCGGCAACGAAACGTACTTCGAGCACGCCTTCCTCGCCGGCGAGCTCGGCTGCACGCTGGCGCAAGGCGACGATCTGACGGTGCGCGATCAGCGCCTATGGCTGCGCACCCTCGAAGGGCTGCGGCCGGTCGACGCCGTGCTGCGCCGCGTCGACGGCGCCTTCTGCGATCCGCTCGAGCTGCGCGGCGACTCGCTGCTCGGTGCGCCGGGGTTGCTGCAGGCGGCGCGCGCCGGGCGCGTCGCGCTGATCAATCCGCTCGGCGCCAGCGCGATCGAGAATCCCGCCCTGTTGCCGTTTCTGCCCGCCCTGGCGCGCGCGCTGCTCGGCGAAGAGTTGGCGCTGCCGTCGGTGCAGACCTGGTGGTGCGGTGAGCCGGCCAGTCGCGGCTACGTGCTGGAGCATCTCGAGCAGCTGGTGATCAAGCCGATCGACCCGCGCGCCAGCGCCGCCAGCGCGACGTTCGGTGACGCGCTGTCGCACGCCGAGCGGGCGGCGCTGCGCCAGACCATCAACGCGCGGCCGTACGCCTTCGTCGCGCAGGAGCGCGTGCCGCTGTCGACCGCGCCGGTCCTGGTCGACGGCCGTCTCGAGCCGCGCGCCATGGTATTGCGCACCTTCCTCGCCGCCGAGCGCGACGGGTTTGCCGTCATGCCGGGCGGCCTATGCCGCGTCGCGCCGGGCCGCGACACGCTGGTGGTCTCGAACCAACGCGGCGGCGTCAGCAAGGACGTCTGGGTGCTGGCGTCGGAGCCCGAGCGCGACGTCACTTTGACGCTGCCGGCGGCGAGCCCGTTGCCGGTCGAGCGCGGCGGGCAGGAAGTGCCGGGCCGCGTCGCCGACAATCTCTTCTGGGCCGGCCGCTACGCCGAGCGCGCCGAGACGGCGGCGCGCGTGCTGCGCGAGACCTTGCGTCGCGCCCTCGATCTCGATGCGGCGCCGTTCGATCCGCACCTGCCGGTGCTGCTGCGCATGGTGACCTTCGTCAGCGGCGCGTTTCCGGGCTTCGCCGGTCCGCACGCCGCCGCGTTGGTTGCGGCGCCCGACGCCGAGCTGCGCGCCCTGCTGTTCGATGCGGGGCGCGCCGGCAGCGTCCGCTTCGCGCTGCGCGCCCTGTCGCGCGCGGCGCGCGCGGCGCGCGACCGCTTCTCCACCGATACCTGGCGCGTGCTCGGCGCCTTGCAGCGTGAATTTTCCGAACCCTTCAGCCTCGACGACGCGATCGAGCATCTCGACCGCTTGCTGTTGCTCCTGGCGGCGTTCGGTGGGTTGAGCGCCGACAGCATGAGCCGCGGCCAACGCTGGCGCTTCTTGGAAATCGGGCGTCGATTGGAACGCGCCGTCGGCGGGATCAACGCGGTGCGTGCCTTGTGTCCGCCGGGCGTCGAGGCGTCAGCGGTGCCATGGGAAACGCTGTTGTCGGTTGCCGACGCGTCGATCACCTATCGGCGCCGCTATCGCGCCATGGCCGATCCGGCGGCGGTACTCGATCTCCTGCTCGACGACGAGAGCAATCCGCGCTCGGTGATCTACCAGCTGGTGCAACTCGATACGCTGCTCGACGGGCTCGGCGGGGCCACGGCAGCCGAGCGCACCGCCGAGCGCGCCGTGTTGCGCGACGCGCTGACGGAGCTGCGCCGCGCCGCCGCGCCGGGCAGCCGCACGCTCGATCGCGGTCTCGCCGAGTCGCTGGGGCGCCTGCAGGAGTTGCTGGCGGCGATCTCCGATGCACTGGCGGCGGCGTACTTCAGCCGCGGCGCGCGGCCGCAGCAGTTGGTGCGCCTGGTATGAGGTACCGCGTCGTTCACGTCACCCGTTATGCGTACGGGGCTCCGGTCGTGCTGGCGCACAACGAGGCGCGCCTGCAGCCGCGCGAGACGGCGACACAGCGCTGCGCGTTGAGCGAAGTCGTCGTCGATCCGCTGCCCGCCGTCACCGCGGTGCGCGAGGACGTCTTCGGCAATCGCGTCTTGTACTTCGCGCTGCAGGAGCCGCATGACCGGCTGGTCGTCACGGCGACCAGCGAGGTCGAGGTGACGGTGCCGTACGCGCCGGATCTGCCCGACGTGCCGGCGTGGGAAACGGCGCGCGACGCGCTGGCCGTCGCCGGCGACGCGCCGCGCCGCGCGGCGCGTCAGTTCATGCTCGACTCGCCGTGCGCCGTGGTCGCTCCCGGGGTGCGGGCCTTCGCCGCGCCGTCGTTCGCGCCGGGACGGCGTTTGGACGAAGCGGTGGCGGACCTCAGCGCGCGCATCCATCACGAATTCGAGTTCGATCCGGACAGCACCACGGTGGCGACGCCGGTCACGGAGGTATTGGCGCAGCGCCATGGCGTGTGCCAGGACTTTGCCCATCTGGCCATTGCCTGCCTGCGCTCGATGGGCCTGCCGGCGCGCTACGTCAGCGGCTATCTCGAGACGCAGCCGCCGCCGGGCAAGCCGCGTCTGCAAGGGGCCGACGTCTCGCATGCGTGGTTCGCGGCCTTCATGCCCGGCGTCGGCTGGGTAGATTTCGATCCGACCAACGACGTGCAGCCCGGCGATCGTCACGTCACCACCGCGTGGGGACGCGACTATGCCGATGTCACGCCGCTGAAAGGCGTGATCTTCGGCGGCGGCGCGCACACGTTGGACGTCGCCGTCGACATGGTGCGCCTCGAAGCTGAGTGAGGACAGCCTTCAGCCTAGCCGAATGCTGAGCGTCCACCGGGCGCCGCACCTGGACGGAGCGCGTCCCAGATTCCGCCGAGCACGACGATCGAGGCGAGGCGATACAGCGCGCCGACGAGGACGAGGTGTCGATCCAGCTCGCCGCTATCGGCGTGGTAGACGACGAACAACAGCGCGTATACCGCCAGCCCATAGGCGAGCGGGAAGACCTGGGCGAAGCCGATGCGTCGCAGCAGCAGCCCGGCGAGCACCGGCAGCAGCGGCAGAGCGCACCACCAGCCCAACGGTATGCGCAGCGCGTCCCACAGCGGCAGCGCGGCGAACGCCAGTTTTGGGAAGCGCACGGCGGCCGTGTAGTAGTCGAAGCCCGGGTCGACGCGGGTGAGGGCGTGATCGCCCCATTCCCACAGCTGGCGGTGCGGTTCGGCGGTGGCCAGCCAGCGCAGATAGGTGGGGCGCGATTCGTTGTCGAGCCATTGCTGGAAGAGCGGCGTCGCGGCGACGAAGGCCGGATCGTAGGCGGCCAGCATGTGGCCGTGCCAGGCGTTCAGCTCGTCGCCGCGCGGCAGGCCCAAGGCTTCGAATTGTGTGCGCAGCTGCGGGTTGGGGTGAATGCGCGTCAGCATCACGTTGGTCAGGCGAATTTGCCAATTGCGGTTGGCCATGTCGGCGACGATGCTGAAGGCGATGAACAAACCGGCGACGCCGGCGCCGCTGACGATGAGCGCGCGCCAGCGAGCGCGATGGCCGCAGAGCAGCGCCAGCCACAGCGGCGGGATGAGGAAGAAGTTTTCGGCGCGCACACCGGTAAACAGCAGCGCGAGAACGGTCCAGACGACGAAGCGGCGGCGCGACCACGACTGACCGAGCGCAAGGGTCGCGGCACACCAGGCGGCGCCGATAGTGAGACCGATCGACTCGGACAGCACCGTGTAGTTCCACAAGCTGACCGGCAGCGCGGCGCTCAGCAGCGCCGCGACGCTGGCGCCCGGCCAGCCGAGCGCCAGCCAACCGAACACTGTCCAACTGGTCACCGAAGCGATCGTCTGCACGATCACCGCGGCACGGCCGCTGCCGACCAGCGCGTAGAATAGAAACGTCGTTGGGGGTCGGCCGAAGCCCCAGGACAGGTAGGTGGCGGAATCGGGGAAGGTCTTGATCGTCTGCAGGGGATGTTGGGCCGGCGGCCAGCCAAGCAGCAACGCGGCGACGATGACGGCAGCGCACGGCCACCAGCGCGGCGACGAGCGGAACAGGCGGACCACGGCGAGGCGGCGCTACGCCTATGCGAGACGGACGCGCGCCCGTCCGCTCGAGTTGAACTGTCGGCTCAGCCGGCGTCGCGCCACGCCGGCACCCATCGCGGTCACTGCCGCACCCTACAAAAACGGCAGCGGCGAGCGAAGCCGCTGGCCGCTTGCCGGGGCGACCGGCAGTCTCGCCGCAGCTCGATTCAATCGGCGCCGATCTTTTTGCCGCGCGTCTTCAGCGTCCGCGCCTGCTGGCCGATCGAGCGCGCCAAGGCGCGCAGGTGGGCGTCGATATTTGCCGACTGCGCTTCGCTGGCGAGCGCTTCGATGCGCCGCGCGGCTTGCTCCAAGCTGAACACGGCAACGCGGACCAACTCGTCTTCGTTCACCTTCGCCTTCACCGTCGCCGCTTGCAGCCGTCCGCCCACGCGTTTCCTAGTACTGAGCCAAGACGTAATACGCGACAGCCAAAAGGCGGAAGAACGACCACCAAGTGGTTTCTTGGTCAACTGGACGCAGCGCTCGAGAGTCGTCGGCGCGGCCGTGCCGACGATGGCCACCCGCCGGCGGCGCTCGGCGTTCAGCGCCCCGTTCTCGAGTGCCCGGCTCTGCCCGGCTGATTGCGCCGGCGCATCCACACCTCAGCCGTGCGGCGCGCAGCGCAGTCCGGTCTCGACGACGCGGCGGAAGCGCTCCGGCAGCCGTCGCCAGTCGTCGCCCAGGTCGTCGGCAATCGAAACGTGGTACGTCGCCTGGCGCCGCGGCGCGGTGGCCGTCCAGGTGTGATGGATGGTGCGCTCGGGGCGTAGATCCGGATGGCCGAGGCGGGCGATCGGCCCAGCCGGGATGCGCTCGGCGTCGAACAGCCAGTATTGGACGTCGCGCTTCGGCGAGATGAGGTAGACGCCCACCCAGCCGCCGGCGCCGGCGGGATGCGGGATGAACTGATTGGCCAGGGTCGTGGTGCCGTCCGGGTAGACGTAGGTCTGTGAGACGTCCTTGCGCCGCCAGTCGATGACGCCGAGCACCGGTGGAAAGCCACCCTCCGGCACGACGTTGCGCGGCAGGACGCGATGCGGTCGATCGCCATACAACTCCATCAGCCGCTTGCTCACCAGGCCGCCGTCGTAGCCGAGCCAGCTCATATACAGCGGGCTGTCGGCCGGGTTGGCGGCGCGCGGATCCCAGCTCCACACGCCGGCGCCCCACAAGCGGTCGAGATCGATGATGCGATGCGTCGACGCCACAGCGGCGCGATCGACGTCGAGGCGATAGTGGCCGACCGGCGTGTAGTCGGCATTGATGAAGCGGTCGAGCTGCCAGCGCGCGAACGGTTGGCCGCTCTTCCAGTGCACGTCGTCGGCGGTATTGGCGGCGAGAAAGTCGAGGCCGTTGCCGTGCGTCAGCCATAGATCCACGCAGCGGCCGTCGTCCTCGTAATCGGCCAGCAGATGAAACGCTTCGACCGGGACTTCGATCTTGGTGAACGGCACGCCGCGCGCGCGGTTGTCTTCGCTCAGATCGGATTTGCGGATGACGTAGACGTTCGACACCGGCAGATGCGGCGCCTGTTTCGGCAGGCCGAGCGACTCGATGCCTGGCTCGACCTGGAACGAGCACGACTCCAGCAGCAGCACGAAATTCCGCGTTGCGCCGATCTCGTGCACGTACTGCGTCAATCCGGCGCCCGGCACTTCCCAAGTTTGCACCGCGCCGCGTCCGTCCCACGTCGCGACGCGCAGCGGTCGCTCGGTGTACGCCAACGACGTGCCGTCGCGCGGCACGACGCGGCACGAGTAGTCGTACAGCACGCCGTCATGGCGGTCGTAATACGGATGCGCCGTGGTCGGCACCGGCGGCGACAGCATTGCCAAGCGGCCGGCGCCGCCCCATTCGCGCACGCTGCCGACCGGTGTGGCCAGCTGCATCGATTCCGGGTCGATCTCCCACGGCCGATTGAAATCGGCGGTGAGGAAGATGCGATCCTCGATGAGAAAGAACGAGTTGTTCAGCCCGGTGAGCAGCGGGCCGCCGAGGATGTGGAACGCGCGCGGATCCTCGAAGACGTCGGGATGCGCCAGCGCCGCTTGCACGTCGTACGCCTGCGTGTCGCGCACATGCCAGCGCAGCTCGCCGCCCGCATCGGGCTGCAGATCGAAGCGCTGCAGCACGCCGGGCGCGAAGATCGAGTGCTGATGCCACGGCAACCGCTTGCCTGTGCCGTTGATCCAATGATGGCCGCGAATCTCTTTCGGCCACGTGCCGTCAAGCAGTCGCATCGCATAGGTGCGCGTCTGGGACATGCCGCGGTGCTAGCGCGATCGGGGCGGCAGAGGGAACAGGTGTCTCAGGGGTGCGGGGTCGACCCCTCACCCTAGATCTTCATCATGCCGCGGCGCGGTGTGTCGGTGCCGTAGGACTCGGCGGTGAGCGGAGCGCCTATGTCTGCGAGCGCGGCGCGCTGCTTGGCGATCGGAGTGCGGATGCTCAGATCCTCGAACGGGCGCAGGGCCTGCAGCGCCGGGTGATCGAGCACGCGGGCGACGAAGGCGGCGCTGCGCGGCCAGCGCGTCGCGTCGACCGTGCAGTTGGCGAAGCCGGCGTTGCGGAACGGCGCGGCGATGGCGATGTCGGCGATCAGCGGCGCGTCGCCGAACAGGAAGGCGTCGGCCGGCAGCTCGCCTTCGAGATAGTCGAGCACCTGCGGCACCTCTTCGTTCAGCGCCGTGTCCAGCAGCGCCTGATCGGTCGGCACGCCGAAGACGAACGGGTTGATGACACGCTGATTGAAGACGCGCCAAATCAGCACTTCACCGAGCCGCGTGTCGGCGTACTCCTCCAGCCAGCGGGCGCGGGCGCGCTCGGCCATGCCGCGCGGCAGCAGCGGCGGATCGGCGTAGCGCTCGTCGAGGTACTCGCAGATCACCGTCGAGTCGGACAGCGTGACGCGTTCATCGATCAGCACCGGAATACGGCGCAGCGGGCTGATGCGCGCGAAGCGCTCGTCGCCGAAGAACGGCACGATCGGATCGATCTCGTACGCCACGCCTTTGAGCTGCAGCACCGCCAGCACCTTGCGCACGTACGGCGAGAGGAAGCTGCCGATGATGCGAACCGGTTGCGCCATGTCGGGCTCTCCAATTTGCGGGTCGGCTACCAAGACACCATGTCGCGAACAGAGGAAAGCGCCGGCGGCTCTAGAAGATTAGGACTCCACAGATGAACACAGATTCCCACACAATCGCCCCGTCCCACGAGGACACGGATCCACGGACCCTTGCCTTCAACAATACCGGTATCCGCGCGGATTGAAGCTGCTTTTTGTGGGTCCTATCCATGCCCTCATGGGGCGGGGCGATTGTGTGGGGATCTGTGTTCATCTGTGGAAATCCTGTCTTTTTGTCTAGTGGCTCGCTGAAAGCTTAGGCCGCGATCGGCGTGAACGTGCTAAGGCGCGGCAGTCATGGCGACTATTCTGATTCCTATTCCGCTAACCGACTTCGATCCGACCGAGACGGCGGTGCCGTGGAAAATCCTGCGCGCGGCCGGACACCGCGTCGTGTTCGCGACGCCGAACGCGCAGGCCGGGCGCGCCGACGCGCGCATGGTGACCGGCAACGGTCTGGGCCCGCTGGCGCCGATGCTGCGCGCCGACGCCAACGGCCGTGCGGCGTATGCCGAGCTGCAGGCGAGCGCCGAGTTTCAACAGCCCATCGCCTACGAGCAGATCGACACGACGGCGGTGCAGGCGGCGTTGCTGCCCGGCGGGCACGCCCCCGGCATGCGGCCCTATCTCGAGTCGGCGCTGCTGCAGGACAAGCTGGTCGAGCTGTTCGCCGCCGACAAACCGGTCGGCGCGATTTGTCACGGCGTGCTGCTGGCGGCGCGCTCGCGACATGCCGGGCGCTCGATTCTGCACGGCCGCCACACCACCGGGCTGACCAAGCTGTTGGAGCTCAGCGCCTGGGCGCTGACGTGTCTGTGGCTGGGTAGCTACTATCGAACCTATCCGCAGACGGTGGAAGACGAAGTCAGCGGCGTGCTGGCGCGCCCCGGCGACTTCGCGCGCGGGCCGCTCAGTCTGGCGCGCGACAGTCCGCACAATCTCGGCGCCGGATTCACCGTGTGCGACGGCCGCTATCTTTCGGCCCGTTGGCCAGGCGACGCGCACCGCTTCGGTACCGAGCTCGCGCAGCTGGTGTCGGCTGTCTATTCCTGAGTGCGCCGTTGCGTTCGAGACCGGCGCGATGACGGTCAGGTGTGAGGCGTGGAGGAAATGATGACGCGACACGGAGCGGCCACACTCGTCGCGCACGGCTGCCTGGTGCTGTTCGTCGGCTTGCTCGCCGGCGCGCCGTTCGGCGCTGCGATCGTCAATGGCTGGGGCGACGAAGCGGCGCGGGCATGGAAGCTGGCGCACCTCGAAGGGTTGCAGAACGGCATCCTGCTGCTCGCCTTGGCCGGCACGTCGCCGTGGATGGCGCTCAGCCCGCGCGCCGAGCGCATCGTCGTCTGGGGTGCGGTGCTGGCGGCGTGGGGCAACGGGCTCGGCGCGGGGCTTGGCGCGATCAGCGGTCAGCGCGGCTTGGCGCCGCAGGGTCCGCTGAGCAACTGGCTGGTCTTCATCGCATTCATGTTCGGCATGTGGGGCGTGTTGATCGCCGTGCCGGTGGCCGCGGTGGCTGCTTGGCGGGCGCGCCGCGCCGCTCGTTGAAGCGGGTCGACGCCCCGCCTGCGGCGCGCTATCGCATGCTCTCGAGACTTCCGCTCAGGAGGATCGCATGGGTATCACCAACAGCGCTTCGGGCACGCGCATCGACGAGATCGCCGACGGCATCCACCGCATCAGCACGCCGATACCGCCGAGCGATTTCCCCGGCGGTTTCACCTTCAATCAATTCCTGGTCGACGACGACGAGCCGCTGCTGTTCCACACCGGGTTGCGCGGCTTGTTTCCGCTGGTGTCGCAGGCGGTCGCCACCGTGCTGCCGCTCGCGCGCCTGCGTTACATCGGGTTCTCGCACGTCGAAGCGGATGAATGCGGCGCGCTGAACGACTTCCTCGCCGTCGCTTCGCACGCCGTGCCGCTGTGCGGTCGCCTGGCGGCGGACGTCTCGATCCGCGATCTCGCCGACCGCCCGCCGCGCCCGCTCGACGACGGCGAAGAGGTGGCGTTGGGCCGACATACGGTGCGCTGGCTGTACACGCCGCATCTCCCGCACGGCTGGGAATGCGGCTATTTGTTCGAGACCCGCACCCGGACCTTGCTGTGCGGCGACCTGCTCACGCAGGGCGGCGACGTGCACGCGCCGCTGATCGACGGCGACATCCTCGGTCCCAGCGAAGCGATGCGCAGTCAGGTGGAGTACTTCGCGCACGCGCCGCAGACCGGCGCCTTGCTCGACAAGCTGGCGGCGCAGGCGCCGACCACGCTGGCCTGCATGCACGGCTCAGCATGGCGCGGCGACGGTGCCGCGTTGCTGCGCCAGCTCGCCGCACGGCTCGGCTGAGTCGGGCGCGATCCTCAGAGTAGCGGCGGCTCGCTCGGATCCGGCATCGGCTCCGGTTCGGGGTCCGGGTTCGGATCGCGAAACGGTGCCGGATCCGGCGCGGGATCCGGCGTCGGTCCGGGAAACGGAATGCCCGCCGACAGCAGCGGGCTGCGGCGGGCAAGCGGAGAATCGCAGCGGCCGATCACTCAGTTGCCGCCGTATTGATCGGCCAACAGATCGAACACCAGGCCGCGGTGCGTGCACTGCAGACAGGCGTTGAGATCGGCTTGTGAATCGCCACAGGCGTCGAGCGCCGCGACCTGTCCGTCGCTGCATGCATCGCTGATCTTGCCGACCAGCGAGGCGGCGCGCTTGGCGATCGCCGCCGCGACTTTGGCGTCGGTCGGGGGTACCTGCTCACCCGACGACACGGCGCCGATGCACGCCGCCGCGCCGTCCGCCGGCGTGCCGTCGGCATTGCGCGTGTCGAGGCACTTCTGGCTCGCCTTGATGTAGCTGGTGAGGAAGGCGGCGGTCTGTTTGGCTATCGTCGCCTGGCACTTCAGCAAGTCCTTGTCGGTGCTGTGCGGCGGGCTGCCGTATTCGCTGCTCACCGCAGTCGCCACCGCTTGGCGATGCGTCGCGAGCAAGCAGTTCTCCAAGCCGGCTTCGGTCGACGAGCAGGCATCCAGCGCCGCCACCTGCGTATCTTCGCACTTCGCCGCCACCTGGCCGCGCAGCTTGCTCTCGGCCTTGGCGAAGGTGTCCGCCGTCTTCGCGTCGGTCGGCGCGATCGCCGCCGCGGCACTGCCGGCGCACAACGCGATCGGGTCGTCCGGCGCGCTGCCCGCTTGCCACGTCTTCAAGCACTTCTGCACGGCTTTGAGCGTCTTCTTCACGTACAAGCCGCCAGCCTTGGCGATCGTCTTCTCACACGCCTGCGCGGCGGAATCGCCGATCAGCGGCGGGTTGAGCGGCGTGCGGCTGCCGCACGCGTCGGGCGCCGACGAGCTGATCGTCAGCGTCGTCATCGCCGCCGCGTCGCCGAGCGTATTGCCGTTGTTGTTCACCGCGTTGCCCCAAGCGGTCAGCGTGGCGCTGCTGCTGAAGTCGGGTGCGGCCGTCCAATGAAAGCTGAACGTGATGACGTCCGACATGTCGCCGGCCTTCGGCGCGCTGTGCGTGATTTCGGTCAGTCCCCCGGCGCCGACGATGGTGCGCGTCTGGCCGGCGTCCGCTCCGCCGGTCGACAGCTCGCCGGCCGTGGCGCGCGTGTTCAGGCCGCCGTAGTGCTGCGAGGCATCGGAGAAGATCTGCAGCGTGTACTCGGCGGTGGCGCCGGGATCGACAGTGGTGGGTCCGCTCAGGACGACCGTCGGCACGTCGCCGGTGGCGTGGCAGGAGTTGCACCCGCTCGGGCCGAACTGATTGCTGGCGACGCCGCCGGGATACCCCCACGCCGTCGCGGGCAGTAGTGCTGCCGCCGCCAACCAGCCGACCAAGACGCCCAGTCTCACCACTCGCTGCATCGTTCCCCCCTGAGCAAACGGATCGTGCATAGCACGGCCGGAGGCTACAGCGCAGCAGAATCTGGCGCGGCGCGTAATGCGCCACCCCGCCGCCTCGGGGGTAGCGTCCGGCCGCCTATTCGGATGGTCTCCGCCGGCATCCCCGCCTCGAGCGGCTGCACGATGGGCGCGGTGCAAATTGATGGCGATATGCTCCGCCGCGTCATAGCCTCGGCCGATGGGTCGCGCACTCGCTCTGGCACTCGTGCTGTTCGCAAGCGTCGCCGGCGCGGCGGCGCCCGACCCCGGCTACGACGCGTGGGGCGGATGGCGCGGTATCAGCACGGCAGCGAACGGACGGTTTCGCACCGAGCAGATCGACGGCGTGTGGTGGCTGATCACGCCGGACGGGCACGGCTTCTTTTCGGTCGGTGTCGATCACCTGCGGCCCGGCGGCGATTTCTCGCCGGCGCTCAATCGCGCTCCGTACTACGACAACATCATCGCCAAATACGGCAGCGAAACGGCCTGGGCAGCGGCGACGCTGCCGCGCCTGCAGGATCTCGGCATCAACACCATCGGCGCTTTCAGCGAGCCGCAATGGTTCCCCAGCTCGCTTGCCTACACCGTGCGACTGGGGCTGTCGGCGTATGCGCCGGCCGTGCCGGGCGTACCGACGCCGTTGGTGGCGCAAGTCACGCGCGACTACTACGACCCGGCGTTTGCGACGGGGGTGAACGCCAACATCGCCGCGCAAGCCGGTCCGTGCGCCGCCGACCCGTGGTGCATCGGTATCTTCACCGACAACGAGCTGGGGCTGAATCAGAGCTTGGCGGAGGTGTGGCCGTATCTCGATGCCTACCTGACGCTGCCCGCCGGCGCGCCCGGCAAGCAGGCGGCACAGCAGTTTCTCGCCGACCGCTTCGCCAACGACATCACGGCGTTCAACGCCGAGTGGGGCACGGCGCTGAGCACCTTTGCCGACGTGCAGACGCTCACGGCGCTGACCCCGGCGCCGGCCGCACCGCCGGCGAGCCCGACCGGCAGCGCGGCGCAGATCGCGACGCGCCGTGCCTTCGATGCGGCCGTCGCGGCGCGCTTCCACCAGGTGACCCACGACGCGTTGCGCGCGTTGGCACCCGACATGCTGATCCTAGGTAGTCGCCTCCTGATCCTCTCGACGCGTCCGGAAGTGCTGACCGCGATCGCGCCGTATGTCGACGTGATGACCGTCAACTACTACGAGGTGGCCGATACGATTCTGCAGCTGGCGCCCAACTATCCCGCCGAGTACGGCATCCCGTTCGAGAAGCTGTTCGACGATCTCGACACGATGTACCGGCTGACCGGCAAGCCGTTTCTGATCGGAGAGTTCAGCTATCGCGCTGCCGATGCCGGTCTGCCGAATACGCTGCCGCCGTTCTTTCCGACCTTGGCGACGCAGGCTGACCGCGCCGCCGCGCTCGCAGCGTATCTGCGCCGCGTCGTGGCGCGTCCGTATCTGGTCGGCGCGCACTGGTATCAATACATGGATCAACCGGCCGAGGGACGCTTCGACGGCGAGAATCAGAACTTCGGGCTGGTCGACATCAACGACAATCTCTGGGTGACGCTGACCGATCGCCTGCGCGAAGTGGCACACGGTGTGGCGCCGCGCCGCCAGCTGGCGCCCGGCGGCGTTGGCCGGCGCGGCGAGGACTGCATCGTCGAATGGACCAGCACCGCCCCGCCGCCGCTGCGCCGGCGTACGCCGCCGGCTTCGCGCTTCGCCTGCGTCGACGGCGACGCGTCTTGCGACACCGATAGCGTCGCCGGCCAATGCACGATCGATGTCACCCCGTGCGCCGCGATCGACGATACGCGGCTGGCGTGTGCGGTCGCGGCCCCGAACGTCATCAGCGTCACGCGTCTCTCGCCGGATACGCCGGCGCTGGGCGCCGCGTTGCAGGCCAGCCTGGACAGCATCGCCCAGCCGGGGACGCTGCCGGGAACTTGCGGCGCCGCGGTGCGCGTGGTGCTGCCGGCTGGCCGGCGTGCGACATTGCGGACGCATGCCGCTGCGGCCGCGCGCGTCGACCGCGACACCGTGCGCCTGATCTGCAAGGCGCGCTGACCCGCCGCGCCGCGCACCGTGCGGCTTCGCACGGCGCCGCGATGTGATGCGCCGCGGCCGTGCGCCGTACCTTGTTGGGGACCGCAGGGCGTGGAATAGCGCTCAACCGTCTGATGAAGACGTGCCTCACCAACAGCGCCGCCGATCACGGCGCGCGCGCCGCGGCGCAGCGCCGTGTGGCGCGCCGCCCGTCCGTCCGCTGGCGGCTTGCGCTGCTCGTCGTCGTGCCGCTCGCCGGCGCGATGCTGCATCCGCCTGGCGCGGCAGGGCTCGATGCGGCGCAGCCGCAGACGGCGACGGTCATGCACGTCGTCGACGGCGACACGGTGCGCGTCCGCCTGGACGGGCGCGAGCTGACGGTGCGACTGATCGGTGTCGACACGCCGGAGCTGCACGGCCCCGACGATCCGCACGGTGCGCCACAGCCGTTCGCGCGCGAAGCCAGCGCCTTCGCGCATGCCCAGCTCGACGGCCGCACCGTCCGCCTCGAGCTCGAGCCAGGCGAGCACCTCGATCGCTACGGGCGCACGCTCGCGTATGTGTTCCTGCCCGACGGCAGCTGCTTCAACCGCACGCTGGTGCGCCAGGGCTACGCCCGCGTCTATGGCAGCGTACCGTTCCACTTGCGCGACCAGTTCCTCGCCGACGAGATCGCCGCGCGGCAGGCCGGGCGCGGCTTATGGAGCGCCGCCAATGCGCGCGGGCTCGACGGCCCGGTGATCGGCAACCGCCGGTCGCGCCTGTACCACCTGCCCGGACAGAAGCACTACAGCGAAGTGGGCGTGAACAATCGCGTCTACTTCGCCGACGAAGCCGCCGCGCAAGCGGCCGGCTACGCGCCGGCGCGGCAATGAGCGCGGCAGCGGCGGACGGATGCGCCTCCGACCTGCTCGCCGGCGTTCGCGTCGCGCTGCGCGGCGCCCTGGCGCCGTTCGGCGCCGCATGGCTGACAAGCCTGGGCGCGACGCTCGGCGACTGGCCGCTCGACGCGGTCGACGCGTTGATCGTCAGCGACGCCGACGCGTTCGCCGCGCCGCAGATCGCGGCAACGCAGCGGCGGCTGATCGTCGCGGCGATCACACCGTTCGGCCTCGACGGCCCGCGCGCTCGCTGGCGCAGCTGCGACACCGTCGCGCAGGCGCTCGGCGGCATGCTGCTGCTCAACGGGCACGCGCACGAGCCGCCGTTGCGTGCGCTCGGCGCGCAGGCCCATCAGTGCGCCGGGCTGCAAGCCGCGCTCGGTATCGCCTTGGCGCTGGTGGCGCGGCAACGCGACGGCATCGGTCAGGTGGTCGATGTCAGCGTGCATGAAAGCGTCGTCGCCTCGCTCGAGCACGTCACCGGTCGCTACCGGCACGACGGCACCATCGCGACGCGCCAGGGCACGCTGCACTGGAGCGGCGCATTTCGCGCCGCCGCCTGCAGCGATGGCCCGATTCTGCTGTCGCACCTCGGGGATTGGGCGGCGCTGCTCGAGTGGCTGAAGGCGGACGGCGCGGCGGCCGATCTGGCGGAGCCGCGCTGGCGTGACGAAGCGCAGCGCCGTCTGCACGCGGCGCACGTGTTCGATGTGCTCGCCGTCTGGGCGCGGCGCTATCGGCGCGCCGATCTGCTGGCGCACGCGGCGCTCTTGCGCTTGCCGTTCGCGCCGCTCTTGCCACACGTCCCGGGAGGACCGCGGCGCTGGTGTACGGCGGTGGCCGGCTCGTCGGACGCCGGCACGGCGGCCGGCGCTGGAGACTCGGCGTGCGCTGCGGCGACTCGAGCCGCGCCGGTGCTCGCCGGCGTGCGGGTGCTCGATTTCAGCTGGGTCGTCGCCGGACCGCTGGCGACGCGCGTGCTGGCCGATTTCGGCGCCGAGGTCGTCAAGGTCGAACGGCGTGACGCGGCGGACGAGGCCGCCCGGCGCGGCGGCCTGTTCGGCAACCTCAACCGCGGCAAGCGCAGCCTGGCGCTCGACATGACGGACGCCCGCGATCACGCCATCGCACAGGCGCTGGCGCGGCGCGCCGATGTCGTCATCGACAACTTCGCGCCGCGCGTCATGGCCAACTGGGGACTCGACGCCGCCGCGATTCACGCCGTCAACCCGCAGGCGGTCGTCGTCGCGCTGTCGGCGTTCGGACGCCGCGACGCGCGCGTCGGCTACGGCCCGACGGTGCAAGCCCTCGGCGGCTTCACCTGGCACATGCGCCATCCTGGCGGCGAGCCGGCCGGGCTGGGGTTCGCCTACGCCGACGTCGCCAGCGCGTACGCTGCGGCGCTCGCCACGGTGGCCGCCTTGTGGCGCCGGCGCCGGAGCGGCGGCGGCATCGCGCTCGACCTCGCGCAAGCGGCCGTCACCGCGCAGCTGCTGGCGCGTGAGGGCGCGCTGCCGGACGCCGTCGGCAACGCCGCGCCCGATGGTGGGCCGGCGCCGCACGGCGTCTACCGCTGCGCCGATGCGTTGCCCATGGCGCGCTCCGACCGCGGCGCGGCGCTCGCCGGCGAGCGTTGGATCGCCATCGCGGTCTTCGACGATGTGGAATGGCGGCGGCTGGCGGCGGTGATCGATGCGCCCTGGGCTGCCGATGCACGCTACGCAGATTGCGCCGGCCGTCGCGCGCACGCGGCGCAGCTCGACGCGCAGCTGTCGACATGGACGCGCGCGCGCGAGGCGCTCGCGCTGATGGAGACGCTGCAGGCCGCCGGCCTGTGCGCCGGCGCCTGCGCCGACGCGCGCGATCTGTGCGTCCGGGATCCGCAATTGGCGGCGCGCGGCTACTTCGTCGACGTCGCCGGCGTCGTGCTCGACGGGCCGATGCCGCGCTTGCTGCGCACGCCGGGGCGCATCCTCGCGCCGGGTCCTCGCCTCGACGAACATCGCGCCGAGGTCTTGCGCAGCCTCCCTCGGATGGAACAGAACCGCTGCGGCGCGGCGCCGCGGTGAGGGCCGGCCTGGAGATGGCATTGTCGCGATCGCCATTCAGCAACGACGCCAGACGGAGAGAGCCATGCCCCGCGAGTTCAAGACGATTCTGTGCGGCACCGATTTCAGTGAGCGCTCGAACCACGCTCTGGACTACGCGCTGCGCTTTGCCACATTGGCCGACGGCCTGCTGATCATCGCGCACTTCGTGCACGTGCCGAGCGGGGACGTGTACACGCAGGGGCACTGGCCGCGCTCGTTCGACGAAGCCAAGCAGCGCACCCGCACCCAGCTCGAGGAGCTGGTCGCGCAACGGCTCGGCGGTTACGCGAAGATCGAGCTGGTGGTCGAAGTCGGCGTGCCCGCCGAGCATCTCATCGCGCTCGCCACGGAGCGCGACGTCGATGTGTTGGTGACCGCGTCACACGGACGTTCGGAGCTGCGCGACCTGCTGCTCGGCTCAGTCGCCGAGAAACTCATTCGGCACGCACCGTGTCCGGTGTTTGTGGTTCGACAAGGCGTAAAGTAGCGCGCTGCGCCGACACTTCCTGGTGCGCCCGCGAGACCTCGGCGCCAAACAAAATGATGCCCCACGCCACGTAGGTCCACGCCAGCAGGATCGGCAGCTGCCAGAGCGCGCCGTAGACGGCGCTGTAGCGCACCAGGCGGATGACGAAGGTCACGTAGCCCCACTGCGCCAGCTGCCAGAGCGTGCCCGCGACCACCGCGCCGAAGACGGCCGAGCGCGTGCGCACGTCGGTGTTCGGCAGCAGCGTATAGAGCAACGTGAAGCCGAGCCACAACAGGGCGTACGGCACGACGCGCATCAACAGCAGGACGACTTCGCCGAGCCGCCACGAATCGAGGAACTCGTACAGCGAGTGTCCGGGCTGCATCACCGCCGTCACGGTCAGCGCGGCGAGCAGGATCAGCGGCGCGACGACGCACAACAAGGCGAAGGAGCGGAACTTACGGCGCCACGTGCGGCCTGGCACGTTCCACAGCTGATTGAAGCACAGCTCGGCGTTGCTCATGATGCCGATCGTCGCCAGCATGGCGCCGAGCGCCGCCAGGACGCCGACGGCCTTGAGATTGGTCGCGTCGATGAAGGCGATGATCTCGTGCGCCACCGCCGGCGAGCCGGCGCCCACCGTGCTGACGACGAACGGCGTCAAGCCGCGATGCAGACCGAACAGTTTGATCAGCGCGAACACCGCCGCCGACAGCGGCACGAAGCCGATCAGCGTGTAGTAGGCCAGCGCCGCCGCCCACTGGATGCAGGAGTGCGCGATGAAGCGAACGGCTGCCAGCGGTACGACGATCAGCGCGCCCGGGACCCAGGCGCGCACGATGTGTTGCTCGAACCAGGACTCGGCCGCGATCGGCGTTGCGTTCATGGAGCCACACGATGAAAGACGCAGCACGAAAGATCAAAGCAGAAACGGGCAAAAACGTGCGCCGTGGGAGCCGTGCGCCGGCGGCGAGAGGCTGGCGCTGGACGGGCCGAGCGGGTCATCGGCAGAAATCGAGCACGAAGGCCTCCAAGCGCAGGCGCGGGTCGGTCGGGGTGCTCTTGAATGCAATATCGAGCGCCTGCAGATCGAGGATGCCGCGCTGCAGGCGAGCGACTGGCGTGCGGGCGGCATTCTGCAGGCACTGGTAGAGCACGAACGGGTGCAGGCCGCCCAAGGCGGCCTGCTCGTCCTCGGCCAAGCGCGGCAGCAGCGTGTCGCGAAACGTGTTGTAGGTCGTGCGCGCGCTCCAGGCGCCGGCTAGCGAGCCGCGCAGGCAATCGCGCGCCAGCAGCAGCAAGCGGAGCTCGCGCGCGATCACCGAGAGCAGGCGCAACGGATGCTCGCCCTGCTCGAACAGGTTGCGCAGCAACCCGACCGCCGGCGCCGCCTGCCGTTGCGCCAGCGCCTTGGTGAAATCGAAGATCCAGGATTCGGCCAGATCGCGCACGCTGTCGCGCACCGCCGCCTCGTCGATGGTGGCGGCGGCGCCGGCGTAGAGCACGAGCTTCTCGAGCTCGCCGGCGAGGATGCCGGCGTGTGCACCGGCGCGGCGGTGCAGCAGCTGGCGCGCGTTCGGCGCCAAGCGCTTGCCGGCGGCGCCGATGCTGCGCTCGATCAGCGCGTCGATGCTTTCCGACGCCAGCGCGCCGGAGCGCTCGTGCGCGACGGCCAGCTCGAGCACGACGCCGTGCTGCTGAACGGCTTTCATGACGCGCTTGCGGCGATCGGCGGTGCTGGCGGTGAAGCAGACGACGGCGCCGGGCGGCGGCCCGGCGGCGAGGAATTGCTCCAGCTGGCCGCTCTCATCGCGATAGGCGCCGACGGTCAGACCGCGCTCGGCGCACAGTCCGCGCAGGCCGTCGATGGCCGCGGCTTCGTTGCCTTCGAGCGCGCGACCGAACACCGCGCTGTGATCCGCCTTGCTCAGCCCGCCCCACTCTGCGGCGGCAAAGTCGGCCTGCGTCCAACCGGCCAGCGCCGCCAGCACGAGAAGCTTTTCGGCGGCGTCCAGGGGCCGCTCCTCGTCGAGCGCCGTGAACAGTGCGGCGGCGATGTCGCCGCGCTTCTCGCCGGACAGAAACAAGCTCGGCTCGCGTACCCACACCAGCTTGGTCCCGCCGAACAGGCTGGGGGTGCGCAGACTGTCGAGAATCGGACCGATCGGGGCCGAGCGCCCATCGATCTGCTCGAGACTGAAGCTACGCTTTTCCGGCGGCACCAGGGTATCGATCAGGGCGCGCGCTGCCGCCTCGGTCTGGAACGGCTCGCCGATGAAAAGGTAGACGGCCTTCGGCGCCTTCGCAGCCTGGGCGAGAAGCGTGTCGAGCTCGGCCATGGCACGCCACCATAGCCGGAACCGAGGCAAAGATCTCTCCGCCCCATCGGCGCGGCCGACCGCGAATCGGCTCTCGACAGCGGCGCCCGCGGCGGTGCCCATCGCGAACATTTATCGGGTGAAAAATTTGGTTTTCCGCCTGCGGAGCACATGCTACGCAACCCTGGGGCTCACTGGGGGGAACTATGCGCTCGTTGTCACTGCTCGTCCGCCGCGCCGGGATCGCGGCGGCATGGCTACTGCTGCCGACCATCGCGGCGGCGCAAGGCTCGTTCGTAAATTTCGAGAGCGGCCATGTGCGGCCGCTGGCTTTGTCGCCCGACGGCAGCAAGCTGTTCGCCGTCAACACGCCGGACAATCGCCTGGAGATCTTCACGGTCGCGGCAGGCGGCCTGACGCTGGCGGCGGAAGTGCCCGTCGGTCTCGAGCCGGTGGCGGTCGCGAGTCGCACCAACACGCTCGGGCGCACCGAGGTGTGGGTGGTCAACCATCTGTCGGACAGCGTCAGCATCGTCGAGCTCGATCCGTCGGACGTCACGCACTCGCACGTTACGCGCACCCTGCTGGTCGGCGACGAGCCGCGCGACATCGTCTTCGCGGGCAGCGGCTTCAGCCGCGCCTTCATTACGACGGCGCGGCGCGGCCAGAACGTGCCGGCCTCGGTGCCGGCGAGCCTGACCACCCCCGGCACGGCGCGCGCACTGGTGTGGGCCTTCGACGCCAACAACCTCGGCGCCGCGCTGGGCGGTACGCCCCTCTCCATCATTCAATGCTTCGGCGATACGCCGCGCGCACTGGCGGTGAGCCCCGACGGCACGCGCGTCTATGCCGCCATCTTCGAGTCGGGCAATCGCACGACGTCGATCGTCGAAGGCATCGTCAGCGCCGGCGCCGGCATGCCGCCGGCGCCCCCCGGTGCGACGGCCGGCGCGCCGCCGACCAGCTTGATCCTCAAGTTCAACACCTCGAACAGTCGTTGGGAGGATGTCGCCGGGCGCAATTGGACCTCGAGTGTCGCGCTGTCGCTGCCGGACCAGGACGTCTTCATCATCAACGCGACGGCGAATCCGCCGGCGCTGCTGGCGAGCAACAACAGCGTCGTCGGCGTCGGCACCGTGCTGTTCAACATGGCGGTGCGCCCCGACAACGGGAAGATCTACGTCACCAACCTCGACTCGCGGAACAACGTGCGCTTCGAGCCGCTCGCCGCCGGCGGCGTGCAGGGGCACATCACCGAGAGCCGCATCACCGTGATCAACGGCACGACGCCGACGCCGCGCCATCTGAACCCGCACATCAACTACAGCGTGGCGACCGGCTCGGCCGGCGAAGTCGCGCAGAGCCTGGCGTTTCCCATGGGCATGGTGTTCGCGCCGGACGGGCAGACCGTCTTCGTCACCGCCTTCGGCTCCGGCAAGATCGCCGCGATCGACAGCAACGCGCTGGAGGCCGGTACGATCACCGAGCAGCAGGTGGCCGTCGGCCAGGGGCCGAGCGGCCTGGCGCTCGATACCGCCAACGACCGCCTCTACGTGATGAACCGCATCGATCACACGATCAGCGTGGTCAGCAACGCCAGCAGCGCGTCGCGCGCACAGACCGCCGTCGTCCCCTTGCGCTACGATCCGTCGCCGTCCGCCGCCAAGCTCGGGCGTCACTTCCTCTACGACGCCAGCACGTCGGGGCACGGCGACAATGCGTGCGCCAGCTGCCACATCTTCGCCGACTTCGACAGTCTGGCCTGGGACCTCGGCGATCCGTTCGGCACGCCAGTGGCCAACCCCAATCCATTCCGCGTCGGCAGCGGCGGCCCGTTCCATCCGATGAAGGGGCCGATGACGACACAGAGCTTGCGCGGCATGGCCGACGCCGGCCCGATGCACTGGCGCGGCGACCGCACCGGCGGCGTCGATCCGGGCGGCGATCCGCTCAACGAGGATCAAGCATTCAAGAAGTTCAACGGCGCGTTCGTCAGCTTGCTCGGCCGCTCAGCCCAGCTGACGGCGACTGAGATGCAGCAGTTCACCGACTTCGCGCTGACGCTGCGCTATCCGCCCAATCCGGTGAAATCGCTCGACGACGTGCCGACCAGCGATCAGGCGACCGGCGCGTCGCTGTTCACGTCGAACGGCGCCGATGGCGGCTTGACCTGCAACTTCTGTCACCGCTTGCCGCTCGGCACCGACGGGTTCTCGTCGTTCGAAGGCGAGCAGCAGGAATTCAAGATCGCGCACCTGCGCAATTCGTATCAGAAGGTCGGCATGTTCGGCCTGCCGTCCGGCGTGCTGAACGGCACCGGCAACCTCGGCAACCAGGTGCGCGGCTTCGGGATCCTGCACGACGGCTCGATCCCGACGGTCCAGAACTTTCTCAGCTCGTCCGTGTTCAACCTCACCGCGACGCAGCGCACGCAGCTGCAGGAGTTCGTGTTGTCGTTCGACACCGGGCTCAAGCCGGCCGTCGGCCAGCAGGTCTCGGTGTCGCCGACCACCGTCGCCGATGCGACGGTGATCGGCCGCATCGATCTGCTCATCGGGCGCGACGACGCCGGTCAATGCGATCTGGTCGCGAAGGGCGTCCTGAGCGGCATGGCGCGCGGCTGGGTGTACGCCGGCGGCAACAACTTCCGCAGCGACCGCAACGGCGAGGCGCTGGTCGACAAGACCACGTTGCGCCTGCAGGCGGCCGTCGCCGGACAAGACCTGACCTTCACCTGCGTGCCGCCGGGCTCCGGCCAGCGCATCGGCATCGATCGCGACGAGGACTCGTACTTCGACGCCACCGAGGCCGACATGGGCACCGATCCCGCCGATCCCGCCAGCATTCCGCCGACGGCGACGCCGACGGCGACCGCGACGGGGACGGCGACGGCGACGATTACCAACACGCCGCTGGTGCCTGCGACGTCGACGTCGACGCCGACCATCACCGTACCGCCGACGGTCACCAGGACGCCGACGCAAACGGCGACGCGCACGGCGACGGCGACGCGCACCATCACCCGCACGCCGACCGCCAGCGTCACGGCGACGCCGACGCGCACCATCACGCCGACGCCGTCGATCACGCCGACGATGAGCGCGACGCCGACGGCGACGCCGCCGCTCGACTGTGTCGGCGGCGGCATCATCCAGCGCGCCAAGCTGCGCGTGTCGCGTGACGACGCGCCGGCGGGCGACGAGAAGATCACCCTCAAGGGCGAGTTCGTCGTCGCGACGACGTCGCCGGCGGTCGACCCGGTGGCGCACGGCTTGACGCTGATGGTCGTCGATCACGGCACCAGTCAGGTGCTGCTCAGCCGCACGTTGCCGGCGGGTTTCGCCAGCCCCGGCTGGGTCGGCTTCTCGCCGTCGTGGACCTTCCGCGACCGCGATCACGTCACCGCCGCCAACGGCGTCGAGAAGGCGTTGCTGCGCGATCGCAGCAGCCGCACCCCGGGCTTGATGCAAATTCGCCTCAAGGGTGGCGGCGCCGACTTCCAGCTGACGAGCACCAACCTCGACTTGATCGTCATCCTGGGCGGGGCGACGGAGGGCTCGATTGGGCAGTGCGGTCGAGTCGCCTTTACCGGCGCACCGTCCTGCACCCTCTCGGCGAGCGGCAAGACGCTGCGTTGCGACTGAGACGCGCGGCGGCGGCGCGGGGCGCCCCCCCCCGCCCCC
>Ga0265314_10000257_pt1 | contig 77793 bp, 67 predicted proteins | sample 4126metaG_FD_203106 | JGI IMG/M metagenome (GOLD analysis project Ga0265314, IMG submission 203106) | Rhizosphere microbial communities from Carex aquatilis grown in University of Washington, Seatle, WA, United States - 4-1-26 metaG | ecosystem: Host-associated > Plants > Roots > Rhizosphere >...
TTGCCGCTCGTGCGCACCAGCCGCACGACCTCAGCCTTGTACTCTCGTGTAAATGTCCGTCGCCTTCTTCGTCCCATGGATGCCCTCCATCATATCGGAGGCGTCCACGAAACCGGGGCAGGCTCAGCTTCAGCTTGGCACGCTTTAGGCAAGAAGCGGGGCGGATGAAGGAGACAAACATGCATGCTTTGGAAAATGGAAATTCATCGGTAAGAGAGGCGGCTCTGGACTCGGGTCAAGCGATCCGCCCTGGCGCGGTGCCATCATGACGAGCCGTGCAGAAGCGAACAGCGGCACCCTCGCCCGTTCTGTGGGCTGGTTGGCGTTGGGACTTGGCATCGCACAACTCATTGCTCCCCGTCGTGTGTCGCGCCTCGTGGGCATCAGGCCGAGCGGGTTGGGCTGTTGGGCAGTGCGAATGCTCGGGGCGAAGGAAGTGGCCTGCGGGCTGGGCATTCTGAGACGGGAGAACCCCAAACAGTGGCTGCGGGCGCGCGCGATTAGCCGAGCACTGGACGTAGCGTTACTTATGCGTGCGAGAGCGGCAAGGAAACGGTGGTTCCACGGCGGCTCGGACGCCTGGCGGCTAGGAACGGGTCTCGTCGGCGTCGCAGGAGTTGCGGCCTTGGACCTTCTCGCGCTTCGGAATTCCGCCTCGTCCGGCTCGGGATGGCGGACTTGAAGCGCAAAGGCATCCTCGCTCACTAGTCCAAATCGCAAACGGAGAAGTCATGAAACTCAAAGAGCTAAAGAACCTCGACAAGAACGACATCTTGAAGATGCTGGGCATCGACACAGGCATAACAAGAGCGGGCATGTTGTGGTGGGTTGGCGTAATCGTCGCCAGTGCAGTGGCCGGTGGAACAGCGGTACTTTTGCTGGCACCGAACAGTAGGCGTGAGCTGGAGGAGAAGATCGGGCGTCGGGCCAGGGAAACCGCAGGCAGTGTGCTCACGACAGCGCGTGCCAAGATAAGCGACTTTCAGTCGGAGCGAGGATAGTCGTCGTACGCGGTCGAGGCGCAAGCGCGCCGGATGGACCATCGATTCTCCAACCGTGCCAGGCAATGCCGGTGTAGAGGGACCGATGCCCACATCGAAAGAGGCATGCGGAATGCATATCCGGCGTGGTGAATCGTGGGTGTATCGATGGACCACGCGCTAAATACCGGTGTTTGCACGGACGGAGACGCTGCCACGAGAATGTTGCCCGCAGAGGTTGCCATGAAGATGACCGCCCAGTCACTCTCGGCATTCGACCAGACGACGCGGCGAGTACCAGTTCACCGCCACGGCCGGTTCGCCTCTGCGGCTCGTCGGCTGCTCGTCTTAGGCGGCACGAGCCTCGTGACAGGACTGGCGATCAACGAGATGCGCCTTGTCTTGAATGTAGGCGGTCTCACGGTCCTGGAGATCGTCGTGCTGGTGTTGTTTGCCATCAACACAGTATGGATTGCGTTACCGTCGCTGACGGGGCTTGTGGGATTCTTCCTCCTGCTCTTCCGTCGGAGAGTCCGGAGTGGTAAGGACAATGCCCCCCTGACGACCCGGACGGCTCTTCTTATTCCGCTTTGCAACGAAGAGCCGGCTCTTATCGGGGCAGCCATCGACGCAATGGCCAGCGATCTCGTGGCACTGGGGGAAGGCCATTCCTTCGACGTATTTGTGCTCAGCGATTCGACTGAGCCGGACGTCGCTCTTGCCGAAGAAGAGGTCGTATGGGTACTTCGTCGTCGGCTGGGTGACACTATCGGTCTCTATTACCGTCGGCGGGTTCGCAATACCGGGCACAAACCGGGCAACATAAGGGAGTTTTGTGAGCGTTGGGGCCGTGGGTACGACCATCTGCTGATACTCGATGCCGATAGCCTCATGGAAGGCGCAACCATGGTTGAGCTGGCGCGACGCATGGAGCGAGAGCCTGATGCGGGATTGATTCAAACTGTACCTCGTCTGCACGGCGGCACGACCCTGGTGGCGCGGATGCAGCAATTCGCTGGAGCAGTGTACGGTCCGGTTCTCGCTGCCGGCCTGGCGTGGTGGACTGGAAGGGAAGGGAATTTCTGGGGCCACAACGCCATCATAAGATCACAGGCTTTCATGGATTCGGCAAGCCTTCCCGAACTACCTGGCAAGCCGCCGCTGGGCGGTGGTATCCTGAGCCACGATTTCGTCGAGGCGGCGCTGATCCGCCGTGCGGGTTGGAGCGTGCAAATCGCAGACGACCTGCAAGGATCCTACGAGGCATGCCCGTCCACGCTTATCGATCTGTCGGTGCGTGACCGACGCTGGTGCCAGGGAAACCTGCAACACACTCGCGTGCTGACTGCAAAGGGGCTGCACTGGGTGAGTCGTCTGCACCTCTTGACCGGCATCTTCGCCTTTGTCTCGTCGCCGGTGTGGCTACTCTTCATCCTGACGGCATTTGCGCTCGGCGTGCAGAATGAATTTGCCAAACCCGAATACTTTACGCGCGCCTACACACTCTTCCCAATGTGGCCGCACCTGGACCCGGTGCGGGCATTACGACTCTTCGGAATTTCTCTAGTAATCCTGTTGGCCCCCAAGGTCTTAGGACTGGTGCATTTTGCGTGCAGCGGAAGGCGTTTGCGGGCCAGCGGTGGGCCGCTGCTCCTGATGAGCTTTCTCGTGGAAATTGTGCTCTCGGCCCTGCTGGCTCCCATCTTGATGTTGATCCATTGTGGCTTCGTGGTGTCGATCTTGGCCGGCCGAGACAGTGGCTGGCGGCCACAAAAGCGGGGCGACAACAAGCTGCCCTGGAGGCAGGTCGCATACCGTCACCGTTGGCATATGGTGGCCGGTCTGGCTTTAGCCGCGAGCAGCCTCTTCATTTCTTGGGAGATGCTAGCGTGGCTTTCGCCGGCAGCGGTAGGCATGGTGGCAGCGATCCCACTTTCTCTCGTCACCGGGTATCCAGTGGTTGGCCGCTGGCCAAGGCGGCTACGACTGCTTCAGATCCCGGAGGAAGTCGAGCCCCCGACCATAAGCCGCAAGATGGAGGCGGTCCATTCGCTCTATAAGCAAGCAGTGGAACAGGTGCCGGACCTGATTGCCATCGTCGGCGACAGCGAGAGATTGCAGCGACACATGGCCATGACAGACATGCCGCCGCCGCGGCACGAGGAGCCAATTGCTCCTTTGGAAGCAACGGCGGACCTCAAAGTGCGCTCGGCCAGGAGTCTCGAGGACGCGTTGACCCGCCTAACATCGAAGGAGCGCGCGTATGTTCAATCGGCACCTGATCTCCTACTGCAGCTTTCTCGCCTACCACGGCGCCCGGCACCACAACATTCGAAAGGAGTCTAATCAATGCCCAATGCAGCCACGATCAAGAAAGCGAAACGCGACCTTGCTCAAGGGAAATCCCAGTCGACCGCGGCGGGGGAATTCATACGTGAGGAAATGCACCATATTCGCGAGGGAAAGCACGGGGCCAAGAACACAAAGCAGGCCATAGCCATTGGTCTTTCCCAGGCCCGTCGCGCTGGGATCGCGAAAAAGCCAGGAGCGACGGCGAGCAAGAAGACCCATAAGAAGGCGGCCCAAGACCTATCGCGAGCCGGCAAGCGGCCAGACCCGAAGCGGTCGTGGTCAAGCTTGCAAGCCCGCCGAAAAGAGCCGCACCAAGCGGCCTCGTTCGCTGCGCTCTCTAGGCAGGCCAAAGGGGCGGCCGAGAAGCGTCGGCGCCAGGGCGACGCGACATCCCCATCCTCCGCAGCACGTCGGGCGGCGCAAACCAGAGAGAGCGAATTTCGCGCCCGGCCGGCGTAAGGGGAAAGGCATTTGCGCGTATGGAGGTCCTGTTTCCGCGGGACGTTGCAGGGCGATTCAGAGCAGCGGCGCCGTTTCATTTGGGTGACGCGCGTTCCGCGGACGGCTACCCAAGCGTAACCACCCGACCCGGTTTCGCGGCGGCGCTTGTGACATTCGCGGTCCCTGTGATGCGCTCCCAGATTGCTACAGTCATGTGACGTCTCGTGCGCTCTGCGTTGCGGATCCGTGACGGCCGTGGATCTTGGCCAGCAAGGCGTCCACGCGCTGGTCCGGCACGGAACCTGCTTCGATAGTCGACCTGTGCACAGCACGAGATGGGAGTGGTTATGAACAACCAGATTCAACAAGAGAAGATTCGAGAGCTAGCATACCTATTCTACCTGGAGCGCGGCCAACAAGAAGGCTCTGCACTTGAAGACTGGATTCGTGCCGAGAAGGAAGTGGCCGGAGCGGTCGAGGCCAAGAGAAGTGAAGTCAAGCGCCAAAGCGTCGTTCCCGAAGTCCAGAAGAGAGTAAGCGAGAACCAACGGGTCAATTCATCCGTACAAAGAAAGTATTGAAGCCAATCCTCTAGCTCGTGAGGACCCCATGCTTATAGAAACCAGTACAATCCTTGTTCCTACTGATTTCTCCGATGCCGCGGAGCTCGCGCTGCAAGCCGCCCTCGAGCTGGCGCGCGTCTGGGGTTCGGCCGTGGAGATTCTTCACGTCCACGAGGATTCAGCCTTCATGGACATGACTCCTGGTGGGATCTTGTCTGTTCCGGTAGACCGGACCCAAGCCATCGCCGGTCAGAAGGAGCTCCTTGAAGAAGCCGCCGGCCGCATACGTCAGTCTGGCGTCATCTGTCGTACCAGCACGACAAATGGCAAACCCCACGCAGAAATCATTGACCATGCACATAAGGTCGGAGCGGGCCTCATCGCCATGGGCACCCACGAGCACCACGGGCTCAGTGGGGTTCTTTCGAAGCATGTGGCAGAGAAGGTAATTCACAGGGCACCTTGCCCGGTGCTGGTCGTGCCACTCCTGCCCGAGGGTGAGGCTCAAACCCAAACCGACCGCGATGAGGACGAGTCTGCAAGATCCACCCTCGGCACCCGAGTCGTGCCTCCCGAGATCGCCTAGTCTAGGAGCCTGTCGCGAGCGGCGACGCCGTTCGATTCGGCAACTCGGGCCCCGACGAACAAGGACGCAACCTGTCTTGGCACACTTCTCGCTGCCTTTCGGCGAACGACCCAACGAAAGGAGACCAAACCCATGTCAGCGAATCCCAGGCCAATATTGAGGCGGGGAAGTCCCTTCCAGGCTGGAAGAGGTGCCGGTCGTGGTGTGCACACGTCCGACGGTTCGCTCTCTTTCGGACGGAACACCCTCCAATTCTTCGAGGATGGCGAACGCCACGAACGCGCGGACTGGCAAGACACGGCGTTGCCGACCGACGAAGACACCGAGACGCACGTTGAGAGCGGTTCGGTCGACAGGGTTCCGAGGCAAAAGAGCACGCTGCTCATGGCAGCGCTGCTCAGTGTTTGTCTCGCAACAGGCGTTGCGCTAGGGGTAAGAGCCTTGGCCAGGACGGGGTGGAAAGTGGACGCCTCGGCCGCCGCGATGTCGCGCACTTCCGTTCCTGGCGCGACCGCATCACCCGCCCCTTCACAGCCTACCGGCACAGCGGTGACCCCGCCCTCGTCGCCACCGCTGCCCGCTAAGCCGATCTCGATGCCCACGGCCGACAAGCCTGCGATGGTCCAAACGACTGGAAATGTCAGCCATGACGGCGTCATTCGCGAGGTGGAAGACAAGGGGCCAAGCTATGCAGAAATCAAGCACGCTAGGAAGACGTTTGTGCAGGCGTCGCACCAACGCCACCAGTCCTTTGGGAAGAGCAAGCCGGAGAAGCCCACCAGTTCAAAGGACGATCTCGAACAGGAGGCCAATCCCGCCACGAGCGGCGCCGTGGTCGAGCCGCCGCTTCTGAAGAGTCCGGCCCACATCGAGCCGTCGCGGGAACTTTCTCCGCCCCCAGAGCATCCTGCGCCGATTGTGCCCTCTGAAGCCGACCCGTTCGAGCCCGGGGGAAGATGACCATGACGGGGAAACCGGTGCCGAAGAGGAGTCGCTTGCTTCTCATACTGCTCGTCGCGATTGAGCTGGGCAGTTGTTACGTTGGAGCGCGGGGATGCCGTTGCGGACCGCGGTCCGGCGACCGCTTCCACGAGGGTAGGCGCGGTGGGTGTGGATTCGCCTGTTCGCCTTGAAACGAGGCCGGGCGGGCAAAAGCGAGCGACCGAGGGAACCGTGGGCCGCTGCTAGGACGATGAGTTTCCTAGATCGCGGTCAATGCCGGCATTTTCGAATAGCTCATCGAGCGCGGTGATTGCCGGCAAACTGAGGGCCACGGCGTTCGAGCTCGCCTCCGTACGGGCGGCAACCTCGCCGACGGACTTTTCTTCGCGCACGTCTTCGACGGATTTGCATCGGCCTGCGCTAGCGAAATCGACCTGACCCGCAGCGCGCAGGCTCCACCGGCTGAGCTTCTTCCAGAGTGCAGAGACCATGTGCCACCTACGTCCGTTTGATTTGCCTAATAGTAGAGTTCTGGCTGAGGGTAGACATGAGCGCCCTCCTTCTAGTGCGCCTTACTTCGAGCAATCGCCGTGCCACGCTCGGACTCTCCGAACGGCGCGACAGAAGAGCGCCTGCCGATTTGCCGTGAGACGGACCACGGTTCCACCACGTAGCATCCACTGCGCTACAGTCACGAAATGGTAACCGCTAGAAGCGGGCCTGAGACCCGTCGACTAAATGACCGTGCCGTCAACGATGATGCCGTTCTTGGGAATCACGATGATCCCTTCGCGGATGTAGTAACCATCGCCATCGTGATTGGACAGGCCTGCTTGATTCACGATACGCACACCGCGACCGATGCGAGCATTCTTGTCGACGATGGCGGGACCACGCTTGAGCCAACGCAAGCCGTTCCTCACAACACCGGGACGTCCTACTAGGTGGCGGCCATGACGTTACCGTATCTACCCATTGGGCTTGCGAACGGTACCGACGCGTGGTCCAGGTTCCATCGGGCGTTCGTTCATCAGCGCCAGACAATTGGCACGGCACTGGCTACCCCAGCGACGAAGGTCCATGGCAGGAGAAGTCGAATGTTTGCACAAAAAGGACCGAATCCAAGCGACTATCCGAACCCGCTCCCCGAGCGCGATCCACCTTCACTCTCCCCGTCAGAGCTCGATGGCTCTGCCACAGGGACTCGAGCGATCCGCCAAACTGGCTTGATGGAGGAGTAGAGCTTTGTGGATGGGAACAATGCGTGGCTGGTGGCGATTCCTTAGGCGCCTCTACCAAGAGTATGCCGACCACGGCGTAGCGGACAGCGCGTCCACCCTCAGCTACTACTTCGTCTTTTCATTGTTTCCGTTTCTCTTCTTTCTGACCACGCTCGCCGCCTACATACCACACGTACAGGCATCCATGGACCCGTTGCTGGCGCGAGTCCGCCCCTTTTTACCTGTTCAAGCGATGACGGTTGTGGAGATACATCTGCAGAGTCTCGTGGCACGTCCGCGCCCGCGATTTCTCACCCTTGGTCTTTTGGCCGCCGTCTATTCTGCTTCGCGCGGCGTGGATTGCGTGCGCAAGACACTCAACCACGCGTACGACGTGAAAGAGTCTCGACCGCTTTGGAAGACCGAATTGCTGGCATTTGGCATGACCATCGGGGGCGGGCTGCTCGTCTTGGTCGGGATCAGCCTGCTGATTGCGGGCGGGGACGCCGGCTTCTGGTTGGCTCGCCACCTTCACGTCGCCGACGTCTTCATGTTGGTCCTGCGCTGGATTCGCTGGCCGCTGACGGCTGGGGTGATTACGCTGAGCGCCGCACTCAGTTATTACGTGTTGCCTGATGTCGAGCAGGAATTCAAGTTCATCACACCAGGCTCCGTGATCGGGACGCTGGCATGGTTCTTGGCAAGCTGGGGCTTCAGTGCGTACGTGTCTCACTTCGGCAGCTACAACGTCACCTACGGCTCGATTGGTGGGGTGATCGTACTGATGACCTGGTTCTACATCACCGCCTTCATTCTCCTCATGGGCGGCGAGGTGAACGCTCTCCTTGAAGCGTCGGCCTTGAGCGGAAAGCAGCGTGGCGCGCGCGTTCCCGGCGAGGCCCCACCTCCCCCGCAAGAGCGCCCGAGCGCGATGCCAGTTGGCGCGGCAGATTCGGCGAGCGTGGCCGAGCGATCTCACGGAGGCAACGCGCGGGCGGAGCACCGAAGCGTGGAAGGAGCCGATCACCGATGAGCGGCCCCAGCTATGTCGTGCATACCAGGTGGCCCCGCCGCGTCCTCATCGCGGCCGGCATAGTCCTGGCATTGGCAATCGTGGTTGGTCTCGTTCTGGATCCGGTCGCCGCTCACTATACACGCAAGGCGCTCGACGGGTCGGACGCGGTGAGCGGCAATTTCGAGAAAGTACACGTCACCGTCCTGCCCCCGGGGTACGAAGTCTCGCGTCTCAAGCTGATCGAAGCACGGGGAGGCGACTGGGCACAGCCGCTCTTCTACGCTCGGCGAGCTCTAGCGACGGTAGATTGGCGGCGGCTCCTGCACGCTGAATTGGCCTTGAGTGTGCGCCTCGACGAGCCCAAGGTCATTGTTCTCGCAAAGGAGCCCCCATCTGCCAAGCCGGAGCGCCCTGCAACGCCGCCTCCTGACATTCGCTCCTCTTTGCAGAAGCTGCTGCCGGCACGTGCGAACCGGGTCGAGATTCGCGACGGTGAGTTTCTTCTTCGCGACAGGGCCGCTCCGCGCCACCCTGAGATCTGGGTGCATCACATCGAGCTCGTCATCGAAAACGTCACGACTCGAAAAGGGCTAGCCGGCGGGCAGCCCGCCACGGTCAGCGCACGCGCCACTCTCGGCCACAGTGGTGCGGCAACCCTCTATGCTTCCGCTGACCCGTTTGCCGCCAAGCCCGAGTTTGTCGGGACCCTGGCCCTGCGCGGGTGGAAAGTGGCCGAGCTTTATGACCTCGAGGAACCAATAACGACGTTGCAGACACCCGAGGGCACCATTGGGATCTTCGCCAAGTTCAAGGCGCATGCGGGCGCTATCTCGGGCGGCATCAAAGCGGTCCTCGAGAACATCGACGTGCGTCCAACCGAGGAAACCTTCGGCAACAAGCTGAAGGCGTGGGTTGCCGACAAGGGAATTCGCCTGTTCGCGGATCGGGTTCCGGAGCGTAATGCGGTTGCCACGGTTGTTCCTATTGAGGGGCGCTTCGATCAACCCGACACGGAGATCCTTCCTGCAATCCTGGGCGTCGTGCGCAACGCCTTCGTCGAGGGAGTCTCCGCCGGATTCGCGCACTTGCCCCCGCCGGCCGCGCCCCAAAGCGAGGGGATGCTAACGCAAGCCAAGCACTCCCTGGAAAAGGACAAGGGGCCGCCCAAGGCGCAGCCGCCGAAAGATAACAAATGATGAGACCGCTGACCGTACCGGGTTTGGCGATTGGCGCGACTGCACTGGCCCTGTTCGCTTGCACCCATGCCAAGACGACCGACGCCCAGAGGCCGGGCGAGCCGGCCGCCGAGCATGCCACAGTCAAAGCAGCCCCAGATTCTGGCAGGACGGCGTCGGCTGGCGGGAAGCTCAACGCGACGCCGGTCGCCGCACTACCCGAAGGCCTGCTCAAACCGGGCGCCGCGCAGAAGATCCGCGACAAGTTATCCGAAGGCGGGTTGATAAGAGATGGAAAGACATCTACCGAAGCGGCACTGCGACGCTTCCAAGGCTCGCATGACCTTCCCACAACCGGCATTCCCGATCATGAGACAATACGGAAGCTCGGGCTCAATCCCGACGATGTCTTTCGCAAAGCGGCCCCGTGACTCCTGATAGGGGGATAGTTTGGGCGAAACCTGAGCACGACCCCTCGTCACGGCCGGCAGCAGAGCCGAACAGCCTGCAGCCCCCACAGCTCTCGCAGGCGCCGAGAAGCAGGCCCTCTCTGCGAACTCAGGAGAGCCGGAAAAGGAGCGACAAGCAACTTCGCCCTGCCGTGCGCCGAAAACGGGAGGCAGTGGCAAGCTGCCGGCACGGGCGACGGACTTCGGCTGAGGCCGCCGCAACTGGCAAAGTGACCAGGGTCGTTCTATTTGCAACACATGTCCACACAAGGATCATTTCCCACACCGGAAAGCGTGCCGACGCAATTGTTGGCCAGACACGCTCCATCGCAGCTAGTACCCGTGGATTCGACGCAAGCTTCAATGTTGTTGGTACGGCTGAAGCAGATCCCAACAAGGCTGGAACTGACGTAACATGAGACGTTTTGAGCGCATGGACCGGTTCCCGTCGCGGTGGTGGAGCACGGCTTAAAAATGGAGCATTCTACGGTCGAATCCCACTGACAGTTCATGACTCCGCTCGCAGTTCCGGCGACTATACTGAAGTTGGGGAGACACCTGCAGAAGGCCGGATTGCCACTGGAATCGTACCCTATGGCCGAATTGGCTGGACAACCGAAGTTACAATAGGTCTTGCCGTCGTCAAGGGTTGCCTGGGGGGGACCAACTCTAGTGCATGCAATACCACGAATCAGAGTGGAAGTGTCCCAGGCGTTGTTCGAGCCCTGAAGATTGGCTGGAAGAACAAAATTGAACCCCTTGCCGTTTGTCCAGAATGTTTGGCAGTCCGCGGTGGTGTTGCAAGTGGTCGAACAGGCCTTGTTCACGTCAGGTATCAGAGCGGAATCCACGCACCTGCCCGATTTACAATCCGCATCGGTAGTGCACGTGGATCCTGGGTCACCGGATGCGACTGTGCTTCCACTTGCACCCGCGGAAGAGCCACCGGCGGCCCCTCCAGTGGGGGCGCCGCCAGTGCCAGCGGTCGTTCCGCCGCCTCCCCCCGCCGTGCCTCCGGTGCCGCCATTCGCGCTGGCCGGTCCAATGCTATTGAGACAGAAGTTGTACGATACCGCGGTGGTACCTCCAGGGACTTCTACATGCAGCTGCCACAAAGGCGTCACGCCATCATAGGCAATGCCCGCGTTGTTCCAGCACGTGGTATTGAATTCAGTCCACTTGATTGTGCCCGACGCGGCGGTCACGTTCACGCACCACCGCTTGCTTGCATCCGTGTCTCCCCCTTGCGCCAGGATCTGGATCCGCAAGGGCGAGCCACCGACATTGGTCAGGTCGTAACTCAAGCCGGATCCCGTCGGTGTCCAGGTTTCTTGAACCCTTGGTGTGCACTCCTTCAGATTGATGCCTAGGATCGCACCAGCGGACGAATCGCTCGTACCGGGGACGGAGCCAGAAACGCAAAGCTCTCCCCCGGCCGCAACTGCGGAGAAATCGGCGGGCGCGATGGTCGCTCCAGTTCCCCAAGTACTGGTCCACGCGTAGCCATGCCACGATCCCGAAGTCACCAACCCCCCTTTGCCTACCGAGAAGGGCGTGCCTGCCGGAGGCGGACATGCTGAGCTGCTGCCGCCGGTCCCGGTCACTCCGCCCGCTGTCGTTACTCCGCCGGTGCCGATCCAACCACCCGTTCCTGCCGTCCCACCTCGCCCCGCATCGTTGCCAGTTCCTGGCGTCGGCCGCACACAAAGATTGGAATAGCAAGCCAGGCCTGGATCGCACACACCGCCGCCGGTACACGAACAACCCTCCGAGCCGACCGGGCAGGGGTTCGATGGGCTACTGCTATTGCCTGCACATTGAGCGAGCACCACGGCCCACACCAGGCACGCCAGTCAACTGACAACGATGGAAGTCGATTTCTGCGAGCGCATCATGGTCACCTCTGCTTGCCACAGCGGCCTCACACACAACGCGACCTTTAACACCAGCGTCGCAGGTTGTCAACGCCACCCAGTCTTGACCGCCTATCGATCGGTCAGTTACGACATCGCCTGAAAATTGGGTGGAAGAGAGCCCACGGACCGCCTGAAGCTTCATTTGCCAGGCAACAAGCTAAAGGCGCGGGTCGCCGACAAGGGAATTCGCCTGTTCTCGGATTGCGGCAACGCTACGCAATACCTTGGATTCTAGTAGCGCTTGGTCCAGATCAAGTCGGCCGTACCGGTCTTGGCATCACCGTATTCGCCCTGAAAACTCCAGCGGGAGCCAAGCTCGTATTCAAGGTGGACGGCGTTGCGATTCTGCAAGAGCGCCGGATCGGCACCCAGTCGCCCCACGTAGCCGACATAAAGACTGGAGCTGAGGTATTTTCCAGCTTCGAGCTGGGCCTCGCCAAGGCCGTTGCTGGCCTCGATGGTCAAAACGTCGACGGGGAGCTTCTTGGACAGGGTCTTCTGCAACTCTGCGGCGAACAGTCCGCCGACCAGCGAGGCTGCCTGGTCGGCCGGCGATGAGCTTTCCGTCGCGCCGGCGAAATCCAGCCGGCCGGTCACGATGAGTGTGTAGAGCTGGGTCTCAGTCACCTCTGGGTGATCCGGCGCGCTGACTGCTAGCTGGAGATGACCTGGCGATCCCTTCACGACGACCAGAACGGTGATGTTGTTCTTTTCGTCGACATGGTTGGCGCTTACATCGAGCTCGGGGGCATCGACCGTCCCCCCGAATCGGATCACAGAGTCGGCTTTCAGATCGAAACGCCGCCCGAGGACGTCGACCAGTCCGCGCAGGATGGCCACATCGCCGTAGACGCGCGCGCCTTCCCCGAGCTCGACCCGGAATCCAGGCCGCAGCCCAAGCTCGAGGTTCGCATCGTTGCCGCGCACCCACAGGTTTTTCGGAGCATCCACGACCAGCACGACCCGCGCCGTTTTCGCGGTCGTGGCTGGGGATGCGGCGACAGCGGCGCCGGCCTTGCCGTCCGCTCTTGCCAACCGCGCCGAGATCGCGGCCAGCTTGCGTGCCTGCTCGGTGTTGAGCGGAACACCATTTTCGCCTAGCACCACGTCGCTTGGACGCGCGAGCTTCTGCAGGTGTTTGCGATCGACGTCGCTAAGGGCCAAGCGGGCCGACCCGATGGAGGCCTTGATCTTCACCTGTTCCCCAGACACTTCGGCCTGCGCTCTCGCCTTGAGCGAGACCGCGGCCAAGTCCTGGCCTTCCACGTAGGCAGGGAAGCTATCGAGATCCATGGCGGCCGTGACACCATATCCGCCTCCGACGCGACGGTTTCCACTTGCCGTGATGCGTGCATGGCCGTTGCCGCTGTCGGCGCGCAATTCGTCGAGAACCACATGGTCCTGATCGCCATGGGCCAGCAAGTGAAGGCGCCGGTAGTCTCCCAAGCCCGTGATGGTCAGGCCACCATCTTTCCACTCCAGGCGACCGTTCATCCGAGCACCAACGACAGGTCCCGAGACATCCACGTTTGCGAACAATTGACCAGCCACCTTGCGCAAGCCAGGCGTGGCGCCAGATAAACCGGACACATCGAATCCCTGCGCTTCCAAACGAGCTGTCATGGCCAAGCGTCGCCAGTCGAAAGGACGAGCGAGCGCGGGATAGCCAAGAGACGCCTGCGTGGTGGCCGCTAGCTTGAGCCAGCCCCCATTCGCCGAGGCTAGATTCACATTGCCGCTGGCCTTGCCATCCGCGTAGGTCGCCACGACAGTTGCGTCTCCGAGCAGCTTATCGTCCAAGCGAATGTCTGCGCCCTCTGCCATGAAAGTCAACCGCGGCGCCCGTAGCGTGCCACTTACGTCAGCCCGCGCCGTCAGACGGCCTTTCAAGATGCGCGGTGGCCTGCGATCGCTCTCGGGTTGTAGGCCCGAGCGTTGCAGCTCGAGCGGTCCCAGCTCGGCATGGATAGCCACACGCGCGTCGGCGAGAGCCTTTCGATCGGCCAGGCGGGCAAATGGGGCTTCGAGACGTGCCTTGAGCGACAAGAGCTTGGCGCCGCGACGGTGGACGTCGGTTTCGACTTGTATGTCGTGCTCTCGGATGTCCACGTGCATGACAGCGTCGGTGGGCGGAAGACGATCTGTACTTAGGCTGGCCACGGTCAGGTCGGCCTTGCCGAGAGCCCCTGTCGCACTGCCTTTCAGCTTCAATTCCAGCGACAAGGTTCCGCTGTCGCGTCGATGGTCCTCGGAAACGACGGGTTGTCCCAGTATCGGCGCCAACGCCATCTGCTCGATGCGAGCTTCGATCTCCGCGGGCGCCGACATCAGCCTTTCCGCGGCGACTGGCGGACTGGGGCGGTGGACAAAGTCTGCCAGCGAGAAATTCGTGCGGGCGACTAGCAGCCCAGTCCCGGCACCCTGCCCGCCCGGCCCCTGGTGCAACTCGATCCGGACGGCCGTGGGTCGGGTGCCGGAGGCGTCCACATGCGCTGCCACATCGCCGAGCGCGGCCTGCCCCAGCTCCAGTTGCCTGACCTTGGCGTTCACTTGCAGTTCCGGTTTCGAGCCGGTGCCGCGCAGCTTGACGTCGAACGACCCAGTGCCGCGCAGGTTCGTGGCAGGCTTGGCAAGTGGAAGCGGCTCGGCCGCCGAGAGCGCGCGGCGGGCGCCTCGCAACTGGTTCGCCACGCGCTGCAGATCAATCCCGGTGGCACTGAAGTCGGCCCGCAACAGAGCCGAAGGCGGCGGGGGCCAGGCGGCGGGTAGGTCGAAATGGCCGCTCGCCTTCGCGCCAAGAGCAACCAGATCCAAATCTCCGGACGCCCGTGCCGCATCGAGGGCAACGTGGGCACTGAGCTGGCCTGCAGTCTTCACGTTGCTTGGCAGCAGCGACGCGGGCAATCGAGCCAAATCGAGTGCCGTCACGGTCAAGTCGCTGCGCAAGCTATGCACCGTCTTCTTGAGGCTGACGCGCAGTCGTTGCCCACCTTCGCCACGCAAATCCAGGCCGGCAATGCGTAGCACATGGTGGTCGAATCCTGCATGGGCGGAACCCGCCATCGTCCAGGTTCCACCGGGCAGTGCCATCGTCAGTCGATCCAAGCGAATTCCCGTTCGATTTCCGTTCCACGCGCCACCGATGTCGAGACGCACAGCCGCGGGTCCAGCCAGCGAGACGTGCGTATTGAGGCGAGGCCCGGCCGCGTTCAGGGAAAGAGCAAGGCCACGGTAGGAGCGGGCCCCGATGGCCAATTCCGGCGCCTTGAGCCTTACCACCGACGCGAGGGGCCTGCGAAGGTTTGCGATGTCGGCCGACACCTCCAAGCTGGGCACCCGATAGTCCTGCCACGCGAACGCCGCGAGCCGCCCCTTTACGTGGAGCCACGGCGCGCGCAGTTTTCCACCGGCGACGAGGTCGATCCGCCCCTCCCCGGCCGCGCGGGGAGCCTCGGATGGGCGCCCCACCGTCACACTGCGCACCGCCGCACCTAGGTCGTGTAGCTCGATGGCGGCGCGAAAAGCAAGTGTCTCCTGTGTGGCCTCGCCGGCGGCGGTGATACGCCCGCCAGGAAGGGCGGCCACCAAATCCGCCACCTTGAAGCGACCACGATCCGCATCGACTCTAAGCCGAAGCGGACCGAAGCCATAGCTGCCGAGCTGTCCGCGAGGCACGCGCAGGGTTGCGGCCCCATGCAGAGTGGAAACCGATCGCCCCTCGCCGTGAGCATCAAAATCAAAGGCGATGTCCGAGGGTGGCCCCTGGGAGATGAGATGGCCAAGGTCGATGTGCCGAGCATGAATCGACAATCCTCGAATGATCCCGCGGTTCACATTGCCCGACGCCGTGATGGACAGCGACGTTGCCGCCGCTGCCAGATTGACCTGGCCAGCAACCGCCTCGGTGGTTCCATCAAAGGTCACGTGACCAGAGGCTTCCACGGCGGTTTGCAAGTGCACGGCCGGGGCCACCAGTGCGAGCAACCCGGGCCCCATGCGAGCACGATAGAGATCGACAAAGATCCGGAAAGGGGGCGCCGCGCTCGCCGGCGAGCTAGTCATCGCGCTTGGCTGTTCCGTCGATTCGATCTGGCCCGTGAGATGGGCGTGGCTGGTACCGAGGCTCACCTCGAGATCGACGGCGCCATCAAGGTTACGCGCGACACGAACGCCGTGGCCCTTGAGCTCGAGATTGACAGGGACCTGCAACGGATCCGTCGCGCTGCCCCGCACCTGCAAATCCACCTTGGCGTCAAGGTCGCGCCGGTTGCCGAACCGTCCAGTCCCATGCACCCGCAAATCGACGATGCGCATATGGCGCAAGCGGGATGGTGTGGCCGCCCGCTCATCCTGCAAGTCGACGATGCCACCTCGCAGATCCAAAGTCCCGAGCTCAAGGGACAGCCCGCTGCTTCGGCCATTCTCGGCAACCGTGCCAGACGATCTGGACTGGCGGGATGCGATCGCTCGCGCCAGGTTGCTTTTGCCGTCCTCTTCCTCGCGCAACAAGAGCACCGGCTCGTCCGCCTCCACCGCGCGCAGGCTGAGCCGCCGCGACAACAGCGCTATGGGCGAAAACGAGACTGCGAGATGCCCGATACGAGCCACCACCGCCCCCTCGGGGTCGCGCAGGACGAGTCCATCGAGGACGATTCGATTCCCCGAGAATCGAAGACGACGCAACTCGATCTTCCCGGCCAACACCGCGTTCACCCTGGGCAACGACCAGCGCAGAATGTGGTCGCTTCCCCACCCGCTTTGACCCAGCAGGAGGATCCCGCCGAGAAAGAACGAGATGACCGCCACCAGGACCGCTAGCACCAGCCCCAGAAGCTTGAGCAGTCGCAATAGCCGCACTAGAAGGCCTCCCCGATAGCAAGGTGGAAAACGCACAGGTTGTCGGAGACCACGGTGGTTCGCTTGGACCCGCCGAGCCCGAAGCAGCTGTCGTCGACCTGGTAGGGCACGCGCGAAATCGCGCCGGTCGTGCTGTCAATGCTGAGCAGGGGCGGTGGACTTCCGCGCTGCAATCTTCGCGCGAAATCGATGCGAATGGGGCCAATGGCCGTACGGTAGCGAAAGCCGAACCCCAGCGCCCAGAGCACCGTCGGCAAATCATTCGGACCGATGCGCCCCTCGGTGACCTGTCCGAAGTCGACGAAGGCAGCCAAGACAAGGCTGTCCGTCAATCGATAGCGGGCCTCGAAGCTGCCCTCAATCAATCCATCACCACCGATTGGCAGCGTGAGCAGCGCCGGCGTGGCGCCGGGCGATGCCGGGGCTGGTGCCTGCAGCAAAGGCGATAGTCGGCGGTCGTTGAATCCCCTCATCGATATGCCACCGCCTGCAAAGAAGCGCGTGACCACCGCGCTTTGTCCACCTGACGTCAGCAGCTCGCCGACACGCAAGCGAGCCGACAGGGTCAGTGGGTCATGCTCGCCAAAGCTGACGTATCCGCGAGCCTCGGGAAGAAATCGTAGATAGGTAAAGTCCCCTGCAAGTGGCCCTCCGCCCTCCTGCACGGCAAAGCTGGCGAACACCCCCTTGTGTGCGTCGAGCGCAGAGTCACGCCTGTCCCACGCAATCGCCTCTTCGAGGTACGACAACAAGATAAAGCAGCTGTTGGACGTCGCCGCGCACCCCAGCGTCAGCGGCGCCGAACCGGCGCTGGCGATCGGTGGACCATTCAGCCAGAACCCTTGCACATTGTAAGTCAGATGAACATTCAGCGTCGACCACAACTGCCAGACAACACCGGTCGCCACGCGTCCGCCCAGGGCATCGTACGACTGCTCCAGTGTTCGTTCGAGATCGAGGGTCGTCTGCTCACGCAGCGCCGGATGACCCGCGAGTCGCGGTTGCTCGAACTGGAGACTCGATCGAGCGATTGGACCATTGCGCACCCCCAACGTGGGGTCGTTGCTTCGGGCCGCGTAGATATTGGGAATGAACGCCCAGCCCGCCTCTGCGCGCTCAGTCAGCTTGCGCATGCCGCCCATGAAATTGCGGTGCGTCCACTCAGCAATCAAACGGGCCTCGTTGCGGATCTGGTCAATTCGCAAGCCGGCCCCAGCACGCAACGTGCGCAACGGCGCCGGACGCACGTCGACCAGGATCGGAATGCGGGCGGCTGCCTGGTCGGGCGCGCCTGCGATGACTTTCACGACCGAGAAGAGCCCCATGCCGAAGACCCGCCGTTGCGCTTCCGCAAGTGCCTCGTCCGAGAACGGCTTGCCTTCGGGGATCGCCAGGCGGACTTGTTCCCAAACCCAACCCGGGTTCAAAGCCCCTTCCGAACCCGAATCGACTTGAATGTCGCCAAAGCGGTAGTGAACCCCCGGACGCGCCACGACCAGCAACGAGGCTGTCTGAGTCCTCACGTCGACCCATGCCCGCCCCTCGATGACAGCCTCGGCGAACCCGAAATCCCGGAGACGTTGGCGGATCCTATCCTTGGCTGACTGCCAGCGCCCTTCGAGAAAAACGCTGCCCAAGTCCAGACCCAGGTCGGCCAGGAGTTGCTCGCGCTCGGCCGGCAGCAGCGGCTCTAATCCGCGCACATCAAACGATTCGATGCGAGTAGGCCGGCCCTCGCTGATGACGGCTTTTACCGCAACCCCGCCCTTCACGGCCGTGACCTCGTCCGAGACAACTTCGGCTTGGTAGAATCCGTGCGCTTCGTAGACCCGCTCGATCCGGCGCAGATCACTTTGCCAAACGACTGAATCGAAGTATTTCTTGCTTGCAAAGGGCCACCACCACCCTGTCTCGGCAGTGGCAATCCTCTTCTCAATTTCGCGTTTCGACACCTGCTGGGGCCCTTCGAGATCCAGTTTCTTGAGCACGAGGGCCTGTGACATTTCCTTGTTGTGGGCGCATCCCAGACAGGCCAAACAGGATGCGATCCGAATGAATCGAGCACGGGCCTTCATCCTGGGCGCTTTCCTCAAGTAATTGAATCGCTCGTAGCCTGGTTGAGCCCTCATGCAGGGCTCGTTCCATTCGATGGCACAACAATCACCGTGCCGGGGGACGTTCGCTCCGATGTCGCCTTCCAGAACGATATCAATAGACTTCTGGCCCGCATGGCCCAAGTGCCATTCCCATTTCGCTGCGACGCCCCCATGGTCTCATACCGGGTCCGGCCTTCGGGAGCCCCTAGACTGCTCGAATTCCCCAGGTCACGTTCTTCGGACCGTCGTTACGCGCCTGTAACCTCCTCGCCGGTTCGCCTCTTGAAAGTCGCTGCCAGGTAGGACATGGCCGCGTGCGGAGCGCGCGTAGGCCCTTGTTCACCACGAAGTCGGGGTTGCTGATCGACTGGGCTCGGCTCAGTGACGTTCGCCTCTTCCATCGAAGTGGCCCCGAGCTGGTGCGGGTCCCGGACGCACGGGTGCCCGTGCCGGTCCGCGAACGACCGGCGGTTCATACCGGTGCCGCACCGGTAGCCCCTGCTGGCGGCGCTCGAAAAGACCCCGCGGCTCTCTGTCGTAGTGGTGCCAGTGGCCGCCTTCGCGATAATGCCACCGTCCCCCGTACCAGTATGTAGGGCGCCCTTCGAAATAGATCGGCTCGTTCGTCGCAATGAATGCGTCCGGGGGATACTCGTCATCGTCGTAGACAGTTCCCGGGTAACTCCCCGCCAATTCCACGCCACAACCGGCGACCGCTCCCACGGTGGCGCTCAGGGCGACCGCACACAGACCGTTTCGCAATCGGCCCTTCAAGCTGAGGCCTCTCATGGTCTGCCTCCCTGGTCGTGATCCGCGTGTGCATAAAGCCGTTGCGCAAAGTCGCTGCGCTGGTCCGGGGTAAGCACCGGGCCCGCGGCCTCCACGAAGCGCGCCATTCGCGCCGCACCCCAGCCGGCCAACTGACTGTCTGCAACGTGCGCGGTAGCAAGTGTCCTTGCATCGAATTTCTCGCTTCGGAAGGCGTCGCCAAAGGCACGCAGGTGCGCGGTAGCTTCCTGGGTATCGAACGGCGACGCGTGCCCTTCGGCCAGGCGTGTGCGAATCCTGTCCACCTGCTCTTTGGCCAAGCCTAGGTGGACAGTCAGCGTCGCTAGCCGGGCGGCCTCCGAATTCGCGAGATCGCCTTGGTCGCCGTTTGACTTTCGCCACACTGCCCAATGCGCCTCGACCTTGTCAGCGAGAGCTGATCGCTCGACCTGCGTCAGGACGGCGTGCAATTCATTCAACGGCAGAACGCACGCGTCATACACCTTCGCCGCGGCATCCGCCACCTGCGCAACAGCAGCATCGAGCTTGTCGGCGTCGAGCTTGTCCGCTGCGAGCCCGTCCGCAAGCACGGTCATCAGCTGCTGCTCCGCACTACGCGCAGGCTCCATGCCCGCCTGCAATTCGCCTCGAATCCTATCGACAGAAGCGCGCTGGTCAGGAGAAACACCGAGAGTGTCGAGGCTCATGGCGATGAGCAGCGTCAGCCCGCCGTGGTGGTGGTAACGGTGATGCTCAATGAGGCCGTCCGTTTCATCATCGACATCCGCAACCCGTGCAGTGCCGCCGGGCGGGGGACGATTGGCAGTCGACGCACCACACTTCGCGCTGCTCAAGCCCGCAAAGAGCAGCAGCACGACAGTCCAAGTCCTCTTCCGCGACGCTTCCAGCCCATCATTCATGGTGCTTTGTCCAAGCAAGACGTTTGCCAGCCAAGGTCCGCTGACGTCGGCGTGTTACCCGCGCTCCACGTCACGGCCACCTAGGTTCGCAACCACAGTCGCCAACAATGTCGGCTCAACCGGCTTTGCCACATGCGTCTGATAACCCGCCGCCAACGCCCGTTGCGCATCCTCGGATCGCGCATACGCGGTCAGAGCCACGGCCGGGGTTCGCCCTCCTAGCTCAGCCGGCAGCGAGCGAATCTTACGTATCAACGCATACCCATCCATCGCAGGCATTCCGATGTCGCTCAAGATGACGTCAGGACGAACGGATGGAAGTTGCTCCAACCCCTCCGCGGCGGAGGCGGCCCAAGAAACCTCGGCGCCATGCTCGCGCAGGACTTCGCTCACGATCATCCGGGCATCCTCCTCGTCATCAACCACCAGCACCTTCATCCCATCCAAGCGAGGGCCTGCCTTGGGCGCTCCTGGCAGATCGAAGGCCCTAGCGGTGCGGCTGGTGCGGATTGCGGGCACGGCAGACTTCGCCGGAAGGCGAACCACAAAGGTCGTCCCCTTGCCCTCCCCTTCGCTGCGGACCGTGACGGTTCCGCCATGCGCCGAAACCAGTCGCTTCACGATGGCGAGACCAAGCCCCAGTCCGCCGTGGCGTCTGGTTATCGAGGCGTCCGCCTGCTGAAAGAGATCGAAGACAAAAGGCAGTGCCGCAGCCGCGATGCCTTCCCCGGAGTCCACCACGGTAATGCAAATGTCAGAGCCTACGCGGTGGGCATCAACCGAGATCGTTCCACCCTTCGGCGTAAACTTCACGGCATTGGACAGCAGGTTGGAAATGATCTGTTGCATGCGATCGGCATCGGCCATGATGGCAAGCGACGCGTCGGAGATGACCGTCGAAATCTTGATTTCCTTGGACTGTGCGGCCGGCGTCACTGTTTCGACCGACGCTGCGATGACCTCTCCCACGTTGGTCGAAGCAAGACTCAGAGCCAGCTTGCCACTGATGATGCGTGAGATGTCGAGGACGTCCTCGACCAGCTTCGCCTGCGCGCGCGCGTTTCTTTCAATCACGGCAAGGCCGCGCTCCACACCTGGCAATGGGCTGCGGCTACGCAACAAGATGCTCCAGCCGAGAATCGCGTTAAGCGGGGTTCGAAGCTCGTGCGAAACCATGGCCAGGAACTCGTCCTTGGCTCGACTTGCGCTCTCCGCCTGACCGCGAAGCTTTCGCTCTTGCTCCCTGGCAACCTCGGCTTCTTTCAGCGCCTGGGCATTTTCTATCGACATGGCCGCGCGCCGCGCGAAGTCCTCCGCAAACGCCAGGTCGTTTACCGAGAAGCGCCGGCCCGACTCGGCGTGGACAAAGGTGATGGCGCCCAATATGCCGGTGCGGCCCTTGAGCGGCACGACCATCGCCGAGCCAAGCTTGAGCTCATGGATGAGCTGGAGATGCTCGGCATCCTTCGCCGCTTGTTTGAGCATTTCCTCGGGGATGTCCTTATAGAGCTCGGCCTTCCCGCTACGGATGACCTGTGGCGCTCCGGTGGTTGCCCACGGATCAGGTGGATACATCTCGCCGAGACGTCGCGCGAAGTCGAGCTTGGCGGGGTCGATATGGGCAACCGCCGCCTGGGAGGGAGCCCCTAGGACCGGATCCAGGAGGTCGACCGCGCACCAGTCCGCTATGGTCGGGACGGCCAGGCGTGCGACGGCCGCGAGGGTGGTTTGGTAGTCGAGGCACGAAACCAGCGCTTCGGTGGCTTTGGTCAAGAACTCGCGCCGAATCAGCTCGCGCTTTTCGTGGCTCACGTCGCGAAAGACCAGGACCACGCCCGAGATCTCCCCTTCCTCGTTTCGGATCGGTGCCCCACTGTCGTCGATTGGGATCTCGGGACCACCTCTTCTGCGGAGCACGGTGTGGTTGGCTAGACCAACGACGGCGCCTTCACGCAGAACCTTCACGACAGGGCTCTCCACGACCGTGCCCGTCTCTTCGGAGACGATGTGAAATATCTCCTCGAGCGCTTGGCCCCGCGCCTCGTCTTCCTTGAAGCCGGTGAGGCTCTCGGCGACCGGGTTCATGAAGGTTATCCTCCCCTCGGCGTCTGTGGCGATCACGGCGTCCCCAATACTTCGCAAGGTCGTGTGCAGCCAGCGGAATGCCTCGTCCTCCCGCTCCATGCGCGTCGCGCGCGAGAGCGCCTGAGCGCACTGTTTCGAGAGTGTCGCGACAAGCTGCCTGTCGTCCTCGGAGAACTTGCGAGGTGAGAAGAATCCCATGGCAAAGAGACCGAAGGGCTGACCTTCGACAAAGAGTGGCACGCTCCAGAATGCCTTGGCCCTCGGGCCCTCGACTTGCATGCCAGCCACGGCGGGAAAGAGCGCTCGGTAGGTCTCCTCATCCTCTGCCCAGAGCGGGCTTCCCGAAAGTACGTTCGCCAAAGGATTGCCCGAGCTCAGCGTGATGCGACGGATCTTCTGCACGATCTCGGGTGAAACACCCCGTTGGCCCAGCAATTCCAGGGCGGTCCGGGATTCGACCAGTCCATAGAGCATGCAGGTGTCGGCCGCCGCAATTCGCATGCACTGGTCGATCGCGACATCAACGACCTCTGCCCTCGTCCGCGCTTGCGACAGCGTAGACGCCATATCGGATAGCGCGCGAACTCGCTCGCGAGCATCTTGCCCCAGCCGCTTGAGCACGACAGTCCGCGAGCGCTGCAACGTCCAAGCAGCAACGAGAAGACCGCACGACGCGGTCCACAGAAGAAGCGTGCACAGAAACACCACCCGCGCTTTCCCCCGCGAAATCGCATAACGCTGCGCGAGTAGATTCTCTTCCTCGTCCCGCACTCTTTGCCAGTCCGCCCGGAAAGCAGCCATCGGTCGCTGGCTAGGCTGCAAGGCACTTAGACGGATGCTCTCCTGGCGATGTTCTTCGCTTCCAGGAGCGACGAGCGCACGAAGCGTCTCAATCACAGCGCGCGCGCTGCGATCCGCCGTGTCGACTCTCATGAGTTGACCGGGATTGTCTCCGACGCTCCGTCGCACACGAAGCGCGGATCGACGTTCGTTCTCGAGCGCAGTATTGTAGGCGGTCCAATCCGCGCTTTCTCCCGAGATGAGGACATCCCGCGCCCTCGCCTGCGCGTCAAGAAGCGCCACCATCCATTGGTCGAGCTCGCGCTGGACATCGAGGGTGTGACTGACCCACTCGCTTGCCGAAAGATAGGCCCCGGCGGAAGCAGCGCTGAGGCAGATCGCGGCAGCGAGCCCAAGCGTTGCACCCAAGAGGAGCAGATTCGTCCTCTTTCCGGAAAGAGATCTGGACTTGAACAATCGCCCCAACGCTGTCACCTTCGAGGCGACGAAGCCACCCAATCTTACCGGCGTCGATGGGGCACCGCGTGCCCTACTTGCCATTGCTCTTCTTCAGCGCGTCCAACCCGACCAGGGCATGGTCCAGCGCCGAGATGACCGCGTCAGGGGCCACGGTTTCCTGCATGGCCTCCGCGACTGGGTCGGGCCTATTCTTAACACTCGGCAGATCGCGCCGTAGTTCCTCCAGAAGCGCAACGATCTTGGCAGTCCGCTGTTCCGCAAGAAGGCTGACCTGCAATTCGAGGTGAGCCCGCCTTTCGGCCTCTTTGTTTTGTCGATTTTGAGTCGTCAGCACCATGGTCGTCATCAGCGCGGCGTACAGACCAACCAGGCCTTGAAGCCAATAGAACGGAGGAGGATCGAACGGATGAACATTCGCCCTAAAGGCAACGCAGCAATTGTAGAATGCCCAAATCGCGATCCCACCAATGAGCACCATCAAAGTGCGTGGGCGGCCAAGCGCTAGCGTCAGCGACTCGATCACCCTCTGGCTATTCGGAAGCTCACTTTCGGATAGCGCTCGCCGATTGGCGATGGCTTCGATGTTCAGGGTCACGTGGTTCGGAACCACGGAGGCGCGGCGTCTTGTCATATTTTCCTCCAGAACCCGTCGCCGCCCTTGCCAGTCGAATGGCTCCTGCAGCTAGCTGACGACTAGCCTCCCAAGGCGCCGTCGCGCCCAACAGATTCAATGAGCGTCTTCATGTCCTCCGCGTGTTCTTCCTCGACGGCGAGGATGGCCTCCAGCATCCGGCGAGTCGTCGGATCGTTGTCGCCGATGTAACGTATCATGTCGCTGTACGACTCGATCGCAATTCGTTCAGCGACAAGATCTTCCCTAATCATGCTGAGAAGACTATCGCCCGGAACATACTCGGCATGGCTGCGCATCGCCAACCCTTCGGGGCTGAAGTCAGGTTCGCCACAAAGCTGGGTAATGCGCGCCGCAATTTGATCCGCGTGGTCTTGTTCCTCTGTTGAATGCTGCAGGAACTCCGCGGCAACGGCCTCGGCGTTGAGTCCGGTGGCCATATAGTAGTGGCGCTTGTAGCGAAGGATACAGACGATCTCGGTCGCCAGAGCTTCATTGAGGAGACGAAGAACGATCGCTCGGTCCCCGCGGTAGCCTTCGGTGACTGCCCCCTTTTCGATGTGTTGCCGAGCGCGGCGTCTCAGTTCCTTGATATCGGTCAGGAATGGATGATTGGGCTCTGTCTCTTTGGTCATTTCGCACCTATCCTATTGGGCCAAGGTTCATGCAAGCTCCCGTAAGCATTTGGCGACCCCACGCACTACATGAACCATGCCAAGAGCTCCGCCGGCATGGAGCTTGTAGACCAGGCCAGGAGGTACGGCGGGCTTGTCGAAATCCAGACCTTAGGAGCGCATAGAAACGCGCTTCGAATCAGTAACCAATCGACACTGCTGGTTTCGAAGGAGTAACAAACGGGACGAAACCGTGCTGGACGACTCCGGCTGGACGATGATTGATTGGCCCAAGCCGTCTCGCCCTTCCGCCAGGCTACATGTTGGCCTGAACTGTGCATTCGACCTTTGCGCAACATTCGTGGAAGAGGTGTCTAGATGCCAGGCAGAACATCAGTATTTGGAATCCTGAAGACGCTTTCTCAGCTGAAGGAAATTGTTGCCGACTTGAGAACTGCCGGCTTTCGGCACGACGACATTTCGGTACTCTTCGCCGACAAGAGCGGAACCAGAAATCTCTCGCTTGAGAAGCACACCAAGGCATCCGAAGGCGCTGCCGCCGGGGCTGGCACCGGGGCTATTCTTGGTGGAACGTTGGGATGGCTGGTCGGCGTCGGTGCGCTGGCAATCCCGGGGCTCGGGCCCTTTATCGCCGCAGGGCCGATCATGGCCGCGCTGGCGGGAGCCGGGGCGGGCGGCGCGGTCCTGGGTTTGACGGGTGCCATGGTTGGCCTTGGAACTCCGGAGTTCGAGGCCAAGCGCTACGAGGGGATGGTGACCAGCGGTGGGATCCTTGTCTCCGTGCATGCGGACAGCTCCGAATGGGCAAAACGTGCAGAAGAGATTCTGGAGCACGGCAACGCTGCTGACGTCTCGCGAGCCGGCGAGACCCCGGGCGAGATGCTAGGTGTCTGATGGTTACGGATGAAAGCACCGTACCGAATGTCGACGAGTCGAAAGATATGGAAAGCAAGGCCGATCGGCAGGAGCGCGAGATTGAAGGTATCCGAGACAACCTGGGCCACCTCCTGGGTGAGTTGGACCGGAGACGTCATCGACTGGCGCCGCGTGCGTTGATCCGCGCCCATCCCGTCATTGCGACCGCGCTTGGTATCGCTGTCATTACCGCTCTCGGGGAAGGCATTCGATGGCACGTCCGCCGAGCCCGGCGGCAACAAACTGTGCCCGGCCGGCTGTCGCGCCTAGGGGCCGCACTGAGGCGCGCCATCGGAACGCCTGACCTGGTCGCCAAAGCGCCACCGAGCACGGGAGGGCGGATTCTCCTGGCGGTGTCGACCGCAGCCGCAGCTACGACGGCTCGACAACTCGTCAGGCGTTACTTTGCTCGATCGAAATAGGGTTGGCGACGCGCTCCGGCCGCGCGCACGCTCTCGACGTCTTGCGGAAGGTCGCGATGGCCCGCTTTTGGCTAGGGAAGAAGACAATGCGAACCATACTCATCGTCATACTTGTACTCCTGTTGGTCGGGGCTCTGCCGAGGTGGCCCTATAGTTCGGGCTGGGGCTATTATCCAAGCGGCGGCCTCGGACTGGTCTTGGTGCTTCTGCTCGTTCTCATGCTGCTTGGCCACATTTGAGGCCCAGCCGATCACGCTAGCTTGCGTGCGCGGACGCCTTCGGGGCTAATTGCGGTGATTAAGGCAGACATGTCGACGGGCTTAACCAGGTGCGCATCGAACCCCACGGCGCGACTCTGGGCAAGATCCCGCTCGCGGCCATAGCCGGTCAAAGCAATGAGCCGCAACCCCGAGCCCGACTGTCGTTCACGCACCCTACGTGCGAGCTCGAAGCCATCCATCACGGGCAGCCCGAGGTCGAGAATGGCCACCTCGGCGGGAAATACCTCAAGCCTGCGCAAGGCCGCGGGTCCATCATCCGCCACCACCACCTCGTGCCCCAAGTCACGCAGGAGATCCGCCAACATTTCCCTGGCATCTTCGTTGTCGTCTACGACGAGGATGCGTCTTCCTTCCTGAGAAACGGGGGGCGGAGTCTCGGCGCTCGGCCTAGTCACCTCAACCGAAGCCAGGGCGGGGATGCGCACCACAAATTCGCTGCCGCGCCCGGGCCCCTCGCTTGTTGCGGCGACCGTTCCACCATGCAGAGCGACGAAGCTCTTCACAAGCGCCAGGCCGAGGCCAAGCCCGCCCTCGGAACGTGCGACCGTTCGCATTCCTTGTACGAAGAGATCGAACACATGGGGAAGGAGGCTGGCCCCAATGCCTTCGCCATCGTCGCGAACGCGGATAACCACATGCCCATCTTCGAGTGCGGCGCTGAGCCACACATGCCCTCGTGGCGGCGTGTACTTCGCCGCATTGGTCAAGAGGTTGGCTACGACCTGCGCCAGCCGCAAGGGATCGGCGTTCATCCATAAGTCGGGCTGCGCTGTCGAAACGATCAGGTGCTGCTCACGCTGTTCGATGAGAGGGCTGGCAATCTCGACCGCCTTGGAGAGAACGTCTTGCACCTCAATGTGGACGCGGGACAGTGAAAGGAGCCCTCGGGCCACGCGAGACACATCGAGCAGGTCGTCCACCAGCCTGCTTAGGTGCATGACCTGGCGCTCAATGACTTCGCGTTCGCGCAAGGAGCGATCGTCCCCGCGCAGTTTCATGAGCTGGATGGCCGTGCTGATCGGCGCCAATGGGTTTCGAAGCTCGTGCCCCAGCATCGCCAGAAATTCGTCCTTGGAACGGCTGGCGGACTCCGCGCCCGCTCGCGCTGCGCGCTCCGCCGCGAAGAGCCTCGCCCTTTCGAACGCCTGCGAACAGAGGTCGCTGACCGTTAACAGGATCGAGCGGTCGCCTTCATTGAACGCCCGCGGGCTGTCGAAGCGTAGCCCGAGTGCGCCAACCAGCGTCCCGTGCGCAACCAGCGGCAAAGCCACGGAGGCCTCGAAGTTGCCGGCGCTTATAGCGTCTCGAAGTGCTGGGTACAGCTTCCAACAGTCATCAAAGCTCTCGTAAAATTTCGCTGTTCGTTCCCGTGCAGCGTCGCTGATTGGTGTGTGTGAGCCGAGAGGAATCGATGTGTAGTTGACGGTCGCAGCCTCCGGGTGGCCGCGCTGGGCGAACAACTCGAGGCTCTTTCCATCCGAGCCAAGCAGGTAGACAGCGCATGCGGCGGCGCCCAGCGCGTTCACGCACTCCCCGAGGACAACCTTCGATACGTCGTCGGGCGTGACGGCTTCGGAGAGCGCCGCAGTCAACCGTTGCAGGCGCCGGAGCTTGTCTTCACCCTCGAGCAATCGTTGTTCGGCCTGCTGGGCTGCCTCACGTGTAGCGCGTTCGGCGATGAGCCGACGCTCAACTTCTTCGGCCTGTCGGCGTTCGGTCAGGTCGCGCGTAATCTTGGCGAAACCATAGATTTCGCCGTTTGCGTTGCGGAGGACGGTAAGGGAGCCTTGCGCCCAGAAGCGTGACCCGTCCTTGCGCACCCGCCAGCCTGTCACCGCGCGGCTCCCCTCCCTCATGGCATCGCCAATCAACTGTCTGGGGACGCCAGCGGCGCGGTCTTCCGCCGTGAAGAAGATCTCGTAGGGCTGACCCTGAATATCGGCCGCAGTCCAACCCGTGATACGCGCAGCACCAGCGTTCCAGCTAGACACACGACCGCTAGCATCGAGCATGAAGATGGCGCAATCCCGTATGCCATTGACGAAGAGTTGAAAGCGCTCCTCACTCAGGCGCAACGCTTCGAGCGTGTTGATAATCTCGCCCCGGTCGCGCACCGTCGTGACGAAGATGGGCGTGGTTTCCCTGCAAACCGCCCCAAAGCACCACTCGATGTCGCGCTCGCTTCCATCGCTCATTAGGCCAGGAAGCTCGACCTGCATGAGATCCGTCGTCACCGCCATCGGGGGGGCGTCCGGTTGCCTCAGCCTCACCGGAATCAGCACGTCCGTCGAACAACCCGCAAGAGCACCGGGCTGATAGCCAAAGACATCTTCGGCTCGCTTGTTCGCATAGAGAATACGCCGTGACGCATCGAAGGCAACCAGCGCCTCGGGAGCAGCCGCGAGAATGTCCTCGAGACAAGCGGGCCGAGCCTCGACTTCGGCCAGTATTTTATGAAGCGTCTGCTGTATTCCGCGTAGCGCGCCCCGTCCAGATCGGGCCTGGGTGCTTTCGTTCACGATTGCCTCTCATTCGTGCTTTGCGTCCTACTTGAAAACCGGGTCCGCGATTTTTGATGCGGCTGTCTTGCAGTGGTTCCGCGTCTATTGTGGGGCAACTCGATCGCGACGGTCCAGGTCCATGGGCGAATCGAAGTGGGTATTCTGCGTCACACCAGGGCCTGCTCTAGGCGGCACCTGCTAGCCTTGACCGCGATCATGCTCATTCTGCGAATCGTATCCAGTCTGGTTGGGCTCGTCGTTCTGTGCTCGGTCTTGCTCGACGCGCTCGAGACGGTGGTGTTGCCTCGGCGCGTGCGCGGGCGATTCCGGCTCAGCGCCTGGTACTACCGGCTGACATGGGGGTCGTGGGCGGCGCTCGTCAATCGCATCCAATCGCAAGGCCGGCGCGAGGCTCTGCTGGCGTACTTCGGCCCCCTCTCCTTGGTGCTGCTGCTTGCGCTTTGGGCAAGCGGTCTCATTTTTGGCTTCGCGCTTGTGCAACACGGGACGGGTGCGCATCTGCAGTCGTCCGATGGCGACGCCAGCTTCGGGCGGCTGCTCTATCACAGCGGCGAGACTTTCTTCACCCTGGGCTATGGCGATATCGTTCCCATCTCGGCCTGGACGCGCTTTCTTGCGGTGCTGGAGGCGGGGATGGGTTTTGCGTTCCTGGGCATCGTGATTGGCTACCTGCCCACCATCTATTCGGCGTTTTCCCGTCGGGAGATCGAGATTTCGCTGCTCGATGCGCGCGCCGGCTCTCCGCCCACGGCCGCCGAGCTCCTGCGCCGCTACGGCGCTTGCTCACGCGGCGATGGGCTCGACCGCATCTTCCACGCGTGGGAGCGATGGTCGGCCGAGGTTTTGGAGAGTCACCTCTCTTATCCAGTGCTCAGCTTCTTTCGTTCGCAGCACAACAACCAATCCTGGCTGGCGGCGCTGACCACGGTTCTCGATGCGACAGCGCTGGTTTTGGTGGGCGTCGACGGGATTCCCGGCGAGCAGGCAAGGATCACCTTTGCCATAGCCAGGCACGCGGTGGTGGATCTCTCGCAGGTCGTGCTCACCCGATACAATCCGCACACCGACGACCGCTTGCCCGCGTCCGAGCTCGTCCGACTCCGAGCCGTCTTGGCGGACAAGGGGCTCAAATTGCGCGAGGGTGCGGCCGCCGACGAGAAGCTGCGGGCTCTGCGCGCGATGTACGAGCCTTACGTGGACGCACTGGCGCGCAGCCTGCTCATCGCGCTGCCCTGTTGGCTGGCAGAGGATCGGCAGGTCGACAACTGGCAGGTTGCCCCGTGGGACGAGGCCATCGCCGCCCGTAACGTCGCTACGGTTTCCTCGTACAGCAGCGAGGATCATTTCTGAAGCACGGCGCCCAGTCCCAGGTCAGCGCGACTTCCCGGGAATCCGACGCCGGCGCTCGCACGCTGTCGGTCACACCCGCCGTCCGCCGGAATCAGAACACGAAGCCGACGCCGCCTTTGAGGCCGAAGCTGCCGGCCTCCGCCCGCAAAGTAACGCTGCTGCCGCCAATCTTGTAGATGAGCCCGGCCGCGCCGCTGACGTAGACTCCTCCATAGGTAGGAGCGGAGGAACCCGATGGATACCCGGAGACCCAGGCGATCTCATAACCGGCCTCGGCCTTGGGATAAACGGCGAAATTGTCGCTCAGCCACACATTCCATCGGACGCCGGCTACCGGCAGGAACCAGTTGACTGAATAGTCGCTGCTCAGGACGCCGAGCGAGAAGCGAACGTAGTCGGCACCGAACTCGATGGACCAGTTGTCACGAATGCGTCCCCCCTTTGGGAGAAGCGACGGGATCGGCAATGGAAGTGCGAAGCGACCGCCGACGCCAAAGCCGAAGCCACCGTAGTTGTACGGGAGCACGCCCCAGACGCTCAAGTCACTGTTCGAGGGCGCCGCTTCTCGTGGCGGCAACGCGGGTGAAGCGGCGGTGGGGGCCTCCGCCGAGGGCGGCGGCGTGCCGACGGCGGGCTGCGCTGGGGGCTCTCCCTGGGCCAGCGTTCGCGGCCGCGCGGTCGACAACGCCCCGGCCTCGGCGCCGGTACTTGCCGAGGTTGGAGCAAGGGTGGAAATCGTCACCAGTACGAGCGCAAGGCTATTCATCGATGTCTCCTTGTCAGAAATTTGAAAATGAGCTGAGTCTCGGTGCAGCGGTACCACGTCGCAGGTTCAAGAAGACGATCGTTCGCGTCGTCTTCCTTAGCGCGAAAGTTGGAATGATTTGCCGTCGTTCTCGGAGCAGGCTTCAACAAGAAAGCCGGCGGACAGTGCGAGCCAGGGATCGCGTCGGACACAGCGCTCGTGCTTCGACATGTCATATTCCTTTAGGCTGCTTGGATGCGCCGGACCCGGGACCGTTTCATCCGGATTGCGATGTTTGCGCGCTCATCGATCGCCCTAAATGCCGACCAAATACATCCGAAAATAGCTTAGTTTTCCTGAACCATTCTCCCCTCGACCCGAATCAAAGCCTGGTGGGGTAAGTCAAAGTGCTCTGCCTGCCGCGTAACAAGATGACTCCCGAGCTCTCACGGCCTCATCGGGCGGGATATTATGGAAACAACTGCAACAGCAAGGGAGCCTACCGAGGACGCGACCCTGCCCACCACGGTCCTGGTGGTCGACGACGATCCGACCGTCTTGGGCCTGCTCACGCGCGTCCTGGAGAAGGACTTCGATGTGGTTGCCTGTCAAGCGGCAAGGGAGGCCCTTTCTCTAGTCCGCCAAGGTGGATTCTCAGCCTTGGTCAGCGACGTCAACATGCCGGACATGAGCGGTATTGAGCTTCTGCGCGCGGTCCGAGACCACGATCCCGATCTGCCGGTTCTGCTTCTGACCGGACTGCCTTCGTGGAAGGGCGCTGCCGAGGCTATCGAATTCGGCGTCTTCCGCTACCTGCCCAAGCCCTGCGATGTCGAGCATCTGCGGCGCACAGTCATGGAGGCGACCCAGCTCTGCCGTCTGGCGCGTCTGAAGCGCGAGGCCTTGAGCTTGGTCGGCCTTGCCGGTCCAGCGGATCGGGCCGGTTTGCAAGCCAGCTTCGAGCGCGCCTTGGCATCGTTCGGCATGGCCTTTCAACCCATCGTATCGCTGTCCGGCCAAAGCATCCTCGGCTACGAGGCCCTGCTGCGCAGCCGCGAACCCTCGTTGCCCGAGCCGGAAGATGTGGTGTTCGCCGCGGAGCGCCTGGGTGCGACGCAAAGACTCGGCCGAGCGACGCGCGCGTTCGCCGCCCACCGACGCCCGCTCATGCGGCAGGACTGGCTGCTCTTCCTCAACCTGCATCCGAGTGACCTGCTCGATCCGGAGCTGACCGATCCCGGAGCGCCGCTCGCGAGCATGGCCCCGCACGTGGTGTTGGAGGTCACCGAGCGAGCTCCGCTGGTACGCCTGGAGGAGGTGCGCACTCGCGCGGCCGAGCTGCATAGCTTCGGGTTTCGCATCGCGGTCGACGATCTAGGGGCAGGTTACGCGGGGCTGACCAGCTTCGCGGTGCTGGATCCCGACATCGTGAAGGTGGACATGAACCTCGTGCGCGGGATTGAGACCAGCCGGATCAAGCGCAGGTTGGTGTCGTCGATTGCGGCGCTATGTCGCGAGATGGAAATGCTACTTGTCGCCGAAGGCGTCGAGACCGAGGTCGAACGCGATATCTTGAGCGACATCGGGTGCGACTTCTTCCAAGGTTTTCTGTTCGCACGCCCCGATTCCGCCTTCCATAACCCGGTGTTTTGACGATGACGCTCCAACATGGCCGTAACGCCCGTCTCTCTGGCCCGTCGATTTCGCCATGCTAGCGTCGAACTGCCCGGAGGAGCCATGCCACGGACGATTCCGAGGGAAGTGACCGACGAATTCATCAGAACGGCGTTCGAGCGCTGTCCTTCCGGACTTATCGTCGTCGACAGCGCCGGGATCATCACGGTGGTGAACCAGGAGGTTGAGCGGCTGTTCGGCTACGCCCGCGATGAGTTGGTAGGACAGTCGGTGGAACTACTGGTGCCCGATCAGTCGACCGGGGGACACGCGAGACTGCGCGAACAGTATGCGCAGACGCCCACCGCGCGTCGCATGGGATCCGGGCGGGAGCTGTCCGCGCGCCACCGCGACGGTCGCGAGATCCCGGTCGAGATCGGACTGTCCCCCATCACCACGCCCGAGGGCGTCTTCATCCTGGGAACCATCGTGGACGTCAGCGAACGCCGCGACCTCGAGGAACGGCTTCGTCAAACCCAGAAGCTGGAAGCGATCGGGAACCTGGCCAGCGGCATCGCCCACGACTTCAACAATATCCTGCTTGGGATCATCGGCTATTCCGAGCTGGCCCGGGAGGCGGCAAGAAGCGTCCCCGCGGTCGTCGCGGATCTCGACATCGTCATCGACACCGCCCGGCGCGGGCGCGACCTGGTCAATCGCATCCTGTTCTTCACCAGAAAGTCGCAGCCTTCGCGCGCGCCAACCAGCTTGCAAGGTCCGGTTCGCGATGCCATCCAGTTGCTGCGCGCGACGCTTCCCCCCAACATCGAAATCCACGAGAGCTTTGACGTCACAAGCCCGCCCGTGGTGGCCGACGGAAACGAGCTGCACCAAATCGCCATGAATCTGGCGACCAACGCGGCCTATGCCATGAAAGCAAGAGGGGGCATGTTGGAGATACGGGTTGGTCCCGCGGCGGTGGACCAGACGTTCGCCGCCTCCCACCCGGGAACGCATCCTGGGCTCTACGTGCGCTTGCGCATTGCGGACACCGGGACCGGCATTCCACCAGAGATGCTCGAACGCATCTTCGAGCCATTCTACACAACCAAGCCCCAAGGCGAGGGCACGGGCCTGGGATTGTCGGTCATCAAACAAATCGTGCTTTCCATGGGCGGAGCCATCGACGTCGCCAGCCGCATCGGCGAAGGCACACGCTTCGACGTGTACCTGCCCGCGGCGCCGCGGAACGTGTCGCGGGCCACGCAGGAAAACCCTGCCAGCCCCAGGCTGCATCGGATTCTGCTCGTGGAAGATGAAGCCCGCCTGGCCGTGCTCGGCCAGCGCGTGCTCGAATCGGCCGGATTCGAGGTCGTCGTTCACACATCCAGTCTGCAGGCCCTGGAAGAATTCCGTTCCGATCCCAACCGATACGACTTGCTCGTTACCGACAACACCATGCCACACATGACCGGCTTGCAACTGGTGGAAAACGTCCTTGCCGTCCGACCCGATATCCCCATCCTCATGGTGTCGGGCATCGGTGAATCGATGTCGGTCGAGGCCGTGAAGAAATGCGGGGTGACCCGGCTCTTGTCCAAGCCTTATCAATCCGCGGATCTCAAGCGCGCGGCCCAAGAGCTCGTCACCGCCCCGCGCTGACGTCGGCGGACCGGGCAACGGAAAAGACGTGCGTCGCTCCGGTTCTGGGACATTATATCGTCTCACGATATGATTGCCTCAGTTGACCACCAAGCCCTCGCCGAGTTTCGCTACCAAATCCGCTGCTTCCTCGTGTTCAGCGAACACGAGGCGCGGGCCGCCGGCATCGAGCCCCACCAGCACCAGCTCTTGCTCGCCATCAAAGGACTGCCCGAGGGCCAGCGACCCACCATCGGGATGCTCGCCGAGCGCCTGCAGGTCCGCCATCACAGCGCCGTGGAGCTGGTGAACCGCCTGGTTGCGAGGCGACTCGCGGTACGGCGTCGCGGCGACCTCGATGCGCGCGAGGTTCTCATCCAGGTGACCGCGCAGGGTGAGCGGCTGCTTACCCGCCTTTCCCTGGCGCATAGAAGCGAGCTGCGCACGGTGGGGCCTCGTCTCGTGCGAGGCCTGCGGGCAATCCTCGCCCCGCCAAGCGCGCCTGGCAAGGGTTCCAAGAAGGCGCGGCTCCAATGAACGATGCTGCCGCCCGTGCTGCGGCCGCTTTGGGCAAGGTGGGCACCCCGTGCCCGTGATGGGAAAGCATAGGCCGCGTACAACGGAGGTGGATCGTGAATAGCAATACCAATGCCCGTCCTGTATCGCCTGATCCCGCGCCACTTTCTCCCTGGTGGCGGCAAACCGCGATTCTGGTCATGGCCCTCGGCTTCACCCTCCTGACAGTGGTCACGGTCAAAACCTACAGAGGAGCGCCACCCATCCCGGCCCGCGTGGTGAATTCCGAGGGCCAGCTTCTGTTCACCGCGGAGGACATTCACAAAGGCCAGGACGTATTCTTCAAATTCGGGCTCATGGAGCACGGGACGCTGTGGGGACACGGCGCCTACCTCGGCCCCGACTACACCGCCGAATACCTTCACCGCCTGACCGAGATCGCACGCGATACCGGGGCGAGAGCTCGCTACGGCAAGCCCTGGGCCGAGCTCGGGCAGGAAGAAGCTCATTCCGTCGCTGAGTCGATCAAGCAGACGCTCAAGCAGAACCGCTACGACGAACGCGCAGAGACGCTCGTCTTCACGCCGGGCGAGGAGGCATCCTTTCGCGTCCAGCGAGGAGAGTGGAAGGATTACTTCGCCGGCTACACGCCAGCGCCGGGACTTCCGCTTGGTTTCATTCACGACGACGGCGACCTCGCCGCGCTGAACGCATATTTTTCCTGGGCCACCTGGGCCACCGTGGCCCCGCGGCCGGGCACCCAGGATTCGTACACCAACAATTGGCCGTTCGAGCCGTCGGCGGGAAACACACCGACCTCGTCGACCTATTTGTGGAGCGCCTTGAGCCTGGTCTGTCTCTTGGGCGGCCTCGGCGTCGTGCTCTTCGTCTTCGGACGATTCGACTACCTAGGCTGGGGCGGGGCTTCGGGGCACGTACACCACGTAGCCGAGGGGCCGATTCACCGCTGGAAGGTCACGCCCAGCCAGAAGGCGCTCGGCCTGTTCTTCGCTGTGGTCGCTGTGCTGTTTGTCTTGCAAGCAGCGATGGGCGGCGTGCTGGCCCACTACCGCGTCGAGCCCGGTGCGTTCTACGGTTTCGATCTGACCCGATTCCTACCTTACAACCTGGCTCGCACCTGGCACCTGCAACTGGCGATCTTCTGGATCGCCACTGCCTGGGTTGCGGGCGGGTTGTTCCTGGCACCTCTGGTCGGTGGCGCGGAGCCCAAGGGACAAAGGCTGGGCGTGCTGATTCTTCTGGGCGCGTTGGCGCTGGTCGTGTTCGGCAGCCTGGCCGGCGAGGCGCTGGGGATCAACGACAAGCTTGGGACGCTGTGGTTCTGGCTTGGCCATCAGGGCAGCGAGTACCTCGATCTCGGCCGCTTTTGGCAACTTCTTCTGGCCGGCGGATTGGGGTTCTGGCTGTTCCTGATGTTCCGCGCCCTGCGGCCCGCGATGAAATCCGGCGAGAAGGGCGAGTTGCCTTCGCTGTTTCTCTACGCAGCCGTGGCCATCCCGGTCTTCTACTTGCCTGCGCTTTTCTACGGCTCGCACACCAACTTCGCCATCATCGATAATTGGCGCTTCTGGATCATCCATCTCTGGGTCGAGGGATTCTTCGAGCTCTTCGCCACGGTGCTGGTGGCCGTCATGTTCGTGCAAATGGGGCTTGTGACCACCAAGACAGCGACCCGTCTGGTCTATCTGGATGCCATACTCTATCTCCTCGGCGGCATCGTAGGCACCGGCCACCACTGGTACTTCACCGGGCAGGGCACGCTGAACATGGGATTGGCGTCGTGCTTTAGCGCCATGGAAGTGATTCCGCTGACGCTATTGACCCTCGACGCATGGGACTTCATCCGCCTCAAGGATCAGAATTGCGAGGAGTGCCATCGACCGCTGGCCGCCCACCAGAAATGGGCCATCTACTTTCTCATCGCCGTGGGCGTGTGGAACTTCGTGGGCGCCGGCGTGTTCGGATTCCTCATCAATCTGCCTATCGTCTCGTACTTCGAGATCGGCACCAGTCTGACCGCAAATCATGGTCACGCTGCCATGTTTGGCGTGTTCGGCATGTTGGCCCTGGGAGTTGTCTTCTTCTGCCTGCGCGCCATCCGCGGCGATGCCATTTGGAACCGGGCCGAACGATGGGTTCGCATCGGATTCTGGGGCGTCAACGGCGGGCTCGGCCTGATGGTCGTGCTCGATCTGTTTCCCGGCGGTGTGCTGCAACTCGGGGACGCCATCCAACATGGCTACTGGCACGCCCGCCGTCTCACATTTCTCATGGGCGGGCTCTTCCACACGCTCGAATGGATCCGCATCGTCGCGGACCTGACCTTCCTGCTAGTGGGGGCGGTACCGTTGGCGTGGGCCGTGTTGCTGCTCGTATTCGGCGAACGGGAGCCGGAGCACGGCGGGTAGAGCGGCTGGAAAGGTAGCGTCAGTGCCCGTATCCCGCGGCGCTAGAACTGTCGCGCTAGAACACCACGCCCGGCGGAATCTTGCAGTCGCTGGTGCAGTAGATCTGGGCGGTGGTATCGCTGGACGGCGTGCGGTTTCCGTCCAGCTTGACGCCATTCTTGTCCGCCAGATCGCATTCCTCGCCGCGGTCGGTGTCGACCCGGCCGTCGCCGCAGAAGTGCGGACGCGTACAGCCGAGCGTGCAGCCGTCGGGGCCGTACTGGGTGCCGTTGTTCTTTCCGTTGTCGCACTCCTCGAGCCCATTGACGATGCCGTCGCCACAGAATCCGCCCCATTTGCACGCGGTCGTGCACCCGCCGTACGCGGTGTCGCTGTTGTCTTTGCCGTTGTCGCACTCTTCGTCGGCGACCGCGACGCCATCACCGCAGGTGGGCACGCAACTGGTCGGTGCGGCGTTGAATCCGGTCAAGGTCAACTTGTAAGACGAAGCGGTGGTGTGGCGTTCGGCCTGGAAGACGGCGACCTCGTACACGTTGCCCGTCGCAAGATTGCCCAGCTTGGCCGCCGTGGTGGCGTCGAGTGTGACCGACCCGGATGCGGGCGAATGAAGCCCGCCCAAGTCGACCGCCAGCTTCTTGTTGATGAAGACCCATACGTCGTCGTCTCCGACGAAGTCGAGCTGGTAGGTGTTGCCGGCGTCGAACTTGAACCAGTAGCGGACTTCGCTGGTGAAGCTGAAGTTGTGCATGCGCTGCCTGCCGTTTTGGTCGACGTCGTAGGGCAGCGACGGATCGTAGAATGCCGGGACCTGCGCGGCGGCCAATTCGGAAGCGGGCGTGAAGCTGTCTGCGTCGACCGGAAAGAAGAGTGGATTGCCGTCGACCCCAGCCCGCCATTGCTCGCCGTTCGCGCCATAGCGGTTCACGTAGCTTCCTTTGCTGGTCTTCCACAGCATGAGCTTGGTCGCGGTGGGATGATTCACGTCGGGGGTGGCTCGATACCATTCCGCGAAGGTGGTCGGGCTCTCGACCGTGATCCCTTGGCCGGTAATCCCCGTGTACACAGGCTTTCCGTCTTTGTCGAGATCGTTTTCGACCATGCCGACGACCGCTCCCGGAGCGCCCGTGACGTCCGGCTCGAAGTCGCTGGGATGGTGAAACCTGAAGTCCCGGTAGATGACGGGAACCAACATCTTGTCGCCCAGGTCCGGCTGCTTGCAAGTCCAGCCCGCTTCGATGGTGCAATCGGCCGAGCAACCATCGCCGTTGGCAGCGTTACCGTCGTCGCAGATCTCGTTAAGCACGATCCCGTCGCCGCACTTGGAGGTGCAAGATGGGCCGCTGCAGTCGGGCTCGATCTGGCAGTCCTCGGAACAGCCATCGAAGGGCATCGTGTTGCCGTCGTCGCAGCCCTCCCCGCCTTCCTGCTTGCCGTCCCCGCAGGTGGTGGCGGAGCACGTGCTTGGGCTGCCGTCGCATTTGAAACCAGGCTCTAGCTTGCAGGTTGACGAGCAACCGTCGCCGGGCGTCGTGTTGCCGTCGTCGCACGCTTCATTGCCGGCAAGCACGCCATCGCCACATCTCGGCGTACACGGCTTGCCAGGCACACGGCATTGCCATCCCGGCTCGACGCTCTTGCAGTCGGCCGAACAGCCGTCGCCACCGGCCGTGTTGCCGTCGTCGCACGCTTCGTCCGAGGTCAGAATCTTGTTACCGCACTTGGCCATGTTGATACACGGCTGACCTGGTGTGGGGCACTCATAGTTGTTTTCGATCTGGCAGATGCGGCTGCACCCGTCACCATTTTCGGTGTTGCCATCGTCGCACTGCTCGATCTGATCGAGGGAGCCGTTGCCGCAGGTGCCGCTCTGTGAGCCGTCGGCCGCCGCGTCGGGCGCGGTGATGGTGATGGTGAAACCGCCGGCGCCGGCGGACGGGCCACCGGTATCGCCGGCCATGCCTCCGGTGCCGGTTGAAGTCCGTTGACTGCCGCCGTTCCCGCCCGAGCCAGCCCCTTCACCAGGCCCCGCACCTATCACCGGCGGCTTGTTGCAGGCGGCAACTGCGAGGACAGTCAATGCCCCAAGCTGCAACAGCCCGAGCAACTGCGATCGTTTGCGGCAAGCAGCCGCATCGTGATCGTGGCGTGGTCTGAATGTGGTCATCTTCGCACCTCGAGGCCGACAAAGGTCGCAAGAGAGTGCTAGCCCATTTGGTCCCCTTGGCAATCAAATTGTTATTGTTGCGGTCCGCTGCACTCGTGGCGCTAGTTGCCGATTGCGGCCGCCAGCGCGAAGTTGTCTTGGTGATCGCGGAGGTGCACGGGCAATCCGTTCTTCAGCGTCCAAGCATGCGCGAGGTCCTGTACGACTCTCTTCCCAGTTGGGCGCAGTACCACTTCCATGTGAATGAGCACCACGACCTTGTCGCCGCTCGCCAGAAAATCCGTGGGCTGGAATGCCTGCACGTCGAAGTTCGCACCTACGAACTCGAAGATGTTCTTGAGGACTGCTTGTCTTCCACGGTGCGTTCCGAAGTATGAAATGTGGGCCGGCCCCGGGTTCTCCCAGACGATGTCGGGGGCGAGTCGTTCGACGAGACCCGGAATGTCCCCACGCCCGAAGGCAGCGTAGAGCTCCTGAATCGTCGCGATGTTCTGGTTGGCTTGCATGGCGGTTCCTCCTTGTCCAAGTACGCGCCACGCATCGATTCGGATCGCAACGGCCTTACCGGGAAACCGTCTGCCGTGCTCCGGCATCGAATTCTCACGTATCACGCGCAGGGGGACCATGCTCAAGGTACTGATTGCCAAGGAACGGGCCGAGTGGGAATCACGCGTCGCCGCGACGCCTGAAACCGTCAAGAGGTTGGTCAAGGAAGGACTCGATGTGGCGATCGAATCCGGCGCGGGCGACAGCGCGTTCTTGCCCGACGAGCGATTCGTGAGCGCGGGCGCGCGCATCGCGACGGATCTCGCCGCTGAGTGGGCGGGCGCAGATGTCCTCTTCAAGGTGGCGGCGCTCGGCGCAAACGACAGGCTGGCTCAAGACGAGGCGGCATCCCTCAAGTCGGGCGCGCTGGTGATTTCGTTCCTGCAGCCCTATCGCAACTTGGCGATGGTCAAGACCCTGGCCGCGCGCAAGGTCACGGCCTTGGCGATGGAGCTGGTTCCGCGCATCACGCGCGCCCAATCCATGGACGCGCTCTCGTCGCAGGCCAACGTCGCCGGGTACAAGGCGGTGCTGCTGGCGGCGAGTCGGCTGGGCAAGTATTTCCCGATGTTGATGACCGCGGCCGGCACCATCCCGTCGGCCAAGGTGGTGATCATGGGCGCGGGCGTGGCGGGCTTGCAGGCCGTCGCAACCGCCAAACGCCTGGGTGCCGTGGTCTGGGTTTCCGACGTGCGGCCGGTGGTCAAGGAACAGGTCGAATCCCTGGGCGGCAGGTTCATCGATCTGCCGACGCAGGAATCGGGCGCGGGTGAGGGCGGCTACGCCAAGGAGATGAGCAAGGACTTCCTGGCGCGCCAGCAGGCCATCATCAAAGAGCACATCGCCAGCGCCGACGTCGTGATTACCACCGCCCTCATTCCCGGCAAGCCTGCCCCGCGCCTGGTCACCGCCGACATGGTGCAAGGCATGCGGCCCGGTTCGGTCGTGGTGGATCTGGCGGCGGAACAAGGCGGCAACTGCGAGCTCACGCGCGCCAACCAGGAGGTCATCGAGCATCGGGTGACCATCCTCGGGCCGACCAACCTGCCTTCCAGCATGCCTCTCGATGCGAGCACGCTCTATGCCCGCAACGTTTTGGAGCTGGCGTTGCTCGTGCTCAAGGGCGGCAAGCTCGGCGTCGACACCAACGACGAAATCATCAAGGGCTGCTTGCTCACGCACGAAGGGCGAGTCACCCACGGCCCGACCGCCGACGCAGTCAAGGCGGCGACATGACCGGCGGCCTGATTGTGTCGCTCTACCTTTGCACGCTGGCTTTCTTTCTCGGGCTCGATGTCATCCGGAAGGTTCCGCCTACCCTCTACGGCACCCTGGCCACCGGCATGGGGGCGGCTGCCGCGATCTCCCTGGCGGTCGCGCTGCCGGCAGCCGGGGCGACCAATACGGCCGCGGGTGCCGTCCTAAGCGTGTCCGCCATCGCCGTCGCCAGTGCCGGCGTGGTGGGTGGGCTGGTGCGCAGCAAGCGTGCCCTGCGCGATCGCGACGGGAACGGCGGCGAGAAGCAATGACCTCCCTGTTGCGTACCTTCGCCATACCCGTGCTCGACATCGCCTCGGCGGTGCTCTTTATCATGGGTCTCAAGCTGATGGGCCGCGCGCGCTCGGCCAGGCGGGGAGCGACCCTGCTCGGCCTTGGCTTCGTGGTCGCGCTTGTGGGCACCGCCGTCGAAGCCGCCGATCTCGATCCCAAGCTCGCGCTGGCCGGGCTTGCGCTCGGCATCGGCATCGGGCTTCTCGCCGGTTATGGCGCCAAGATTGGGTCGAGCGTGGGTTGGGGTCCCGCGCTTGCTGCCGCTGGCGGCGTGGCCGCGGCGCTGGTAGCGCTGGCGGCCTTCTTCGGCGTCGAGGCCTGGCCGATTGGCGGCGCGCTGGCACTGCAGGGCGGGCTGCGCGGGGCTGCGCTGGGGCTGGCGGTGGTGTCGGGCGCCGCCGCGCTCGGGCTCGGGCTTTTCGCCGGCTTCGGACCGGCAGCTGGTGGATCGGGACAGCCGGCGGGTACGGCCCTGGCGGCCTCCGCGTCGGGTCTGGCTTCCGCCATGCTGGGCGTAGCGCTCGGCAATCCCATCGTTGCGACCGTGGGGGCCCTGGTGGCGACCGCGGGCTTTTCCCTGGCCGCCATCGTGGGCAAGGCGCTCGGGCGCGCGCCGCTCGACATCGTCGGAGGCACCGGCCGCAAAGGCGACGGCGACGGGTACGCCAACGTGAAAGCCTGCGGGCCCGAGGAGACCGCCATGGTGCTCGAGACCGCCCGCAAAGTGGTGATGGTTCCGGGCTACGGCATGGCGGTCGCGCAAGCGCAACACGCGCTGGCGGACGTTGCCAAGCTGCTCAGGTCGCGCGGCGCCGACGTGGTGTACGCCATCCATCCCGCCGCGGGGCTCATCCCGGGCCACATGAACATCCTGCTCGACGAGGCCAAGGTGGATCCCGCGGATCTGCGCGCATGGGAGGCTGCCAACCAAGAGCTCGCCGACGCCGACGTGGCGCTGGTGGTGGGGGCCAACGACATCGTCAATCCCGCGGCCAAGGACGACCCGCAAAGCGCGGTGTTCGGCATGCCCTTTCTCGACGTCGGCCGCGCGCGCACGGTCTTCGTGGTCAAGCGCAGCCTGCGCCCCGGTGCCGCGGCGGTGAAGAACCAGCTCTTCGAACGGGCCAACACCAACATGGTCTTCGGCGACGCCAAGAAGGTGTTGCAAGCCATCGGCCTCGAGCTGAAGACGCAAATGAAAGCGGCGGCATAACCATGGACACCGGAATGATCCTGTGGACGGTCATGATGTTCGTGCTGGCGGGTTTCGTCGGCCATCACGTGATTCACGGCGTGCCGACCCTGCTGCACACGCCGCTCATGTCCGCCACCAATGCCATCTCTGCGATTTCCGTGGTCGGCGCCATCGTGGTGGCCGGCTCGGAATACGAAACCGTGCGCACCATCCTGGGCGTCACCGCGGTGGCGGCCGCCATGTGCAACGTGGTGGGCGGATTTCTCATCACCGAGCGCATGCTCAAGATGTTCAAGGGCGGCGGTCCCGGACCGAAAGGCGGGCGAGGCTAGATGGCGCCGCAAGAGCAAATCATCGAGATCGCCTACTTCGTCGCAGCGGTGCTGTTCATCCTGGGGCTGAAGTTGCTGGCGTCGCCGAAGAGCGCGCGCCGGGGCATGCACCTGGCCGAGCTCGGCATGGCCATCGCCATCGGCGGGACGCTGCTCGACCACCACATCATCACCTACACCTGGATCGTGGTCGGGGCGATCATCGGTGCGGTGGCCGGGATCATCATCGCGGTGTGGACGCCCATGACCGCCATGCCGCAACGGACGGCGCTTTCGCACGCCTTCGGCGCCGCCGCGGCCGCGCTGGTCGGCATCTCGCACTACTACAGCGAGGGCGCCAACCTGCCCGTCGGCGCCATGGTCGCGCTCGGCATCGAGGTGATGCTGGGCAGCCTGACCTTCACCGGCAGCATGGTGGCCTTCGCCAAGCTGCAAGGCTGGCTGCCCGGCATGCCCCTGACCTTCAAAGGGCAAAACATCTTCAACCTGGCCCTGCTCGCCGGCATCGTCACGGCCACCGTGTGGGTCATCGTCAGCCCGGCGACCAGCACGCTGTTCTACGCGATGGTGGGCCTCGCGCTGGCGTTCGGCGTGCTGTTCGTGATGCCCATCGGCGCGGCGGACATGCCGGTGGTGATCGCGTTGCTCAATTCGTACGCCGGCCTGGCCGGCGCGGCCACCGGCTTTGCTTTGGGCAACAAGATCCTGGTCATCGCCGGCACCCTCGACGGCGCCTCCGGGCTCATCTTGTCGATCATCATGTGCAAGGCCATGAACCGCCCCATCACCAACGTGCTGTTCGGCGCCTTCGGCAAGGCGCCCGAGGCCGGGCCCGACAGCGGGGTCAAGGGCAGCGTGCGATCGATGACCGCCGAGCAAGCGGCCGAGCTTCTGGCCGGCAGCGAGAGCGTGGTCGTGGTGCCCGGCTACGGCATGGCCGTGTCGCAGGCCCAGCACGCGGTCAAGGAGCTGGCCGACGTGCTCGGCGAGCGCGGCATCGACGTGCGCTACGCCGTGCACCCGGTGGCGGGCCGCATGCCCGGCCACATGAACGTGCTCTTGGCCGAAGCCGGCGTGCCCTACGACAAGCTCTTCGACATGGAGCAAATCAACGACGACTTTCCCCGCGTCGACGTGGCCATCGTCATCGGCGCCAACGACGTGGTCAACCCCGCCGCCCGCAACAACAAGGCGAGCCCCATCTACGGCATGCCCATCCTCAACGCCGACAAGGCCAAGTCGGTGCTGGTGCTCAAGCGCTCGATGGCGCCGGGCTTCGCAGGCATCGAGAACGAGCTCTTCTACATGCCCAATTGCATGATGGTGTTCGGCGACGCCAAGAAGACCGTGGGCGAATTCTCCACCGCGCTCAAGCAAAAGGCCAAGGCGGCGTAGCACTGGTTCCCTCACTGCAGAGAACACGAGGCCGGCGCCATCAAGGTGCGAGAAGAGCTGGCGAATGCGGGTTGGATGGCGGCAGCTCCTCTCTCCAAGCGAGACCAGGCCGCGAGGTAAGCTTGGCGTCCGGGAATGGCTCGCTTCGCTGCCCGCAGCGAAGCCGAGATCCGAATCAGAACAGGGCTGCTGCCGCCACCGAACCGACGGCGTTCAAGTCGTCCGCGGCAAACAGAGCAGCGACGTCTGCGAGGACCCCCAAGGAGACCCAACGGACAGGTGACGCTAAGAGACCGACCCTGGCGCCGACTTGCGGAGTGACCTGGGCAACCTGTGCAGTGAAGTTGGACCCGTCACCGCGCAAGTATGACACTCCAATTCTCGGTCCCACAATCAGGCCCAACCGGGACCAATAAGCGTGCCTCATGAGGGTCGCGTTGATGTCGAATTCGTGGGCGCGCGGCGACTCGCACGGGCCATACTGGGGACTTATGCAATTGACGGAATCTCTATTCCAAGCCGCAAGAGCGCCTTCGCCGCTGAAAGAGAAATGATCGTTAAGAAATCCACCGATCATGAGTCCGAACCGATAACCAGTGGAAAAGAAATCGCTTCCAAGAATTCGAAATTGCATTCCGCCGTACGGCATGACAGCGAGGCCGTGTCGATTGGCGGGGTAGTCGGCGAGTCCCTGCGTCGGTCGATCGGCGGACGCGGCCCCGTCCGGCTGCAAAGGTGCCGGAGCAGCAATGGCGTGAGCACTTCCAAGCAGAAATGCGACGAGCGCTGGCGGTCCGGAGCCCATCAGTGTTCGAGCTGTCAGCACCGGTCCATGTTAGCCAGCCCGTGGACTGTTGACAACCGGGCCGCTTCGCAGGTGCCCAAATTCTCTTGCCAGCCCTTCGCGCAGGCGCCGGAGTTCCGCTCGACAAGCGGCTGAGGTATGGATGTCGGCAAGGCGCCCGAGGCCGGCCCCGACAGCGCCAAGAAGACAAGTCCCCGCGAACCCTGCCGCCGTCGCACTATATTTCATGGAGCGGGCAACAAGATCCTGGTCATCGCCGGCACCCTCCACGGCGCCTCCGGGCTCATCCTATCGATCATCATGTGCAAGGCCATGAACCACCCCTTCACCAACGTGCTGATCGGCGCCTTCGGCAAAGCGCCCGTCGTCGTCGTCGAAGCCGGCAAAGGCAACGGCTTCGACTTTTCCCGGAACCCCGATCGAACCGTCAAGTACGACGGCAGCGAACAGGTGGTGAACCTCTGAAGGACAGCGACTGCCTGAGCCAGCTGCCTTGGTCCCGCGGCCGGACCGCGACAAAGTCGGGCCGGACTCAACTCGGCCGGAGTATGGTCGCGGGGCGCGTCACTTCGGGCATTTGTACATATACGGCGGGTGCATCCAGTAGACGCTGGCGTCGTCCACGGCGACCTCGAGCAAGTTGGCGCTTACGGTTCCATCATCCTGCACGAGGACCGTGGGAGCCCCGCCGCTTACGGACACCTTCATCATCTGCGGCTGGAGGTTTGGGCTCTGCCCCCACCAATAGAGGTTCTTGCCGTCGGTAGCCGAGAAACCCGAACCCAAAATGATTTGATTGGAGGCCACGACGACCGGCGTTCCACCAGTCGTCGGCATTTTCACGATGTTCTGCCCCGCCCCGCTGCCGGAGAAGTAGATGTAGCCACCGTTCACCAGAAAGAACCCCCCGTCGATGGCTGTGGAATCGAACGAGCCGATCTTGACCGGTGTTCCCCCTGCGATGGGAACCGACATGACGTCGATCGGGGAACCCGTCGCGGTAAACTTGTAGAAGACATTCGTTCCGTCCGTCGCAATTGGCGAGCGATGGATGTTGGGGGTGACGCTGACAAGTGTAACTGGATCGCCACCCGCGACGGGCACACACCTCAGATCAGTCAGGTTGCCGTCCACGAAACACACTTCGCTTCCTGTGCTGATGAGCCCATATCTATCGCCGTTGGCCGTTCCATCGTACTTGCCACTCGCTTGAAGGCCGCCGTTCGTGAGCAATGTGCCGCCATATTGTGTGTACGGACAAGTCGTGGTCCCGGCTGAGGACCAGCCCGAGTAACACATCACCGTCCCACCTGTCTGGGGAGCAGGCCCCGCCCCTTTGGGTATGGCCCATAGGACCGAACCAGTTCCCCCATATCCGACAGATGAAAGAACGTCATAGGCATTGAAATAGACGTTGGAACCATCAACAGCGATATAGGAGTAGGTGCCTAGGCCTCCCACGGTACTGACCTCATAGGCCATGGTGACCGCACTGCCCCCTGCAACCGGAACTCTGTTCAGGCGTTCCGTGTTATTGTCGGGGGCATCCACCCAATAGACGTTCGTCCCGTCCGTGGCAAGAACGTAGCCCGCCGCGGCCGAAGGGCTGAACACCGTATCCGTTAGGGCGGTCGGCGTGCAGGTCGTGGCCCCCGCAGCGCCGCCCGTTCCACCAGTGCCGACAGTGCCGGCTGCGCCGCCGGTCGTGGTGCCACCCTGGCCCGAGCCCCCGGTGTTTGGGCTGCCTCCCGTGCCCCCGACTGCGTCCCCGCCCGCAGGGGCATCAACTGCGTCTCCAGTGACCGCCGTGTCAGAAGCGTCCGAAGCTCCGGCGTCCGTTGGGATCGGGGCAGTCACCTGCAAGTTGGAAAACGTCACAGTGTAGTTCGGGGGTCCCGCGCCCGCAGTCGAGTTGTCACCTGCGTAAAGAAGGACCACCCAGGGTGTACCGGTCAGGACGGCCGTCTTGACCAGGACCCACTCGCCCGTCCCGGCGTCCGTAGATCCCACCTTCCAGTAGTAGCTCGTCACCGTGGTTCCGGTCCGCGTGATGCGCAGCCGACCGGTCGTGTCGCTCGTAGCGAGAAGCGTAGAGGTCGCGTCGTTCCCCGAGTTGTCGGTGTAGCTCTTGTAGTTCTGGTAGCTATTGCTCGACGGCAGATAGCTTGCCAAATAGCGCTCCATCGTCATCCCGGTCAGCGGCGCTGCCGGGTCATCGACTCGCAGCGAGGCAAACATGCCGCCGACAGGGGCAGCGCCAAAGCCGGTCAATGCATAGCCAACCTGGACATCGAAGTCCCCGCACAGCACATTGGGCTCGGTCAGTCCCAGGGTGACATCCGGTGCGGCCGTGCCGCATGGCTCGTTCTGGGTCAGCACGAGGTTGCCATTCGACGCAACGGCAGTGCCACAGGTCGAATTGGACCAGTTGGCCCAGTAGGGCGTCAGCGCCGCGAAGGGGTTCACGAAACTAGTGAGACACTGCTGCGGCACTCCGCCGCCCCCGCCGTCGATTGAGTCGAGTGAGCTGGTATCTAGCGCGGTCCCCGTGTCGGATCCGATAGCAACGTCGGTGTGACCGGCATCACGTGCGCCGTCACCGCCGGCAATTCCGCCCGTGCTGGCCGGGGTGCTGCTGCCTCCATGCCCCCCGCCGCCGCTGCCACCTTGATTGCCGCTCGGTGAAGAGCTTCCACATGCCGCGAGCATCACAGCTGCAGAGAACAATGACGATTGGACGATCAGGCTAGACTTTACCATTTTAGAAGCCTTTCCGGGTAGTAAGTGTGTCGAGCTCGCTCTCACTGTGGCCAAGGCACAGGCCAGAATTGAGCCGAGATTTAACGACGGGCGAGAGGATACGTGAAGCAGCTGCAAAGTAAAGTGCCAGCTGTCCAGCCTTCAGAGACTGAGCCGATCGGGCCACATTATCGACTTTCCCCGCGTTGACGTCGACGTCGCCATCGTCATCGGCGCCAACGACGTGGTCAACCCCCGCCGCCCGCGACAACAAGGCGAGCCCCATCTACGGCATGCCCATCCTCAACGCCGACAAAGCCAAGTCGATGCTGCTGCTCAAGCGCTCGATGGCGCCTAAAATTCGCCGGCATCGAGAACGAGCTCTTCTACATGCCCAATTGCATGATGGTGCTCGGCGACGCCAAGAAGACCGTAAGCGAGTTCTCCACCGCCTTCAAGCAAGAGGCCAAGGCGGCGTAGCACCGGACAGCCTGCCCTGCCGACGCCAGAGGTACCGGCTCCGCTGATGGGCTGTGGCGGTAGCCGCGCTAGCAACTTGCGAGGGCGGCTTGCCGACAACTCTCCTTTGTGGAGGCGGCGGCACGCGCACAGCCCACGGCCGCGGGACCGGTGTATTCGCGCCGGCAGCCGGAAAGGACTGCGCTTTACAAGGTGATGCAGCAGCAAGCCCATCCGCATCGTGCTCGACCCCGACGAGCGCCCCGTCGGCAAGGGGGCTCTGTGCGGGCTGAGCCTCGGGTCTAACCTGCAAGCCGCCACCCGCGTCGCTGCCAACGACAAGCAAGGCCGCGAGCGCTTGTGCCGATGCATCTTGCGCCCGCCACTGGCCAACGACCGGCTCAGCATCCTCGACCACGGGAACGTCCACCTGGCGTCTAAGCGGCCATGGTCTGATGGCACCTCCTCGGGTGCTTTCCTCGCACGCCTCCTCTCGCAGCCAGGTCGTTCCCTCCGCTCCCGAGCCTACGCCACTGGAGGCTGGAAAGGAGAAACCCAAGCGTTGTTCCAAGTACATCAGGTGGTCCGATCTGTTACGCCGGGTGTTCGGCATCGAGACCGTTTGCCCCCAATGTCAGACTCCACTGCGCCTGATCTCCCTCATCAAGAGCGAGGGCATCGCCAGGAAGATCCTGGTCGCGATGCATTTGCCGGCGGATGGGGCCCCAGCTTCACCCCGCGCGCCCGCCGCCGAGGCGCGACGGCATTTCAACGCGCAGATCAGGCGGCCAAACCCGCCCCATCGGGCCGTCCAGGCGCCCACCGAGGTATGCCCGCGCAGGGAGGAAGGGGTTCTCCGGCCGGAATTTCCCCCTTCGATTCGGCTATGCGCAGGACTTCCAGCCGCCGACCAGCCGCATCATCAAGGCAGACCAGGCTGACCAGGGTTTGCCCCCCGCGGCCCCTCGGACAGATCCGGCACTTGCACGTCGGTCACCAGGTACTGCCGTTGGCGAACCTGGACGATTTGCCCCTGTCGCGGGATCCCGTCCGCGCAGCGTGGCGATTGCCAAATGGCGGCGGGCTCGCGGGCGTGGTGGCCGGGCCTGGTCCGGCGAGCCGGCCCATGAGCTCGCCTCGCCCCGCGCCCGGAGGCGTCGAGACCGTGCGCACGGCACGCAGACCGCAGCTCGTCCCGACGCAGCCGCCCGAGAATGGTCGGCAGGTCCAGGGGCGAGTCTGCGAGCGAGGTGACCTGGGCCTCCTTCACCGCCGTCAAGGACACCGCCAGCCCGAACTCGCGCCCAAGGTCCTCGAGGCGCTGCTTCTGCAGTACCGCGAGGACGCTGCGCTTGGTGACTTCAGGGGACACGGCTCGACGATGTTATCCGACAGCCTGCGCGCAAGGAACGAGCTTCCTCGGGCACAGGGGGCGACAGCCGAGAAGTCCTAGTAACGTGCAAGGAGAAAAGGTATTTTGGGGACGATATTTGAAGAGATTGGAGAAGCGCATGACGAGGCCGGGTCCTGACCTATTCGCTCTCAGGTTGGTTTCATTCGCCACCGCGATAGCATTGCTGCACATTGGCGGCGCGTGCAGCTCGCCTTCGCACAAGGCAGACGGTGCTAGCGAAGGCGTCCCGAGCGATGCTGGCGCCGCTGGCGGTCCCGGCTCGGGCGGAGACATCGCCGGATTCGGCGGGACTCCAGGGACAGGCGGCGTCGTCGTGCCCGAAGGCTCCGGAGGAATCGCTGGCGGGACGGGGGTGGCGGACGGAGGCACAAGCACCAACGATGCGACCCGAGCCGAAGACCTCCCGTTGGTGCTTGGTACCCTCTTGACGCGAATCGAAGTTGCCAGCGGACCGGGGCGCTATCAGATAGATCGTGACCAGGAGGGCAATTTTTGGATTGTCCGCGGGCATGTCGACATCGGTTCGAACACTCTAAACGTAATGAAGGTTGCTCCGGATGGTAGCCTGCTTGGCACGTTCACCATTCCAACCGGCGGCGCTGACGTGGCACATGACAGTAAGGGCAATATCTGGATAACGAATGACCCGCAGTCGTTCCTGGACTCTCACGTTACAAAGCTCTCCGCTACAGGCGTGCAGCTCGGCTCCTACCTAGCATTTACTGTTCCACCCGGAACCTACAATTCATTTACCTCCATCCTGGCTATTGACAAGACGGACAACATATTTCTGGGAAACAACCTGAGCGGGTCACTGAGCAAGATGGCCCCTGACGGCACCATCTCTCAGACTCGATCGCTACCGTCGGACATGCCAAGATGCATTGCAATTGCAAACAACGGTGACATATGGGTGGTTGGCCATGGCAGAGTCTATCTGCTTGATTCGGACTTGAACACCAAGGTCGAGATCGACAACAGAACAGATGATTACATAGTGGTAGACGGATGTGCGGTTGATCAGGAGGGGAATCTTTGGGGCACAGCAGGTGACGGTAGCGGTCGCAAGTCACGCCTGAGAAAGTTCGCTCCCGACGGGACTGCGCTGGGCACCTACCCAATTGCTGAACACGGCCTTGTCAAGTACATCGCAGTGGACTCCGAGGACAACGTGTATGTTCCATATAGCCTCGATGGCCCGATGACGGATGGAGGATACGGTCTGTATTCCGGCTTTCTCTACAAGTACTCAGGGGCAGGCAATCTGGTTGGAATGATAGAGTTGGGAGATCTTGGTACTAACCAACTTGGCGAAGTCATTGTCGGTACCGCAGGAGAAATCTTTGTCGCAGGGGGCGTCACCAACGAGGGCAACGAGCTCATATTTCGTCTGTCCTTCTGACAACGTCCGGCCCATGGCATCCCCGCTGTCGTGGTCTCGGTGGCTACGAAGTCACGGTGCGTACTTGACGAGGACCCCTGGTCGGTAGCGCTCACGAAGCGCTCGTGCTCCAGACAGGCATTTCAACGCGCAGATCAGGCGGCCAAAACCGCCCCATCGGGCCGTCCACGCGCCCACCGGGGTGTGCCCGCGCAGGGAGGAAGGGGGTCTCCGACCGGAATTTCCCCCTTCAATTCGGCTATGCGCCCGGATCTCGATCCGAAAACACCTCGCCCCGCGCGGCGGGGAGAGGTCGCCGAGCGCAGCGAGGCGGGCGAGGGGCAGCGGCGGTGTGGCTGAAGGTTCAGGGCCACCCTCCCGGCGGCGTTACTGCTCCGCAAAGTCGCCGCTGCATCGGCGGTGGTGTTATCATTTTGAGGCTAGTTCCGGTTGGACGCACGAATCGATGATGTGCAGAAAGGACCCATGAGCCACGAGAAGACTTGCTTCGTAATTTCTCCGATCGGCGACCCGGAGTCGGACACGAGGAAGCGGGCTGACCAGGTTCTGAAGCACGTGATTAGGCCAGCAGTTTCTGCCTGCGGTTACAAGGCCGTGCGCGCCGATGAAATCGACAAGCCAGGAATAATAACCAGCCAGGTGATCCATTACCCGCACGATCTCCGTCGACCACAAGGACTTGGACAGTGTCGAAACGGCGAAGAACGAAATCATCGATCAGGTGAAGGCGCTCGAGAAGGATTCCTCGGCTCTCGAAACGCCCATCTCGGTCTCACTCGATCTGCAGATTCTCCGGCAAAGCGAAAAGCCCGAGGAGAGGTCTCTCGCCGACCTCGTTGCCGCCATGTCCGAGGTGCGCACTAGCCTTAACAAGGTTGAGTCTCGAATTGGGACGAAGGAACAGCAGGGAGTGCTCGACGAAATCCAGAACGAGCTCCGGGCTTTGCCCGGCCGGCTAGAGGACGGCGGGGAGTTCCCGCGAATTGGGTGGATGAGACGAGGGAGGATGCATCCCAAGATGCTGTACGAGATGGTTCACATGTTTCCCGGTCAACCCCAGGGACTGGGAATTCTGATTCTCGCCAGCATATTTCGCGATGCCATGCCCTGGATCTATGAGTTCGGGCTTGAAACATACCGGACGGTACGACGGGGGCCGACGTCTGAAGCCGCGGCCGCTACCAAGGAGTTCCGACATATGCTTGAACTCTCTCTCCACGGGCCTTGGTCTAGGGAACTCTTCGGCCGAAGCAAAGAGATGTTCATGATGATGGAAGAGATGGAGCCGCTGCTGGAGCGCCTGCTTCAGTCATCGGAACGTGAAGATAAATCGCACAAGAGGCCTTTGCCAATGCCTTAAGCGGGCGGCGTCCACCAAGCCGCTACGGCAGGTGGTGGTGCCGCAGGGAAATCGGGTAGAATCGGGACGCCGACTCGGCGGGCGGCTCGTGGCTGAACGGCAAGCCGTTGGGATGACCGCCGCACAGAATGGAATCACGAATGGTCTCCACACCCGCCGACACCAGACTCCACGGTCTACTCGAGGATTTCGATCAGCTGCCTCGTGCCGATCGCGCTCCAACCTACCGGGTCTCCGATGACCATTTTGGTGCCTACGGCGAGCCGGGCCGGAGGGTCATGACGAATTCCGGGTTCGAAGGCTACGAGATGGAAACCGTTGAAGCCTGGGCTGTGCGCGCGGAAGCCGCTCTAATCGACATCTTCGGCAAGGCCGACTCGCGCGTGGAGCGTTTCCAAAAGCTCATGAATGAGCGTGGTTTCATATCCATTGCCCAGCTTGACACTGCAAAACGTCTACGCAGCATGATTGCGGCTGCGCATAAGGATGTTCTTGCAGGCATCGCAGTGGGAGCGGACAGCCAGGACGCTGGCTCCGGAATGGGCCAGCCACGGGTCTTCCTAGTTCATGGTCGGGACGAAGCGGCCAAGGAAACCGTGGCGAGGTTCTTGGAACGCCTTAACCTTCAGGTTCTCATCCTCCACGAGCAAGCCAACGAAGGCCGCACGCTGGTGGAGAAGTTCGAAGCACATTCGAATGTTGATTACGCGGTGGTTATCCTGACCCCAGATGACGCCGGTCACCCGTCCAGTGAACCTGAGAACGCGATGCCACGTGCTCGGCAGAACGTCGTCTTCGAGCTTGGGTACTTCTACGGGCTTCTCCGTCGAAGTCGGGTGTGCGCTCTTTACAGGAGCGGCATCGAGCTTCCCTCAGACCTCAACGGCGTCGCATACGTTCCATTCGAAGCAGATTGGAAGTTGCTACTGGCCCGCGAGATCAAGGCGGCCGGCATTTTCGTGGACTTGAACCTGGCGGTGTAGGCGCGCAAGGCAGCACCCGCAAAACCGTTGAAGCTGGCAATCCCGCACACCGGGAACGACGGGGGAACGTTGCGGGCCCAAGCTACGCCGTGCACCCGGTGGCAGGCCGCATGCCCGGCCACATGAACGTGCTCTTGGCCGAAGCCGGCGTGCCCTACGACAAGCTCTTCGACATGGAGCAAATCAACGACGACTTTCCGCGCGTCGACGTGGCCATCGTCATCGGCGCCAACGACGTGGTCAACCCCGCCGCCCGCAACAACAAGGCGAGCCCCATCTACGGCATGCCCATCCTCAACGCCGACAAGGCCAAATCGGAGCTGGTACTCAAGCGCTCGATGGCACCAGGATTCGCCGGCATCGAGAACGAGCTCTTCTACATGCCAAATTGCATGATGGTGTTCGGCGACGCCAAGAAGACCGTGGCCGAATTCTCCACCGCGCTCAAGCAAAAGGCCAAGGCGGCGTAGCACCGGGGGCGGGGGTGCCAGACGTCTATTCGCAGGCAACACGCAACTTCGGCATGCAGCGACCGAGAAGGTATCGTATGGCCCCGTTCCGGCTGCGCCCCACATGGCTGCCGCCAAGGCAGGCCGCCAAGCTGGCGCCCTTGTGTCACCCAAGGAATTCTCTACGTCGTCCTGCGCCCGGGGCGAATCAGCCGGGGCCAAAGTCTCTCAAGCTCCGCGGGCCCAAGGTCGCGTTGAAGCACGGAGACCCAATCGTCGCGCTTCTCGGCGAGTCGAATCGGAAGCCCGGAGCTTCCGTTGAAGAACAAGTAGGCCAGGTCGGCGTGCCGCCAGAACCACGGCATCCTCCTGAAGGACCGTGGCCACCGCTTCCTTATCTTGTTCGCCGGGACGTCGTGGCCGCCTTTGGCCACCCGCAGCGCCACGCGCGCAATGGCCTCCTCCACCTTTGCAAGGACCACGTAGACGAAGACTGTACTTGTCCGTGCTCAGGACTGTCTCGATCACGAACGATCGACTTGCTCCTTCAACGAGGCGCCGCACACGTGCTTCGCAGGCATCGGCGGCGAGCTTGTTGGCATCGTCCAGGGAGAGCTGAGGATTCTCTCGTAGGATCTCCCTCGTGATGATATCGGGATTGATGATTTCGATCTCGTCGGGCGCTCCGGTCAGCCCGCACAGCTCCCTGATGCTCGCTGGATCCTGCGCGAACGTAGACTTGCCCGCCCCATTGATGCCGGCAACGAGGACGAACCACGGCCCCCGCGAGGTCATGCCTTCCTGGCGTTGCGCCTGGCGGTCTTCACGGCGTGGATGAATGCTTGCTCGAGGTGGCGGCCCACTTGGGACGTGTCCACGCCTCGCGCCCGGTTGTTCGGCTTCGACCTTTGGGGGCTGGCATCGAACCGCGATACCAACACGAGTCGCGGCGTTGCGCGTTTCGCCGACGCCACCAAGGTCCATGGCACCTCGTGTTTCTGCTTCGTGCTGCGAGCCGATTTCATCAGCGTGATGATAGCACGCTGGCGCCAAGCGTTCTGCAAGTGGCAGGTCCCGGTCCCGCGCCGTGCGTTGGCGAAACGAAGCAGGTCCTTTCGGCCATGCCGGCGGCCCAGCGTCGTTCCTCTGGTTGCACCCCCGTTCGGACCTCCTCATGTGCCCGGGGCAAGGGTCCCCGACCAAGAGCACGGACCGATGGCTCAGGTGACCTCTTCTTCGCAGCGAAATCCAGTCGCACCAACCCCGGCCCGAGCAGCCGGATTCGGAGGCCTCTAGGGAAAAGCGCTCTGGATAGGTGTCTGGCACCACCCCTTTCGGGCTCAAGCAAAAGGCCAAGGCGGCGTAGTGAAGGGGCCCATTTAGAGCACTAGGAAGTTGTAGCCGACGCTGAACATGAGCGCCATGGTGTCGCTGGCGTGGCCGAAGTTCAGAATCTGAAACTGCACGCGCGCGTCGACAAGACGCAACAACAAGACGCCGGCCCCAACGTCTCCGCCGATCTTTTCTTGACGACTGGTGCCATCCATCGCGACATCACCCGGGATTTCTAAGTGATAGTAGGCCTTGATCATGTTCACGCCCAGTTCTGCACCCCCGTAGAACCAGTCGGTGATGAAGTACTTGGCGCCCAACCAGATTGGAATGTCGTCGATGCTCCTCTTCAAGCCGCCCCAGCTCGTCTTCAGTGAATAGAGGTACCCAGCTCGCATGGTGGCGCTGAGCTTGGTAAGTAGTTTGTATTCGCCCCGGACGAGCCCCGCGAACCCGACACCTGTTTGGTTCGCCAGATCGCCAACTGGAAGCTGGAAAGCTGCATCGATCCCGATGGTCAGTCTGGTCGCGGGTGACATACCTGACGCCAAGCTGCCTGGACCCGTCGCAGGTGCGGCGGTGTCGCCGACGCTTCGCGTCGCAGGGACATCTTGTGCTCTGGCCGAGCCGGCGAACAGCAACGCCGCCGCGACCATCAACAAGTTGAGCTTTGAACTGAGGTTTCGCATTTCGGCCTCCTTGTTTCGAGATGTCGACAGAAATTTCTATGGGCACGACTCCGGCGAATCTTGGAGTCAAGTCCGGGCACCAACCTCGCCTTCGCCGGGGCCGTCCCGAGAGGGGTCCACAGACGGGATCCGTTCCTCGCGGTTACGCTGCCGGCTGTGGAGGCGCCCGTCCTATCTGGCGGAGCTCGTTTGGACTACCACCAGTGGCCTCCTACTTGGTTGAAAAGGAGATTCGGAGCCTAGATGCAGTTTAGTATCATGAAAGACTATACGAGTCAAGCGTGTTGACCGATCAAGGCAGATCCTTTGGATAGGTCCGTCGGCCAGCAGAGTGGCGAGCCGGCACCCTCGACGGCGCCTCCGGGCTCATCTTGTCGATCATCATGTGCAAGGCCATGAACCGCCCCATCACCAACGTGCTGTTCGGCGCCTTCGGCAAGGCGCCCGAGGTCGGCCCCGACAGCGGGGTCAAGGGCAGCGTACGCTCGATAACCTCGGAGCAAGCGGCCGAGCTTTTGGCCGGCAGCGAGAGCGTGGTCGTGGTTCCCGGCTACGGCATGGCCGTGTCGCAGGCCCAGCACGCGGTCAAGGAGCTGGCCGACGTGCTCGGCGAGCGTGGCATCGATGTCCGCTACGCCGTGCACCCGGTGGCCGGCCGCATGCCCGGCCACATGAACGTGCTTCTCGCCGAAGCCGGCGTGCCCTACGACAAGCTCTTCGACATGGAGCAAATCAACGACGACTTTCCCCGCGTCGACGTGGCCATCGTGATCGGCGCCAACGACGTGGTCAACCCCGCCGCCCGCAACAACAAGGCGAGCCCCATCTACGGCGTGCCCATCCTCAACGCCGACAAAGCCAAGGCGGCGTAGCGGTTTGCGGGCGCAGAGGCAATCCTTTGACCGACGACCGCCGCGCGCGCAGTGCCTTGGCGGCGGCGCCCCGACGTGCACCATTTTCGGCACGACCCGGAACTGTCTAGGGTGCAAACTGGAAACCGACAGCGCAGAGGAAACCCAATGTTCATGCCCTTTCTGACCGAGATGAGGTTCACGATCGGTGTTCTTGTCGTTGTCTCTCTGGCGTGCAGCCAATCAGGCACCGACGGTGGCCGAGGTGGCAACGCTGGCGGTGCCGGCGCCAGTGGGGCCACGGGCGGAACTCCCGCAAGCTCAGCGACTGCGTTCGGCTCGGGCGGTGCGACCCCAAATGGCGGCGTCTCCTCGACTGGCGGTGCGAACGGCAGCGGCGGAAGGCAAGGTTCGGGGGGTATGGCAGGGAGCTTGGCGTCGGGCGCCAGCGGTGGGATGGGATCGCCCTCGGGCGGTATCGGCGCTGCCGGTACCTCTGCGGTGGGTGGCGGTGGAACGCAGGGTTCGGGCGGCACCAGTGCGCTAGGGAGCTCGGGGCTGGGAGGCAGCGGCGGGACGTTGCCGGCCTCGGGCGGCAGGACGACGATCGAGACGGGAGGTCGTCCAGGAACCGGCGGCGCTCTGGCCACCGGCGGTAGCACGAGCCTCGGCACGGCGACGGGCGGGGCTGCTGGCGCCGGCCCCGACGCAGGCACTGTGCACGGCAGCGGCGGTGCAGGCGGCGGCAGCTCCGGCACCGCGGCGGGCGGTGCAGACGGCGGCGTGACCACGACCTGTCCCGCTGGTGCGAAGCCCACCGAGGGCAAGAAGACCGTCATGGTGGGAACGACCAGCCGTACCTACTATCTGCACATTCCGGCAGCGTACGACGGGACGAAGGCGGCTCCTTTGCTCGTCGATTTCCACGGCTTGGGCGGCAATGGCACCAGCGAAGAGTCTTCGAATCCCTATCGGCCCGTGATCGACCCGGAAGGCGTGGTTTCCGCATATCCCGACGGCGCCAACGGCACCAACGGTACGGGATGGAACCTGGGGCCGTGCTGCACCAGCACCGACGATGTCGCATTTGCCAAGGCGCTCGTGCAAGACGTGGAGAAAATGGCCTGCATCGATGCCAAGCGGGTCTATGCGGTCGGCTATTCGCTCGGCGGCGGCATGGTCCACGTCCTCGCGTGCAAGGCAGCGGACGTGTTTGCCGCGGCTTCGCCCGCCGCAGCGGATTTGGTGCAGCAGAACGTGGACAGCTGCGTTCCTGCGCGCCCGATTACTGTGTTCACGTTCCGCGGAACTGCCGATACTTCCGTGCCCTACGGCGGCGGATCGATCAGCGGGCTGACGAACATCGGTGCCCTGTCGACCTTCCAGACCTGGGCCAAGATCGATCAGTGCACCGGGTCGCCATCGGCGGCGGACAGCAACGGGTGCTCGACCTATGCGTCGTGCGCGGGCGGAGTACAGGTGACGTTGTGTACGAAGCAGGGCGGCGGTCATGATCCCGGCACCGCCAGCGTAAGCTGGCCCGTGCTCAAGAAGTACACCCTGCCGTGATGGTTGTCCTTCGCCAACCTAGGAACTGCCGGCGAAGAAGGCATGGTTCAAGAGCTACTGCGGGCTTAGAACCAGCATGACGACGCTCTTGGGCGGCAGGGCGACGTTAAGCGCTTTTTGGCAGATGCTGTAGTTCGCGGCTGGCAAGTCCTGGATACTGATCTGTTCGGGCTTGCCAAAATCGTTGTAGGTGTCCTTGGCCGCACCCGTCACGTACTGCGCGCTCGCAACAGCGTAACCTGCCAGGCTACTGTTCAGCGTAATCTGAATCGACCGAGTCTTCGTCAAGTCTGCGTTGGCGAGACTGATGTTGATGTGCCCGGAGCTGTCGACGGTCGTGCCGGCCGAAAGCACGGGGAAGGTGGTGTTGTTTCCGCTGATCTTCTCGCTGGCGAGCGTGTTCGGCGCCCACTTGGCGCCTGAGCTATGATGGGGAACGAACATCTTCCAGACGTAGAATGTCGGCGTCTTGACCAGCACTCCGTCGCTGGCCCTGGTCAAGAAGAGCGAATGGATGACATTGACAGCCTGAGCGAGGCCTGCCATCCCTATCCGATCTGCACGCTGCATGAAGAGGTGGAGCGTCTCTGCCGACGCGAGCGCATGCATAAGCGTCCCCTGTTCGAGCCAGGAGTCCGAGCTGCTGAGAGGCTCCAACCAAACTCCCCACTCATCTTCAATGATCTTGATCCGCTTGTCGGGGTCGCGCTTGTCCAGAACAGCGATGACGTCGTCAAGATCCGGGCCCATCTGGCCTTGATTGGAGTCATTCATAACACCGTAATACTGATCGTCGGTGAAGCCGAGGTTTGGCATGTCGAGGTGGTGATAGATGTACTCGTGTATCTCAACCCCGCCGATCTTGCTCCCGAGGTTGGTGAGCGCGGTATCCAGCCAGACGAGGTCTGGGATTGCTTGTCCGTTTGAGCCGACGACGGTGTCGCCGGTACTCGCAATGAGAGTCAATTGCTTGCCGTTGATGGGAGGCGACAGGGCATCGGAGTTGGGAAGGAACTTCGCCTCATAGGAGGCCTCGGTGTCACCCGCATACCAGGCTTCGTTTCCCACCTTGAAGAAAGGAACATACCAGTCCGGGTGATTGGCGTTGTTTTGGATATAGGTGAGCCACTTCAGGTTGCTGCTGGCGGACGAGGCATCATACTTTCCGACGAGAATTGGAGTCGCTCCAACCAGCGAGATGAACTGCATGAAGAGATCGGTGCCCATGTCGTTTGAGGGGTTCGTATTGGTCCAATCGTAGGTATTGGCCGCGCCCCCACCTGGCCATTCAATGGCTCCCACTCCAATGTCCTTGAATCCCTGGATAATATCGTTACGCAGTCCATTGGTATTGGGGATACTCGACTGGGTACCGACGTAGAGGCCGCCCTGGATGCCTCTGGCAAGCCTCTCCATCAAGACGCCAAAGATCTCCTTGCCGATGACCACTTGAGCCGAGTCGACATCAACGGTGAGTGTGTTCGCGGCAGTGCCGGTCGACGTGGTCGTGCATGCCGCGGAGGTACCACCGGTGCCCGATCCGCTGCCACCAGCGCCAGCTCCGCCTCCGCCGGAGACACCGCCGTTGCCGCTTGAACCGCCCTTCGCGTTCGTACCGCCCGAACCACCACTGTTGCCGTCCGAGGCGGCAGTCGAGCCTCCGCTTTGGTTGCCGCCAGAGCCCGCGCTCGAGCCTCCGCTTTGGTTGCCGCCAGAGCCCGCGCTCGAGCCTCCGCTTTGGTTGCCGCCAGAGCCCGCGCTCGAGCCTCCGCTTTGGTTGCCGCCAGAGCCCGCGCTCGAGCCTCCGCTTCGGTTGCCGCCAGAGCCCGCGCTCGAGCCTCCGCTTTGGTTGCCGCCAGAGCCCGCGCTCGAGCCTCCGCTTTGGTTGCCGCCAGAGCCCGCGCTCGAGCCTCCGCTTTGGTTGCCGCCAAAGCCTGAGCCACCGCTCTCGGCCCCACCCGTGCCACCTCTGCCGGTCGTCCCACCTGAACCGTCCGCGCCGCCGCTCTGGGTGCCGCTCGCGCCGCCACTTGAGTTGCCGCCCAATCCGCGCGATCCGGCCTTTGCAGCTGATCCGCCCGAGCCGCCGCTCGTGCTTGAGGAACACGCAGAGCCAAAGATCCAAATTGCGGTAACTGCGGTGCATAGGGAAGCACGGTGCGACATGATTCTCCTTTGTGCGGGTCGGTGGGTGCGGACGCGGCTGCGCTGGGCAGAGCATTGGTAGACCGCCCCCGCCGAGGGCGAAAAATCGTAGCTCAGGTGCATAGGTATTCCAAGCGCAAGAGCATAACGCCGAACAAGCGCCATTTTGCCCTCCGTGCCCGAGAGCTGCCGGGCATGCCCCTGACCTTCAAAGGGCAAGACATCTTCAACATGGCTCTGCTCGCCGGCATCGTCACGGCCACCGTGTGGGTCATCGTCAGCCCGGCGACGAGCACGCTGTTCTACGTCATGATCGCTCTCGCGCTAGCGTTCGGCGTGCTGTTCGTGATGCCCATCGGCGCGGCGGACATGCCCTGGTGATCGCGCTGCTCAATTCGTACGCCGGCCTGGCCGGCGCGGCCACCGGCTTTGCGTTTGGCAACAAGATCCCGTCATCGCCGGCACGCTCGACGGCGCCTCCGGGCTCATCCTGTCGATCATCATGTGCAAGGCCATGAACCGCCCCATCACCAACGTGCTGTTCGGCGCCTTCGGCAAGGCGCCCGAGACGTGGCCATCGTCATTTGCGCCAACGACGTGGTCAACCCCGCCGCCCGCAACAACAAGGCGAGCCCCATCTCGGCATGCCGATCCTCAACGCCGATCCGCGGAGGAAGAGCGGCTGCCTCCGATTTGTCAGACACCACGCTCTATAATGTACGTTATTGTTCTAGACACGATCTGCCACAGCACACATTCTTTAGAGGATGAAGGAAGTTCGAGCAACCGCACTGCGTAAGCGGCTCTTCGAGCTGCACTTGATCTGAACGTGGGGACGGGTGAAACTTGCGCGATGGCCTTTCTGGACGGTAATCGTTCATCGTGGGGCGGATTCAACAAGTCTCCGTTCGTGATCAGCCACAGCCTGCACAAGAGCCCGCTGTTTCAGCTTTCCGAGCTGGCCAAGATCGCCGAATTGGCCGTTGAAAGAGGCGACAAGTTCGACCTCAAGGTATCGGCCGGCAAGGAGGGGAGCGATCTGCCGCCGAAGCGCCGACTGGCGAAGGCCGTCGAGGAGATCGAGAACGGCGCAACGACCGGCAACAGCTGGATTAAGATCTCGCACCTGGGCCAGCTGCGGGACGACTACCGGGTGCTGACCGAGGGGCTGATCGAGGAGTACGAGAGCCTGAGCGGGCAGCGCATCCGCGACAAGATCACCTGGATGAGCACGACCGTGTTCATCACGTCGCCGGGACACGTTACGCCCTACCACTTCGATCACGATACCAACTTCCTGTTTCAGATCCGGGGCGAAAAGGACGTCTACCTGTTCGATCAGGACGATCGCTTCGTGCTGACCGAGAGCGAGATCGAGGAGTTCTACAAGGGCAACGTGCTGGCGGGAATCTGGCGCGACGAGCTCGCGAACAAGGGCCGGTTGTTCCGGCTAGGGCCAGGGCTGGCCGTGCACCACCCCCCGCTGGCTCCCCACCTGATCAAGAACGACGACAACGTCTCGATCAGCCTGAGCGTCTACTACACGTCGACCGATCTGGACGCGCGTGCGCGGATCTACCAGGCCAACGCGCTGCTGCGCCGGCTCGGCATGTCGCCCCGGCCGCCCGGCGGCGCGACCGACCGACTGAAGAGCGCAGCGCTGACGGCGGTTTCGAAGTCCAGGCCGAGCACATGGACCGAGCACATGTTCTCCGGTGTGAAGCGCCTGCACGTGCCGTTCAGGGCCGCGCGCTGGCTGTCCCGCAAGATTGGAATCGGCTGAAATCGACCACGGGGCATAGTCCACAAGGCCAGCCCCATTATGGCATGCCCATCCTCAACGCCCGACAAGGCCAAATCGGTGCTGGTGCTCAAGCGCTCGATGGCGCCGGGATTCGCCGGCGTCGAGAACGAGCTCTTCTACATGCCCAAATTGCATGATGGTGTTCGGCGACGCCCATCAAGATCACGGTCGAGCAGCCCGGGTTGGTGATGGCAGTCATGGCCCACGCCGAGCCCCACACCGACGATAGCGTGGCCATCGCGTAGGTGGCGGGCACGGCCGCGCGGCGCCCGGCCTTCACCACGTGCGCGACGCCGAACGGGTAGAACATCCCGAGCAACGTCCCGGCGGGCCCCACGGCCAGCGCCACACAGAAGTGTACCGATTGTGACATCCCCAGTGTCGCACCAGATCTCATTGCCGGGGAAAACATTGCGAAAGTATTCAGACGGCGAGATGTAGCCCTGTGCCAGGAGATACTGGACGAAGTGACTAAGGTTGAGAGTTCCCGCGCGCTTCGGTGATTGTCTGAGAAATCCCAGATAGTCGCGGGTGTACCCCGGGCTAAATGTTGCACCCGCACCTCGGTAAACGTCATAGTCTTCCCCGTCAATGGTCACGGTCCCCTGCAGCCACTCCCCAGGTAGGGAGACCTCGGCGTACTCGAGCCAGACCATGATCCCCGTGACCGCGTAATCTACCTCGATCGAGCCCAGCATCCCCAGGCTGGGGATCGGTCCACGTGGCTCCGTGCCCGATGGGCCGACGTTGCCCGTTCATCCCGCCAAGGCCTCATAAAGCTGCGGTTTACGCCTGCGGTCCGCATCGCAGGCGACGTTGGCGCCGAGCGGTGGCATGATGGGCGCCCTATGCACCTCAAAAGCTCAGATCGCCATATCGTGCTTGCGCTGACCGCCCTGGTGGGTGTCTGCATCTCGACGCAAGCCGAGGCCGGATCGGTGGCCCTTACCCAAAGCGATTTGGCCATGGCCATCTATGCATCTGCCAACACCTCCACCCCGCTCGATTCCGCAAGCCTCGCGGGCTTCTTCGGCCAGCATCGCTGCTTGTGTCCGGACACCTTGACCGTACAGGTCCAGCTCACCGACTCCGGCAAGACCAACCTGGGCAATTCCACCGTCGGCGTGACCTTCTACCTGGGACAAAACTGTCAGGCCTCGCCAAGCAGTTGCACAAGCCTCGGCCAAGTGAGCTTCTCCGCATCACAATCCGCTCCGTCGCCAAGCTTCAGCAGCAATCTCGTGTTTCAGACGGTCGAGGGGACGACTGCGCTTGCCTGTACCGCTTTGACCGGCGGAACCACCACGGTTTGGGCCGTGCTGACCCAAGACGGACTGCCCCTTTCCTTCCCACTCAGCCTTGACCTCCCGGTGGTGACCACCAGCGTGGGCGCGCCTACCGGAGTCAACGCGCAGCCGGGCAACCAGAACCTGCTCATCCATTGGTCGGCGCCCTCGAACGCAACCCTGGTGGCCGCCTATCAGGTGCTGTGCCTGCCGCGCCCGTCGACTGCGCAAACCGCCGGCTACGAGAGCTGCGGTCTTCCAAGCGGCGACGTCACTACCATCGACCCGGCTGACCAAACCCAACTGTGCTCGGCGAAGCTGTCCGCCTCGACGACGTCGTTCCGGCTGACCGGCCTGACCAACGGCACGGCCTACACAGTGGGCATCATCGCCATCGACCCGAGCGGCGGCATAAGTCCCGTGTCGGCCTTGGCCACAGCCGCGCCCCAGCCCACCGAAGGCTTTTGGGAAAGGTACAAGGACGGCGGAGGCGCCGCCACGGGATGTTCGATGGTTCCCGCGTCGCGCTCGTCGCACGAATCCGGATGGCTGCTTCTTCTGTTGGGCGCGTGCCTGTGGCTTACATTGCGGCGGCGCGCGCGCATGGGTGCGCTGGTGGCGGTCCTGCTGATCGCGGCGGCCACGACCGCCGTCGCGCAGGATGACTTGCACAAAGAGACCGACGAGTGGGCGCGTGCCGAATGGTCGGCGCCGCGGGGGATGGCTGCGCCCGAGTGGGCCATCGAGGTCGGCGTCTCGTGGTACCGCCCCGCCATCGACGGCGAGTTCTCGAACGCCTACCACCCGTTCGCAGACACCTTCTCGGGTTCGCGCCACCCGTTGTGGGAGGCCGAGCTTGATCGCTACCTTATTCATGGCTGGGGAACCCTTGGCGTGGGGCTGCGATCGGGCTACTACCGGGTCACCGCCAACGCCCTATTGGCCAACGGCGGCCGCAGCGGCGACGAGACCGCACTGCGATTGATTCCGTTCTCGCCGTCACTGATCTACCGCGTGAACCGGCCTTTTGGACTGGATCGGGCGCCGTTGATTCCTTACGCAAAGCTGGGTCTCGATGCCACCTATTGGCAGGTCACCAACACGGGCGGCAATACGGAATCTGGCGTGTCCTTAGGATGGCACGCTGCCGCGGGCGTGATGCTGGGCCTCGCGTGGCTTGGTAACGAAGCCACCAACCCCGAAGGGCTTGCCGATCCCTGCGCCCTGTTCTTCGAGTGGGACTACGCGGCCATCAACGGCCTGGGGTTGCAGAAGACCCTGCACGTGGGCGACAACATCTGGTTCGCCGGGTTGATGTTCGATCTTTAGCCAGGCCGCGGACCCAAGCCTGCGGGCAAGGGAAAATGGCCCTGCGATAGTGTTATGTTCGCATCTGATCAATTGGTTAGCCTGACAGGACTGCGCATGTACCTACTCGACACGAATATCTTCAGGGGACTCGCGGCAGGTGACTTCCCAACGGAAGCTGCCGAGATAGACAGGCGGCTCAGATCAGGAATCGTGCTTCCATTCTTCACGTGCGAGGTGGTCATCAACGAAATCCTGGTCAAACTCGCTGACGATCCAGTGAATAGGTTCAACGAGGTCCGTTCCTGCTTCTCCTGGATGGAGCGCATCTGTGGCAATTCCGCGAAGATGGTGCCAAACGATTCTTTGTGGGCCGCGAAGATGGTGCCAAACGATTCTTTGTGGGCGACAAGCAACCGATTCGGCCTCGCAACCGATAAGAGGGCATGCCGCGCCCTCTCCGTTTCATCCCTGACCATTCCCTCGTCGAAGTCACGACCCGCACGATCCAAGGCCGTCTCTTGCTCAGGCCATCGGCCGAGCTGACCGCCATTATCCTCGGCGTCATCGGCAAGGCACAAGCCATGTACGACATGACCATTTATGCGTTCGTCTTCCTGTCGAATCACGCGCATTTCTTGCTGTCGCCCTCGAGCGCGGGTCAGCTTGCATTGTTCATGCAGTTTGTGAACAGCAACGTCGCCAAGGAGGCGGGGCGCCTTCACGCGTGGTCCGACAAGTTCTGGTCACGCCGTTACCGTTCCATTGTCGTTGCCGACGACACGGCTGCCCACGCGCGCCTTCGCTACATACTGGGGCACGGAGCGAAGGAAGGCTTGCTCAGGTCCGCCGGGGCCTGGCCGGGGCCAAACTGCATCGCTACGCTGACCACCGGCGCAGTCCTCCGTGGCACCTGGTTCGACCGCAGCGCCGAATACCTCGCCCGCGGGCGCGGCCAGACAGTGTTCCCGTCCCAGTTTGCGACTGCCTTCGATGTCAAGCTGACGCCCTTGCCGTGCCTTCAGCATCTCAGCGAGGACCAGCGCCAAGCCGAATGCCGTCGCATTGTCGACGAGATCAAGACCAGAGCCGAGGCTGAAAACAAGGAAAAGGGGCGCACCCCGATGACCGTCGCTGCCATCCTCGCTCAGGATCCGCACAGCAAACCGGCCAGTACCAACCGCAGCCACGCACCGTTCGTCCACGCCACCGACGATTCCACCAGGCAGGCGTTCCGTGTCGCGTATCGCGCCTTCGTCGACGGGTTCCGGGCTGGAGTCCTGGGCCTGCGTGAGCGCGCCCGCGAGATCAGGGACCTGTTCCCGTTCGGTGCATTTCCGCCGCGTCTATCCTTGGCAGTCGCGACCTGATCCGGGACGACGCCACCACGCGCGCCGCAGACTGCGCTGTCAGGGTGAGGCTTGTCCAGCTGGGGCAACCCGGGCCGCCGACGTCTCGGTCGGGCCCCCTTTCTTGCCGGCGGGTGACTGCTCTGCGGCGGAGGTGCCGCGCTGGCCCGCCAGCTCTGCCGGCGATTCGTCCCGTTCTGCGGAGTCCGGGGTACCTCCAGGCCTCTGCCAGGTCGACTTCCAGAATACCTTCACGAAAACGTTGGCACCGATCCCCCCCCCGGCTCTGCCGGCGATTCGTCCCGGCGCTGCCGGCTCTGCCGGCGATTCATCCCGTTCTGCGGAGTCCGGGGTACCTCCAGGCCCCTGCCAGGTCGACTTCCAGAATACCTTCACGAAAACGTTGGCACCGATCCCCCGGCTCTGCCGGCGATTCATCCCGTTCTGCGGAGTCCGGGGTACCTCCAGGCCCCTGCCAGGTCGACTTCCAGAATACCTTCACGAAAACGTTGGCACCGATCCCCCGGCTCTGCCGGCGATTCGTCCCGACGCTGCCGGCTCTGCCGGCGATTCGTTCCGTTCTGCGGAGTCCGGGGTACCTCCAGGCCCCTGCCAGGTCGACTTCCAGAATACCCTCACGAAAACGTTGGCACCGATCCTCGAGGCGCGCACCGATCCTCGAGGCGCGCACCAATCCTCGGGCACCGATCCTCGGGCACCGATCCTCGGGCACCGATCCTCGGGGCGCCGATCCTCGGGGGGCGGCCCAAGCGGGCACCGGCCGCGCTCTTCGGTGACCTGCTGGTTCTCAGCTACACGACACGCACTTCTTGGTCGTGGGATCGCAGTACGCCGCCCTGCCAGCGCACTCGACCCCAGAGGCGCAAGCCGCGCCGGCGGGCCTGTCACCCCGTTTGAGGCAAGTGCTCGAAGTAGTCGAGCCCCCAGAGGAGGACTGGCAGACCAGGCCGCTTGCACACTGGATGTACTCGCCGCCGACTCACGGGCGCCGCGAAGCGCACCGTTAGAAGCTCGCAAACGCGTGCGCCCATCGGAGCTGGACCACATGGCTCGCAAATCGGTTCTCTACGGCGGTCTCGAAGTACACGTTCAGCCAGAATGAATCCTCGTGCGTAGCAATCCACATCGCTCCCGGCCCGAGACCAAGGACTTGCTCTTTGCTGTTCGAATCGCTCTTTCCGTCGGTCTTGTTCTCCGAAATTTGTTTGAAATAGTAACCGTTCAAGCCAGCGCGGAGGCTGATTGCACCAGTGCGCGTCTCGTTGTGAGGCAAAAGCTCGAAGGCCACTGCGAAATTGTCGAAGATGGCCTGCCCCGACTGCGTCGTCGTGTGCCCTTCACCAGGATCGCTGTTCTTAAAGTTGTACAGATAATTGATGCGCGTCGTGATTTCCAGCCGGGGCACCGGCATGAGGGTGGCGGCCCAGTACGGGTTGATGCCCCAGGTGTTGTGTCCGGGGTTGACGATCTTCGTCGAATCGTACTTGCCCGTCGGCGCCAGGAGGTCGAATTCAATTCGATGCACGAACATCGGGTGGTGGTCGACGAAGATCGGCTTGAATTGCGCGAAGGGCCCGAAGGTGAGGTCACCCAAGCCAAACCCGTTGTCGTTGAGCGGGACCTGGCTGCCAGCCCCAGAGGACGCGTTTGTGTCGACAAGAGGGACGATGAGATTCAAGCCCGGCTGGGCGAAGGCACCCTCGGGCATCTTGAACGAGTAGAGGAACTGATTGAGGTCGACCAGGACGTTGAGCTTTGGGTCTTGGAAGATGGGAACGCTATTGCCGTGGACATCCTTGAGACTCCCAGAGCCGATCCAGCTCAGGTAATTCAGATATAGGAGCCCGGAGCCGGTCGGGTCACCAAAGCCATCCATGAAACTGGTTGAGCCGGTGTTCACGGCTGGTTGAGCCGCGAAGGCCTCAACAGAGGCTAGGCTCGCACAGAGAGCAAACGCCGCAATGAAGACCTTCCTATCTCGCTGGTTGGACATGATTTCCTCTTTCTGGCATGCCAAAGGCATGCCGATTATCCCACTGGCGCATGCGATGCGTGATCTATGACTGGGTCCGTTTCGGTTAGCAGCGCGGCTAAGCGGATTTCTTCCCCTCTTCGTCTCTCGCCCTGGACAAATCGTCGACGACACTGACGAAGATTGCTCGGAATTGCTCGAACAACTCTTCCAGGCGACCGACTTCGTCGGCAGCTGTTGGAACTATCTGCTTTGAAAACTCTCCGCCGACCACTCGGGTGACGATGTCCATAGTGCGGTTCAGGCGAACGAAGACAAGTCGGTTCAAGACAATGCCGATTACAAGAGACAACACCACGACAAGCGCCACGAGTGCGGCAATGGCAAGGTACTGGACGCGCTTCATCCCCTGGTGGAGAGCAGTGATGTCGTGTCTCACGAAGATGCCGCCAATTGCGTTGTTGGCAGCGTCGTACAGGGGAAACACGCCATTCACGAACGTGCTGCCACCACTTTCCGACCGACCAAGAAGACGCCCGGCTGCAGGAAGACTCTGCAGGTCCTTTTCATATTGCGGGTCTGACCGCACGTCCATCGAGGTCGCCAGAACCACCGCACCTGCAAACTGGCCCCATGTGTCTGGCTGGCCCTTCGCCTTCCGAGTAGCGTGATACAGCTTCTCATCCAAGAAGCTCTTGTAGCCCATGAAGATGTAATCGTCGGAGGTTTGACTCTTCATCGTCGCAAGGAATTGGTCCAGCGAGCCGCCCACGATGAGGAACCCGAGAATGGAGCCGTCCTTGTCGCGAATCGGGCGGCAGCTCCCTCTCGACAGACCTGGCTTTGCGAGATCGATGCCTGCGGCAACCTGGCCGCTATCGATGGCCTTACGGACGGTGGTGATCTTTTTGTTTGTCGAGTCGCCGAAGCTGGTCGGAGTCTGCATGCGCAGAAAGGCGACACCCTCCTTGTCGAGGAACGTGACAATGTTGATCCCCATGCTTTTGAGGTCAGCAAACGTCGGAGCGACATAGTCGTAGAGCACCTGCCGGTCACCTTTCGCAAACAAGTCGCGCACGGCATCGATGTTCACCAGCGCCGACGAGGCGAGCGCAAGCGACGAGAGCTCTCTGGCCTTGATATTGTCGAAGGTCTTCTGCGCCGTAGTCAGGGCTGATTGCGCGACCATCGCCACGTTCTTGTTGTAAGAGTCACGCACCAGGCTGACCTGAATGATGGCGCCAAGCGCCAAGCTGAAGACCAAGACAACGATGACTTTCGCCTTGATGGATATGGATTTCATGGCTGCTTCCTCGTGAACAAACTACAGATGCAACTGCATGACCGCAGCAGCGGCCTTCTTGAGCTTCTCGATCTTCACCGGATCGTCCGGCGTGCTTGGTGAGACGAAGGAAAGCAGAAATCCTGCCTGAAGCGCGATCTTGCCTCGCACTGCAGCGCCGTCCAGCTTCTTCTCCTCGATTGTCTTGTCGATCTTGCTTCTCAGGTCATAGAGAACACTCATCGGAAAACTCCTCTCACTCCGCTAAGGCCACTTTGGTTGGTCACACGAACCTCCCTCCCGGAAGTGCGCCACACGCTGCTTCAGCTGCCCTGCCAGGTCAGTCAGTTGCGACGCGCTAGCGCGAACCAACTCGCTACCGCCGACCATGTCTACTACAGTCGACTTGACCACATCGATGTCCCTCGCGATGCCCTTTGCCGCGGTCACGGATTCTGCGAATCTATCGTTGGCGTTTCTTACACCGCTGCTGGCTTCGGCCACGTTTCTAGACACATCCTTGGTGACCGTGGACTGCTCCTCAATGGCGGAGGCAATCGATGTGATGATGTCGCCTACGTCGCCGATGACATGGGCGATCTTTTCGATGTTGGCGACCGCGTGCCCCGTCGAGCTCTGAATGCCTGAGATCTTGGTTTTGATGTCCTCGGTCGCGGTTGCCGTCTGCCGAGCAAGCTCTTTGATTTCGTTGGCGACGACGGCGAAACCCTTGCCCGCTTGGCCCGCCCGCGCCGCTTCGATTGTTGCGTTGAGGGCAAGCAGGTTGGTCTGCGCTGAAATGCTGGTGATGGTTTCCGTAACCTTGCCGATGTCCTGTGCGGCCCGCCCGAGCTCCGCCATGATCCCCGAGATGTCCTCTGTTTGGCTGGTAGCCTCTCCGCTAATGGCACGCGCCCTTTCGGCGTTCGAGGCGATCTCGCCGACAGTGGCGCTCATCTCTTCGGTCGCAGTGGCGACCGAGGCGAGATTGGTCGAGGTCTCGTGCATCGCCTCGGCAATCGAGGCAGCACTCGCGCTGCTCTGCTGCGCCGCAGTTGCTACCGCTGTTGAGAGTTTCGACATCTCCTGGTTGCCCATCAGGAGAGACTGCGCAACCGCGGTGAGCTCGGCCGACGCGTTAGAGAGGGTCTCCGCCCCGCTGCCTACGTCGCCGATGGTAGCGCGCACGGTCTTGCTGACTTGTCGCGCAGCCTGCATGACGGCCGCTATCTCAGTGCCTTGACGGTCCGTAGTCTGTGGAATTTGGACAAGAAAGTTGCCCCTGCCCATCTCATTGAGCGCGGCGGTAACTGCAGCGAGCGGACGAGAGAGCCTTTTCCTGAAAAGCCTGCCCAGCATGCCGGTCGTGCCGATGAGCAGCATTCCAAGCACAATCGATGCCTTACGAATCGACGAAATAGTCAACCCGACTTGGTCCTGTGCAGCCATTGCGTTGGCGTTTGTCAGCGTTTTCAGATCGTCACAGAGCCTCGTCGCCCGGGCCATGGCCGGTAGTACTTCGGCAGATAGCGACTTTTCCGCACCTGCCCACTGGCCGGCGAGTGCGAACGTGGTTGTCCGCTGGGTCGCAGTCCAAAATTCTTCGAGCGCTGTCTCGACGCGCGCAAGTATCACCGATTCGCTCTCGGTGGGTTCAGCACGTTTGATCGCCAGGACTTGCTGAAGACTGCGGGATCGAGCGGCGTTTTCACTCGCCATGTGCACGGCTCCTTCCCTCCTGTCCGTGGCCGACAAGCTTGTGGCCAGGGTGCGCCCAGTCTCGGCCATGGACAGCTGCAGGTCCGAGGTCAAGCAGCCTCGCTTGTGGGCCAGAGCGACCGCTTTGTCGCCTTCGTCGAGCGCGAGGGACGACCAGACCAACGCCACCATTGCGCCTATCACAAGTAGAATGGTCGTGGAATGGCCGATCGCGAAACTGCGGCTGAGTGTAGTTTGGTTTGCGTTCACGTCGCTGATTGGATCGACTTAGGCGATCCTGTGTGGCGCTCGCAGTGAGCGCTGGTAAGGCAGGTCGGCAGACGCTCGACGGTCCTTGAGCCGGAATTGGGTGCCTAGCTAAATGAAGCGGGTTCTCCGAGGCAGAGAACCATGCCACACCATGGCAAGCGTAGGGTCTGGCGTCTGCCGTTCGCGCCTTGAGGCTTCCCGAGACGGGATTACAGGGCTGGCGGAGGAGCTACAGGCCGCGCGTCGAGCACTGGAAAGTCTTCCTCGGGAGGTTCATGATCGGACAACCTGAGAAAGGACGAAGAATGAAAGCGGCGATGATTCGAATGCTGTTTCTGCTGGTGGCGGTTCTGGTTCCACTTTCCGCGCGGGCGCAGATTGGCGTGAGCGTGGGCGTCAACGTGCCTCTGCCTCCACCTATCGTCTTTCCCGCGGCCCCGGAGCTGGTGGTCATCCCCGAGACCAATGTCTACGTCGCGCCCGATGTCGAAGCCGACATTTACTTCAGCCAGGGCTGGTGGTGGCGTCCGTGGCAAGGGCGATGGTATCGCTCCCGCCACCATGACAGCGGCTGGGCCTACTATCGCGCTGCTCCCCCGCCCTTTTACCGAAGGGTGCCACCCGGCTGGAGGAACGACTACCGGGAGCACCGCTGGCAGGGACGTGAATGGAGACCTGAACGCGTCCCGCACGGCGAGATGGAGCGCAACTGGCATGGTTGGGAGAGGGACAAGCACTGGCAACAGCGGGGCGTTCAGGGCCCGGGGCCGCGATCCTTCGGGCCCAGGGGAGAGCAACGAATGGAGCGGAGACCGGAAGCGCCCGGGCGGATGCGTGGTCCGCAGCCGGCTCCCGGATTCCAGCAGCAGCGCGGGACGCGCGACTGGGGCAACCAGGGACCTCACGGCCAGCCGAGACAAGACGGCCGTGCCTTCCAGCCAGGTCCGCAGGGATCTCGCGGCGGTGGACCGCCCGGCGGCCAGAACCGCGGGCCTGCACCCGGCAGGGGCAGCGACAACAGGGGCGAACACGATCGCAGATAGCGAGCGCTCGCGCATGCCCGGTGCAAGCTACCGATGCCTACCGCTTGTGCTGACCTTGGCTGCGGCCTGCACCAAGAGCAGTCCTGCACCGTCGTCCGAAAGTAGCGGTGGCACGGCAGCCACGGGCGGGGCGGCAGGAACCGGCGGCATGGCAGCGGGCGGTGCAATTAGCACGGGCGGTACGATTGCCAGTGGTGGTTCGGCACGCATCGGCGGAGCAGCCGGTAGCGGCGGAACAAGCAGCGCGGGCGGGAGCTCGGGTAGCGGCGGAACCATCGCAACTGGCGGTTCGATGGGTCACGGCGGATCGAGCGCGGTCGACGCGGCGACGAGTGGCGGCGCAATCGGGACAGGCGGCACCACGGGCAGCGGCGGCGTGCCGGGTTCGGGCGGTGCCCCGCAGCTCGGTGGTAAAGCGGGATCCGGCGGCGCCACCGTGACTGCAGGCGCGACCAGCAGTGGCGGCGCGACGGGCACGGGAGGAAGTCTAGTCTTGATGGGCGGTGCAACGAGCAGCGGCGGCGTGACGAGCACAGGTGGCACCAGTTTAATAGGCGGCACGACGAGTGCCAGCGCTGCGGCCTTTCCCTTCCCGCAGAACCTCAAGGGCAAGTACTGCACCTATCCAGCCGGCTACGACAATTCGACGGTGACGGCCGCCTACCAAGACTGGAAGACCACGACCGTCACCAGCGATGGCGCCGGTGCCTACGCGCGGGTGCAGAAGCCCGACTCGGGATCAGTTACCCACTCGACCGCGTCCGAGGGGATCGGCTACGGCATGATCCTGGCCGTGTACATGGATGACCAGCAGTTGTTCGACAATTTGTGGGGCTACGAGCAGATCCACCTCGGCAGCAACGGGCTCATGGATTGGGAGATCGGTCCCGACGGGAAAGTCACCTCGGGGGGCGCGGGCGCCGCCACCGACGGGGACGAGGATATGGCCTGGGCGCTGGTCATGGCCGACCGACAATGGGGCGGGCAAGGAGCGCTGAAAGACACGTATCTGAACCACGCCAAGAAGCTCATCGGCCTGATCTGGAGCTTTGAAGTGGATCAAACCCGCAGCTACATGCTCAAGCCCGGTGACCAGTGGGGCAACGTCGATGTCACCAACCCGTCGTACTTCGCCCCGGCCTACTATCGCGTTTTCGGCCAAGTGACCGGCAAGGCCGACGACTGGAACAAGGTCATCACCGGCAACTACGACATCCTCGCGAAGAGCCTCAATGCCACGAGCGGCAATGCTGACAACGGACTGGTGCCTGCCTGGTGCGATTCTTCCGGCAAGCCAGTGGTGGCCTTCTCGGGAGCCCCGACGAACTTCCAGAACGACTCTACCCGCACGCCCTTCCGCGTGGGCCAGGACTATTGCTTCTTCGGCGCATCCTTGGCCAAGCAATACTTGGCCAAGATCAGTGCCTTCTACGCCGGCATCGGCGTATCCAATATCGTCGACGGCTACGACTTGAACGGGACGCCCAAGCCTGACAAGGCCCAAAACGGCCTTCAGGCCGCATCCTTCGTCGGACCCGCCGGCGTGGGCGCCATGAGCGACGCCCAATACCAATCGTTCATCAATGACGCCTACGCGGCCGTGGCCACTTTGAAGCTCAGTGCCGGAACCATCTACTACCAGAAGTCGTGGACCGCACTGTCGCTACTGATGATGACCGCCAACCTGGTGGACTTCACCCAAATGACCGAGGACGGGCAGTAAGGAGTTGCTCGCTGTCGTGTTGTCTGGGTGCAGGCGCGTGGCGGAGCGTGCGGCGCCAGTAGGACCAGGAGCTTTTGGCGCAAAGGCCGCCGATGAGGTCTCTTCAGCCGGTGTCGCAATTAATGGTCGAGACAGGACCGCCGGCGTCGGTGCAAAAGTAGGTATCGGGGCAGCTCTGAGTCCCTTGCAGGCTGCTGGCGTCCGCGGTGACGCAGGCGCAGGTGGTGCAGCCATCCGGATAGGGACGACAGACGGCGAAGATGTGAACGCCGTTGGCCTGTCGTTTTGCGCAGTACTCGGACCCGGACTTACAGAGCAGGTTGTCGCATACGAACGTTCCGGGCTCCGGCCACGGCGAACAGCCCAGCATCGCGAGCTCTTGCTTGTCAAGCGCCGCCAGGTCGGCGAGGAGGTGCGTGACACCGTCGGAAATCTCGGTGCAGCCCGAGGAGCCAGCACAGGGAGCGCCCACCAGCAGCTCTCCGCCGTCGGAGCGGTGGAGGAAGGTGAGGGGCGTGCCGGCAGGGCGGGTGTCGACGCCGAACAACACCGGTCCCGGTCGCACCCCCAGCGCCGCGGCGACGGTCGGATCCATGAGGTCAAACATGATGTCACCCTGATCGATGGCGTTCGTCGCTCCGCAGGCTGGCGTGTACGACGGGTTGCAGTCATTGGTGGCGCCGTCGGAAAGGCGCGTGCTCACGTGCGAATACCAGAAGTTTTCTCCTCCCAGAACAGAGACCTCAGCGGTGGTCGCCGAGCCCCCTAAGGTCCCATAGACATACGTCCCATCGAGCCGGCAGGGAAGAACACCCGTCGCGGGATCGCAGGCGACCGCCCTCCGGCTGATCCGTCCCGGGGCATCGCAGTGGCAAACGTCGCAGCTCCCCACGCACTGAAAATCGGTACCCACGTCATAGTTTGCTCCGGCGTACTCGCAGTGGGCGCCCGGCGTATCATCGTAGGAGCGCAGGCACCTGCCGGTGAATGGACTGGTGGCGTTGTAGTTTCCGCAGTCGCAGGTCCCGTTCAAACGGCAAAACCCAATGGGCACCGGCTGCTGCGCATCTTCGTTGCAGGTCTGATCGATCCCAAAGGTGCAAGGCAGCTGGCCGGTACCGGCCCAGCAGTTCATCTCCGAGCAGGTGACGAGTCCCGTGCCGGAGCCCTGATAGTCGCAACGACAGGTGTTGCAGCCGTCCGACTCGGGAAAGGTCGCACCCGTCGGGTAGGTTTGGAAAAGGTAGTCACATGTCGAGGTCTCCACGTCGGCCCCAGCATCCGCATTGCCGCTGCCCCCCACGCCCGCTGCGCCGCCGCTGCCGGAGACGCCGCTGCCGGCGGCTCCGCCGTCGGTCTTTGGACTGGCGCTGCAGGTCATGGCCGCGAGCGTCGCTAGCCCAACTCCACAGACGGTCAGTACCCGGCCGTTCGGCATCCCAGCAGTTTCCGCGAGAGGCGCGGTTACGTCAATGGACTGCCCATCAATTCGCGGAATCCGGGGACAAAATGCCTCTGGCACCTGCCCGGCGCACCTGCCCGGCGGATAAAATGCCTCTGGCACCTACCCGCGGGCACCTACCCGCGGCACCTACAGGCGTCGGCAGGGCATTCGCCGTGTGCTTGGCCTTGGGTGCGTCTTGCAGAATGACGATGCCGCCACCGTGAGGCTCAGTTAGTCACCTTCCGCCTCGCCTGCTGACGCGCGGAAGTTCAAATTGAGCAGTGTCGTACCTCATAATGATTGAACGGACTACGCGGCAAATGCCTCGCAAGCGACTCAAGTACTTGAAATCCACGGCTTGCTAGGGCTGGCACGAGACCTGCTTTAGGCAAGAGCGGCGATTGGGCAGCCGGATGTCAGCGGCGCCCGCCGCCAATGGAATTGACTGAAGAACGGAAGGCCAGATGAGAAACCCAACACGTCTGATCGGTGCGGTATCCGCACAACCAAATCATTCCGACTCTAAGAGGGAAGAATTCTCTGGGGGCCGTCCGCGCGGTATCACCGCATTGGCACTGGCAGGGCTCCTCGGACTGCTCAATAGCGTCGCTTGTGGCAGCTCTTCCTCCTCCTCCAACGAGGACGCAAACCGCGCCGACACACCGGCGGATACGCAACAAATCCCAGACGTCAGCACGCCCGTCGGGCCGGACGCGTCCGTGGACACATCCATGAATGCATCGGTAGACGCACCCGTCGATGCTCTCGTTGACGCACCCGTAAGTGTATCCGGGGACGCGCCCGTGAATGCATCTGTGGATGCAGCATCCGTGGACGCATCGGTCGGTGCATTTGTGGACGCATCCGTGAATACGTCCGTGGACGCACCGGTCGATACACTTGTGGGCGCACCCGTCGACGCGTTCGTTTGCACCCCGGCAGACGGCGGCATGCCCGGCACCATCTGCGCTGAAGGGCAGGTGTGTAGCGACGGTATTTGCCAAACTGCTTGTGGGGTCGGACTGACTCTTTGCGAGGACGGCGTTTGCCACGATTTGATGAATGAAAATACCAATTGCGGTTGGTGTGGTAGTGAATGCTCGTTGGACAAGCAGTGCGGAGACGGACAATGCATGTGCATTGTCCCGGACACGTGCCCGTTGTAGCTTCGAAAGGGCAGCAAGGGCGGGGAAGCGTGGCGCTTCGGAGTTGAGACTGCCTTGGACATTCTTGAGGCCCCCGTCCCCCTGCATGTGGATCCGCGCGATGCCGCATCGGCCGAAGCCGGAAGCATGGGTGCAAAGGTCGTGTCAATCAACGTCCCAGGTGAGGTTGGGTTTCGCAGATTGGTCTCGCGGACGGTTGCAGCCGTTTGCAGGATGGCTTGTCCTCACTCGGCATACGACATTTTTCGCCAGGAACTCGTATCCGCAGTAGGTGAGGCGTTCAATAACGCGGCACTTCATGCCTACGCACTTACTCGTGGCAACGTATGCCTGACCTTGTCCTTTGACTTGTCTCGGATCGTGGTTGAGTTGGTAGAGACTGGCGAGCCGTTTGACCCGGCGGCAGTTCCCGAGTTTGCGGGCGATGAACCGCAAGAGTCGGGGATGGGGCTCTTCATTATCCGAAGGTTCGTGGACGAATTGCTGTACACCGCCGGCCCGCCAAATCGATTGCGGATGGTCAAACGTCTTCCACAACCCTAGTCGGTGTTCTTGCGACAAATCGTGTTCGTGCCGTAGGCCGAAATGGAACGCCTTAGAGCGAGCCGTCATGACCTGTTGGTCTCTCGCGCGACGGCTTGAAAGATGATGATGGCGCAGGCGAGTTCGACGAGGGCACCGTAGCGTTCAGCTTTGCGCTCCCAGCGGGTGCGGAGTCCTC